>Ga0134128_10000367_pt1 | contig 63241 bp, 58 predicted proteins | sample KB31754_FD_96462 | JGI IMG/M metagenome (GOLD analysis project Ga0134128, IMG submission 96462) | Terrestrial soil microbial communities with excess Nitrogen fertilizer from Kellogg Biological Station, Michigan, USA - KB3-175-4 | ecosystem: Environmental > Terrestrial > Soil > Unclassified ... | reverse complement strand
CCAGCCATTTTCGGGAATGGAAGATTTCGTCACGGAGAATGTGCCGCTGGCGAACAAGACCTGGTACAGGATCGGCGGCCCGGCGCGCTGGTACGTGCAGCCGCGCAATCCCGATGAGCTTCACGATGCCGCGCTGCGATGCGCCGAAAACGAGATCCCGATTTTCGTTTTGGGTCTCGGGGCAAACTTGTTGGTGAGCGATGCGGGCGTGAACGGCGCGGTCTTCAAGCTGGATGCCGACTATTGGCGGCGCGTCCGGTATGACAAGACCACGGTGGAAGTTGGCGCGGGGGCCGATATTCAGAAATTGATCGTCCGCACGGTCCGGCAAGGACTGGCCGGTGTGGAATGCCTGGCGGGCATCCCCGGCACCATCGGCGGCGCGGTGCGGATGAACGCCGGCGGAAAGTTCGGCGACATCGGCGCCCTCATCACCCGCGTGCAGGTGATGGATGCCCAAGGCACGATCTTCGATCGCACGAAAGATGATCTGGTTTTCGATTACCGCAGCACCAATATCGTCGGCCCCTTCATTCTTGGCGCGACGCTGGAGCTGGATGAAGACGATCCCGAGCGCATCACGCAGCACACCAAAGAAATCTGGATGTACAAGCGCAACAGCCAGCCGCTGAACACCAAAAACTGCGGCTGCATCTTCAAAAACCCGCGCGGCGTGAGCGCCGGCGCGCTAATCGACCAGTCCGGACTCAAGGGCATGCGCGTCGGCGGGGCGGAAATCAGCACGAAGCACGCCAACTTCATCGTCGCCTATCCCGGCTGCAAAGCCGACGACGTGATGACCCTGATGAAGATCGTGCGCGAGAAGGTGTACGACAAGCACCAGATCGCGTTGGAAAGCGAAGTCAAAGTCTGGTCGTGAAAGGCCCGCCATGAAAGTCACCGTTCTCTATGGGGGCCCCAGTGCCGAGCGCGAAGTGAGCCTGGTCAGCGGAAAGGCCGTCATCGAAGGGCTGAAGTCGATGGGGCATGAGGTCTTCGCCAGCGACGTTTCGCCGACGGACCTGTCAGGTTTGGATCGACCAGCCGATGTGGTTTTCCCGGTGCTTCACGGCCAGTTTGGCGAGAGCGGCGAGCTTCAGGAAATCCTTGAGCAGCGACGACTCGCTTTTGTCGGAAGCGGATCAGCCGCGTCGAAGCTCGGCATGGATAAGGTGACCACCAAGCAGGCCTGGGAAAAGGCGGGGCTGCCAACCCCTCCATACAAGATTGTGACGGCTGCCGATCGGCCCTTTCCACAGATCCCTTATTCCTGCGTCGTCAAGGCAATTTCCAGCGGCAGCAGCATCGACGTCTTTGTCTGCAAAGCGCCAGCCGAGCTACCGGCCGCGGCGACCGAAGCAATGGAACAGGTCGTGAAGCGCCACGGCCGGGCACTGGTCGAGAAATTCATCAGCGGTCCGGAGCTGACCGTTGGCCTGCTGGAAGAAAAGCCGCTGGCGCCCATTCGCATCGTCCCCAAACGAGAATTCTTCGATTACGAAGCCAAATACAAAGCTTCCGATACCGAGCATCGCTTCGATACCGGGCTTTCACCCGAGTTGATCGCGAAATGCCAGGAATTGGCGCGAAGGGCGAATGCCGTCGTGGGTGCGCGCGATCTGGCACGCATCGACATCATGATCGACCAGGAGACGAATCAGCCCTACCTTCTTGAGATCAACACCCTGCCCGGGTTCACGCCAAAGAGCTTACTTCCTGAAGCTGCGAAGCATTCCGGCATTGAATTTGGCCCGCTGGTCGATCGTCTCGTGCGCCGCGCCCACGCCCGCCACCGCGCGGCGGCGTGAGATTCATCCCGGTTTTTCGTTTCGATCAATGCTGCTATGTCGCTGCGCGTTTGCGCCGGCAGAGGATCAGCACAGAAGCGATCGGCAGCAGCGCCAGAGCACAAGGCTCGGGGGCTTCGGACATCGCCAGTTGCACCTGCGAATCGAAAGAAGGACCAAGCTGGTTCACCTGGTCGCTGGTGAGCGGACCGCCGGTGTAGTTTTCGGCCCAGAGAAGAAGATCGTTGAAATTCACCTGGCCATCAATATCAAAATCGCCCTGCATCCAGGTCTGGCCGCTGGTGTTGTAGTGACTCTCGATCGTAAGCAGATCATTGAAATCGACATTTCCATCCGAATTCGCGTCGCCCGGAGCCGGGGCGCGGTAGCCGATTCCGGAGAAGGTCAACGTGACGCTGTAGTTGTCGGCTCCATTGGGATTATCGCGAAAGTAGACGGCGATGTGGTCGCCGAAGGTATCGAGTGCCGCGATATCACGACCGGAAGTTTGCTGAAGTGTCACATTCTGGAAGCTGACGCCGCCCGGGAGAAACTGCGTCGCGCCGCTGTTGGGCAGGAAGGGCGTGGTCGAGGGGTTCCAGGTGACGCCGCCAATTTGCGCCGTCGTTGGCTCGGTGAAGGTAGTGTGGTTCCAGGTCGCGCCGGCTGAATTGATGATGACATTATCGCCGCCGTCGATGGGGGCGCTGAAGGTCAGCGTCGCAGCCGTGGAGACCGCGACCGGGACTTCGGGGATCAGGGCAACATTGAAATTGTAAGTATCCGCGCCCAGCGGCGTGTCATCGACCAGCAAGTTCACCGTGTTGCCTTGAATCTCGGCAGCCGACATATCGCGCCCGGAAAAGCGGTGCACGCGGAGGGCGTAGCCGGACAACGATGAGGGAATGATCGGCGTGGAGGAATTAAAGACGGGATTGACGGCATTGTTCCAGCTTTGTCCATTGAAGACGACGCCCGTCGCAGCAGACCAGGAAAGATGCGTCCATGTTGCGCTGGTTTGGCCGACCGAAATCGAATCGCTTCCATCAAATGAGCCCGAAAGCGAAAGCATGTAGCTGTCAGCCGCCTGGGCTTGCGCCTGCATGATCAGCCCCAATGCCACTGCAATAACTGCGACGATCGCGTACCCAAGATTGCGGCTCATGATCCAGCCCCTTCCTTCGGTAATGGCGTGGAGGAAACAGTTTCCCGCGTCGGACCCAGCGGGGAACCGTTAGACGAGACTCTATTTGATCGCAAACTTGCTGTCCAACTAATTCGGGAGGCTCGAAAAAAATCAGCGAATTTTTGCTTGCATTCATTTAACCAATAAGTTAATTAACGTGTATGTTAATTGAAGAACCCAGCGAACTGGATCGGACGTTTGCGGCATTGGCCGATCCGACGAGAAGGGAAATTCTTGGAATGCTTGCCGGCGGCGAAGTTCCCGCCGGTCGGCTGGCCGAGCGGTTTCCCATCTCGGCGCCGGCCGTTTCCCGGCATTTGCGCGTCCTCGAAAACGCCGGTCTGATCACCCGGCGGGTCGATGGCAAGCACCGCCGCTGCCGGCTCCAGCCCAAGCCGCTGCAAACCGCGCTGCAATGGCTCGAGTTCTATCGCCAGTTCTGGACCGAGAGTCTTCAACAGTTGGCCGATCATTTTGATCCGCCCAAACCCTCACAACCCCAACCCCGACACAGGAGAACCCATGGCCGCAGCAATCGCAAAGGAAAATGAATTGAAGCTCACGCTCAGGCAGCAGGTGAAGGCGCCGCCGGCGCGCGTCTTCGAGGCTTTATTGGATCCCAAGCAGGTCTGCAAATGGATGGGGCCACGCTCGATGGTGGAATCGTGTGAAGTGATGGCACTCGATGCCCGTGTGGGTGGCCGATATCGGCTCAAGATGAACAAACGCGCCGATGCGCCTGCTGCAGGCCGCCCGGCAACGCTCTTCGTCACCGGCGTCTATCAGCAGATCGATCGGCCCAATCGCCTGGCCTATTCATGGATGTGGGAAGACCAGCAGCATGAATCGCGCCTAGCTTTCGAGCTCAAGCCCAATGCGGGCGGCACCGAAGTCACGTTGATTCATGAAGGCTTTGCAAATGTTGAAAGCATGCAAGGCCACAACATGGGCTGGACCGCCTCTCTGCAGCAACTGGCGGCCCTGTTGGAAACTGCCTGAGAAAGTCCCCGTTTATTGAAGCACAACGTGCGAAGCCCGGTTGCCATGAGCAGCCGGGCTTCTTTTGCGCTCACTGCACCGCTTTGTCATTGCCGACAACCACCGCAAAGCGAGGGGCTTCAACACGGCGTCGCTTTCGCAACCAATTTATGGGCGCGACCAGAAACGGCAGGGCCGCGAACCAGATCGGGCAGGAAAGGAGATACATATGCTGCCCCTTGGGCATTCCCGGCATTGGATGAGCATCGAATCCGAAAAGTGTCTTGCTCATCTCGGGCGGCTGAAGAGGCCACAATCGGATGATGGGCCGAAAGTGAATTCCATTTCCAAATCCGCGGGGAATGGTGGAGGAAGACGTCGAGAAGCATTGGAGTCGGCCGTTTTCGACGGCAAGCTCTCGCTGGTGATGCAGAGCTTGGGTCCCGTTGCCGGTTATATATTGAATGTCTACCCCAACTCGCCCCACCAGCCCGCAGGCCAGTAGGACGAGTATCACCAGCGAAATTACGGCCACAGCGTTTTTGCCACGCGCTGCCATGATGGACATTGTACCAACTCGCCATGCGCATATGCAGGCTTTTCAACAAGCCGCCAGCGCCCATAATGGACCACGGACCCGAATTTGATGGAGAGGTTTGTCATGGCAGAGAGTTTCCGAACAGAAAAAGATTCGATGGGCGAAATGAAAGTGCCGGCCGACGCCTACTACGGCGCGCAGACGGGCCGGGCGGTCGAGAATTTCCCCATCTCAGATTTGCGCTTTAATCGGCGGTTTATTGCCGCCATAGGGCTGATCAAATGGTCCTGCGCGGAGGTGAATCATCGCCTCAAGTTGCTGGATGAGAAGAAAAAGTCGCTGATCCAGCAGGCGGCTCAGGAAGTGATCGACGGCAAACTCGATAACCAGTTCGTCATCGACATCTTCCAGACCGGCTCGGGAACGTCGACCAATATGAACGCGAATGAGGCGATCGCGAGCCGCGCGAATGAGATAGCAACGGGTAAGCGGGGCGGGAAGGATCCGATCCATCCCAACGATCACGTCAACATGGAGCAAAGCTCCAATGATTCGATTCCCACGGCCATCCACATTTCCGCCGCGGCGGCGCTGAAGGAAGCGCTCCTGCCGGCGTTGGATCACCTGGCACAGGCGCTCCAGAAAAAGGCGAATGAGTTTGACAACGTTGTGAAGATCGGGCGGACGCATCTTCAGGATGCCACGCCGATCCGGCTGGGGCAGGAACTGTCAGGTTACGCTCACCAGGCAAAGCTTTCAGCGGAGCGATGTCAGAAGGCAATTCGATGCCTCCGCGAACTTCCGCTGGGCGGGACGGCAGTCGGGACGGGCATCAACTCGCATCCCGACTATGCGAAGCAGGCGATTGCCGTCATCGCGCAAAAGTCAGGAATCGATTTCGTGGAAGCAGCCAATCATTTTGAAGCGCAGGCGGCCAAAGACGGCGTCGTCGAGTGCAGCGGGTTCTTAAAGACGATTGCCATTAGCCTCACCAAGATCGCCAATGACATTCGCTGGCTGGCCAGCGGCCCGCGCTGCGGAATCGGGGAGATCAGCATTCCGTCGACCCAGCCGGGCAGCTCGATTATGCCGGGCAAGGTGAACCCGGTGATGAGCGAGATGGTGCTTCAGGTTTGCGCGCAGGTGATCGGCAATGATGCGACCATCGCCTTTGCCGGCAGCGGACTGGGAAGCAGCTTCGAGCTGAATGTCATGATGCCGGTGATGGCTTACAACCTTTTGCAATCGATCGAGCTACTCAGCAAGGCAGCCCGCGTCTTTGCCGATCGGTGCGTCAGCGGAATTTCCGCCAATCGCGAACGGTGCGAGTCGCTGGTCGAACAAAGTCTGGCGATGTGCACAAGCCTTGCCCCGCTCATTGGTTATGACCAGGCGGCAGATATTGCCAAGGAAAGCTTTAAGACCGGCAAGACCGTCCGGCAGGTCGCGGCCGATCGAAAAGTGTTGGGTGAAGCGGAACTGAAAAAAGCGATGGATGCAAAGCGCATGACCCAGCCCCAGGCGGATATGGTGGGCAGCGGGGGAGGGTGAAGCGGACTTTACGCGCGATCAATACTTTACTGACGAGAGTCTTTCGTCACGCACGTTTAGCGGGCTCGCTTGCGAGCCGTTGACCGCGCCTTTCAATGGCAGCGCGCAACGGCCCGCAAGCGAGCCCGCTAAACTTGGTATATCCATATCTCCTCGCTTTCGCGCAATTGTTGCGCTCAAAAATGAACGTAAATCTGCGTCGAAGCGTCTTCACCTCTTAAACATCAGTATTGCCTTCAAAACCCAGCATTGCCCCGGAATATCGCCCTGCGGGCGTTATTATCGGTAACTTTCACTGCGCAAGAACTGCATCTGGGGTTGTTCAAGTTTGCGCGATCAATCATCCGAACATGAGGGCGGAAACTAACGGAGCGCTTCGGCGTTCCGGGGGTGGCAGGACGGACCCTGCCGCTGAGTCACAAACAAGGAGGTTTGCCAACCGTTTCACGCCTGCTTGTGCTGGTCGGAGCACCAGCCCATCCCACTGATTTCATGTACGTCGTTTGCCCTCGGGCCAGGATTAGCCCGTCGGAGATGACGGGCCGCGCTAGATGAATGCGGCTAAATAAACCCCAGGTTCCACGACGGGTACGGACACCCGTTGCTTAGCGATGCTCGAATATCGAGCTCGCGTCACGGAGGATACATGAGTGTAATTAATACCAATATCCAGTCCCTTCAGGCGATTAACAGCCTCAGCAAGAATCAAGCCTCCCTCTCAATGAGCCTTCAGCGCTTGAGCACAGGCTTGAAGATCAACACGGCCAAGGACGATCCGGCAGGCCTCATCGCCAGCGAATCGCTTAAGGCCGAACAGACCGGCATCAATCAGGCTATCGATAACGCCAATCGCGCCAACAACATGGTTGGCACAGCAGAAGGTGGCCTGAATGAAGTCAGCAACCTGCTGAACCAGCTCGATGGGCTGGTGAACCAGTCGGCCAACAGCGGTGCGCTGAGCCCCGACGAAATCGCGGCCAACCAGCTTCAGGTTGACTCGATCCTCAGCACCATCAACCGCATCTCCGGCACCACGACCTTCGCCAACAAGAAGCTTCTGGACGGCACGCTCGATTACACAACCAGCGCCGCGGCGGCCAGCGCTTTCTCGGCGATCCAGGTCAATTCGGCCAATCTCCCGGCCAACAAACCTGAAGCAGTCGTCGTGCAGGTCACCAACAGCGCCACCCAGGGACAGCTGGACTACACCGGTACCGCAGCAGCAGGCAAAGACTACATTGGCGCCAGCGCCGTCACGCTGGAAATTTCCGGCAACGCTGGAACCCAGCAGCTCAGCTTTGCCGGAAGCTCGACGCTTTCATCGATCGTGGCGGCAGTCAATGCCGTCAAATCGACCACCGGCGTCACGGCCTCTGCCAACGGCACCGCTCTGGTCTTTAAAGCCTCCAACTACGGCTCAGCCAACTTTGCCAGCGTCAAGACCATTTCCGGAACGTTTGCCGTCACCGGCGGCGTGAGCGGAAAGGATTTTGGCAAGGACGCCACCGTACTGGTTAACGGTGCGCAGGCGCAGGCCGCTGGACTGGACGTCACCTACCGAACCTCCAACCTCGACGTGCAATTCACGCTGTCGAGCGGGCTCAATGCCGGCAAGTCAAAGACTTTCGGCATCACCGGTGGCGGCGCCGACTTCCAGCTTGGCTCAGAGGTGAACGAAACCAACAAGGTCAGCATGGGCATTCACTCGGTTTCGACCTATGACCTGGGCAATGGGTCGCTGGGCTTCCTTTCGACGCTGGGAAGCGGCGGCTCCAACGAGCTCAACGCCGCAAGCCTCGATACAGCCCAGCAGATCGTGGACTATGCGATCAACCAGGTCTCCAGCCTTCGCGGCCGACTGGGCGCCTTCCAGAAATTCACGGTGGGATCCACGATCAACAGCTTGAACGTGGCCTACGAGAACGTGTCGTCGGCCGAGAGCAGTATCGTGGACACCAACTTTGCCGCGGAAACCGCGAACATGACCCGCGCGCAAATCCTGGTGCAGGCGACAACCTCTGTTTTGTCCACCGCCAACTCAACGCCACAGAGCGTGCTGTCGCTGCTCCGCGGCGCGTAATGGATCTTGATGTAGGGCCAATACAGAGTAAGCCCGGGAATGGCGGCTTTTCCTCTCGGAAAGCCGCCATTTTCCTTTTTATCAAATTGCTCAATCCATCGCGCAGGAGCCCGGAGCCCCGCCGCAGCGCCCGCACATCGGGGCATCACCCGAAGACTTTGCGCCTTCCGCGCCGACCGCAAAGACGCTCAACGTCTTGGCCGTCTTCTCCGATCCGCAACCAGGGCATTTGAATTTCGAGTTATCCGACATGCTGCGCACAAGCTGCTCGAATTTCTTATTGCATTTCTGACAGGTGTATTCGTAAATGGGCATGCGATCACTTCTCTCTCAAATGAAACCAACAACGCACGTCACGACCGACGCGATTTTACCCGAATTTTAGCATCGTTTTCCTTCGCCGCGATGCATCGAGCGTCGCTTGCGGCTTCGCGCCAGAATCGAAGACAGTCGCGATTAACCCTTCCAATGGGTACTCTTTCAACCCAACATTGGTCCCGGGTGACGCATGGCGAAACTGACATTCCTTGGTGTGGGTGGCGCGTTCACGATGAAGCATTGGCAAAGCAACATGCTCATCGAATCGCAGGGCAAGCGCCTGCTGATCGACTGCGGCGGTGATTGCCGATTTTCGCTGGCCGAGCAGGGGCTTTCCGCAAAAGACATTGATGCCGTCTACATCTCTCATTGCCATGCCGATCACATTGGCGGCCTGGAATGGCTCGGCTTCTCCCGCTATTTCGCTCCCGGCCCCAAGCCCGACCTGTTCATCAACGAGCGACTCGCCGACACCCTCTGGCACAATTCCCTCAAAGGCGGCATGGCCTCGCACCAGGGCATCCTGCTCACGCTCGACAGCTTCTTCAGCACCGTTCATCGCATCGGTCGCAACGAGCATTTCGAATTCGGCGACAGCACCTATCAGCCGATCCAAACCATTCACTATATGGACGGCTACGAAATCGTCCCCAGCTACGGGCTGTTGATCGATCCGGTCGGTCCTCGGCAGGAGTGCTTCCTGACGACCGACACGCAGTTCTGCCCGAACCTTTTGGTGGATTTTTATCAGCGATCCCGGCTCATTTTTCACGATTGCGAAACCTACGACCTGACCGGCAAGATCAAGAGCGGCGTGCATGCCCATTACACCGAATTGAAAACGCTGCCGCCGGAGATCCGGGCAAAAACCTGGCTCTATCACTATAACGATGGGGCGCTGCCCGATGCGAAGGCCGACGGATTCGCAGGCCTCATCGCCAAAGGGCAGAGCTTTGAAATTTGAGAAAGATTCTTCACCGGAAGACAGATCATGGCAAAATCCGCACGCAGATCGCGCCGAGCCGCGAGCGCAGTCAATGCCGACGCGTTTGAAACCACGAAATTCATCCACCCCGCGCAGGTCGGTGGAATTGAGTCCTATGTGCTCGATGAAGGGCAGGCGCGAGGCGTGCGAGCGCTGTGCGTGAATACCGGCGGCGGTTTGCGCTATCGCGTGCTGGCCGATCGCGGGCTCGATATCGACCATGCCTTTTTCAATCAGCACAGCCTCTCTTTTCTGACTCATAAAGGGGTGACGGCTCCCACGCGCGGGCTCGATCGCGGGATGGATTGGCTGCGAAGCTTCCCCGGCGGCCTGCTCACAAGCTGCGGCCCTTTCAACATCGGCGGCCCGGGTGACGATGCCGGCGAAGAACTGGGATTGCACGGGCCACATTCCAATTCAGCCGCGTCGATCGAATCGGTCATTCAGCCCGATCCCCGCGCCGGCAATCCGCGCATGTCGATCACGGGATCGATTCGCTACGGAGCCTTTTACAATCCCTGCGTCGAGCTTCGTCGGACCATCGCTTCGACGCTCGGCACCAATACCATCGAAATTGCCGATGAATTCCAAAACCTCGGCAATCTCCGCGTGCCACATGCCTGGCTGCTGCATATCAATTTCGGTTATCCGCTGCTCGATGCGGGGGCCGAGCTTTGCTTTGATTCGCCGCGATTGGAACCGACCGACGCACCCGAATCGGTTGCGCGATTCAAGAAGGGCGTCAATTACAAGCTGATGCCCGGCCCCCAGGAATCACATCGTGGCCCCAACTCGGCCGTCGCGCACCTTTACCCGCGCGCTGAGCGTTCCGGGCAAACGACTGTCGCCATCGTCAATCGTCGGCTCGGTCTGGCGCTCTCGATCAATTACAACGTCAAGGAATTTCCCCGCTGCGCCAACTGGCAGCATTTTGGTCCCCATGAATATGTCGCCGCTCTCGAGCCGGCCAATGGAAGCGTGGTCGGCCGATGGGCGGACCGCGCGGCGGGCATCCTCGATCATCTGGAGCCGGGCGAGCGAAAGATTTATCGCTATCGGATTGAAGTGACGCAAAGCCAGTCGGCAATTCAGTCGCTGCTTCGGCTCAATCGGTGATTGCCTATTGAACCTTCGCGCGCAGGCCGCCATCTTTCCAGGATAGATCGATTCGCGACTGACCCGCAAAGAGCGCCGCGATCGGTGCCCCCACGGCTTTTTTTCGCCAGCCCTGCATGAGGCGCGGCGTCGAGTCTTTCGCGCCGCCTGAAATAAATCGATAAAACTCGCCGAAATCGGCGCGGCTGGTCACCAGTGCCGGATCGATGCCGAGCCCGGCACAATAGCTTTGCGTCGCTGCGAATAGTGCATCAGACTGGAATTTTTCCGGCGGGCTCAGTTCAGCCTCGCGGGGCGATTCGGGTAAGTCCGTTGCCGGCAGCGCCGTGGCGCGGGCGGTGATCTCAACGATTACTTGTCCAAAATCCTTCTCCACCGGCCGCGGCAGTCCGCGCACGCGCGTCAGTTTGTCAATCGATTTGACAGGATTGCGCGCCAGGTCCAGCAGTACCTCATCGCGGACAAAAGTTCGCGGCGGCAGATCATTTTCGCGCGACATCGTATCCCGCCAAATGGTCAACTCGCGCAGCACCGCCAGGTTCCTCGGCGCCAAACTTAATGCGCCGCGAATCCGCAAAAACTGCGTCTGCGGATCGAATCGGTAGACCGAGCTGCTGCACAGAGATTCCGATTCTTCTTTCGCATATTCCAGATGCCCCATCGACTCCAGCCGCATTCGCATCGCGTTCCAGACGGCAGGCAGATATCGCACATCGTCCGCCGCGTAGCGAAGCTGAATTGCCGACAGCGGCCGTTGATCCCAGTGGCTGAAGGTCAGCCCTTTGCCCAGCTTTGCCCCGGTCAATTCTCCAACCAGCTTCGACAATGAAAGCGGGTAGGGGAGCCCGATGAAACCCGCTGCGATCTGCGTATCGACGACATTGGCCGCAGACTTTCCGATATGACGATTCACCGGCTCAAGGTCCTGCTCGCCGGCATGAACGATCTTCTGCACCGTCGCGTCCGCCAGCAGCTCCCAGAATGGCCGTAGGTCAAGGTTGGCCAGCGGATCGATCAGCGCGATGCGCGCGTGTGATGCAACCTGAATCAGGCACAGCCGGGGGAAATAGGTCAGCTCGCCAATGAATTCGCTGTCGTAAGCGAAGATTCCATCCGATCGAAGCTCACCAACTAATCTCGCAAGGTGAACATCGTCTGCGACAATCGCCGCCGGTCCGCGCGGCACCGATTGAAGACCGGCGGGGATCGTCGTCTGCTCCGTCAAATTGGGGTCGGCGTGGGCCGATTCGTGCGCTCTGGCTCGATGATCGGCCCGCCAGGAATTGCGTTTGGCTGCCATGATATTTTTGCCCGTCGCGTCCATGACCTGACCTTCCCTGCCTCCGCCCCGACTTCAATCGGAGCATAAGGCCGGGCCATGCAAATCGCCAGCCGGTGCACCATCGTGGAAAAATCGACGCGTTAGAGCGTGAGAAGCCAATTCCGAATTGTCGCCCGCCAGTCGAGAGAACAAAAGGCGGATGTTTTGCCCCCCAACTTTTATCTGCGACTTGCGAGAATTAAGGCGGCAGAGAAGGCCCCATAACTCGCGGCCGCTACAGATTCTCCAGTAGTCGGCATACGTTTTGCCGAAAGACTTTTCTAGATGATTATGGCCAGCTCAACCAGCCCGCAGCAGCTTACCAGCGGTTCGATCCTGATTGTTGAAGACGAGCGGGTCTCCCGCCGCGCGCTGGCAATGCTGCTGGCAAGCTGCGGCTACCGCACCGCCTCGGCCGCTTCGGGAGAGGAAGCCCTTCGAATGATGCGGGGGCGCAACGCGCCGTCGATTGCTGTGGTCGATCTCGATTTGCCGGGCATGAACGGGCTGGACCTGATCTCCCGCCTGAAGTCATTGAATCCCAGGCTTCATTCCGTGCTGATCACCGGTGCCGATTGCGATCGACTCGATTCGATGCTGAAGAATCGCCCGGTAGCCTGCCTGCGCAAGCCCGTCGATTTTGAGCAATTGCTGAATCTGCTCAATCCCGCGCAAATGCAGAATTGAATTTCAATCGAATTGTTGATCGTAAAGATGTGATCCCCGCGCGCGTTTAGCGGTCGCGCTTGCGCGACGTTGTTGACCGCGCCTTTAAATTGCAGCGCCCCACGTCGCGCAAGCGCGTCCGCTAAACGATTGCTTCTATTGCAACTTTCATCCCCTTGGCGGCAGCGGGGGCGGCGCATCCTTAAACAAACTCGCTAGCTCCGGAATGGATCCCGCAGCGGTCCACTGCGGCATCCCCGTCGTCCACACCAGCGTCTCACGCCGTAATGAGCCGGCGGCAACCTTGTCATTCAGCGCCGACACCTCAAACGGGCCGGCCTGCTGATCGTTGATCGCGATGTAGTAGCTGGCCTTTTTCTGCAGCGGTGGGGGGCCCGCCGGTGCGACCGTCTGCTGGTCGTGCAGTCCTTGCGACATCGCATTGGCCATGTTCACGCCCATCGCCATTCCCGCGCCGATGCCGGCCATGCCACCCGGATTTTGTGCCGCATCCGGGATCGCATTGGCCGTCTGGAACTGCGTGTAGGCGGCCATGTTTCCGATCACGCCCATGCTGGTGCGCTTGTCCATCGCCGCTTCCACTTCCGGGGGAAGCGAGATGTTCTCGACATACAAGTTGACGATTTGCAGCCCATAGGCCTGGAAGTCCGGCTCAATGCGGGTTGAGACATACTGCGCGATCTGCCCGTAATTGCCGGCCAGATCGAGAGCCGGGATTTTGCTCGAGCCCAGCACATCCGAGAAACGAGCCGTGACCATGTCGCGGAGCTGCTGGTCCAGTTCTTCCAGCGAAAAAGCGCTATTCGTTCCAGCGAGCTGACGGAGGAAGGTGGCCGCATCGCTGATGCGCACCGAGAAGGTGCCGAACGCCCGCAGGCGGACCATGCCGAATTCCGAATCGCGCAGCATGATCGGATTCTTCGTTCCCCACTTGCGATCAGTGAAAGTCTTGGAGCTGACGAAATAGACTTCGGCCTTGAAGGGGCTTTCGAATCCATATTTCCAGCCCATCAAATCGGAAAGCACCGGCATGTTGGGCGTGCTTAGCGTGTAAGTGCCGGGCTGATACACATCGGCCAGCTTTCCGCCGGCCACGAGTGCCGCCACCTGCGATTCGCGCACGATCAGCTTCGCGCCGTTCTTGATTTCGTTTTCGTATCGCGGGAACCGCCAGACCATCGTGTCGCGGGTTTCATCCACCCACTGGATGATGTCGATCAGTTGATGAGCCACGACCTTGTCCCAAAGTCCCATGATCGCTCTCCTGTTGAAGGATTTCTCAATATAACCATACCGCATGAGCAGCGCTGTAGGAAAGCAACTTCGCGTTACAATCTGATCTCAAATTTGGAGTGGAACTCTGTTTTGGGCGACGGGATGCTAATCTGAATTCAAGCGCCATTAGCAAAACAACTTTGGAACAGCCCCTTTTAGCCGCCCCGCCTGCGGGGCGCGTCCAGGAACCATCCCATGCAAGACGCTCGTAGAAATGCCAGCGCGCACTGCCTGCGAAATAGAAGCGCGCGCCCCGGATGCGCCCGACGACTTCTGCGGCGCGTCGCTCTCGCGACTCCAATTCTCAGCGCTCTCGCACTGCTCCTCATCCCCGCAATCGCCTTCGCCCGCGCCGGCGGCGGCGAAGGTTATCACGGTGGTGGTGGAGGTCATGGTAGAGGGGGCGGAGGAGGTGGTGGTGGAGGAGGCGGCGACGGATTCTGGATCGTCTATTACCTGATCCGGCTCCTCTTTACCCACCCGCTGATCGGCATCCCAGTGCTGATCATCGCCATCCTGCTCTACATCAAATTCCAGAACCAAAGCGGCGTCGATCTCTCCGGCGGCGGCGGTGGAGGATTCACCCCCATGAATCGCCCCAGTGCTCCCCTGCGCGGCCCCCAGCTCGAAGCCGCCCTGGCGAGCATCCGCACCAATGATACCGCTTTCGATCCCTACGCCTTCTTCGAGCGCGTCCGGCCCGCCTTTGTGAAAATCCAGCTCGCCTGGTGGCGGCAGGATCTGACCGAAGTGCGTGCCTTCATTTCTGACGGCGTTCATGAGCGATTCCTGCTGCAGTTGGCCGAGCAGCGCGATGCAGGCTGGCGCGATCACCTGGATAACATCCGCGTCAACGCCATCGACATCGCGCAAATCGAATCGGATGGTGTCTACGATGTCGTCTTCCTTCGCATCGCGGCATCCGCCGTCGATTTCCGCGAGTCGATCTCCACCGGCCAGCGCCTCTCCGGAAGCAACGCACCCGAAAACTTCGTCGAGATCTGGTCCTTCGTACGTCGGCGCGGCGCCCGCACGCGCAGCGGCACGACCGGCCTGATGGAAGGCAACTGCCCCAATTGCGGCGCACCCATCGAGATGAACCAGTCGGCCAACTGCACCCATTGCAAGGCCCTGCTCCGCAGCGGCGAATATGACTGGGTGCTGGCCGAGATCACGCAGGAAGTGGAATGGAATCGAAACGTCCACACCAACCTGCCCGGCATGGATGCCCTTCGTCAGCGCGATCCCGATTTCAATGCCGTCGAACTGGAGGACCTGGCCTCGGTCATCTTCTGGCGCAAGGCCACCGCCGATCGGCAGGGGAAGATCGATCCGCTGCGCAAGATGGCGCTCCCAACCTTCAGCGATCAATATGCCCGCGCGCTTGCTCCCCAGCCCAATGGCCGATGGTTCATGGGCGAATGCGCCGTCGGCTCCGTCCAACTCAAAGGCTTGCTACTGGGTTCTCCCATGGATCGCGCCGTCGTCGAAATCCGCTGGAATGGGAAGCAATACATTTCCATGCCCGGCGCTCCCGCTCGTGTGGCCGGGAATGAAGTGCTCTTCCATTCCCTCTTCACCCTCTCGCGCAAAGCCGGCTCCATGACCGACGTCGGCAAAGGCATCTCATCCGCCCATTGCCCCACCTGCGGCGCCCCCGACCCCGGCGGCGCCACCAACGCCTGCGAATACTGCGGCACCGTCCTCAACGACGGCGCCCACGGCTGGGTCCTCTCCGACGTCAGCAACCGAGCCGATGCCGATGGGCAACGGATATTGCAAGAGTTGCAGATACAGCCTTACCCGCAATAGATCGATGGACAAACGCAAAAGACGCGTAATCAGTGCCTCAATCGTCGATGCTCCGCATCGCCCTCATCCCTTTAGCCGCCCCTTTGTGGGGCGCGTTTAAGCCGCGCCCCGTGCAAGACCATTTCCGGAGCGAAAAAGGGAGATGCCTCGCCTCTATTTCTGTGGGACCGTTGACCTTCGCGTCGTAGGTTTTCGTGGCGGAGAGATTCGCGGTTGCGCCACGAGCGGGTAAATATCATCTTTGCCTCTCCAGCGAGACATCGGTAGCCCCTCGCCGCCGTCGTCCTTTCCATCTTGACCAACGCTGTAAAGAACGGGTGGATTATATTTCGGCAGGTATCGAATCGGATGGTCATTCGCGTCAAACGGATCGGTCGGAACCGCCGGCAGATATTCGGGCACCAATGCCGAAAGCGATTCTGGCAGCGTGCCTTGATGATCGACCGCGTAAAGCCGAATCGCGAGCATCGTGGCGGCCATTCGTCGATCTCTGAGTTGCTTGAAGAATCCCAGAATCGGATCGTAGTTAATATCGTGAAGAGTCGTGAGCGGGTGTAGCATCATCTCGATTCGCGACGAACCCCAAGCCGATTTGAGCAGACGTGATTCTTTGTGACGAGCCAATTGCCAATTTGATTGCCGGTATGCCTCTATCTGCATCTGAAAATGCTGATCGAGCCGGCAACAATCCAGCTTATATGCCGGCTCATCGAACCATCTCATCGGCAGGTCTGGATTTTTCGAAGCAACTATACTGAGCACGCACATTCTCTGGCCGAGATTGCCATCGACCGCGCATCCTCGGAGGGTCCTGTCATCGAGAAGCGCGGCAATCAGTTTTGCGATCTGATCGCGCGACGCCCCTGGTTTGGAACCAGCATCTATTTTCAGGTCCGCAGCGCCCTGAAACACGAGTTGGGCAGCAAGGCGGTCGGTGTACAGCATGTGCGAGCAGTTGAGATATGATCCGCGCGCATGACCTACGGTATCTTCGATGACAAGCAGATCGCGAATGTATTCGACGACATCAGCATCTTGATTTTCAGCGCGCGCTCTGGCCGCTGCCAAACCAAGAACTCTGGATAAGGTCGAATAAGAGCTGGAGTGTGGGATCTCATTTCTAAAGCGAGGATACGACGGCACGCCCGCATAAACCGCTTTCGGCCGGTTTCGTGCGGACCGCACGAGTTGCAACTCCGGCTGGCACTGTGACAAGACCGCGTCGATTTGCGGCAAATCTCTCGCCTCAGGCGGCTTCACTTCACTTGTGACAAAAGAAAATCGGTAAAGCTTCAATGCTGACAACTGCTCCACCGCCGCCTGGATCGGCACGGCCGCATTTTCTTCATCCGGGATGGGCAGTTGCCGAAAGTCTTCCGGATAGAAAGGCTCACCGCGAGCGCGGGCGGCGGGGCCCAGTTCAGCGAATCGCTCGTCGGCTTCGTAACCCCACCAGAATCGTAATATGCCTGCGATCAGCAGCAGCAGAACGAATCCGCGCGCTCCGCGCTTCAGCCAACGGAACCGACGCGGATAAATGACATACGATTCCCTTTTGCCTTCGACATCTTGAGTCATGCCGAGCCCCCGATCAGAAATCGCAGCAAACTTAGGTTCGCCGCATTATGGAAATAACATGCTCGATGCAACTGAATAGTTGCGGTGACTTTCGATTGAAGGGGATCAATTTATTCGAGATTCTTTCGCGGAATCCTAATTGCTCGGCTGACTCCCCGGCGGCGCAATCCGCGGTGTCGGTACCAGCGAAAACACGGCGTCTTCGGTGAGCCAGGGCGGATTGACTAGACCAGCGTTGGGGGACGCCTTTTGTGAGCAGTGATTATCGACTCCATCAGTACCGACGCTGTATATCGCTGGCGGATTGCCATGAGGGAGATATCGAATACCTCCATCAGCCGGATCGAATGGATCTTTGGGAATAGCCGGCAGATACTTCGGCACGAGTTGCGAAAGCGACTCCGGCAACGCGCCCTGATGATCTATCTGATAGAGACGCAGCGCCAGCATGATCGCAGCCGCGCGCCGTTCGGTCAGTGCTCGGAAATGATACTGCACTGCCCGGTCCATCGGCTCCTCCAACACCAACGACATCCTGTGCGCCAATTCTTCAAGATTCGATCCTGTGTAGCGGTGACGATGCTTCAACTTGCTGCGAGCAGTAACCCAATTTGTTTGCCGGCAGCCTTCCGCTTCGGCGGTCCGAAGCTGCGCGATTCGCACGCCATCCATTTGATACATGGGCTCCAACATCATCCACTGCGCCGAACCCGTGAGGGATACGAATTTTGGGATACTGTCTATAACAATTGCGCGCTCGCCTTGAAAATCGCGCACGGCCGCGCCCGTCAATTTGCGTTCGTCGAGCAATGATTCAATCAACGCGCGCACCTGCTCCGGCGTCGCGCCCGAACTGGATTTTTCGGAAATCGTGAGGCTCATCGCCGACGTGCAGATGAAGTTAGTGCCGAGACTGCTCATGCCGAGCGCGATCAGATGTGTCAGCACCGTCGGATATGTAGTGTCCGAGGCTTCAGTCAACACCAGCTCATCCTCGACAGCTTCAATCGCTAAACCATCCAGGCGCTGGGCGCGCTTGAGCTTTGCTGAGAGGATAAAAACCCGGGCGAGCTTACGATTCGCCGACAGATGCGTGAGATGCGGGAGATCCCCTGGGAAAGTGGGAATGGATTCCCAGGAAGTTTGGGGCAGGCTCCGAGCGGTATGCACGAGTTGCATTTCCGGGCGGTACTTTGCGACTATGGCCTCCATCTTCGGAAGATCGGATTCAACGGGTGGGGTGTTATCCCATTTGTCCAATTGACGATCATCCGATCGGCCCATTCGGTCCGTCTGATCGATCGCTTCCTGAATCGGCACAGCCGCATTTTCGGCGTCGGGCACGGAAGGCTGGCGGAAATCCTCCGGAAGAAACGGCTCGTGCCGGGCGGATGCTGCGCGGTGAATTTCCGCCAGTCGTACCTGTGCCTCAAGACCCCAATAGACTCGCAGACCCACGAGGACCAGGAACAAAACTACGAAAGCGGCTGTCCCATTTCGGAGCCAGCGAAAGCGCGGCGGGATGGGCAAAAGATGTTGTTTTGCTTCTTGAGAATCGGATGTCATGGATTGAGCCCGCCAGAAACATCATGCCGGGTTTTGCGAGGGGATCAACTATCGCGGATGGTTTGTTGGTTTGGTTGCGGAACCGGATATAGGTGCAACAAATGCAACAGTTGTTGCACCGGACTCAGCAATATGTCAGATGCCATAACATTATATCAGAGCGATACTTGCGACTGTTAATTTCGAAAATGCAACAGATGCAGCGATGCAAAGAGTGTTGCATTGTTGGCTTTGCACATTTTTGCCCGTCTGCACAAAAATGCGCCGGGCTGCACAAAAATGAGCTAAGTCGCTATCTTATCGGTCATCGGGAAAGCCGGAGTAATTACCCGGCTCAAGGTTCGGCGCAGCGCCGTTCGTCACCAGCGGCGGCGCTGCCCGGACCCGCCCGTAAAGCTGGTGAAGCATGGCCGATTCAGATGCTGCTGCACGGATAGCGCGATGGAGTAACACGATACGCGCTTTGCCCGTGCGCAATGTGGAAACCATGCGCGCGGCTCGCGATGGATTACGGAAGCTTGCAGCGACCTTCCCTCACCTAATCCGCCCGTTAGACCTTGAGCGAAACTGCATGCAGTTGCTGTGCGATGCGATTGCGGCTGGTGCGTTTAGCGGTCCGAAGTGGATGGTCTGGCGAACACTTCTAGCCGATAGGCCCCATCTTCTGAATGCAACATTCTTTCTTTATCAGTGCGGCCAAGCCGCCCCAGATGCCAAGCCCCATTTGAAATCAACGGAGGCTGCACTGGTTTTGGCTGATCTGATAGACACTTTCTTGGATGATCGACAACCATCCGACCGCGACATGGCGCAGCCTACCGCCATTCCAGCCGCCGAACCCCAGCAAGTGGTGCATTACATCGACCTTGACCAAGCTGCCGCACTCGTCAACCGCGCCAAAAGGACACTTGAAAATCAGATCACAAAGGGAAAATTCCCGCCGCCAGCGATTCAAGGATCGGGGGGCAAGAAAAGCGAATGGCTGAATTCCGAGCTAAAACCGTGGCTCGAAAATGAGTATGGGCGAAAACTGCCCGCTGTTCCGCCCCATTACATTCGCTGACCGAAACTGACCGCAACTGACCGAAGCTGACCGCAAACCACCCGTAACCACCACATCCCATGCGATGCTGTCGGCGATGACGGCGAATCGGGCAGGCCGCTAATAAAAGCGGCTTGCGGACGCGGAAACGTCCCAAGCCCGGTATCGCCGTCAAGGAGAGTGTCTGTGAAGTACCGTTTCCTCAACGGGCGATACGCCCGACAGTCTATCCGTGCGCCAACACGTCGGCAACCCCGCTTTGGCGGGGCGAGGTCCGGCAGCTACCGCGAACGGCGCGGCGCAGATACATGCCCGGTTCGCTTGGCAAGAGTTAGAAGTTCCGACCTTGCCCAAGTCGAGGTTTCCAACGACCGCTCGGCAGCCGCCGCATCCAGTGCGGCCCTTTCCTCATCCGTTAGCCGAATTCGCAACACGTTTTCCTTACGGTCTGTTTTTGCTGGTCTAGCCATGTTCACACTGTAGCTACAAAAAATCTACCCGTCAATATCGCTTTTCTCTTGACTCGGTAGCATTCTTGTGGCTACAATGTGTCACATGGAAACGATAGAGAATAGCATGTGGAACGGGATTGATCCGGTAACCGATGGCAAGACAGCCGGTGTTGAAGAGCGCAAGCAGCGCGGACTTGAAATCGCGGCGCTGGCGCGGATAGAGAAGAAAGACGGCGTCTACCTTGTCCCGTCTGTCACTTCGCCACGCCCGACGAAATACCGCGTCACGATGGACGATCAGCTTTTCCCGAAGTGCGATTGCCCGGACTTTGAAACGCGCGGCTGTAAGTGCAAACACATTTACGCTGTCGAGTATGTCATCAAGCGGGAAACGACAACGCATTCTGATGGATCAACAACCGTCACGGAATCGGTAACGATTACCAAGACCCGCAAGACCTACCCACAAAACTGGCCCGCTTACAACGAAGCGCAGACGAATGAGAAGCGCGAATTCCAACGGCTGCTCCACGATCTTTGCAAAGACCTTCCGCCGCTCCCGGTTGATCCGAACCGCAAGGGGCCGCAAGGTCGCAAGCCGTTGCCGCTGTCCGAAGCCGTCTTTTGTGCGGTCTTCAAGGTCTACAGCACGATGAGCGCCCGTCGCTTCACCAGCGATCTTTGCGACGCGCAGGACAAGGGCTATATCTCCCGCGTCCCTCACTTCAATTCGGTCTTGAACGTTCTGGAAACGCCAGAAGTGTTTGATGTGCTGGTGAACCTGATCGAAAAGGCTTCCACGCCGCTGGCATCAGTCGAGAGCAATTTCGCGGTCGATTCAACCGGATTTGCCTACTCGCGATTCACGCGCTGGTATGACATTAAATACAACAACTTCACTTCAAAACAGCACTGGGTTAAATCGCACCTCATGTGCGGCGTCAAGACGAATGTTGTCACCGCCGTTGAGATTCACGACCAGCATACGGGCGATCCCGGACAGCTTCCCGCTCTAGTGGACAGCACGGCAGAGCGATTCACGATCAATGAAGTGAGTGCAGACAAGGGCTACTCTGGCGAGCCTTGCCATCAGGCAATTGCGAAGCACAACGCCACGCCGTTTATCGCGTTCAAGAGCAACACGACTGGCGGTATCGGCGGCTTGTTCGGCCAAATGTTCCACTACTTCCAATTCAAGCGGGAAACTTTCTTGGCCCACTATCACCAGCGCAGCAACATTGAATCGACCGTGATGATGGTCAAGACGAAATTCGGCGATGCGGTGCGGTCCAAGACGGAAGTAGCGGCCAAGAATGAAGTGTTGGCCAAGATTCTTTGCCACAACCTTTGCTGCCTCATCAGCGCGATCTATGAACTTGGATTAGAGCCGGTGTTTGCCTGATCGGTTGCCGGTCCTGATCTTCCAGCCGCCTACGGGCGGCTTTTTCATGCGCGGAAGGTAAGATGGGATTGCGTTTGGTAGCCAATGGCAAAGAAATCCGATCCAAGTTTGCTCAGTAATCTTCTAGGGCTAGTGTTCCTGTTGGCCCTACTCATTTTCGTTCTGTTTTCTGGCGGGTCGGTGCTATTCAAGACAATCATCCTTCTGTTTGGGATTGGATTTTTCTCGCTGATATTCGAGAAGCGGTAGCTGCACAAAAATAGACCGTCCTGCACATAAAAGGCTGGGAAATCAGCGATTTATGTGCAAAGCCTGCATTGTTGCATGGTGCAATACGACCAAACGACTCGGTCACCACGTGCAACATGCCGGATGTTGCAAAAAATGTTGCATTTGGTTGCACCCATTCGACAGGCTCAGGGCAGGCGCCGTTGCATCGCGACGCGCGTAACTTGCTCCTCCCGAATTCTCTTGTCTACCTGGAACGTTGCGGTTAAAGATCGCAAATCGCGCGGGATTGCCGCGCGGAAAAATCAATTCCATGGCAACCCAACTAAAGGAGAGGAACATGCAGACGCAATCGATGAGCCGGCGCGGGTTTTTGAAGGCCAGCGCGATCGTCGGGGCGGCGGCCGTTGGGGCGACAATGTCTACGGATCTTCTGGCGGCCGATTATGGCGGCCACGAGATTCCGGTCGGCCTGCAGCTTTACACGGTGGGCCGGGACATGAGCAAGGACTTGGACGCGACGATCGAGAAGGTCGCGAAGATTGGCTACAAGGGCGTCGAATTTGCCGGGTATTACGGCAAGAGCGCCAAGGACCTGCGAAAGGTGCTGGACGCCAACGGCCTCAAATGCTGCGGCACCCATGTGCCGGGCGGGATGCTCGCGCTGGACGCAGACAACTTTCAGAAGACGGCCGATTTTGCCAAGGAGATCGGCTGCTCGAATCTGATCGTCGCTTCGATGCGCGCGGAGGGAAAGACGGGGTGGGAGAAGGCCGCTGAGCATTTCAATCATCTCTCGGACAAGCTTGAGCCGATGGGGCTGCGGATTGGATATCACTGCCACCCGCCTGATTTTAAGAAGGTAGATGGCGAAACGACGTGGGATGTTTTCTGCTCCAACACCAAGAAGCGGGTGATCACGCAGTGCGACATCGGGCATATGGGAACGGCCGGCGTCGATCCGGTGATGTATCTCAACAAGTATCCCGGCCGGGCGCTCAGCGTTCACGTCAAGCCCTCGTCGCGCATCAAGCATGGCGAATTGCTGGGCGAAGATGAGCTGAATTGGCCGGCGATTTTCAAAGCCTGCGAAACCGTCGGCGGCACGCAATGGTACATCGTCGAATATGACGGCGGCTCGATGGAAAAGGCCGAGAAGACGATGGGCGTGCTTCGCAAGTGGGGAAAAGTTGTCTGATTACTAGAACAACCCCATCGCCCAACAAAGAATGCAGGCAAGCACGAAACCGAAAACGAGCGTGCCATAGAGCGCGAACATGGCGCGGTCGAAGCGCGCCGTGAGGCGCGGCTCAACTCCGAGGCGCTGCAAATAGGACATTCGGCTCGCGATGCTGCCATGGAACCAGTGGTTGGCCATGTCTACAAGGCTGTCGAAAAGGTGGGCAGGGCGAAACCTGCCGCGGGTTGCAGGCGTTGCATGGTTCCCAATGGGAATGTTGTTGATCACCGCGACGTGTTCGAGTGCGGATGAAAACAGGGCTGCGCCATAGGGGCCGACCCATTGCACATCCGGGCCAATTTTCTCAACGCTACCGGCTGCCACCGCCGAAAGCTGCCGGGGATTCAGCAGCGCTTCGGCCGAAGCCGCCGGCCCTTTGGTGGCTTCCATGATTCGCGCGGCATAGACATCGGCCTGCCGTTCGCAACTTCGGCTCAGTGCGCCAAACAGCAGCAGGAACACCGCCGTGCCGAGCATCATCATTAGCGCAATGCCGGCATGCGATTGATTGATCATCGGAAACGCTTCGGCCAGCGCGGTGGCCGTCGCCATCATGAGCACGATCAGCACGACCAGAAACACCGCATACCAGCCCATGTGCCGATGAACGATATGTCCAAGCTCGTGTGCGAAAACCGCTTCGATCTGGTCATCGGTCATGCGTTCCATCAGCACATCGGAAATCAGGAAATAGCGCATGCGCGGCAGAATTCCCATCACCGCGGCGTTGCCGATGTTGTTCTGGGTCTGCCAGAGAAGAATGTCGCAGTAACGCACTTTGGCGCGACGACAGAGTTGTTCCAGTCGGCTGCGTAGCGGACTGGAAGGCAGCGGCACGGTATTGAGCACGCGCCGAAGGATTTTGGGCACGAGCAGAAACACCACGCCCGCCGCGATCGCAGATGCCGCCAGATCCACGCGCTGTTGTATGCGATCCTCGGTCCAGTGGAAGTAGTGTGTGGACGAGACGCTGATGATGTCGCGCATCGCCACCCACAACAGCACCGGCACGATGGTGAAGAGCACCTGCAATCGCAGGTTCATCGCAAAATAGCTGCGGAAGGGGGGAGGCTGATGGAGCGGAAGCTGATTTTCCCAATCGCTCCAGAAGCTCTGCTCGCGCACCGCGCGGTCGGCAGGATATTGCGACCACCAGAGGCCCATCCATGCCGCGAAGGCGGGGAATGTGCCAAGGAGAACGCCGGGCAATTTGCCGGCGAGATTGTTTCCGATGCCGCCCGCAATCAGCGGCCCCCACCCCAGTTTCCAGACGCCCACCGCGAACCATGCCGGCACGATGATCCGCGCGGCAAACATGGTGTGATTAAATCGCCGGACATTCTGATGGAAATTGGCTGAGTCGGATCTTCGAGCAAGCACCCGGCTCCACAGCCCCAGCAGCACGACGAGCAGCGCGTAAAATCCAATGAAAAGCAGCAGCCACGGCCATTGCTGCGCGATCGACCACTGCTGATCGCCGGGCCAGGCGAGCCAAACCAGAAACAGGACCAGGAGGAGAATTCGAGACACGGCTGTCGTACTTTGCCGGTCGGCCAAAACCGGCGTGGCCGGCTATCGGGTCATTCAAAATCGCGCAGTTCCCGCCACAGTATACGTCGCTTATCGACAACGTCGAGACTCATTAGCGACAGAATCATCAATGGTTGTTACACGATTGATAAACGCCATTTGCGCGCGACAGCGCATCCGAAAATGGGCTCCCGAGGAGAAGATTGTCCACACGCAAGTCGGCATTAGAGGTAGCAGTCGCCTGACAATTCGAGCAAATGGTCCGATAACATAAATATGATCCCACCTTAGCGACTTTACCTAAATTACCAAAGTTCCGGGCTCCCCTAGTCGATAGCAACGGTGCCAGAACAAGGAGCATCCATGAATCAACCGGCAGCATCGCAAAGCAGCACCATGCGGATCCAAGACGCGGAATCCATCGAGCGGCGGAGCCATCGCCGTTATGACATGGAAAGCCAGGGCATCACGGTCGAGCGCTGCGGAGCCGGTCCTCAGCGGCGCGAAACGCTCGGGCAGATCGTCGATCTGTCGGCCATGGGTGTGCGCGTCCGAACCAAAGATGCGTCAGTGAAAGTCGATAACCAGATCCGCATCCGGATCGATCTGCCGGCCTACGCAGGCATTCATCCGTTTGTGGACACCGCGACCGGCGAGCCGCAGCCGAAGCGTGAGTGGGTTGGCTGGATGGCCGTCAGCCGCGTGCAGCGCGTCGGCCCGGCGACCTATGAGCTGGGCGGCAAACTGGTCGACATGGAAGAAATCGATCGCGGCATGCTGGGACTCTATCTGTCCACCCAGCCGCTGGCCGCGTAAAGCGAAACATTGAGGATTGTCCCGCGCTTGACGCTCGCGATCGAATGGAGTCGGTCTGAGCAGGCGAAGAGCGCGGCGGTCCTCACAAGATCCCTGAATTGGCCCTCGGCTGTTTTACCTTTCCCAGCCGAGGGTCAATTGTTTATACCTTCATCGCATTAAACAAATCCTGATTGCTCTTCTGCTTTGAAAGGTTGTCGGTCAGCGTCTTCAATGCCTGGGCGGGCGGCATGTTCATCAGATGCCGGCGGATGGTCTGGGCGGCTTTGAGGTTTCGCTCGTCCAGCAGCTTTTCTTCTTTACGCGTGCCGGATTCGGCAATGTTGAGCGCGGGCCAGATGCGCTGATTGGCCAGGTTGCGGTCCAGCGTCAATTCCATGTTGCCGGTGCCTTTGAATTCCTCAAAGATGACCTGATCCATCCGGCTGCCGGTGTCGATCAGGCAGGTGGCCAGGATCGTCAGGCTGCCGCCGTTTTCGATCTTGCGGGCGGCTCCGAAGAGGCGCTTGGGAATTTCCAGCGCGCGATTGTCGAGCCCGCCGGACATAGTCCTGCCGCCGCCCGGCCCACCGCTGTTGAAGGCGCGGCCTAAGCGCGTCAGTGAATCGAGCAGGACGACGACGTCGGCCCCGTATTCCACCTGCCGTTTGCAGCGCTCGATCACAATCTGCGCCAGATCCAGATGCTTATCGATCGTGTTGTCGTTGGATGAAGCGTAGACCGTGCCCGGCACGTTGCGCTTCATGTCGGTCACTTCTTCGGGCCGCTCGTCCACCAGCAGCAGCATGAGCTGCGCCTGCGGATAGTTCGCATGCACGCCGCGGGCGATGTTTTGAAGCAAAATGGTTTTGCCTGTGCGCGGCGGGGCGACGATCAACCCGCGCTGGCCAAAGCCGACCGGCGCGAGAATGTCGATGATTCGCGTCGTCAGTTCGGCGGCATTATGTTCCAGCCGAAGCATCGGCTGCGGATCCAGCGCGGTCGAGTCATAGAGCGGGGTTTTGTCGGTGTAATCATCCAGCGGCTGGTTCTCGATCGCCTCGAGCTTGCCGAGCATTCGTCCGCGGGGGCTTCCGCGCAGGAGCAGGCCGGGGCGAAGCCGAAATTCGCGGATCAGTTCGCGGGGGACCATCAGGTTTCCGCGGATTGGCCGCAGTGGATGGGCCGGGTCACGAAGCTGACCGTCTTGCCGTTCGTCGGTGATTTGAAGGATGCCTTCGACGCTTCCGTTGGTCATCAGTGCAACAAGGTTGGTTGACAGGGTTCGTTCTTGCGCCGACCATCTGGCCAATGGGAAGGCGCGGCGTCGCTCACGATTCCCGCAAGACCCTTTCGATCGGTCTATTTTGTCTCAGGAGCCGGCGCGATCAGGAATTCTGGTCGCGGACGCGAATGGGAAACAAGGCTGTAAATGCAAAGAAGCCTTAACCCCAGAGAAAAAAGACCATACCAGAATTTGCCGTGGAGTCAAAATGGAACTGCTCTCGCGATTACAGGAAGACATGAAAGCCGCCATGAAGGCGGGGGAAAAAGAGAAGCTGACGGTCATTCGGATGCTTCTCAATGAGGTCAAGAATATCGACCTCGCCCCCAAGCCCATTACCGCCGAGGAAGCGGTCGCGGCTTATGCCAAGAAGCTCCGCAAGGGGCAGGAAGAATATCAGCGGCTCGGGAAAAACGAAGAAGCCGCCAAGTTCAACCAGGAACTGGCGATCGTCGAGCAGTACATGCCCAAGAAAGCCTCGGCGGAAGATGCCGAGAAGCTGGTCGATGCCTTTCTGGCCAGCAACTCGTTCACCGCCAAGCAATTTGGCCAGGCAATGGGGTCCTTCATGAAGGCGCATGGCGGCCAGGTCGACCCCGGGACGGTTAACGCGCTGCTGAAAAAGAAGCTGCAGTAAGGAGGGGCACGTGCCACACGAATATAAGATTCCGGAAGTGGGCCAGAAGGCTCCCGATTTCACGCTTCCCGCAAGCGACGGCAAGGCAATCGAGCTCCAAAAACTGGCGGCGAAGCAACCGGTCGTCCTCTATTTTTATCCCAAAGCCGATACGCCCGGCTGCACCAAAGAAGCCTGCGGCTTCCGCGATGCGCGGCCCGATTACGAAAAGGCCGGCGTCGCAGTGCTGGGCATCAGCCCCGACCCGGTCGAAGACGTGAAGGATTTTGCCGACAAGTTCCAGCTCAATTTCCCGCTGCTGGCCGATGCCGATCATGCGGTATGCGACCGCTACGGCATGTGGCAGGAAAAGAACATGTACGGCCGCAAATACTGGGGCGCCGCCCGATCGACCTTCGTCATCGGGAAGGGCGGGACTATCCGACATGTCTTTCAGAAGGTGAAACCCGAAGGTCACGAGCAGGAAGTGATGCGGTGGTTAAAAGAGAATCAGGAGTAATCGCAGATTTCAAAACGCTTGAAATAAATTGATGCAGGGACCGCGCGACCTACACTGTTTGATATGTCCGGCGCCGCTTCTATCGATGAAAGTGCATTGCGCGTTGGCAGCGTGAGCTTTCTTAACGCAAAGCCGCTGATCTATGGGTTAGAGGACGACCGTCGAATCAAGTTGTCGCTTGAAGTGCCGTCGAGATTGCTCGATGGGCTGGTTGAGAAGCGGTTGGACGTCGCGCTCCTGCCGGTCATTGATTACCAGCGACTCAGTGGCCTGCGCCTTCTTACCGGCGGCGGAATTGGTTCCGATGGACCCACGCTAACCGTTCGCATCTTCAGCCCGATTCCGATTGAACAGATTGATGCGCTCGCCTGCGATACGGACAGCCATACATCGGTGGCGCTGGCGCGTATCATTCTTTCCGAACGTTTTGGTATACAACCCGAGTTCATTGAGCTGACGCGATTTCGGCCTGATTCTCCATCCGCGGCGCGCACCGCTCGCCTGCTCATTGGAGACAAGGTCATCTGCGAAGAGCCGAAGGATCTTCATCATCAACTGGACTTGGGCGAGGCCTGGAAAGAGCTGACCGGTCTTCCGTTTGTCTTTGCGGCCTGGATGGTCCGTGCGGGGGTCGAATGTGGAGATTTGAACCAGCGTCTCGAAGCTGCCAAGCGAAATGGGCTCGCTCATGTCGAACAGATCATCGAGCAATACGCGCGTCCCCTTGGCTGGCCCGCGGACATCGCGCGACAATACCTGACTCGCAATCTCCAATTCGACATCGGCCCGCGCCAATTGCAGGCCATCCGCCTCTTTCATGAAAGGGCGCATCGCCATGGGGTGATCGACCATGCTCCGGCGCCGCTGATGGTCGAAGGGGAATGACGTTCCGCGTACAGTTCAAAGAATCCCTTTGTCGATGCGCCAGCATCGTCCGTATTACTTTAGCCGCTCCGCCTGCGGAGCGCGTCGAGGAGATGTCGAGCGCACGTAAACTTCTCGAGGGTTAGCTCGCGATGCTCGTCATTTCTGTATCGCAATCGCTTCGTGAGCAACTGGCCGCGCCCCACAGGTGGGGCGGCTAAAGTGGGGGATAACTGCGATCTGCACGTCAATGGTTGTCCGAAGCGAGCAGCACGGCCGAACCTTTTTGAGCTGCATCCAGTTCGTTGCGGATCGATTCAGCTAACACGCGCTCCAGATCGTAATCCCGCCCATCCGCATACCAGTATTCGACGCGAATGGCCTGACCTTCTTCCGTTGTCGCATCCTCGGCGGCATGCAGCGTCGTGAAAGCTTCCAGATATTGATCGACTGCGGTAATTCGTCGCTCGGGCATCGCATATCGCTCGACAACCACCTTCGGCTCACAGATGTATTTTCCATCCGCCGTGCGCGTGAAATGAAAGCGAACCGTTCGTCGCATCGTCGAGAGCGTGCATTGTAACTCTGCTACGGGATTGACTACGTCGCCGCGCCAAAACTCAAATGGTTGCTTCGAAACCAGCGGCTGGGTTGAGAGCCAGCCTTCGCGGAAGTCACGGCGATCGATAATGAACGAGCGTTCCTTGGTGGCATCGACTGCCGCATTCCACAGCGATTCAATATGCGTCGCTTCCACCGAAACCACCGCCGGTTTTTTGTACCAGTAATCGTTGAGCGCGCTCTTGGGATCGATGTCGGTTGCGATCGGCGCGTTGGGATTGACCGGGCGCAACATGCAGCCGGTCAGCAGGAACATCATCGAAGCGGTCACCAGAAGCTTGTGCATAGCCGTCGATACGCGAATCGAGCCCGCGTGGTTTGAAGACCCAGTAACACGGTCATTCTGGAAGATGATCCCTCAAGAGTCCAGCAGAGCGCAATCGGAAACAGCCGATCGTTCCATCGCCGCGCGCCAGCTTTGGCCGACGGTATGGATGAAGATGCCGTTCATCAGCCCCGGCGTTCCCAGCGGTGTGCCGGCGACGATCACCACGCGATCGCCCTCGGCGGCAAGCTCGTATTCCCGCAACAGATGGTCAGTCCCGTCCACAAAGCTCTCCATGTTTTTGGGCAGCTCCATCTGGATCGGCATCACGCCATATTGCAGCGCCATCCGCCGAAGCGAACAGGGATCGCTGGAAAATGCCACGATCGGCACATTGAGCCGAAGCTTGGAAAAGATTCGTGCGGTGGTTCCAGTCTGGCTCCACAGCGCGACAACCGAAGGGCGCAGCTCGTGGACGATCTGCCAGGCGCCTTTGGCCACAGCCGCCGAGCGGCCGAGCGTTCCCAATCGCATTGGCGGCTCTTTCACCGAATCATTCCCGTTGAAATATTGCTCGGTGACCTCCGCGACATGGCTCATCACATGCACCGCCGCGAGCGGGAATTTGCCGACCGATGTTTCGCCGCTGAGCATGACCGCATCGGTGCCGTCGAAAATTGCATTGGCCACGTCGCTCACTTCAGCCCGCGTCGGCGACGCCTGCTCGATCATGCTCTGAAGCATCTGCGTGGCCACAATGACCGGCTTGGCCGCCGCCTGACAGCGCCGGATCAAGTCTTTCTGCACGATGGGAACTTGGGCCACGTCGATCTCCACGCCCAAATCACCTCGCGCGACCATAATCCCGTCGCAGGCTTCGATGATGGCGTCGATCTGCTTAACGGCTTCCGATTTTTCGATTTTGGCGATGATCGGGATCGGTCGCCCCTTCGACTTCAAATGCTGCCGGAGCGATTCCAGATCCTCAGGCTTGCGCACAAATGAAAGAGCGAGGTAATCCAGTTCATGTTCGATCGCCCAGGCGACGCATTCCCAATCGCGATCGGTGATGGAGGGAATGCTGACATTCGTGTGGGGAAGATTGATGCCCTTTGCGCTTTTGAGAACGCCGCCAATCGTGCAGGCGCAGCGCAATTCGGATTCGCTCTTTTGCGTGCAGACAAATCGCAGCGCGCCATCTTCGATGAGGACTCGGTCGCCGATTTGCACGTCGTCGATCAGATGGGGATAGGTCGTGCTGACCCGACAATCGCGGCCGACGATGGTCTCACGACAAATATGCAGCTCATCGCCGACGTTGATCGGCATCCCATCAGATCCATTTTCTGCGGCGACCTGTCCGAGCCGGATCTTGGGGCCGCACAAGTCGCCGAGAATGGCAATCGATTTACCGAATCGCTTGGCCGCCTCGTGGATCTGGCCGATCTGCTTTGCGTGTTCGTCCAGCGAGCCATGCGAGAAGTTGAGCCGGCAGACATTGACGCCGGCCTGGAACAATGCGAGCAGACCATCCACGCCGCCGCAGGCCGGTCCCATCGTCGCGACAATTTTCGTGCGGATCATCGACCTATCTATCAATAAAAAAGGGGCGGACGTCAATGCGTCCGCCCCGATTCATGCTATTGAAATATCTGCAAGGCTTAGGTCAACGACCAGCCATCGCGATATTCAACCTTCAGGAGTTTGTTGGCACCTTCGTTATTGGTGAACTTCATTTCCTTGGTGTCCCACTCGAGCGTATCGCCGGGGTTGCGGTTGGCGACGTTGCCCAGAAGGATGAATTCCACCAGCCGGCTGGCGTAGTTGAAGTTCGACAGGGTCTTGCCTTCGCCCTTGATGGCGTTGATCCATTCGAGCTTCATGTTGTCGTCTTCGCGGTTGCCCTTGAAGCGTGGGAGGGTCGGCTCGGGCTTCTTGAAGTCTTCGAACTTCTCCTTCGGCAGCAGCATCCAGCTCCCGCCGTAATCCTGCGGCGAATAAAGCGTCCCCTTGTCGCCGACAGTCAGCGAACCGCTGGTGGACGGCTTAACACCATGGAACAGCGGCGCGGGCGGCAGGTTCTGGATTTCGTCCGGCACCATTTCGCCGCTCCGCTGATCCTTCTTCATCTTTACGTAGCCGAAGTGGCCTTCGTACCAGTAGACCTTGATCGGATCGCCGCCCTTGGGATTGGGGAACTCGTATTCGACGGTCGCCCAAGCCGGGTAGGTGACCGGATTGAGGTCGGCACAGACGGCCTTGATCTTGGTCGGCTCAGTCAGTTCCGTGCCCATGTAGGGCAGGTTGCAGGTATGGCAGCCCATGTCGCCCATGGCGCCGGTGCCAAACCGCCAGTAGCCGCGCCAGTTGAACGGCGCGATTTCTTTGTTGTACGGGGTCTCAGGCGCGGGGCCGAGCCACACATCCCAGTTCATCGTGCTGGGGACCGATTGGGCCTCGGGCCACTTCATGAGGACAGGGGCCTGCGGCCAGATCGGGCGGTTGGTCCAGATATGGATTTCCTTGACGTTGCCGATCGCGCCGGCTTGGATGGCTTCGACGCCCGATCGCAGTCCGGGAGTCGCAGTCCCTTGGTTGCCCATCTGGCTGACAATCTTCATCTCGTTGGCGACTTCGCGCATCATGCGCGCTTCGGCGACGGTGTGCGTCAGGGGCTTCTGGGTGTAAACGTGCTTGCCCAGCTTCATCGCATGGATGGTGACGATGGCATGGTTATGATCGGGAATCGAGACGCCGCACGCGTCGATTTCCTTGCCCATCTCGTCGAGCATCTTGCGCCAGTCATTGAAGACCTTGGGAGCGGGCTTGCCGGCCTTCTTGAGCTCATCGAGCTTCTTGTTGGTGTGGTCTTCGTCCACATCGCAGATGGCGACGAGGTTGGCGAACTTGGTGACCTGCGAGCTGTCGCTGTCACCCTTGCCCCCCACGCCGACCCACGCAACGTTGACGCGATCGTTGGCCGCCTGCTGGGCCAGCGCGACTTCGTTCTTTTCCGTGGCAACCCATACGCCGTACCCAGCTGCAAGAGCCGAATACTTCAGGAAGTCTCGGCGATTGGCGCCGTCCTGCCGGGGCTTCCCGTCCTTAGTCATCCGTCGCTTCATGGGAGTTTCTCCTTCCGCGGGGGAGTAAAAGTTACAGGGTTCAAACCGCCCGCGCTTCGGAGCGGCATCCAACCCAAATATCAGAGGAAAAGTCTTTTACCCAGTACACTCGACCCATCGGGCTGTTGTCAAGCGAATAAAGGGTCCGCATAAAGGGGTCCAGCGAGAAACGTAGACGCAAGTTTAGCGGGCTCGCTTGCGAGCCGTTGCGCGCGCCTCTTTCCGCCACATGTGTGTGCCCTGAAAAAGCGAGCGAAAATCCAATCAAGGCGCGCACAACGTCGGACAAGTCCGACCGCTAAACAACGTCACGTCGTGGGAAATACCTTGCTGCTTCCACCCCCGCACTGTCTCCCCCGCATTTTGTTAGCAGCCCTATGGTGGTCAATCGGTATACTCCATATACCGGACCCGGCGGTTCCGGTGATCGGTTCAACGCTCGAAGGAGACAACTATGACGCGGTGGGCAACGGCGCTCGGCGTGCTGCTGGCAATCTGTGTGGTAGGGCGCTTCGCCTCGGCGCAGCTCTCGGTTGAAGAAGCGCAGAAGCGCCTTCAGGCCAAAATGGCCACCCGTCCCGCTACAACCGAGCCCGTTGGCGAGCTCGAGCGCCTGCGTGCCGAGAACAACCGCCTGCGCGTGGAGGTCAGCCGGCTCCAGATGGAGGTGCAAACGCTTCGCGATGCCATGGCGCAGAATTCGCCCGCAGCAGCGCATCCGCGAACGGGCGCTTCCACGCAATCATCCAGACCATCGGGACCCGAAGATAAAGTCGTCGGCGCCTGGCGGGGCGGAGACCCGGCTCATGGAGCCGGCTTTGTGCTGACCTTCAAGGACGACGGATCTTATCAGCGCGCCTTCCTGCAATATCCGCAGAAGGAGAATGGCCACTACCGCTTTGCTTCGCCCGACACGATGGATATGTGGATCGGCGACAACGAAGATCGGCCGCACAGCCAATATCGCGTAGCGATCCAGGGAAACGAACTTACCTTGACGCAATTGCTGCAGGACGGGCTGGAAGTTCGCCGGCCTGTTCCCATGGTCATGACGCGCGAGCAATAAAAGATTAAAAAGGGGCCGATGACCGACGCGCCGATCACTCTCGGAATCGACGTTGGCGGAACGAGCGTGAAAATCGCGGCGTTGCGCGGACGGTCCATCCAATGGCTGGCCAAGGGGCAATATCACCTTCCCAATTCACAGCAGATCCTGGGCGCGGTGACCGAAGCGGTCGCAGGCCGGGCCCAAGACATCGCGGCAGTCGGACTTTGCGTGCCGGGGGTGCTGGATGAGACGCGGCAGCGCGTCGAGTACTCGGCAAACGTTCCGGGTTTGCATGGACTTGAGCTGCGCGAGCTTGCTGCAGCCGCCGCCGGCGCGGAAGTCGGTGATCGAGTCCGCATCGTCAATGACACGCTGGCGACGGCGGTCGATGTCTATGTATCGCGGCGCTGCGCGGGGCGACTGCTTGTGCTGGCGCTGGGGACAGGCGTGGGCGCTGCGGTGTTGGACGATGGCGTGCCGCTGAAAGTCGATGGCGATTCGCCGGGACATATTGGACAGATCGATGTAGCCGTCGCGGGGGAAAAGGTCGTCGCGCCGGATGGCGGGGCGGGAGGCCTGGAAGGTTACGTCGGGGCGGCAGCGCTGCGTAAACAGTATGGTTCCGGCCCCGTCGCGCCGAAGCTGCGTATCGATGACCCGCCGATGCAGGCGCTGGTGCGGGCGATCCGGATCTGTCATGCGCTGTATCGCCCAAACCATATAGTGCTCGCCGGCGGGCTGGGCATCCGCCTGGGCCCATTGATGAACGACCTTCGCGACGAAATCGAATATCAGCTCACCAGTCTGGCTCGTCCCGGATGGACCTTCAGCACCGGCGACACCGATCACCATGCCGCCTGCGGCGCGGCGCGGATCGCCGGGAATCCTGAGATTCTCAACGGCGCGCTTCGGGCCAATCCCAGCTAAGGCCCGAACGCCGACGTCCACGTCGGCTCTTTGCTCAGGCAATGCCGACATGGACGTCGGCGTTCCCAGCAATCAGCAGTGCAACTCACGACCGCATTTCACAACGGTATCACCGATATGAAATCCGCCATTTGCTGGTGTGCAATCGCGATCCTCGCTCTTTCCATTTCGCCGCTCGTCCGCGCCAAAGATGCGCCCAAGCCCTCGCCCTACTTCGAACAGGATGTGTCGGCTTCCGACTCCCTTCGCACGCAGCAGGCCAAGGAGCTGGATGCTTACATCGAAGCGATGAAGAAGGACGACAGCCGACTGCACGCCCTGTTTCATCCCGATTATTCTTCGCCACAGGCGTTTGCAAAATCAGCCGAGCCGTACCGCGCAGCGTTCTGCGACAGCATCGGCTATCCGCCTCCGGGCGAGGTGCCTTCAGCCGCGGCGACATTTGATCAAATCGGTGAAGACAGCATCGGCACCTATTACCGCGCGATAATTCCGATTCTGCCCGAGGTTCATGCCGAGGGCATTTACATCGTGCCAAAGGGGATCACCGGCAAAGTCCCGCTGATCATCTCCATGCATGGCGGCGGGGGTTCTCCTGAAGTCGCGCTGTTCCATGGCGGAGCCAATTATCACGACATGGTGCGCGGCGGCGTCAAACGCGGCTACATCGTCTTCGCGCCTCAGCACCTGTTTGTCGCCAAGGGATTTCCGCGGGATATCCGCAACAAGATTGACCAGCGTATGCGTCTCGTCGGCACCAGTCTGACGGCCGTCGAAATTGCCAAGATCACGCGCAGTCTCGATGTACTGCTCAAGCGGCCGGAGGTGGACCCGAATCGCGTCGGAATGGTCGGCCTTTCCTACGGCGGCTACTACGCGTTGGTGACGCCGGCGGTGGATACACGAATCAAGGTGTCGGTTTCCAGTTGCTATTACGGCGTGCAGGAAGGGCGCTACGAGCGCGACGAGCTGTCGGTGCCGAGCGATTTCGAATTCAACAATCGCTTTACGCTCTTTCGCGACAGTGATCTGGTCGCGCTGATCTGCCCGCGAGCACTGGAGATCCAAGCCGGCAGCAAAGATGACTCCGATCATCGCGATCCAGGCACGAAGATGGTGTCGCAGTCGGAAGCGTTTTATAAGAAGCTGGGATTAGCCGACCGATTCAAATATGTCATCTTTCAAGGCGGCCATCAATTTGATGATGAGTCGGCGTGGAGCTTTGTGCAGCAGCACATCGAGGCGGGCCATTGAGACGGCGCGATCGTCAGCTTCTGCTGTGGATCTATCTGTGCGCCCTGACGCTGAACCTCTTTTTGCTGAGCATCGCGATTGGCTACATCGTTTATTCGCTGATTCATCCGCCAGGCGGCTCGTGGATGGGCTTTGCCGTCGCTGCGATCCCATTTTTCACGATCGTTGGCATCGGCATCGCGATCTGGCGGCTTCCGCGCGTGTCTGAAGATGAAACGACGCCGCGCTGCGCTATTTGCGGGTATGATCTACGCGCCACGCCTGACCGATGTCCCGAGTGCGGCACCAGGGCATATTGAGATTCGCGTGGGGCGGCCCGATAATCAAAGTGCACCCGAATTGAAGGAGGGCGAATCGCTTGGCCATCGCATTTATCGTAACGCTCGAAAAGCAGCTTCCCGGACAGGCGGCCTACGCCAAAGGCGCCACCGGCAAAGCCCTCGCGCGCGAATCGGACAAACTCGACAGCGTTGCCCGCCGGCGGAACGTCAATCCGATCACGTCGCTGCTCTCCGAAAATCCCGCGACAGTGATTGAGCAGCTCAAGGCGGATGGATTTGATCCCTCCAAGATGCGCGTGCCGCCCGAGCAATGGTATGCCGCTGCCGAGGGGCTGAAGACGACGCGCGCCTTAACCGAATACGTCGGCGCGAATCTCAATGATTTCAAGCAACCCAATCCCATCCTGCGCGACCTGAAGGCAGCCGAGGCGCTGCTGGTCGAAGCCGAGGCGGCGGGCGTGCGATTTCATTTCAGTAAGACTGATGTGTAAAATACGTTGCTTCACGAGGAGGGAAATTATGCGGCTTTCTATTCTCGTCGGTACCTGCCTGATGTCGATTTTTGGCGCGTGCGCTCAATTGAAAGCGGACATTGTCGTGCAGACTGATGGTGTACTGCTCGATGGCAAGATCATCTCGCAAAGCGACAAGGAGATCGTTTTTCAACCGGATGGAACGTCCGATGCTGCAGCGCAGAAGCACATCGGAGCGGCTTCGGTATTGCGAGTGTTGAAGACCGATGAACATGGAGCGCTGCTATCCGATTCATCGGCAAAAAAAGCGCCGCCGCGATGGAATGTTCCGCCCGCGCCGCCGGCGCCGCCGATCCTTCCCCCAAAAAGCCAACCTACTTATTACGTCATTCCCCTGCACGGCGAAGTGGGAAGTACTGTGCTGGCCAGCGCGTTGGAGCAGTCGCTTGCTGATGCAATCAAGAGAAAGCCCACTGTAATCGTGCTGGACATCGACTCGCCCGGCGGGCTGGTCCAGGAAGCCGAAAAAATCATGAAAGTCCTGCACCGGTATAACGGCAAGGCGCGCATCGTCGCGCTGACCGATCAGGATTTGTCTGCGGCGGCTATCCTTTCACTGTCGGTTCGCGAAATCTACGTCAAGTCCACCAGCACCATCGGGGCAGCAACTTCCTATCAGGCAAATAATTTGAAGTTGCCGCCCAAGCTCGAAGAGAAGATGCAATCTGCGTGGCGGGCCGTCGCGCGCAACAGCGCCGAAGAGGGAAATCATGAGCCGTTACTCGCCGAGGCGATGATCGATAACGACATAGAGCTGCACCTGGAGACAATGGATGGAAAAGCGGTCGTGAAGGAAGGGGCGGGTAACCGGGAACTTTGTCGTAAGGGCAAGATCCTGACGCTCACAAGCCATGAGGCCATTGAGTGTGGATTGGCTTCTGGTGAAGCCGACGATCTCGACGAGCTTGGTAAGGTTCTCAAATTGCCGGATTGGAGCGAATGTAAAGGGGTGGGCACGTTGCTTGCCGACTATGTGCCGAAGAAGGCCGAGGTTCTCAAAGCTGAGAGCCAGCAAATCATTGCAACGTTCGATCAGAACATGCAAAAGGCCAAGGAAATGTCTCCCACTGACGAGCTTTCGGAGGTGGTTGTCCAACGAATACCCGTTCCCGTGCCGGGTCCGCGGCGCATAATCCCCGGTCGTCCAAACATCTACTACCGCCAGCAGACAACGATCTATAGAAATCTTGCTCGCGGTGCGTGGAAGCCACGCTCGATGCAATGCGTTGTGGCGCTTCAACAAGCGGAGGAGAATCTCAAGGAAGAAGTGGAATTATGTAAAGCCTTTGGAGAAGAAGGGGCCGCCGAAATTTTTGACAAGGCGCTGACGGAAATCGCCGCAGTTCGCGCGCGGATTTATGATGATCGCGATAAATATGGCACCGGTTCCGAGCCTTCGGTGGCTGCTTCAAATCGCCCGCAGGCGGCCCGTCAGCAGGCGCAGGACGCTGATGCCAGTCAGCACGGCTGGGAGCCACCGCGCATCAATGATCGCGATATGCCACGTGGGGCCACCAAATCGCAAATGCTCGGCGGTACGGGAGGTGGCCCCTATGTCCATGCCAATCCGACCGGTGGTCCCGTGCTTGGCTTCCATTATTCGACCGGGTGGTGGTCCGATGGCATTGTGCTGCGCGATTTCGACCCGATTTACGAAAAGCCACCTGTTGATGTGTCCGACAACCCGGACGTCGTCCTTGCGAAGCAGGGATATGCGGTGGCAGGTTTATTGGTTCAAACCGATTCAAAGAACATCCTTGGCGTGCGGGTGATCTTCGCAAAGCTCTCCGCGGGACATTTGGATATGTCCGAAAGCTACGAAAGCAATTGGATCGCAACTCCCGGTCAATCGCCTCAGAAGCTTGCCGGCGATGGTCGTCTCGTGATCGGCACGTTTGGCCGCAAGGGATTGAATATGGATGCGATGGGGCTTGTGACCACCGCGCCTCCAGACAGCAAATAATCGTCACGCGACAAAGTACAGAATCATAATGAAATGACAGGCGCTGCCGATGAGCACCAGCACGTGCCAGAGGTCGTGGGCGAGGAATCGGCCCGGCCAGAGGTGGGGACGATCGGTAATGAAAATGATCGCGCCGATGGAATAGGCAGCGCCGCCCGCGAGCAGCCAGGCAATCGCGCCGGGCGACAGCGAGTGAAGCACAGGAATGCCGGCGATCAACCCCATCCATCCCATGCACAGATAAAGGACCGTGCGCGGCAAATTCGATTTACCGCGTCCCAAAAGCACCACAGCCGCGCCGATGGTGGCAAGCGTCCACTGGGCAATGAGTATCGCGGCTCCCAATGCACCACGAAGTGCGATGATGCAGACGGGGGTATACGTGCCAGCTATCAGGAAGAAGATTGCCGCGCAATCAAGCCGAGTGAGATGGTCCTGGACGCGAGCCGATCCGCGAATGGAATGAGCCAGCGCGCTACAGACAAAGAGAAGAATTAGTGTCCCGCCATAGATCGTTAGTGCCGCCATTCGGCCCGGTGATGCGCGCCCAGCTTCAATCAGGGCAGCCAGTCCAACAACGCCCAGTGCCGCGCCGAACCAGTGAGACATCGCGCTAAATGGATCTTTAATCCACGATTGCATGCCCATCACCTGGATTATATCCAATCGGTCTCAGTTCTGCATTTGCGCGGCGTTACATGAACAGTTAAGATCCGGAAAACAGGTGGCCCAGCTTTGTTGCATTCATATGCCATTGCGGGCATTCTATACATTCGTGGTTGTAGACGTACTGGGGCTGACTTACCGAACCATCCATCTGCCGAGCGACGCGGCGCGAGTCGCGCGCAATCGTCGCGATGCCTGCATTGAAACTTTCGGCGACGATTCCCGCTTCGAAGGCGATGTCCGCTATCTCGCCTGGCTCAAAGATAAAATCGAAGAGTATCCCGAAGGGTTCGTGCTGGCCTTCAAAGGCAAGCGCTTTGTCGGTCATCTCGAGCTTCAGGTTCCCTACGGCAAAACGCTCGGATACGTCAATCTCTTCTACCTGGCTCGCTCGTTTCGCGGAGCGGGTAATGGCAAACTGCTTCATGCCTATGCCGAGCGCTACTTCCGAAGCTGGGAAGCGCAGCGCGTTGAGTTGCATGTCTCACCGACCAATCGCCGGGCGGTACAGTTCTATCAGAAGCTCGGCTATCACGCCGTTCGACTCGAGGGAACCTCTGCGCCGCTGTGGCGTATGGAACTCTGCTTGAACGCGCCGGCGGGACAGAACGCGGGCGATAAAAGCATGTAAGGTTCGGGCATGGGTCTGCGATCAGATTTCGGAAACGAAATTTAGTCGATTTTTGCCATTGCGGCCCCATCAATCGCTCTTTATAAATCCTTGTGTATTTGCTGTTGATTTGTAAACGACGACTTGACAGACCCCCAGCGGTCTCTAGAATGCGTCGTGCTTGACCGCCTAAGCTCCCGGCCATCCGGGGGCGCGGAGAACCCAAATGCGGAGAACGTGAATCCGCATCACCGGCACAGCCTTGAAAAGGGCCAGGACCGGCAGGGGCGCATCGGTAACAGTGAAGTTCGGTCGAACGTGTGATCGGCCTTTTGTTACCGACGGAGACTTTCAACTCCCAGCCCGTCAGCTAACTCCGCAGGCATGTGAAAGGGATCCAACGCTCCTGTCGGCGTTTTGATTCCTACCTAAATTTTGTTTTGCTCTGATGCACCCGTTGGGCATCGCACTCGCCTTTTTTAAAGGCCCGTGTCCCATGCCTTTCCGAGGAGCGCCGAGCATCCTTACCGCGCCGTTTGGGCGCAAGGAGAGTTGCCGTGGTAGAGAGTCATGTCGAAACGCTTCGTCGCGCGATCGAATCATTGATCAACGCCAAGTTGCATGATGCGATCAGCCCCGGCGGGCTCGATCGTCTGGCGGCCCATCGCCGCACGGGCGTCGCTTCCTACGACATCCGCATGGCCGAGCGTCGCCTTGAACAGGCGATTGGCGAAGTGCTGAATGTCGCCGCCCTCGAACCTCAGGAAGCCTGAAAGGCTGTCGGCTCGTCCGATTTCGACGATGCCGATTATTGATAATCGGTTGCGCGAGGCGCCTGTCCGCCTCGCAAGGTATGCAAAAGGGCCGCTCGATTTCCGAGCGGTCTTTTTATTTGCGCTCTTTCCCTATCCGAATCGCTTCCGCGAGATCCACTTTCCCCTCATAGAGGCTTCTCCCGACAATCACGCCCCATGCGGGGATTTTCGTAAGCTGGCGGATGTGATCGAGATGTCCGACGCCGCCACTGGCGATGACGGGTACCTTTCCCGCCTCGGCCAGCAATCGTGTCTGCTCGATGTTTGGTCCCCCAAGCATTCCATCCTGGGAAACATCCGTATAAAGCAAAGCCGCCAATGGCCAATCACTCACTTGCGCAGCCACATCCGATGCCCTGCGGTTGGAGGATTCGGTCCATCCCCGCGTGGCGATGATTCCATCCTTCGCATCCACCGCCAGCACAAGCTTGCCAGCGAATTGGGCTTCGTGCGCAATGGTTTTGAACCAGTCCCAATCTTCCATCGCACGAGTGCCGACGACGACTCGACTTGCCCCTGCATCCAGAAGTATGCGAATGTCATCAGTCTGGCGAATCCCGCCGCCGGCTTCGACCTTCAATCCTGATGCGCCAATCAGTCTTGAAATCAATTCCGTCTGCATCGGCCGGCCTTCCTTGGCGCCGTCGAGATCGACCAGATGCATCCATTTCGCGCCCGCTTGTGCGAAGGATTTCGCCACATCGAATGGATCGACGTCGTAATTCACCTGCCGACCGTAATCGCCTTGCTTGAGGCGGACGACCCGCCCACCGCGCAGATCGATACTGGGAAGAATTTCCAATGCCATAGCAGGGCAAGTGTCGCGGAGTGGTGGCGCGCGAGCAAGTCTTGAGATGTCGCGCCGAAGAAAATGCCTATGCTTGTTCGACTGAATTTGGCGTGATGGGCTCTAGACGGAAGCAATATTATGCGATCATTCAACAGTCTCACCGAGCGCGAAGTGCTGGCGCTGGCCATTTCGCTGGAAGAAGAAGATGGGCGCATTTACGGCGATTTTGCAGAATCGCTGCGCGAAACTTATCCCGCCACCGCGCAGGTTTTCAAAGGCATGCAGCAGGAGGAGATCGAGCACCACGCTTGCCTGATGGACCTTTATCGCAAGCAGTTTGGCGATCATGTGCCGCTCATCCGCAAGCAGGATGTGAAGGGCTTTGTAAAGCGCCGCCCGATCTGGCTGCAAAAGTCGCTGGGGATCGATCAAATGCGTCGCATGGCCGAATCGCTCGAAATCGAGACGCGCCTGTTCTATCAGCGCTCCGCAGCAAGAACGAGCGATTTGAATATGCGACAGCTTCTACTCGATCTTGCCGAAGCGGAGCGCGGTCACATCGCGGCCGCCGAGAAGCTTACCGAAGAACATCTGACCGAGCCGGCGCTTCATGAAGAAGATGAAGCGCGTCGCAGGCTTTTTTTGCTGCAGGTTGTGCAACCGGGGCTGGCCGGGCTGATGGACGGCTCGGTCTCGACGCTCGCGCCGCTGTTTGCCGCCGCATTTGCAACGCAAAAGCCTCACGACGCATTCCTCGTCGGCATTGCAGCTTCAGTTGGCGCCGGCATCAGCATGGGCTTTGCCGAGGCGCTCAGCGATGATGGGAGCTTAACGGGTCGCGGCCATCCGATGATCCGCGGCCTGGTCTGTGGCCTCATGACTGCCGTCGGTGGACTGGGTCACACGCTGCCTTACCTCATCCCCTTCTTCTGGACTGCGACAATCGTGGCGATGATCGTGGTGGCCATCGAACTGGCAGCAATTTCCTACATTCGTCACAAATACATGGACACCCCTTGGCTCTCTGCAACCGTGCAGGTCGTCTTCGGCGGGACTTTGGTTTTTCTCGCCGGCATCCTGATCGGCAAGTCCTAGTCTAATCCGTTCCGTCTTGCGCCAAGAACGCCAAGAAAAAAAATCAAAAAGAGAATTTCTTGGCGCTCTTGGCTTCTTGGCGTCCTTGGCGCTTAAAAAGAAGCGTAACCCGAAATATAATGGTTCCGATGTAAAATTGACGCAGGTGTGGCCCGAAAGTTGAAAATTGTCTTTCAATTCGAACTTTCTTCCATTGAAAGCCATATTGGATTTCGCAGAACGTTCTGCTAAGGTATGTCGCAAACGCTTGGGGGCCAAAGGATCATTATGGTTGCAAGCGCAAAGAAGAGTATGAAGAAAGAAGATAACACCGTCCGCCGCGTGCTGGACTCCATCCGCCAGATCGTGCGGGTGTTGCGTCTGGCGTCGCGCGAGGCGGAAAAACGCGTCGGGCTATCCGGAGCGCAGCTGTTCGTGCTTCAGAAACTGGCCGAGGGCGGCGTCCTGAGCGTCAACGACCTTGCCGAGCGAACGCATACGCATCAAAGCTCGGTCTCGGTCGTCGTGCAGCGGCTCGTCGAACGCGGGCTCGTAGATCGCACGCGTTCTCAGAAGGACGCCCGCCAGGCGGAAGTCTCCGTCACCGCATCCGGTCGTGCATCCTTGAAGTCGGCCCCAACCGCGGCACAGGACCAGCTCGTCGAGGCGCTCGAGAAGTTCTCCGGCCGCGATTTGAAACAGCTTGCCGAATCGCTCGATCGACTGGTTGAGGAACTGGGAGTCGATCAAGAAGAAGCTCCCATGATGTTTGAAGAGGATTCCCCCAAGGCTGCTGCCGGGAAACGAAGGGCACGTTCGAATGGCCGAACACGATCACGAAGTTGAAAAAGCCTCCACGACGGACGGCCTCCCGGTTTCCCCATCATTTGGACCTACGCTGATCGCGGCCGACGTGCCCCACCAAAGCACGCCGATCGATGTCCGCGTTCTCTATTTGTCGGTGTTGTCCGTGATCGTGGGGGTGCTGGCCGCGCTGATGGCGCAGGTATTGATCCGCTTCATCGCGATCCTGACCAACATTCTGCTCTTCCATCACTTCACGCGCGCGGGAATGGTCGCGAGCATCAATCACCCGCTGATCAAGGGACAATATGGGCCGTGGGTGATCCTGGTGCCGATCATCGGCGCGCTGATCATCGGATTCCTGATCCGTTATGGCTCGCGCGCGGTGGCGGGGCATGGTATCCCCGAGGCGATGGAACAGGTTCTGGTCAACCAGAGCAAAATTCCGCCGAAGCTGACCTTTCTTAAGCCATTTTCCGCGGCTATTTCCATCGGCACAGGCGCGCCATACGGCGCTGAAGGACCGATCATCGCCACCGGCGGGGCGTTGGGTTCGCTCATCGGACAACTCCTCAGTGTCACCGCGCAAGAAAGAAAGATCCTCCTGGCAGCCGGCGCCGCGGCGGGCATCGCAGCCGCCTTCAACGCGCCGATTGCCTCGGTGCTGCTGGCTGTCGAGTTGCTTCTTTTTGAATTCCGGCCGCGATCGCTGATTCCAGTGGGATTGGCCTGCGTCGCGGCGGCGGCGTTTCATGTGGCCGTCGAAGGGGCTGAACCCTTTTTTCATTTTGGTCGCGCGATGGCGGCGCCGACGCAGTGGGCGCTGGTGCTTTACCTGATCATCGGCGCACTTACCGGCGTCGGCTCTGTAATCCTCAGCCACACCGTTTACGCAATCGAGCATTTTTTCGAGCATCTGCCGATTCACTGGATGTGGCACCCGGCTCTCGGTGCCATCGCGGTCGGTGTGATCGGATACGTCCGGCCGGAGACATTCGGATCCGGCTATTACAATCTCGATCACCTTCTCCAGCTCGATTCGAATCACGCCAGCGGCGTGCTGGGGCTTGTCGCGGTTCTGGGCATTCTCAAATTTACCTCATGGACCATTTCGCTGGGCAGCGGGACGGCCGGTGGAACGCTTGCGCCGGTCTTCACCATCGGCGGCGCGCTGGGCGCAGTCCTCGGCTTTGCCTGCAATCATTTTTTCCCTTCGGCTCACGTCAGCTACGGCATGGCGGCGCTGGTGGGAATGGTGGCGATCTTCGCCGGAGCGAGCCGGGCGCTGTTGACCAGCGTCGTCTTCGCAGTTGAAACGACGCAGATGCCGACCTGTATTCTGCCCGCGCTCGCGGGTTGCGTGGCGGCCTATCTGGTCTCCAGCTTCATGATGCGCCACTCGATCATGACCGCGAAGATGGCCAGCAAAGGCGTGCGCGTTCCTCAGGAGTACCATGCCGATTACCTGGACATGGTGCTTGTCCGCGAAGTGATGACCGACAAGGTCACCACACTGGCGGCCGACGATCCGGTGGAAAAAGTCCGCACGTGGGTCAACAGCGAAACTCCCGAAAGCAGCCACCAGGGTTTTCCTGTGCTCGACTCCAATTCGCACCTGCTTGGCGTGCTGACTCGGCGCGATCTGCTGAATCCCAAGACGCCCCCTGATACCCGCGTCGCAACGCTGCTCCATCGCCGCCCCAGCGTCGTCTACGACGACTGCTCGCTGCGCGAAGCGGTCGATCACATGGTTCGGCATGACGTCGGCCGGCTTCCGGTTATCTCGCGCGCCGAGCCTTGGAAAGTCGTCGGCATCGTCACGAGGCGCGATCTTCTGTCGGCTCACCGCCAGCGCATCGCCGAGCATTTTGAAGCGACCAAGACGCTGCGTATCTCCGACATCCGCTCAAAACTTGTGACGCTGCGCAACGGCAACAGCCACGCCTGACTAACGCGGGTAAGCAACGCGCGCGAAGTCAAACTATTTGATTGACCCACCGTTGCCGCATTGATCTAATATCAACAAATTGCTCAGCGCAAGGAGGCCGGAGGGAGACCGATGAAACTGGCTATGGCCGGATTCGGGGGAATTGCGGTTTTTATCTTTGTCATTCTCGGATCGGCACAGCGCGCGCCAGCCGATGCGAATGGCAATTACATCACCCAGGTCTACGAGGATCTGCTGCAGGCGCCACCCTCGTCAGGGGACCTGACCACATGGGATTCTTTCCTGACCGGCGGCGGCACACGGTTCAATTTCGTCACTTCGGTGGAAGCGAAACCTGCCTATCTCGATCTGTTGATCGAGCAGCAGTACAGCCATTACCTCAAGCGATCGCCTTTACCGACGGAGCTCTCCAACCTGCAATCGGCCATGTCAGGCGGCCTGACCGTCGAGCAGATGCAGTCATCGATTTTGGGAACGCCCGAATTCTTTACCAATTCCGGCGGCACCAACCTCGGTTTCGTCGACGCGATGTATCCCGACGTGCTCAATCGCCCACCAACTTCAGGCGAATTGACCGGGTGGGAAAATATCCTGGGCTCCGGTGGCCAGCGATCAGATGCTGCCCTCGTGCTCCTCTCCGGCACTGAATATGAACAGGACTTTGTCACTGGAGCCTACCAGCAATTCCTTCGACGGCTGCCGCTGACCAGCGAATTGAATTTCTACGTCACCGACATGAGCGGCGGCGCTACCGATCAAACGGTCATTGCAGACCTGCTTTCAACCGAAGAATACTATAATCGCGCGCAGACGCCTGAGCCCTCTTCGCTCGCGGGGATTGCTTTAGGATTTGCGGTGCTATCGCTTCGACGACGGAAAATCCGAATTGCAAAATAAATAGGACGGTTGGGGGCCAAGCACTGCCAGATGGCCCTTGATCATAGCATTCCTGCCCCGCCTTCTTTTGATCCGAGCCAGCGCCGAAAATTCAAGGCCACGCCGCCGATCCCTTCACAACCTTAGCGAAGGGCACAGGCGGATCTTCCAATAAATCGCCGTAGTAGATGCGCTTCCAGGAGTTTCTGTGGTCGTACATTTCCTGGTCCATGATGTGGACATTCGTTTGAGGATCGGTGCCGAGCAGATTGGTTTCGAATCCCATCTCTTGCGGATAAAGCCATTCGACATGTCCGTCGGCGAAGCCCTGATTGCTGCGCTTGAGATGTCGATTTGAAAGCAGAGTGCTGCCGGCATTGCCGAGGTTGCCGGAGAGTGAGGGGCGATCGCAGACTTCGGTGCCTCCACGGTTGGGGTAGGCATCTTCAAGCACCAGTACCTTGTGGTCGGCATGCACGATCTGGTTGATGCGGATTCCATCAGGGATATACACCCCCGTAACGATGTTCAAATGCGCCGTGATGCCGCGTAACATCTCGTTGAGCGTGTAGGAGAAATTTCGGTCATACGGCTCAAATGGAATGCCCACAAAAGCGCCCCCAACCCACTGAATTTCGAGAGAAGAAACATATTGATTGTCGTCCGATGGGCAGTTGAAGAGCTGTTGACGTCCAAGCGCTTTTGCCATCGACGTAGGACCAGAGCGATCCATGATCCCAAACGTAATCAATGTGTCCGGTACTAAAGTCGCCTGTAACGACGATGGCTTCATAATCTGAGCCCGGCAAATCTCCATGGTTGTCGTACGGATCCTTTAAAAATCCTGCAAATAGTCGCTGGCCGGGAATCGGCAGCTTCCCCTTGTTGTCGTTGGCATACATGGAGATGGAGTACAAAATCTGCCGGATATTGCTGGCGCATTTGACTTGCCTGGCCTGCTCCCGCGCCCGGCCAAGGGCGGGCATCAGGATGGCGATCAGCATCGCGATGATCGCGATCACGATCAGCAGTTCCACCAGCGTAAATGCCCGCTTGAGCGATGAACAACGCGCTGGATACCACATTATGGGACCTCCTGCGTCGTACGCCTCGGTGCTTGAATTGAAAAAGAGGGAGGATATTCTACAGCAAGAACACGAAAGGACAATGAGAATCAGGACTTTCTGTGTCGGAAGTGGGGGCGCGTTCAAATCACATCCCGTGAAATGGGGTTGCAAAGAACGAGATGTGCTTTCCGCCGGCGCTATACTGCTATCGCTTATCGACGACGCATAAACCCTATTGGCGCCCGACGTTGCCTTCACTCTTTCGCGCCACCGAACCCGTGCCGTCTGGCTTCTGAATGACATAAGCCACGCCCCCATGATCGAACCAGGCCTTGGCGAATTGATCGGCGGGGTAGACAACTCCATTCCCTTTAGCTTTGCGGGCGGGGTCATTGACGATGACATCCCCATTGGCTTTGAACCCGCGGATGACCAGCAGGTGGCCGCGGGTGGATTCGTACAGGAAGCCTTTGACTTCGCCCTTATTAAAGCGGATGGATGCGATCACCGGGATGCCGCGGGCGATCATGGCATGGACCCGGTCCCAGTTGCGGAAGCGCGTGAGGTAGGCATCGAGTCCGACTTCCCCCGCCCGTGAAATCGCCCGGCCCCAGTTGCCAAACAAGCCATAGACCGGATCGTAGATGGCCGATGCGTTATCCAGCGTCGGCCGATCGGTACCATAAAACGACAGTACCATCGACGTACTGGTCGGCGAGCAAATCAGCTTTTGCAATGGCTTGGGAATCGTATCCTCGCCCTGTGCGCGAAAAGGCACGTCGAGGTCACGCATCCAATTGCCCGCCGAAGGCTGTGTTGAAGGATTCGCATCACTCAGAAGGTGCGTCCGCTGCTGCGCATCGTTGACGACTCCGCTGTAACAAGTGCTCAATCTGCGAATTGAGGGTTTAGGCGCGCCCTTCTCAAACGCGAAGCTTACGAGCGTCACCCGCGCCTGGTACCGCGTCGCCGGCTTGTCGAGCATCAGCGTATCCACCTTGAGGCGTCCGCCATCCCATTGCGTCACGCGTCCGGGCGATGCGAGGGTCTTCCCCCAGCACTGCATGTAAACCCAAGGAGACCAGACGCCGGCTTGCAGCACGCGCATCTCCAGCACCGCGCCGGTCGCAGTCGGCGTCGTCACATTGAACGATGCGATCAGCTCATCAAATGGGAAAGCCGCATCCTTGATCGGTCCCGTCCAGCTTCCGCTACGCGGGAAATCGGATTCGCGATACCCCAGCTCCACGCGGGCTGGTGAATCCGGAAACACATTCGCATTCACCAGCGTTCCCGCTGACCAAGCGTCCGCATCGGTCACCTGATCCAGCCGATCGACGATGCCGACAGGATTTTCGGATCGAAACAGATGGGACGCGCTGTCGGATGTCGGCTGTGTCGTCGCGATGGGAGAAGGAGTTTCGGCGCGGGCCGGGATGGTAAAGACCATCAAGCCAATCGACACCAGAAGCGAGATCAATGAACGTTGCGCCGTCATCCATCATTATCTACTCTCGAATCGGAAGAATATTGAATCGAATGGTGTGATGCAGGGAGCGCTGCGGTACGCCCACTGCAAGTCTATTTCTGCAGCCAAGGTTAGCCGCGACGCGACAGCGGAGCGCTTTGAGGGGCTCAAATATGTTCCCCGCAAGCTGGGCAGTTGGGCTCTACCAGTTCTCGCAATTCGGCAGAGCATTTTCTGCACCACGACCGGCCCGACTGGACCAGATCGACCTGTGCGCCCATTTCATACGCGCCAATCGTAGCTCTCAGCGCCAACAGAATGACCATCAGCGTAAAGAACGGTCCACCGAGCAATGCGTTGCCATGATGGCCGATCAGAGAGGAGATGACCCCGCCGAGAACTTCGAAAACCAAACTCAAAGTCAGGAACAGCGTGTATATAAAAATGAAAACGCGCACGCCATGGCCGCGGCGCAAAGCCACCGGCAGCTCTCCCTCTTCATTCGGGCCGCGATCGCCAATTCGGTGTCCGCATTCGGAGCAGAGGGGGACGGAGATGCCGCGCAGCTCATGCTGGCACCACCCGCATTTGGTCTTTCCATCCGCGTCAGGCAGGCGGGGCCCGCGCAGGCGAGTGTAGAGCCACAGTGAAGCTGAATAGCCGATGAAGGTGACGATGACTCCTTGCATGGCCAATATGATTCCCAGTGCCCAATTTCGCAGCACCGGCGCCGATGCGGATCCCTGACTCTGAGGCGGCGCGAACGCATGAATGCGATTCAAAACGCCTGTGAACCATAGCTCCCACTCGTGGCTATGGTTGCTGATGAAGCTCAGAACAACATAGCTGATCAACGTCCCAACGATGCTGGCGATCCATGCGACGATTTTCTGCCTGCGATGCCCCACTTTGCGTCGCTTTCTTTGCGCAGATCGATCCGATGATGCGACGGGTCAGTCACCGGATCGGGTGATTCACTTCGCCTGCGCAGTTCGCGTCGCCGCATTGCGATGGTTGCGAGCACTTGCGGAAACGAGTCATTCGTCGCTGCGATTTTGGCCCGGGTTGGTTGAACAGACGAATCACATTTCTTGAGAAGGGCAGCCAATTGAACGCGGCTGGCGCATTTAATTTGCGCAGCATCAAACGCTACGCGAAACGCATCCAACAAATGCCTCGCCGATTTGGGGCGAAACAGAGCATCTTTGCTGGTCGCACGTACGATGACGTCGATGACTCCATCCGGTACCCCGCTTTCGCGCAACGGCTGCACATCGATCGCGGCTGTGCAATGCTGCCCGCGCAGCTCATCTAGGGTCCCGCGGAATGGGAGCTGGCCGCATAACAGGTGGTAGGCCGAAATTCCCAGCGCATACACGTCGGTCCTGGCTGAAACGGTGCCATCGAAACTTTCCGGCGCCATATACGCCGGCGTTCCCGCGACCGATCCGCTGTCTGTACCGAGGGCAGTGGCTACCCGCGCGCAGGCAAGGCCATAATCGGTTACGACCACTCTTCCATCCGTCGTCAAGACGAAATTCGATGGCTTGAGGTCCCGATGTACCAGATCGCGGTGGTGAAGCTCGGCAACCGCCTCGCAGATCGCTTCGATGATGGCCCGCGCCTGCTCGATACCAAGCGGGTGTGCCTTCTGCAGAACTTCATCCATATTGCGGCCGTCCAATAGCTCCAGCACCAGATAAGGCACGCCGGCCGCAACATCCGCATGATGAATCTGATTGAGGCCGCGATGAACAACACTTGCCGCCGCCTGGGCGCCGGCAATGAACTGCGCGAATGCTGGATCATTCTCGTCCGCGACTTTGCCCAGAAGGAACTTCACCGCCACGTCGCGCCCGAGGAGCTTGTGGCGTCCCAGCCACACTTCGCCCATCGCGCCTCGGCCGATCCTGCGGACCAAGCGGATCGGACCGAGCTGGCTTTCAAATGCGACGCCCCGATCGCGCGGCGCGGTTTGCATTGTGGCGATGGAAGCAGGCCCCCGTGTTGCATCGTCCGAGATTGTTTTCTCTTCGGATCGCAAGACAGTTCAATTGTCCCGCAATAATTTGTCGAATCAATGCGCTGCTGAAAAAGCACAGGCATGCGCGCTGCGGATGAATTGCCGGCTAGCCGGTTGCGTCGCGTCGATTACCGCGCATCGACCGAGCTACAGATCTTCATTCGCCGGCTTGGTCGTCGGTTGCGTGGTGGGCTTCCATCCCTCGTCCTTCATCATCTCACGAAGACGCTTGTATTCCCGCTGCTTTTTGTGCTCGGCATATTCGCGAATGTCCGGCGGCAGGTTGTTTTCGCGCAGGAACAGCGTCATGCCATTATCGAGTTGCAGCGTCGCGTAGATCGGGCTGTTGGCGACGATCGGCGTGGGATTCGGATTCTGATTCCACAGATAAACGCCGGTCGGCTTGATCTGGTAATCGAGCCCGGTCATGCCGCGGATGTTATCCAGCGCCTGGCGGATGCTGGCGTTGTCGAGCATCAGGCTGACTCGCCTGAATTCCGGAGCAACGCGCGTCAGCGCGCCCGGCTCAATATCAAAATCGACGCCCGACGCCTGCGATAAGTCATTGAGCGCCTGCCCGAGATCGACATTGTTGAATCGTTTGCTGATGGTCTTCTGAAGCTGCTGCACGATCACCTGCTCCTTCGGCAGGATCACAATGCTCTTGCCCCACGGATACCAGGTGGCATCGGTGCGCTGATCGAGCGTGAGACATTCGAGTGCCTGCGCCATCGTCGCATTCCGCGGCACGTTCACCGGCGCTTCAGGTTTGATCTCATCCGAGGCCCGAAATTCCACGGCAAACGGTGATTTCAAATCAGCCAGTTTCTGATCGACCGCATCGACCAGTTGCTGCACCGTGCATTTGTCGGCACCGAGATTCATCGGCTTCTCATCGAGCAGCGCGAGCGCGTTCAGCTCATCCACCGTCGCGCGCCGGCCCAATCGTGACAGCGCCGGCATGGGCCGAACGACCACCGACTGGCTGCCCACATCCCACGACAACCCGAGGCGATGGCAGATTGAATTAAGCGCCTCGCGCAGCGTTTTATTATGAACGGTGATGCCGACGTTGGTTTGCTCGCCCCACGGCAGCAGATCGTACACGCCGCCCGCGGTCGTCACCGGCACATCGGTCTGGCTCTCGATCTTCTTAAAAACATCCGGCAGGACGCCATCAATCTGAAAAGTGAATTGCTTATCCAGCGCGCTATTGATCAGGGCGGACGTATCCTGCCCCTCGGCACGGACCCACGCCGCGAACAAAAACAGGCACGCTGCCGCGAGGCAGAGAATTGCACCATATGATTTTCGCGGGCGCCGGCCAGATAAGCTGTGAATCATGTCCATGCCTCGAATGATACTGATCCAAAAGCAAAGCAGGGCGAACGCTGCCGTTCGCCCTCAACCTATTGAAAAATGATGTCCACAGGCTTTCGCCCGCCTGTGCTACTGCATGTCGAACGGCTGCGAATCCATATCTTGATCGGGGTTGACGCCGCTGGCAACCATCATGACGTGTGCGGGGCGCATCACCAGATCGGCGCTATAGCGCGACAAAGTCGATTCGCCCGCGATGGCCTTGCTTGGGCCGACCGAAACTTGCACGTCATCGGAGCTGGAAGCTGTTGGAGAAACGGGGCCGGTCACCGTTACGAAACCGGCACTCGCTGTCATTTCATGATGGACTGGATTCGACGCGGTTCCACTTCGTCCATGCGACAAAATCGCGATCGCTAATCCTGATGCAATCACCACCGATGCGGCAATCGCCATCCAACTCCGCACGCCCACCCATGGCATCCGCAGCGAATGATGTTCAACCTCCGGCGCTGGCGCCTGCTCAATCGCTTCGGAAAGCTGCTTCGAAAAAACCTCGAGCGGAAACGTCGGCAAATTCGCGCGTGCGAACACATTATCCAGCCGGCGATGCTCTTCCAGCAGCGCCTGCGCCTCCGGATCCTTCTCCAGGCGCTCCATCAGCGCAACACGCTCTGCCTCCGGCAGCGAGCCGTCGAGGTATTGGGTAATCGAAAATTCCAGTTGATCGCGCGTCATTCTTACTTCTTTTCCGCGAGCTACAGCTAACAACTACATCACATCTTTCAGCAGCTCTTTCAACTTCTTTCTTCCCTGGAACACATGCCACTTCACCGCTTCGACGCTGCATTGCAAAGCATCGGCTACCTGCTTCTGCGGCATTTGCTCCAGCGTAAACATCACAATCGCCAGCCGCTGCTTTTCCGGAAGCTGGTCCAGCGCTTCCTTCAGCTTCCGGCCAAGTTCTTTGCTCTCAAGGCTATGGGCCGGGTCGTCGTCCCGCGCGGCCCATTCGCTGCCGCCGGCCGACTCGCTTTGTGATTCGCCCGAGCCGAGCAAATCATCCAGCGGGAGCTGCATCCGCGTTTTTCGGCCGCGCCGAAAGTTGAGCGACAGGTTGGAAACGATCCGCATCAACCAGCCGCCGAACGCTTCGGGCTTCTGCAATGTCCCGAGGCTGCTATATGCTTTGAGAAACGCATCCTGCGTTACTTCCATCGCATCATGCGTGTTGCCCAGCAGCCGATAGGCAACCGCAATCGCCTGGCGCTGATACTTGGCGATCAGCGCGTCAAAGGCTTCGCGCCTTCCTTGTTCCAACACCTGCGCAACGAGCACGCCATCCGTCGGCGACGATCCCTCAATGGGGCCCGAAGCGGGGTCCGATGCGGAGGTGTCACTCGCCTGGCGCTCTATCACGTTGGACACTTTAACCGACGGCTGGTTAGACAAACCGAGCGGTTTTCTAACCCGATCAGATTAAAAAATGTGCGGACGCCTACGTCCTATAAATGCTTGATCCGACACGAATTGTACCCACTACCGCCGCACCTCGCTCATTAATTCCTTCGCATATTGCTGCAACTCGCCCGCGATCTGATCAGCATTCGCGCGCCCCTCGCCCGGCTGCATCCGCTTGGCAAACGCGCTGCCCACGATCACGCCGTCCGCAATGCCCTGCAACTGCTTCACCTGCCCCGGCCTGTGAATCCCAAACCCCACGCACACCGGCCGATCGGTCAGCCCGCGCAATTGCTGAACATTCTGCGCCAGATCGGCCGGGAGCTGATCGCGCTCGCCGGTAATTCCAGATACCGAAAGATAATACACAAACCCGCTGCAAAGCTTCGCGATCTCTTCACGGCGTTTGGCGGAAGTGGTGGGGGCCACCAGCAGGATCGTATCGAGGCCGCCCGCCCGCACGATGTCGCAGATCCGCTGCGCCTCGGGCGGCGGAAGGTCCGGCAGAATCAGCCCGTTAAACCCCGCGGCCTTGGCCGATGCGACGAATTTCTCCACGCCATACCGGAACACGATGCTGTAGCTGACCATCGCCACCAGCGGGATCGAAACCTTGTTTCGCACCGACGCCACGGCCATGAAAATCTGCTCGACTTTCAGCCCGTGCCCCAGCGCCTCGGTAAAAGCCGCCTGGATCGTCGGCCCATCCGCGATCGGATCGGAAAACGGAAAGCCGATCTCGATCACATCCGCGCCGCCCGCCTCCAGGGCCGGCAGCGCCGCCGCGGTCGTCGCCACATCCGGATACCCCGCCGGGATAAACGCCACCAGGCCGATCTGCCCGCGCTGGCGCAGCTCGCCAAACGTCTGTCCGATCGATCGCGCCGCCACGGCTTGAGTCATGTGCGAAAATCCTGTCGAAGAAAGAAAGCTCGCGCGGATAATAAGGGACAAGCCGCGGTAAAGAAAATGCTGTGGCACAGCCGCCCGTTCGACGAGCTCAGGGCAGGCTCCGGCTGTGGATTCCGCTACATCTAGTTTCCAGTCTCTAGTTTCTAGTCTCTGACACGGAATGTCCCAAAATGACGCGCTTTTCGCGAAAACGAGGGACATCTGACTGCGATTCCAGATCCAACTTACTTGATGACATCAGCTTATGACCGGGCGGTGCGATGTCACACCTGTGACATTGCGCGACATGCGATTTCAAAACCTGGTTTCAGGTTTCTAGCTTCTGATCCCTAGAATTCGTGACATTCCGTGACACGCGCCTGCGTTTTCCAGTTTCGAGTCTCTTGTCTCTAGACTCTAGAATGGGACAAAATGAGACAGTGGGCAGTGGGACACTTTTTGCGCGTCCCAAATGTCTCATTTTCGCGACCGAATCAATATAAGTTATTGATCATAATGACCTTAAAATCACGGAAGTATGGCTGAGCTCGGTGGGACAAGTGTCCCATTTGTCTCATATGTATTTGCGTGAATATGATGATCAATGCTGATCCACGCGGATCGAATCCGCCCCCGGATAAACAAGACGAGTGGACTTCTCTTATCGGTGTGAATCGGTGTTAATCCGTGGCTGATCAATTGAATTAGCCACCGATAAACACCGATGAACACGGATTAAAAAAATAAATTCAAGGCCCTGTCTTATCTGTGTGAATCCGCGGTTGATCAATCTGAATGAACCACCGATGGACGCGGATTGAAATGCGTTTTTCTAGTTTCCGGTTTCTAGACTCTGGTCTCTAGAACTAGGCCCCGAGAAACACCGATGAAATTCAGTTCTCAACGCAGAGGACGCGGAGGTACGCGGAGGGGGAAAGAGGACATACTGTAAAGCCGTCGCGGCGCAGACGCGTCTGGTGCCGATTAGCCACGCTCGCCCGCAGTGAGCTTGTCGAACCTGCATGCGACGCGCGACTCTCCGCAGCGCCAGGGGGAACGAACACCTCGCAAGACCCGATTGAAATTCGCTAACGGATCCTGCAAACAGCGCCTGTTGGACGCGCCCCGCAGGCGGTGGCGGCTAAAAGTGACAAGACGCTTCGCGACGAACGGTTCAGACCGATGAATGCGGATTGGAATGCGTTTTTCTAGTTTCGAGTTTCTGGTCTCTGGCCCCTAGATAAGCGACGCCCGATGAATTCCGGTCTACTTTCGACTGCTCAACTGCTCTACCGCCACGCGAAGGGCAGGTTTTTCTAGTTTCAAGTTTCTAGACCCTAGCGCCAAGAACGCCGTTCCAATCTCGGCATCGCGGGGAGGCCGGGGCGCGGTCATCTCTTGGATTGCGACTCCGTAGAGGTGATGCTCCAACGATTTTGCCCAGTAGCAGAAGCAAAACAACCTGACAGTCCGTGAAAGCTTGAGTCCGCAAGGGCGCGCGCAGCCGATTCGTCGCCGCTGAGAATTAAGCGAACGGCGGTGATGTACCTCTCCTTTGCGTGTGCAATCTTAGAGAGTCCGGGAAGCCGCAGGCTAAGGATCGATCCTGGCTCGAGCTTGACCAGACCGTCTGCATAAACACGCCCCACGCGTGCCAATTGCTTCTGGACTAAGGTAGTTAACATCGACAGCGCTACTGCGAAACGCTCATTCTCGTCGAGCGAGTCTACGAACCGGATGACGTAAAGCGTGTTCGTTGCATTGAGCCCCTCCATTCCATTCATGGCGATCCAAGGTCCGGCGGACTGCATCCCGCTCATAAAACCGTGAGGAGCTTCAGGCAAAAGGGTACGATACCATGGATTTCTCAACGCCACCTTAAAAGCCGATCGCTTGCAGCCGCCCTCAGACTCAGGCAGCATCAATTTGCGGTATACAGCCTTATGTTTGAGTACCGCATCCGATGGATTGAATAGCCAAACACGCTCCCCGGACTCCCGCAATCGCCTCCAACATTTCAGATCTAGAATTGCGGCTTTGAGGTGGCGCGATCTGCTGATCACTGGACTACACGCCTGTTCAGGCAGCCCAGATGCGATTCTATCGGCCTCGGTCAATAGGAAAAACTTCGCGTCTCCCGTCACACCACCGAGCCGGATTGTCGCCACATCCCCCAGCTCGATGCCCGACGATTTGGATCGAGCACTTCCGACCGGACATGTCCTACGAGCAACTACACGTCGTTGAGCGAGCCCGCGAATCAATTGGTCCCGTGTCTCGAACTCCCTACGTCGAAAGCGACAGGGACCTCCATGAAATCCCTTTGCAATTGCGACAATTGTTCCTTCCTTTACCCCGTCGAATAGCGGACGGCGGCACCGATATAGTTCCAGCGCATCGAATCGATCGCGGACTGAATTTCGAAGCTGCGCGGAGTAATCCGCATACTCGGCAGCTGATGGGAGAACAAAGGCCAGGGAACCGCCCGGAGCCAATACGCGCAGTGAGGCAACGACAAACGCATGCCAGAGATTGCCACCAAGACCAAGAGGACTCCCATCGGAGTTCGGAAGATTGGCTGCAATTTCCTGCTGCGATGGTTCGAGTCGGCGGATCGATATATAAGGTGGATTCCCCACGATTCTCTTGAACCGACATCGGGTGGCCAACGACCACTGTAGGAAATTCACGCCGCGCTTCGTGCGCGCGAGATCGTCCGCTGGCGCGGAAAGCTGCTCGAGATCAACCGCGACAATACGAGCACGCGGGACGCCGATAGCTGCAATGGCGCGAAGGAAAGCGCCTTTCCCATGCGACGGCTCGAGCCATTGCGCATCCGGCTCGTCACCTATGGCTTTTACAATTGCATTAGCCAAGAGGTCCGGCGTGTATACGTTGCATGAAGGTGGCGGCAATATGGCAGGCATGGGGTAGTTTTCTCAAGCGTCAATCATGAGTTTCGCATGGGGCTTTTCCGCCTTGAGCGACGTCCACGGTGATCCAGCGTTCTTTGCGAGCCTGTCTTGCTGCCATTTCAATAAATTAATAAGCCTTCGCTTTTGGCAGCCAGCCCAACCTCGAATCGCATCAGTCTCCTTCGAGGCATGTTCTTTCCACCTATCTTGAAAGATCTCCGCAAGCACGAACTCAATTGCGTCCATCGGGGTAAAGAGCAGATTGGGAAGTCGGGGTACAGACATCGACTTAGGGAAAACTATGTCACCCTCCTCTCCCATGACTTGAGCATGAAAGTGACATCCGGGTGAGTCGTTATTCCCAATTTCGAACCGCCAGCGAGCTAGCTCACTGCGGTTTCCTTGATCGTACGAGAAGATGCTAATACGAGTAGAGGCTTTGCCCGAAAGGACAAAGTTAGCTTGCGGCTGACCCTTCTTTTGGGCCTGACCGGTTATATTTGGAATGGATATTTGCCAAATCGAACACATAGTGGCGTGGACAGTATATCTGCCGCGGCCGCCGGGTTCGTATCCCCCGGTACTTTCCTTCGTTGTTACGGGGCGGTCTTTCGGGATTGTCCAATTGAACAATTTACCGGGAGGGCTTGTTCGAAAACTCTTAAGCTGTTGAAGCCAGGGATTAATTTTTGTCGGAATAGTGGAGTTTTCTAAAAATGGCTCCGCCATTTTGGCCATATTGTTGATCTCCCGCTCCATGTCGGAGAATGAAAAAAGAAGCCCTCTTGGTTCATCAATCGTTGGCATCGAGTTTCCCCCTGTCCTCTGACACCACAAGCGCACGCAGTCGTGGCTCACTCTTTGCCAGTTCAACTGTCGTCCACGCTTGGTCCGCATAGGCAGGCCAATCATCGGGCCGAATGCGGACGGACTCCTCTATCGACGAAAATTTTTGAAGCGGCTGGAAATTGCTGTTCACGCAGACCAGGGGGTGATCGGATGGAGAACTAACCTTGGCGCTCGCTCCATGCTTCGATATCAAAACCTTGTGAACCTCGTCGATGTTGAACGATTGCTGGTCTGTCGCCGTCCAAAGAAGCTGTTCAACCATCCCGCGCCACCATCGTGGACCAGCGAAGCTTGACAGCAGACCCTCATATTCAGCTGCAGCGAACCACCGCCGTAAACCCGAATTTGCTTGCATCGCGTCCTGTAGCCATCGTTGATCAACTCGTAATCGCGCGGCCAGATGGTAGCTGTCCCAAAGAAAACAGGGGTATGGCAGGATTCGATGGAGCAGCCAGCGAATAACCGCGAGACCGTGGCTCCATTCGGATAATTCATGTACTGGGGGGATGCAGGCCGTTACGTCCTCCACCAATTGCTCTCGCCCGGTCGAGTCGCTCAGTCCGAGAACCTTCATAAGCTGATTCGAGGCTTCTGCGGCATCGTCTTTCGGCCATTTTTTCGGCAGGGATTTGACTGCATTTGCCAATTGGATCACCTGCTCGCCTAGGCGGTCAGGCTTTCCAGGTGTTGACTTTTGGAACACCCACTCGAGGTTGTTCAGTCGAGCAAGTACGTGCTCGCGATTATCGGGCGGTAACGGTGAAGCAAGCTTGTGAATCTCTGAGGTAAGGATAGCAAAAGCTGTCGGAGAGTCGCGCTCACTGCCGTGGACGTGGCGACGCAAAACCGATGCGAGGGCGAGACCGTCCTTAGGCTGCCTAGATATCGGGCCACCATCGCGCTGCGGCCAATCCGCAACCTCAAGCTGATAATCAACCAGAACAAGGTCCGCCTTGTTCAAGTCCCCTTGCTCCACGTCCTCAGGATGGAGGGCTTTAGAGGAAACTTGCGGCACTTGGTTTAACTCGGCCGTCAATGTCACTTCATCTGGCTTATCATCAATGATCAGCACTTCCGCCATGGCAACCTTCCCCGGTTCTTTACTTTGGAAGCCGGATTTCTAGCGCCGTCGCGTATCCCTTCGATGGCCTTACAAACTTTATGCTCGCGCCGTATTCCTCGAGAATGTTTCGCGTAATGGGCAGCCCCATTCCCATCCCCTGACCCAAAACAGGATCTGTCTCGGTGGTGGTGGATTCAAAGGGCCGGAACCACCTTTCCCCTGCGTCAGGGTTAACTACCTTGCCAGAATTCTCAACGCGAATGACAACGCCGTCATCGGTCATGTTACCGACCGCCCGAACGCGCCCATTGGCGCGGGCTGCCTTTACCGCGTTGGTCAGGAGATTGGAAAAAACAAGTGTGAGCTCTGCGGGAAACATCGGCGGTGATTTCAAGTCCTCCGGAATCTCGTTCTCTATCATGATGCTCTGCCGTTCTGCAGCTGCTTCGACGAGCCGCTTACCTGCTTCGAAGCGATTGGACAGCATTTGCCGCGATCGTCGGCGTCGCGCGTCGGGTGACACGACGTCCGTCAGATAGCTTGCCTGCCGTTCTACGGCACGACGCAGATCGCCGATCGCGCGCAGGAGTTGACTCAGCTTCTTTCGCGCGGTCGCAGGCAGATCGCTATCATCCCGCAACGACTCGACCGCTCTTTCCAAGGCCAGAGCAGATCCCAGCAATCCGTTTATTTCATGAACGAAGGCAGCCATCTGCGTGCCGACAGACGCTAGAACGCGCAGGATTGCGCCTTCAGTCATAAGCCGCTGTGATGTGTCCGAACCGGCTGAGTATTCTGCAGCTGCCTGCTCTATGCGATCCTTGGCTGCGGCGAAATCTCCGGCTGCCGCCAGCCTCCGCGCCTCGGTTGCTAGCTCACCGGCGCGACGAACGGAAACTTCGACGGCTTTTCGCAAGTCAAGCCTTGATGCCCCGACAGACGCCGCTGCATTCTCGCGTCTGTTCTCGCGCCGCTCTTCTCGTTCCGCCTGTCGCGAGGCGGCGCGGACGCGAGTCGATAAATGGATGGCTGTCCTCAGGATATTCACGAGCGCATCGTAGCCACCTTCTGGAACGAACCCTTCGCGATTGATCAACATCCTCAAACCTGGCGAATCTTCTGTGTTCAGGAACACTGCTCCGAAGTACGCACTATTACCCAAACTCAATAGTCCCTCGTTTTCGTCAGTCGCATCTCCCGCGAAATCTAGCCCGCTTAGATGAGGCAAGGACTTTTGACGTCTGCGGTAATCGGCGTCTATTGAAAGCCAATCATCCTTTGGCTCGCCATACGGCAGGACACGAAAGCCTTCCATGTACACGCGAATCCCGCTTGATCGTCCCAGCCAGGCCCGTTCGATCTTCGGAGTTGCGCCTTCCCGAATTAATATCCGTGCCTGAAAGAAGGGGCCATGCTGGGGATCAGGATGAGGTTGAGTGAATTGCCTTGCCCGGGCCGACTCAAAATCGTTTCGCCCTGCCTTAGTAGGCACAATGTTGTATCTGACCTTCTTGGTGCTGCGGCTCGCGTCGATTTCGATAACCCAATGCGCCGCCTGAAGGAGCGTTGGCCAGTACTCCTCCCCCGCCTCAAAATCACCGCTTAGCTTAACTTCAAACCCAGGGTCATCCGCATCGGTATCCGCGATGCGCGGACGATCAAATAGAAGCTTATCACCCTTAATTGCCGACAAGGGCGGCGCAACGAGCACGGCTGGTGGACTGAAAGTCTGCACTTCCGCGAAAAACCTCGCCCGCTCGGCCGGCGTCCACCTCCGCCGAAGGCGCCTTAGCTTTATTGAAGTGCCCGCAATACGCCGACCTCTAGGGACATCGTCAACTTGAATTGCACCGGATTGCTCGATGTCATCAAATGTCTTACATCGTTCGACCTCGTCCCAATCGATCGTTGCATCGATCCCAGTCTCTCCGTTTTCCGTGAATTTTGGGTCAGGGATTGAATCCACCTCAACAAGCCGTGCGAGCTTATGGGCAGCCAACCGTCCGATGCCTTTTGCGCCGGTGAATCGCCGGCCGTAACGCTTCGATTGGCGCGGTCCCGTATCCTTAAGACGTGAAGCCACGCGGAGAAAGCCGGTTTCGAACTGCTCGTGGGTCATCCCGATGCCCGTATCGCGGACCGTAATACTGCCCGTCGTGGGGTCATCAAGGCTCTCGCCGTGGATCACTACCTCCGTAGCGTCGGCGTCGTACGCATTCTTAATAAGCTCGACCAATGCGGTTGAATCACGACCAACCAAAAGCTCCCCGAGTTCTCTGAAGAGATGCGTGTCAACCGTGAACTTTCCGTAAGCCATCTTTATGCCTAGTTTACGAAAACCAGCGGATCTGACACATAGAACTTAACAGCGCGACAGGCATCATTGTTATAGCTCGCGTTTATGGTGTGTTCAGAGCGACTGGTCATTAAGCAACCGAGAAGATTGGCTTTCACTTCGGCCGAGATTTGCCGCCCCATTGACGCGTCTCACTCTTTAGCCGGTCCGACAACTGTCGAATGATAAGCATCCGGCAGATGGCTGTCACTTGTGATTGAGGTATCGAGTGGGGAGCGGTCTACATCTACCCCGGAGGATGGCATAGAAGACGCCACCCCCGCCCTCAGCGTCGAGTCCCTTGCGCAACCGCTCCTTCACGCTCGGCATTTAGGCGGCGAGGCTGGCCGACACGCGCTTCCGACATGCACTTCTGGCAAGAGTGAGATCAAGGCGCCAGCAACCCACCCGTATCCGCCGCCATCAGCAACCCCACCCGCCGTTCCCGGCTCCGGCGTCGGGGCGGAGGGGGCGGAAATAGTGAATAGTGAATTGAGAATTTTGAATTCAATTCACTATTCACCATTCTCAATTCTCTTACTGTGGCTCGAAATTACCGAGGAAGCGGAGCAATCGCGCAAGAGCATCGTTGGTTCGATTCAGCTCTTCGACGGCAACCACCAGGGAGTGTTGCAGATCGTGCCGGGCTTGACGCTCTTCGGGGCTGGTGTCGGGGCCCATTGGCGGCATCGCGTCGAGCGCATCCTCCAGCGCCTGCTGGTCGGCGGAAAGAGCCGCCGCCACGTCGGCGACGTCCTGGACGGCGGGCAGGCCATTTTCATCCACGTCGAAGAGTCCCTGCGCGCGGTCGAGCGTGTCGGCCAGGCCGCCGGTGGGCGCGCCTTCGTCATTGGGCGTTCCGTTCACGGTTTCCAGCACCTGATCGGCGACGGCTCGCAGGTTGTCAAACTGCCGCGCGTTTTGGGCGGCCTGCTTGACCTTCTGAACCGCCGGCAGCAGCAGGCCGATCAGGACCGCGATGATCGCGATGACGACCAGGAGCTCGATGAGGGTAAACGCCCGTGCATTTCGATAACGTCCCACAGCACACCTCCGAGAAAAAAGTGTCCCCGGCAACGTCGGTTGCCGCTGTTATTTTGAAATGATCCCCGGAACCGATGGAGGGGAATTATAACCGGAGGGGTTCAGGACGGAAGCAAAATAACGACATGGATCGGGGAAGTTTGCAGCGAATTTCGCGGCGAGTTCTTTTTGAAATCTGTTTTACCGCGGAGGAAACGGAGGGGCGCGGAGGAGAAGCAAATGAGGGACATCGACCGATCAGACTTGAACCTTATGCACTTGGAAAAAAAGCGGCTGGAAGGGGAATGGTCAATACGCTACAAAGCTCATTGGACTTCCCCACGAACGGTCGACGCGCGACAGGGTTAATTGAGACTGGCCTCGAACGCTTCGGGGCTCTTGTAGCCTAGCGAGCTGTGGAGCCGCTGGCGATTGTAAAACACCTCGATGTACTCAAAGATCGACTGGCGAGCT
>Ga0134128_10000366_pt1 | contig 63285 bp, 47 predicted proteins | sample KB31754_FD_96462 | JGI IMG/M metagenome (GOLD analysis project Ga0134128, IMG submission 96462) | Terrestrial soil microbial communities with excess Nitrogen fertilizer from Kellogg Biological Station, Michigan, USA - KB3-175-4 | ecosystem: Environmental > Terrestrial > Soil > Unclassified ... | reverse complement strand
TTTTTTTGGATGGATGCGTCCCAGATACAGAACAAATCGCTTGCCACGCAGCGCGGGACAGATTTTATAGAAAGCCTCCGCCTGCTGTTGCGGATCTCCCGTCGGCATCTCGGCCCCATAGGGCACGACCGCGCCATTCCAGGGAGGCGCCCGGAAGCTCTGCGGCGCTAAACGCTGTTCGGTCTCGCAGGTAAACAGCACGGAATTTGCATCTCGCAGCACGCGCCGTTCCGCGAGATGCCAATAGATCAGCTTCTTTAAATGCTTCAACGGATAGCGCCGTTTGAACCACGGGTCCAGCATTCCATGGGGAAACAGTACATACGGTTTCCGCCCATGGATGGCGCGCCACGTTCCCCAGCTCTGATATTGCCAGATGCCATGCACAACCACGCCATCGAATCGATCGACATTTTCGCGCAGCCACGGAATCCAGCGGGTTGAATATCCATAGGTCCTCCGGCTTTCGCCGAGAGCATGCACGGGGAACTGAATCTCCTCCAGAAATGCCTGATTGGGTTGGTCGAGAGACGCGACTTCGCCCTCCCATCCCAGGCGCGGACCGGCAGCCACGATACAGCGCACCAGTTGGGCCGGGCCGCCGTACTCGGGGTGCAGAGAACGAATTACGTGCAGAATGCGCATTCGGGGAAGTGCTCCGTCGATGTCCGGCAACTATTGAATTCCCGCCTCTGTATTGTTTTTTCCGCTTGCCATCGCAAACGCCCGCATCAATCCCTGAACATTGTTCTCGAAGCTGAACGATTCAATTCGCTTCAAACTTTGTTCGCCCATCGTACGACAGGTAGCCGGATCAGCCAGAATCCGCTCCAGCGCATCCGCCAGCGCGGCGACGTTTCCCGCTGGAAAGACAGAACCATTTTCGCCTTCGATTACCAAGTCCGGCTCGCACCCAACTTCGTCCGAAACGATGACCGCGCGCCCCGCGTTCATGGCTTCATTCACCACCAATCCCCACGGCTCATGGACCGAGGGAAGAACAAACACATCGCAGAGATCGAAATAACGAGGCAGCGCCGACTGATTCCGGAACCCGAGCATACGAACGCCGCCCGAATATTTCTCCTGGGCAGCCTGACGCAGCGACGTCTCAATTCGCGCGCGTTCTTCTCCATCCCCCACGATCAACAGATACGGCGGCCGACTATGATCCTGATCGACATTGTTTCTCGAATCGTGTCGTTGCCGAAACTGAAAATACGCTTCGACCAGATCCATGCAGCGTTTTCTCTCAAGCAGTTTTGAAGCGAAAAGAATGACTGGGCGATCCGGTTCCAGTTGCAACTCCTGCCGAAGTTGCTCGCGGGTCAGGGAAGCAGCGCGAGCGCGCTCCTTAAAAAAAGCATTGTCGACGGCGTAAGGAATCGGAAACAGGGGAATATCCGGCCCGAAATTGTGCCGCCAGTATTCGCTGTTACGCTGCCCCACGCTAAGAACGCCATAAGTAAAATGGCGCAGGATACGAAAGAACACTCGCTTCAGCGCCAGCCTCATCGGGCCGCGAGGATGATCGATCAGCGTGGAGTCGGTCCGCAGCAATACGGGAATTCCCAGCATCTTTGCCGCTCCCATCGCCATCCAGGAATTCAACGTTGCGTAGCCGTGAATCCACAACACATCGAATCGTCCCTGCTTCAGGCGGCGAAAGATGCCGCAATTCAGTGGCCGCAGAAAAGAAATCGATGAGCCATCCAGGAGCCGCGGAAGAACTTCATGCCGGTAACCGTTCAGCAGCGGAATGTCCCACTCCACGGCTACGCCAAAGCCCTGATCGTGATAACTCCGAAGAGAAAAATCCGAGGTGTAAAAAACCGTCAGCTCCACCCCTTGCTGTTTCGCCAGATGGCGGAGCAGCGGAGACTGGTATTGGATGGGGTGACTCAGTAGATAAGCGACTCGCAGCATTATTGAGCCCGCTATGCCGGCCTTTCGGCTTCTGTCGGGGGCATTCTTTAAAAGGTTCAGAAAGTCTGCAACAGAGCAGGAATCGAATAAATCAAGCCGATCGCGATGCCGACGCCGCCGCCTTTAATGGCGGCTTTCATGGCATTCGTCGGGATCATCACGATGTCGTCACTTTGCAGGATGGGATCGGAAACTTTCCCATCCATCACCTTGCCAATATCGACGGGGATTTCCCGGCGCGTCGCTCCCGTGGTTCGTATGATGCGCGCGTTGCTTTTGGCCGCTTCAAAATTCACACCGCCGGCAATAGTCGCCGCCTGCAGCATGGTCATCGGAGTATCCGGCGAAATGGGATAAGCTCCCTCGCGCCGTACAGCGCCCACTACGTAGACAACGCCGATGCGCGGAACCAGGATGCGATCTCCGGGATATATCGGAACATTCTGCGACGCCGCATTGGCCGGGTCCGAATTGAGAACTACCAGTAGTGGTTCCGGAACATTCTTCCGCAAAATGGAGATGCTGTGACTGGCGTCCGGCTTCAGTCCGCCCGCGGCGGAAATTACATCGAGCAGAGGCATGGGCGCGAATGCCGGGATGGCCCTGGGTGCATTTACTTCGCCCATCACGCCGATGATGTCGACGCTGGAATCCTGGACGACGATTAGTACGTCGGGGCTGAGAATCATCTGTTCGGAGATCAGCTTTCGCGCTACATCCTGCTGGGCCTGTCCGACTGTCCTTCCGGCCAGATGCATTCCTCCGATCAACGGCAGATCGACCACCCCATCGCCGGCAATCCGTGCCGTTACTTTATAATCGGCAACTCCATATACGCTTACCGCGATCAGATCTCCAGGATGCAGGACAATCGGATTGCCCGGCAGAATTTCAGAAGGCGCGTGCTGCATCCGGCCCTTGTTGTCAGGATTGGGGCTGTCGGACTTGGTCGGCGCCGGTCCGGCAAATTGACTGTATGCGACGGGCCCAAACAGGCAAAGGCACAGGACAACAGCCAAACCTCGACCGCCGGAGCGTACAACGCGGCGGATTGCATCATGCATCGCGACGACGGAGAGCATCTTATGTATCCTCCCTTCGCCAGAAGAAAGGCCATTTGCGCTTGCCTTCCGCATTCCCCGGTGGGCGGCCGCTTGTGTAGGAATAGCGCTCATATCCGTAATAGCCGTAGTAACGCTGGGAAGCGGCATCGACGGCGTTGATCACCGTGCCGCCGAGGCGGGTTCCGGCTCGCAGCATCAGGTCACGCGCGCGCCGTACGGAGTGCTTGCTGGCCCGGCCATAACGGATCACCAGCAGGACCGCATCGCAATAGGGAGCCAGAATCAATCCATCGGTAATGGTCAACACCGGCGGTGAATCGATAATGATATGCGTGAATTTTCCCTTGCACTCGTCCAGCAGGTCGGTCATCCGGGAGGAAGAGATCAGCTCCGTGGGAAAGGGTGGCACCGGTCCGCTGGGAAGCAGAAATAGATTCGCAGCTTCGGGAATGCTCTGGACCGATTCTTCAAACGTAGTGGTTCCCGAAAGCATGGTGGAAAGCCCCGCACGGCTGCCGATCCCGAAACGGCTGTGGATCGTGGGCCGTCGAAGATCGGCATCGATCAGCAATACCTTGGCATCGCGGAAGGCCATCACCGCCGCAAGGTTGCTGGCGACCGTGCTCTTTCCTTCGGCGGGAGTCGAGCTGGTGATCAGAATCGTCTGTGGCGGCTGCCCTACGCCAGAGAGCAATAGCGCCGTCCGCAGAGAGCGGAATGCCTCGGCGAACTGCGAATTCGGCTGTCCCAGCACATCCACATTTCGCATGGCCGACGATCGCGTATCGTCGGTGATGCTTCGTGGAAGTATCTTTCGCGCGCGCGGAATCACCGCCAGCGATGGCAGCTCGGAGATGGTTTCGATATCGTGCACGCTGCGCAGGCTGGTATCCAGGCTGTCGAAGAAGAAGGCCAGCGCCACGCCGCCGAACAAACCGAACATTAACCCGATCAGCACACGCGAGCTGCGGCGCATTCCACTCGGGAACAGCGGTCTGCGCGCGAAGTCCACCACTTCAATTTCGCTCGATTCCAGTCCGGCTTCGATTCCCGCTTCCCGCAGCCGCCGCAACAGGCCGTCATACAGGGTGCGATTGGAATCGAATTCGCGCTGCATCAGCACGAACTGCACCATGTCGTCCCGCTTCTGATAATCCTTGGCTTCCTCTTCCTCCAGCACCTGCCGGGTCATGTTTTCGTTTACCGTGGCGGCCCGGTACGCGTTGTTGGATTGCGCCAGCACGCGGCCCTCTTCCTGGGAGATCGCCTTCTGGTTTTGCAGCATCTCCGCTTTCAGTTGTTTCACCGCCGGGTAGTTGGGGCCGAACTGGGAGTTGAGCTGTGCATACTGCGCTTCGAGTGTTGCCTGTCCGTTACGCAGTGTGGCCAGCAGGCTTGCAGCGCCAGACCCGATTACCGACGGGCTGCCATCCAGCAGATCGGGATCCATGGTCGTCAACATGCGATATTGCGCTTCCGTCACGATGCGGCGAATTTTTGCATCCGCGGCCGCTTTTGAAAGATCGTCCAGTGTATCCAGGTTCAGGTTGTGGGCCTGATCGCTGAAGCCGAGCACGCCCAGCTTTCTTTGCAACTCGACCAGTTTTTCCTGCGAGGTTTCAACCGACTGCTTCAGATCGTCCAATTGCGTCGACAACCATTGGGAGACTCGCTGCGTGGCCGAATAACGTGTCTGAAAACTGCGTTCAATGTAGTCGTTGATCAGCGTATTGACGACCCGGGCGGAAAGTTCCGGCGAAAGACTGGTAAAGCCGATTGAGATCAACTGCGTTTTGGGGATGCGGCCTACGGAGAGGCCCCCGCGCAAGAATCCGATCATCCAGTCCTGCACACCGGGGTCGTTGGGATCGACATGGGTTACCGTCGATTTTGGCCCCAAAAAATATGGATTGTCTTCCAGTTTCAGCTCTTCGGCCACTTTCAGTAGCAGCGAATCGCTTTGCAGGATGGCAACCTCGGTTTCCAGGCGCGTCCCCAGATCCTGCGGACCGGACGATCCGTTTCCGATACGGTATTCGTTCGACGATCCCGGGCTTACCTGAATGGTGCCGGAGGTGATATAGGTCTTCGGGATGGTGATGGCCCGGATGACGCCGAAGACCAGGCCAACAAATACACAGCTGAGCACGATCCACTTGCGCTTGCGCAGAGTGAGAAGATTTTCAGCAAGAGCGTTGCCTTCCTCATTTGTTACCCAGCCGCCGCCGGTCTGAAAAGATCGCGGCTTAAATTCCGTCTGGGATGAAGTGGCTTCTTCTGTCGGGTTCATGCGAGGAAAGACCGCTCATTCATTCGTGGTTTCAAGGAATGCATGGAGATAACCAGGGAATTCCCGTCATTTGGAATTTCCGGCGAAGGTTCGAGCAGCAAATTCATCTTGTACGCGCAATAGGCGTGTTTATAGCTTGCCGGGCTCCCCACGTCCCTGATTTCGATCGCCAACTGTGTTCTGCTCAAATTCAAAATGCAATATCCCATGCAGAATCAGCCTTCCGGCAGCTAATGGAGTACAAGGCCGATAGCATTTTTCACAAACGGTGTAAAGTCATCGAAAATCCTGGCGTAGCCGTTCCGTTAAAGAACGGCTGCACAGAATATGAACTCACCGCTCCATTAATATTTGTGAAAATGCGTTAATCGTCCCAAATGCGTACTCTGAGCATAGGTGGAAGTTACTTATGCGTCAATTCTTACGCACAGCCACTTCCAATCCATGGTAAAAGCTTTCCCGATTCAAGCTCCACAGAAACACATACCGCCGCTGGTATCATCGTCCAGTACCGGCAGCCGGTGCCGTACGCAGGGTGAGCGCGGAAATGGATTCAAATCGTCCCATTGTCGTCGTAGGTTCCGGCTATGTGGGCCTGGTGGCGGCGGTTTGCTTCGCTGAGCTGGGTCATCGCGTGATCTGCGTCGATAAAGACCCGGCAAAGATGGCCGCTCTGCAGGCAGGTCAAGCGACCATCCACGAACAATATCTGCCGGAGTTGCTGGCCCGTCATGGAAACCGCGGCGTTTCGTTTACCACGGAGCTGGGTCCAGCGGCGCGCCAGGCGGAACTGATATTCATCGCTGTAGGAACTCCGCAGGCCCGGGGCGGAAAGGCCAATCTGTCCTATGTCGAAGCCGCGGTCCGGGAGATTGCCGAGAACATCGATCACTATACGGTGATCGTCGAAAAAAGCACCGTCCCCGTTTACACCAACGAGTGGATGGGTGGGGTGATGGAACGCTGCGGCGTCCCCCGAGAACAGTTTGCCATTGTCTCCAATCCGGAGTTCCTGCGCGAAGGCAGCGCGGCCGCGGATTTTCTCCATCCCGACCGTATCGTAATCGGCTGCAATAACGATCGCTCGGCGGAGATGGTCGAACAGATTTACCAGCCGTTGATCTCCGGCACCTACTATGGGCGACCCGATGCGATTCCGGGCCAGTGCTGCCCCACGAAGCCGCCAGTTCTGCTGCGCACCTCGCCGCAAAGTGCGGAGCTGATCAAGCACGCTTCGAACGCCTTTCTGGCGATGAAGGTGTCTTTCATCAATGCAATTGCGAATCTGTGCGAGACTGTGGGCGCGAATATTACCGAGGTGGCTCCCGGCATCGGAATGGATCAGAGGATCGGGACGCAATTTCTCCATCCCGGCATTGGATATGGAGGGTCTTGTTTTCCCAAGGATCTCTCGGCCTTTCGGTCTGTCGCCACCGAGTTCGGCATCGATTTCAGCCTGCTGGGCGCCATCGAACGCATCAATGAACTCCAACCATTGCGCTTTCTCGAAAAGGTGCGCGGCGCTCTCGGCGGCATCGAGGGCAAGCATCTGGCCGTACTGGGCCTCGCGTACAAGGGCGGCACCGACGACGTGCGGGAATCGCCCGCAATGCGACTGGTGCATCTGATGTTGGCCGAAGGCGCGACGGTTGCGGCCTATGATCCTGCTGCCCGGAATCGTGCCGAAGCCGTGCTTCGCCCCGGGTCCAGCCTTCGCTATGCAACCGACGAACTCGATGCTGCCGACGGAGCCGATGCTCTGCTGGTTCTTACCGATTGGCCGCAGTTCATGACTCTCGATTTGGAATTGCTGGGACGCCGGCTGAATTCTCCGCTGCTGATTGACGGCCGCAATCTTTACCAGCCGGAAGAAGTCCTCCGTCATGGATTCAGTTATGTCAGCATCGGGCGCGCGGTGATGCTGGCGCCCGGGGAAACCGGTCCTGTCTCCGTGGCTGCGGGCGTGGCCACAACCGGTCGCAGTGAAAACGATCAGGGATCGATCGCGCGCTCCGCCGCCATCCGGCGCAACCGGAAGAAGATGCGGGTGCTGTTAACCGGCGCCGCTGGCTTTCTCGGCTCGCATCTGGCCGACCGGCTGCTTGGCGAAGGTCATCATGTCGTCGGCGTCGACAATCTATGCACCGGCGATTTGCGAAACCTGACGCATCTGAACCACGAGCCGCGCTTTCAACTCATCGAACACAACACCTGCGAATTTTTCGATCCGGGACCGGTCGATTTCATCTTCAACTTCGCCTCTCCAGCAAGTCCGCCGCAGTACATTCGTCTTGGCATCGAGACTTTGCGGGTGGGCTCCGAAGGCACGATGAACACGTTGGAGCTGGCCCGAAAATATCGCGCGAAATTTCTTCATGCCTCCACTTCAGAGTGTTACGGAACTCCCGAAATCCATCCCCAGCCGGAAAATTACTGGGGGCACGTGAATCCTGTCGGTCCGCGATCGGTGTACGACGAAGCCAAGCGATTTGGAGAGGCGACCGTCATGGCCTACCGCGAGCATTATCAGGTCGACACCCGGCTGGTGCGGATCTTCAACACCTACGGGCCCCGGATGCAGCCCGACGACGGCCGCGTCATCTCCAACTTCATCATGCAGGCGTTGCGCGGCGAAGATGTCACTGTCTACGGCGACGGCTCCCACACCCGCAGTTTCTGTTATGTGACGGATTTAATTGAAGGCATCATGCGCCTGTCGCGGGTGGAAGAAGCTCTTCCGGTCAACCTCGGAAATCCAACGGAGGAGACGGTGCTCGAGTGCGCGCGCCGGATTATTGAGCTGATGGGTTCACCGAGCAAAATCCGGTTCGAACCGCTGCCCGAGGATGATCCGCCGCGACGACAGCCCAATATCTCGAAGGCCCGTCGGCTGCTCGGCTGGGAACCGCAGGTCTCACTCGACCAGGGACTGCTGGGGACAATCGAATACTTCCGCTCTCTGACGGAAAGTCTGATTGCCGCTCGATGATGCATCGGATGTATAATAAGTGATGATTGATACTCAATCGTTGATGTATGAGAACGACTTTAACTATTGATGACGATGTTCTTGCGGCCGCGAAAGGTATGGCTGCCCGGCAGCGAAAAACGGTGGGAGAAGTGATTTCCGCGTTGACACGCCAGGCCCTGCAACCCAATTCGACCAACGGCAACTTGCGGAACGGCGTGCCGTTGCTGCCGACGCGCCCCGGCTCGGTCCCGGTGACGACGGAAATGGTAAATCGACTGCGCGATGAGCTGCCTTAAATGACGTTCCTGCTGGACGTGAATGTCCTGATTGCGCTCATTGATCCTAACCATATAGAACATGATTCGGCACATGAATGGTTTGCCGTGCAGGGGCGGGAAAGTTGGGCGACGTGTCCATTGACTGAAAACGGAGTTCTTCGCATCCTGGGACATCCGAGTTATCCGAATTCAGCTGGAACTCCGGCCGCTGCCGCGCCGTTGGTTGCCGGTCTGGTGGAACTGCCAGGTCATATATTCTGGCCGGACAATATCAGCCTGTTGAGCACCGCAAAATTCAACATGGCGCGATTGCTGACCAGTGGACAAGTCACGGACAGTTATCTTCTGGCTTTGGCAAGCGCTCACATGGGACAACTTGCTACCTTCGATCGCCGACTGGTCACTGACGCGGTTCATAACGGCGCAAAAAACCTCCATCTGATTGGTTGACAATTCACGATGGCTTTCTCCTCAACTGGGTGCCGGTTACTGTCTACGAAACCGCTGCTGATTGTGCTTCTTCTGTTGACATCTGCGCTCGCATGGAGCCAGGTGAATGATGGTGAAGTGCGTTTCAAAATCACCGACCCATCGGGCGCAGCCGTCCGGGCATCCGTCGAGTTGAGCTGCACTGGAAACGGCTACGACAAATCTTTTTTCACGGATGCTTCGGGCAGCCTTACCGTCCGGCGGATGCCCTACGGAATTTATCAGCTGCAGATCGAAAAGACCGGCTTTTCTCCGCTTTCAAAAACGATCGAGGTGGATTCCGCATTGCCCATCGATCAAAACATCCGTCTCAGCCTCGCTTCGGTGGTCACAAGGGTCAAGGTACAAGGAACGGATCATACCCTCATCGATCCATATAGCTCTGCTTCCGTGATGCAGATCGGATCACAACAGATCCAGCAGAGGCTTTCTTCGCTGCCGGGACGTTCTATGCAGGATCTTGTCATTACTCAGCCGGGATGGCTTTACGAAGGAAATGCTGTTTTGCATCCCCGTGGTTCCGAATACCAGACGCAGTTCGTGATCGATGGTATTCCGCTCACTGACAACCGCTCTCCCAGCTTCGGACCGGAAATCGAGGCCGACGATCTCGATTCCATGAGTATCTATACCGCAAGTTTCCCGGCGGAATATGGCAGAAAGATGGGTGGTGTCGTTGAACTCGATACGCGGCGGCAAACCAATCCCGGACTGCACGGGCAGCTTGTACTTTCCGGAGGAAGCTATGATACTGCTTCCTCCTATGGCCAACTGCAGGACGTGTGGGGCAGGAATACTCTTGGCGCAACCGCCTCCGGCGGTATGACCAGCCATTACCTGAATCCTGTTGTGCCGCAAAACTACACCAACAACGGTACCACCGGAGATTTTTCCACCCGATACGAACGCGACCTTACCGCGAATGACCGTCTCAGTCTCAGCGTGCGTCACGAGTTCTCGCGCTTTCAGATTCCCAATGAAATGGTGCAGGAATAAGCCGGACAAAGGCAATATGGAGATAACTTCGAGACGATCGGGACAGTGCATTATCAGCACATACTCTCCCCGGACAGCCTGTTAGCGTTTGCCGGTATGGTACGGGACAATGCAAATAATCTTTATTCCAATCCGGATTCGACTCCGATCATCGCCTTCCAGCATAACTATTTTCGTGAAGGCTATTTCAAGGGAACGTACTCGCTGCATCACGGGCGGAATGAATTCAAGGCCGGGGTTGAGTCGGACGCGCTTTTCCTGCATGAATATTTCAACTATGTAATCACCGACCCGAATTATTTCGATCCCGATATTCCGCCAACCCTGACTTTCACCGATCAGCGGCCCGATCTGGAACAGTCGGCGTTTGTCGAGGACCTGATCCGCCTGAACCGGTGGACGATCAGCGCAGGCCTGCGATGGGACCACTATCAGCTTCTGCTGAATCAGAATGCCTTCAGCCCCCGCCTTTCGGTTGGCCGATACCTGCCTTCGCTCAATCTGGTGCTGCACGCTTCGTTCGATCGCATCTTTCAGACGCCCTCGTTTGAGAACATCCTTATTTCCAGCTCTCCGGAAATTGATGCGCTCAGCGATCAATTCCTTCGCCTACCGGTTCAACCGTCCAGAGGAAATTATTACGAAGGCGGTCTCTCCAAAGCCTTTCTGGATCGATTCCGACTCGATGCAAACATCTATCGCCGCGACGTTAGAAACTACGCGGACGACGACCAGCTTCTGAACACGGGGGTCAGTTTTCCAATAGCCTTCGATAAGGCAATCATCTATGGAGCAGAAGGGAAGGTGACGCTGGTCAGGCTGGGTAAGCTGAGTGGATTTACCAGCTACTCCTACATGGTCGGCAATGTGTGGTACCCGGTGACGGGAGGACTTTTTCTCGGCGAAGCTGCCGGCGATGCGGTTTCTCAGCTCACAGGCCATTTCCCGAACTCGCAGGATCAGCGCAATACCGTAAGCACCCGATTTCAATATCAGCTCGTGCCACGCCTCTGGGTCGCTGCCGGTACATCGTATGGTTCTGGATTGCCATTTGAATTCCAGGGGACAGAAGAGCAGGCTCTGGCCCAATACGGACCACAGGTGATCAGTCGCGTCAACTTCGATCGAGGTCGCGTCCGCCCCCAGTTGGGCATCAATGCATCGGTCGGAGCCGATATCTATAAAAATGAAAAGATGAATGTGCGTTTGCAGGCAGACGGAGAGAACCTGAACAATCGCCTGAATGTCATCGACTTTGGCGGACTGTTTTCCGGCAACGCCATCGGTCCAGGCCGCAGTTTTTTTGTGCGGCTGAACACCAGCTTCTAGATTTCGTTGCCTACCAGCTTCGCAGTATGTTTTTCAGTTGCGGATACCAGGTGACCTGAACATTGGTGGTGAAGTCGTTCTGCGGCCCTGTCTTGTAGACCGGCGCGCTCCAGCGTTCGTATTGCAGAAAACCATTTAGCTCCAGTTGGGGACGCAGACGTTTCGTCGCCGAGACAGCGAACAGGTTCTGCGTCGTGCCGCCGGGGATAAAATCCTTGGCTGCCTTGGCGTTTCGATACGAGACCTGCACCATTTCGTTGCCGGAAAGATGATAGGTCAGCCATGCTTGTCCGCCTTTTGATTCGCGGCCAATCCAGTCGCCGAAGATATTACCTTTGTTCGTGTAGCCCTGGCGCTGCACGGCTTCGATATACATAAAACTGCCGTTCACGCTGTTGCGTACCGGAACATCGGTATAAACGGCCTCGGTTCGCAGGTCGAACTTGGGAGCTCCGGGAATCCGGGTGAGATAGAGTCCGGCTCGGATGCCTGCGCGACGCGGCGCGCTCACCGGGGTCACGTCATCGTGTGCTTCCGAATCTGTATAAAGCGTGAGCCAGCGACGCGCAAAGGGCAGCCGATAGGTAAAGTCAAAGGTGCTGAAGCGCGCGCCTGGATCGTTGCGCGAAAACTTTTCCTCTGCGCTGACATTCTGGAAGCTGATAAAGCTGTGCCAGAAGCTGCCGAATGTGATGGGAGCATGGCCCTTGCCGCCCCAGATGATCGTGCGCGAGAATCCAAACTCAAAGTTCGGCGTGGGATTGAACGCAAACTTTTCCATGTGAACCCAGGGATCCATCGGGACCGTGTGGCCTTCCAGCTTTCCAACCAGAAACTCATATCGCATCGGTCCAAGCAACATGGAGAGCAGTGGAATGTGGAGTGGTTCGACCCGGTTGATGCGAAAGGAATAAATATTTTCCGCGTTGTTGCTCCAATCAAAAGCGCCTCCCATGGCCGGTCCGTCCCACACATCGCTTTTTCCAATGGAAAAGGCGTGGTTCAAAAGAGTTGCGGACAGGTTCGCTTCCACCAGGCGGAAATAGTTCTGGCTGTCGATCGGCCCGGCAGGAATGGTGTCTTGCGGCGTGTTGGGAACTTCGTCGATATTGGCTAGGGTTTGCGCCAGTAGGGGCGGATAGCCGTCGGCGCTGGGCGCGTGCTGATATTCTCCGCGCACGTACAGGCCGAACGGGCCGGATGTCGCGCGGGCGCTGAAACCCATGTAATTGTTGAAGCCTTCCGCATACGGCCGGCCATAGTTGTTAATGATGGTCTGGCCCAGATGATAGCTGTCATTCAGCGGCGTGCCGGCGATTCCCATGGCTCGTTCATACAGCGATTCCAGATTGGTATGAACATGCCAGCCGCCGGCGTCGGCAACATCCGGCTCCAGCTCTGCCATGACGGCTTCCCAGATTTTGAGCGCCTCTTCGTTGCTGCGTTCCATGTGGATGCGCTCCTGCTCGGCGTACAGCATTCGCAGCACGCTGACGCGGGTCCACGGGCGCATATCGACAAAAGCGCGATTCAAATAACCGAGCGAATATAGCCGCATCAGCGCGGGATAGATCCAGCTATCCACCGGAATATACGTCGATCCCAGGTTCGGGCCCAGCGCGGAAGTGTCGACGATCCGATACGGAGGCAGCGCCTCATCCATTTCATTTCGCTGTGGCGCCGGAAGCGAGTAAGGAGCCGCTTCGGTTTGCGGATTTTGCGGCGCAGGCTGCCGGTACGCAGGCAGACTTTGATCCTGCTGCGTGGTCTGCCGCCAGTCGAGCGCCGCCAGAAAACGGGTGGGCTGCTGGGCCAGATCGCCGGTAATAGGAAGCGAAGGATCGCTCGAAAGGGCCTGGTTCGCGCCGCTGGATTTTTGGGTTTGCGCGGTAAGGTGTGCGGTGAAGGAAGCTGCCGCAGCCGCTGTCAAGCCAATGGAAAGTAAATCTCTCAAGACTGCCCGAATGCCACGATTTTTCACTTGCACCTCAAAAAAAATTTCTACACCGCCGCAGCCCGAATCAATAAAGCTCCAGCGAAGGTTCAGCAAATTCCAGGATGCTGCGTTTTCGCACGGCTTCCGGCAAGGCGGCATCGATACGGTTCCGGCAGAGCAGAGGTACAAACATCCTTGCAGCAATGCGATGCGCCTGATCTGGAGCGGGAGACGGGGATCGAACCCGCAACCAACGGCTTGGGAAGCCGCTACTCTACCATTGAGCTACTCCCGCTCACGTGAAACTTGATGGTAGCGCGTCGTTGTCCTGTTGCGCTAGTGGACAGAAAAATCGGATTAGCCCGCAATCAAGCCAACCTCATAAACAAAAACGAATAGCCTCTATAAAAATTTGTATTGGACGCCGGTCGAACTTATATGGCAAATAAAATTTACATTCCACGGTAAAAAATTTTGTTTGGCGGTGGCATGACGTATGCGATGGGTTTCGGCTCGCACAACTGTTTTTTTCTCTGGAATTATCGGGTGGACCGGTCTTCTCCAGGCACAGACTGGCTCCGTCAACAATGCGGCTATCCAGCAGCATCTGCAGCAACTCGATCAGGCGGTAGCTAATGCTCAGCTCTCCGCGGATAACGCCTGGATGCTGGTTTGCGCCGCGCTGGTACTGATGATGACCATCCCAGGCCTGGCGTTGTTTTACGGCGGCCTGGTGCGGAAAAAGAATGTTCTCAGCACCATGATGCACAGTTTCGCGATGGTCGGAATTGTCTCCGTGGTGTGGGCGTTCGTCGGATACAGCCTCTGCTTCGGTTCCGGAACCAGCTTCATCGGCGGACTGCATCATCTATTCCTGCGCGGAGTCGGAGCCGCTCCCAATCCGGCCTATGCGGCCACCATTCCGCAATCCACGTTCATGATCTATCAGCTGATGTTCGCCATCATCACTCCAGCGCTCATCTCCGGAGCGTTCGCGGAGCGGATGAAGTTCAGTGCAATGGCGTTGTTTTCGTTGCTGTGGTCTCTGTTTGTCTATGCGCCGATGGCCCACATGGTTTGGGGAAAGGGTGGCCTGCTGAATGCATCCCTGGGCGGTGCCATTCCGACGCTCGACTTTGCCGGGGGAACCGTCGTCCATGTCACCTCGGGAGTTTCGGCACTGGTCTGCGCACTGTATCTAGGCAAACGCCTCCACTATCCCAAGGAGCCGATGCCCCCGCATAGCGTTGTCCTCAGCTTTGTCGGCGCGGGAATGCTGTGGGTGGGCTGGTTTGGATTTAATGCAGGCAGCGCGCTTTCCGCCGGTACGCTGGCCACCAGCGCCTTCGTCGCCACCCATCTCGGCGCTGCCGCAGCCGCCATCGGATGGAGCCTGGCGGAATGGATGCGCAATGGAAAGCCGAGCGCCCTGGGTGCAATCTCCGGTGCGGTCGCTGGACTGGTCGCTATCACCCCCGCGGCGGGCTTCGTCGGGCCAATGTCGGCGCTCGCCATCGGTTTCCTGGCTGGGCTGTTCTGCTATTTCATGGTGGTCAAGGTGAAGCAGCGGTTCGGTTATGACGACTCCCTGGACGCCTTCGGCGTACACGGCGCAGGTGGAACCCTGGGAGCCATCCTGACCGGGATATTTGCCTCCCGGGTCATCAATCCCATTTTTAAAGATGCGCATGGAAACGCTCTGCCCGTGGGATGGCTGGACGGCAACTGGATGCAGGTACCGCATCAACTGGTTGGCATCGCCATCGCCTGGGTGGTTTCCATCGTCGGAACCCTGGTGCTGCTCAAAATCGTCGATCTTCTTGTTGGGCTGCGGGTCGCGGGGTCGGAGGAAGCCGAGGGGCTGGACCTGACCCAGCACGGCGAAGAGGGGTATGACTGGGAAATTGCCGCTTCCTAAAAACGCGCCGCTGATATCTTGACTGTAGGGATATTCGCAGGGGCGGACAATCCTGCGTCTTCCAGAGCAACCATGAGGAAGCCGACATGCAGAAGATTGAGGCGATAATCCAGCCATCGAAACTGGATGCTGTGAAGGAAGCACTGATTGAGGCTGGCGTTGAAGGCATGACGATTCTCGAAGCCCGCGGGCATGGCCGCCAGAAAGGCCACACCGAGTTTTATCGCGGACGGGAATACTCGGTCGACGTGTTGCCGAAGATCAAACTGGAATTGGTGATCGCCGATGCGATGGTGGAGCGGGCCGTGCAGGCGATTCTGAAAACCGCGGGTACCGGGCGCATCGGCGATGGAAAGATATTTATTTCGCGCATCGATAACGCCATTCGCATTCGTAACGACGAACGCGGAGAAGCCGCGCTCTAGGCATTTTCACTTGGCCGGAGGTATCGATCGGTATGCCTGCTTCCTCTTCCACCACCGCGCTGACAGAAACGCTGCGTACCGAATATCAGTCCACGTCGGAAACGTTACGTACATCGTTTCGCGAAATGCCCGACGGCGCCGAGCTGGTAAAGCGCCGGTCCAACCTGGTCGATCGTCTTATTGAGCGTCTGTGGCTGGAACATATCGCGCCCGACGAATACGAGCCGCCCGGGCTGACCCTTACCGCCATCGGCGGCTATGGAAGGCAGGAGCTCTTTCCTTACTCAGACATCGATCTGCTGTTCGTATGTTCTGAAGCCTCGCTCGAAAACAGGTATAAGGCCGCTATTCGACGCCTGTGTCAGGATCTGTGGGATATCGGGCTGCGCGTCAGCGCCACTACCCGAACCGTGGAAGAATGCGAACGAATGAGCGAGGAGAATGCCGAGTTCACTCTCTCTCTGCTCACCCGGCGCTATATCGCCGGCGATTTTGCTTTGTTCGAAGAACTCGACGAGAAGCGAATTCCCGGCCTGGTAGAAAACCGCCGGCAGGTGCTGCTCTCCGCCATCGCGCGGCTCGCCAATATTCGCCACGCTAAATTTCAGCGCACCCTGTTTCATCTGGAACCCAACGTAAAGGACGGTCCCGGCGGGCTGCGCGACTTCCACACCTGCGCGTGGCTGGCGCAACTGGTGCCGCAGGCAGCGAGTAAATCCGCCAGCCGGTATGAAAACAACCTGCTGGTCGAGCACCGCAGCGAGTCCGAGCTGGCGCATCAATTTCTCCTGACCGTGCGCGGCTTTCTGCACTATCGCAACCAGCGCGACGACAACATGCTGTACTGGCAGGCACAGGACGAGGCTGCTGCGCATCGCTTGGGATTGACCGAAATCAAGTCAGTCGATACGGCAAGATGGATGCGCCAGTATTTTCGTCACGCCCGCGCCATCGACTGGCTCACCCGGCAGATGCTGGATGAAATTCCCAGCGGCCGTGTCTCCCTCCTCGATCAAATTCGCCAGTGGCGCAGCCGCACCGTGCTGAACGGTTGCCCGGTCGACAATGGCCGGGTCTGTTTGAAATCGATCGCCGAGTATTCCGACCCGGATCGTGTGCTGGCCTTATTCGAAATTCTGGCCGGGCAGCGTCTGCAACTGAGCCGCGAGGCTGAAGGCCATCTGGAGGAATCGCTCGCGACGCTGGCTGAAAATCTGCCGTCCGGCCCGGCACTGTGGGAGAAATTTTCCCGCATCCTCACTGGATCGGAGGCTGCCTCCGCGTTGCGCGCCATGCACGCAATGGGAATTCTGGAGCTGATCCTGCCGGAGTTTCACGGCGTGGATGCTCTGGTGGTGCGCGATGCCTACCATCGCTACACCGTCGATGAGCATACCTTCTTGATTATTGAAACTCTGCACGGGCTGCAACAGGCCACCGAAGGATGGGAGGCGCACTTCGGAGAGATTCTCCGCGAGGTCGAAGATCCCGCCCTGTTGTATCTGGCCGCGCTGCTGCACGACACCGGCAAGGCGCGCAGCGATGAAAACCATGCCGAGCAGAGTTTGTGGATCGCGGACGCGATCACGCAGAGATGGCAGATGACCGCGGCGCAGCGCGATTCCATTCTGCGGCTGATCCGGCAGCACCTGGAGATGTCTCGCGCCCTGCGCAAGGACATCTTCGACACCGAGACCGTGCGCGCTTTTGCCGATTTGGTGGGCACGCCGAATGACCTTCGGCTGCTGGCGCTGCTCACCTATGCCGACATCCGCTCCGTGAATCCCGAGGCCCTGACTCCGTGGAAGGCGGAGAATCTCTGGCGCCTCTATATCGCCACCTCGAACTATCTGGATCGCAATGTCGATGAAGATCGTATCGCCATCGACGCCGATACGCTCGCGATTCAAAAAGTGGTTCAGCTTGCGCCGAAGGAATCGACAGAGATCCATCGCTTTCTTGCCGGACTGCCGCAGCGGTACTTGCGCACCCGCACGCCGCAGGAAATTCTGGAACACTGGCGAGCGTCGAATCAGCTGGCAACCTCTCCCGCGCAGGTCTGGTTGAAGCAGGCGGGCGCCTGGTGGGAGTGCACCATCATCACTCCAGATCGGCCATTTCTGTTTGCCGACATGGCCGGCACGCTCACCGCCTGGGGAATGGACATCATCAAGGCCGACGCTTTTTCCAACGCGGCCGGAACCGTCATCGATACATTTCGGTTTCTGGATCGCTACAACACCTTGTCGTTGAATCCGGGCGAAGCCGAGCGTTGCAAGAAAAGTCTCATTGATGTCGCCAGCGGCCAGCTTCCAGTCGAGAAACTGCTCGATGCGCGCGCCCATTCCATTCGCACCCAGAACAACAAGACCCAGGTGGAGACCCGGCTTTCGATCGACAATGAATCCTCGACCCACAGCACGATTCTGCAGGTGATCGCGCAGGATACCCCCGGTCTTCTGCGGCGCGTCAGTCTGGTCATGGCGCAGCAGAAATGCGGCATCTCCGTGGCGCTGATCGACACCGAAGGCGAAATGGCCATCGACGTCTTCTATCTGACACAGGGCGGAGATGAACGGGCTGACGCCAATGCGAAACTCGATGCCGACAGCTTGAACCGGCTGCAGCAGGCCTTGTCCAGCGCACTGGCATAAGCGCGTTTTGCACGGTTTCTGTCGCGCTATGGCATTTTCACAAAAGATGTAAAGTCGTCGGGAATCTTGGCGCAGCCGTTCCGTTAAAGAACGGCTGCACGGAATATGAACTTACCACTCCACAGTATTTGTGAAAATGCATTAAGAGTACACTGGGGATGCTTCAGGCCTGTACCACCGCTGAATCTCTGCCTGTCAGTTCTGTTGCGGCAAAAAAATTGCAGCGTAGCTTGCCGGTGGCGTTCACAATTCGGTCATGCGATTTCTCTTTCCCCAATTCGCGCGGGCCAGATCAAATCCATCTGCAATGCGTGCGATGAAATCTCCATCCTTCGTTCGATACGCGATTCTCGCGGTCCTATTCGGTTGCTTCCCGTTGTCCATCGCCGCGAAAACCTCGGCGAAAAAAAGCCACGCCAAAATCGGCAAGCCTTCCGTGCAGCAGGTCTCCCCGCCCAACTGGTGGAGCGAGTTGCCGAATCCGATGCTGTTGCTCCAGGGAAGCGACCTGACCGGCGCGCAGATCGGCAGCAGCGCTCCCGGAATCTCTGTCCGCCGCACAAAGGTGTCAGCCAATGGCCACTGGGCCTTTGTCTGGCTGGATATATCGGGCGCGCAGCCGCAGAAATTCAACCTGGTGGTGCGGAATCCACGCGGAAGAATACTCGTTCCTTATGATCTGCAGAAGCGCCATGCGCCCACGGACGGCTTCCAGGGATTTTCTTCCACCGATGTCATGTATCTGCTGATGCCGGATCGTTTCTCCGATGGAGATCCGTCGAACGATCGTTCTCCGCAGGCACCCCGCGCCTTCGACCGCGCCAACGCGAATGCTTATCATGGCGGCGACCTGGCCGGAATCGTAAACCATCTCGACTACCTGCAGGAACTAGGCATCACCACGCTGTGGCTGACGCCGATCTATGCGCAAGACCCAGCTTCCCCCGCGGATTACAGCGGGTATGCGCCGGTCGATCTCTACCAGGTCAATCCGCACTTCGGCGCTCTGCAGGATTATCAAAATCTGGCCCAGGAATTGCATCGCCGCAACATGAAGCTTGTTCTTGATATGGTCATGAATCATGTCGGCCCCAAAAGTCCGTGGGTGGCCGATCCTCCCGCCCCCGACTGGTTTCACGGCACGCCCGATCAGCATCTGGAGGCGAATGGAAATTTCCTTCCCATCACGGATCCACATGCCCCGATGGCGGCGCAGGATCCCGCGGTCGATGGCTGGCTGGGGAACACAATGCCCGATCTGAATCAATCCAATCCGTTGGTCCGGCAATACCTGATTCAAAACGCCATCTGGTGGATTGAGTCGGGCGCGCTCGACGGCCTGCGTCTGGATACAGTCGCCCATGTCGATCGCGCATTCTGGCAGGACTTCCACGCCGAGCTGCACGCCCTGTATCCCCACCTGACAAATGTCGGAGAGATCCTCAACCCCGACCCGACCATCGTTTCCTACTTCGCCGGAGGAGTGAAACACTCCGGCATCGACACTGGCCTGTACACGCCTTTCGATTTTCCCCTCTACTTTGGCTTGCGCGCGGCGCTCACAGGCCCTTCGCCGAACGGCGGTCCCATGAGCAGCGTGGCCGATATCGAAAGGCTGGATTGGCTTTATCCGCATCCCGAGCGGCTGGTGACGTTCTTCGGCAACCAGGACACTCTACGATTTCTTTCTGAACCCGGCGGTTCGCCCGCCCGTATGAAAATCGCTTTCGGCCTGATCACCACCATGCGCGGTATGCCGCTGATCTACTATGGCGATGAAATTGGCATGTCGGCGGGGAACAACTCCGACAACCGCAGCGATTTTCCCGGAGGTTTTCCCGGAGACACGGCAAATGCCTTTGCCGCATCCGGCCGCACGTCGCAAGAGGAAGCGATGCACGCATGGGTGCAGGGATTGTTGCAGCTGCGCGCCCATCACGATGTGCTGCAAAACGGCGCGCAGCAGAATCTGCTGGCGGACGATTCCGGACTTGCGTTTGCGCGATATTCTACGCAGCCTTCGGGCCGCTCCGCCAATGCGTCGAACAGTTCGGACGCTTCCAATCCTTCGCAAGCAATGATCGTGCTGGTGAATAAAGCCGCCGCGCCCCGCACCTTTCATCTCGATTTTTCCAACACCGTGCTCGAGGGCGTTCAAACCCTCACCCCGGCCTGGAATACCAAGGAACAGGTCACGGTCGAACAGAATCTCTGCAACGTCAGCGTTGGTCCGGAACAGTTGATTATTCTCGATGCTCAACGATGAAGCTCCATTCGCCGCCGGCGCCGCCGATAAGAATGATTCGCTGGTGAGCGCCGGCAGAAGTCGCGTCCGGCCGCCTTTCCGCATCGCCGCCATCGGTGAACTGCTTTGGGATTTGTTGCCGGACGGCCCCCAGCTCGGCGGAGCTCCGGCCAATTTCGCTTCGCTTTCCGCCAACCTCACTCCAGCGGATTCTTTTGGCTCCGGGGACACAGTTTTCTTAATCAGCCGGGTAGGAAGCGACCCGCTCGGTACGCAGGCTCTCCATCGACTGCGCTCCCACCGCGTGGTTTCCGATTTTCTTTCTGTAGATCCCACTCACCCAACTGGAACTGTTACGATTACATTGAATGCGGGCAGAGATGCCGCCTACTGTATTCACCAGCCAGCCGCGTGGGATTTCATTCCGCAATCGCCATCTTTAGCCGCCCTCGCCCCCACATTGGACGCAATCTGCTTTGGCACGTTGGCGCAGCGGTCGCCGGTCACGCGAGAAACATTGCGCGGTTTCGTCGAAGCTACGCGGCCAGATTGCCTTCGCGTCTTCGATGTCAATCTCCGCGCGCCCTATTGGAACGCCGAAACGCTGGCGTGGGGATGCACCCACGCCTCCATCCTGAAGATGAATGAGGAGGAAGCGCCGATTGTCGCCCGTGCCCTCAAATTTTTCGCCCCGGAACCTTGCTCCCAGAACAAAAACCTTCTGGCCGTCGCCCATCTTCTGCTGGAGCGGTTTCCTGCCCAGCTGGTCGCCATTACCCGCGGCGGACGAGGATGCTTGCTGGTGACCCGCGAAGCGACATGCGATCATTCCGGAATTGCCGTTGAAACGATGGCGATGGTGGACTCGATCGGCGCAGGCGATGCATTTACCGCTGCGCTGACTCATGCTATGTTGCGTCATCGGCCCCTGCCTGTTGTGGCTGAAGAGGCCAGCTATTGGGGCAGTTGGGCGATCACTCAGGCTGGCGGTATGCCATTGCCGGACCGAAACGCGCGCCGGAATGTACACTAGCCAGTCGTTATCGCAGAGCTTGCTTCGACTGCTTTACCCGATTCCGAAAAAACCCTATCAAGAAAGGTTTTCGACCAAGATGATGAAGACATGGCAGCGGAGAACACAAACAGCTTTGCTTGCGTTTTCTATCGTTACGTTTTTTGGCTACACAGTGTTGGCGCAGGAGAAAAAGCCGGATGAGGCCAAGGCACAGCCGCCGGCCGCGACTGAAACCGGCAAGCCGTCCCCAACTCCCCAGGAAAAATCATCGCAAACCCAGCACACGCTGGCGCTCAATGGGCAGACCATCCACTACACCGCGACCGCGGGAACTCTGCTGATCCGCGATGCCGACAACAATCCCAACGGCAGCATGTTCTATGTCGCCTACACCCAGGATGGCATCGATGCCAAAGACCGTCCGGTCACGTTCCTCTATAACGGCGGACCGGGGTCGTCCTCCATCTGGCTGCACATGGGGTCATTTGGACCAGTGCGGATCGAAACCTCAAGCCCGCAGCCAACTCCGCCCGCGCCCTACCAGCTTGTCCCGAACCAGTACAGCCTGCTCGATAAAACCGACCTGGTATTTGTGGATGCGATGGGTACCGGATTCTCCCGCCCGGTAGAAAAGGGAAAACTGTCCGATTTTCTTGGCGTCGATCAGGACGCGCATGCGTTCAATCTTTTTGTTACCCGCTATCTCACCGTGAATCGCCGGTGGAATTCCCCCAAATTTCTTATCGGGGAATCTTACGGCACCATGCGTTCCGGCGCGCTTGCCTATGCGCTCCAGAAAAGTGGAATTTCCCTCAACGGCGTTGTCCTCATCTCCTCAATCCTCAACTACAATCAGCGTGCCCCCGGACTTGACAACGTATATATCGGATATTTGCCTTCCTATGCGGCGATCGCTTGGTATCACGACAAGCTGGCCAATAAGCCTGCGGATCTGAAAGCGTTTCTGGAGCAGGTCCGCGCTTATGCGCGTGGCCCCTACGCCGAAGCACTGGCGCAAGGACAGAACCTGAGCGCCGCTGAGGAAGACCAAGTCGCGCAGAAGCTCAGCCAGATGACCGGCCTCAGTGTCGAATATCTAAAAGAATCGAACCTGCGCGTTCCGCAGGAGCGCTTTCGCAAGGAGTTACTCCGCACCGATCGGCGCACCATGGGCCGTTACGACGCCCGCTTCGAAGGCATCGATCTGGATGCAGCCGGAGATTCGCCGGCCTACGATGCCGCCGACACCGCCATCTCCGGCGCCTTCGTGGCCGCATTCAATAGTTACCTGGCCGCCGATCTGAACTACACCGCCAGCGACACCTACCGGCCGACCAACTACGGCTCCGGCTGGGACTGGAAGCATCACCCGCCCGAGGGAGGTGAGGAGCAGCAAACCCCCGATGTGGCTCTCGATCTCGGTGCCACCATGCGAGAAAATCCGCACATGCAGCTGTTCTCCGCCAACGGATATTTCGATCTCGCCACGCCGTTTTTTTGTACCGAGTTCGACATCTCCCACATGGAGCTCGATCCTTCGCTGCGAAAGAATATTCATTTCGGTTACTACGCCTCCGGCCACATGATCTACCTCAACGTCGATGCATTGAAACAACTGAAAGCCGACCTGGCGCAGTTCTATACCAATGCGACAGCGCCGTGAGTGCCTGAAAGACCGGGGAAGCATCTAACTGAACGCAAAGGCTTTACAGAGATGCGTTTTTTGGGGCAATCGCTGCAACTTTTACACGATAAACCACATCAATTAATTTGACAGTAACTCACTCAACTGAGATACTCGTATCAGGATGTTCGCGGCCAGACGGTCAAAAGAGGGGCTTTATGGGCAAAATTATTGGAATTGACTTGGGAACTACCAATTCGGTCGTCGCAGTTATGGAAGGCGGCGAGCCGAAGGTGATTCCCAACGAGGAAGGCGGCAGGACGACTCCGTCTGTCGTGGCATTTACCAAAGGCGGGGAGCGGCTGGTCGGCCAGGTGGCCAAGCGGCAGGCGATCACCAACCCGGAGAACACCATTTATTCGATCAAGCGGTTCATGGGTCGTCGATTCAATGAAGTGAATGACGAAATGAAGATGGTGCCTTACAAAGTGAAGCAGCAGGGCGACCACATTGTTGTCGTCGCGCAGGGTAAGGACTACACCCCGCCGGAGATTTCGGCGATGATCCTGCAGAAATTGAAGAAAGCAGCCGAAGACTATCTCGGCCAGAGCGTTTCCGAAGCCGTCATTACCGTTCCGGCCTATTTCAACGATTCGCAGCGGCAGGCTACGAAAGACGCAGGCAAGATTGCCGGCCTCGACGTGAAGCGCATCGTCAACGAGCCCACCGCGGCAGCGCTCGCCTACGGCCTCGATAAGAAGAAGGACGAGACCATCATCGTGTACGACTTCGGCGGCGGCACCTTCGACGTTTCCGTGCTGGAAGTGGGCGAAGGCGTTATCGAAGTCAAGGCCACCAACGGGGATACGCACCTGGGCGGCGACAACATCGACCAGCGCATTGTCGACTGGCTGATTGATGAGTTCAAGAAGGACGAAGGCCTCGACCTGCGCGCCAAGGGAAATGAGATGGCCTTGCAGCGCCTGAAAGACGCCGCCGAAAAGGCGAAGATTGAGCTTTCGACAACGCTTGAAACCGAGATCAACCTGCCCTTTGTGACGGCGGACGCGACCGGTCCGAAGCATTTGGTGAAGAAGCTCACCCGCGCCAAGCTGGAAAGCCTGGTAGACGACCTTCTGCAGCGTTCGATTGGCCCTTGCAAACAGGCCATGAAAGACGCTGGCGTCGATGCCAGCAAGATTGACGAAGTGGTATTGGTGGGCGGCCAGACGCGTATGCCCAAGATCCAGCAACTGGTCAAAGATCTATTTGGCAAGGAGCCGCACAAAGGCGTCAACCCGGATGAAGTGGTAGCAATCGGCGCTGCGGTACAGGCGGGCGTGCTCGGCGGCGAGGTCAAGGACCTGTTGTTGCTTGACGTGACTCCGTTAACGCTGGCGATTGAGACGCTGGGCGGGGTGGCGACGCCGATGATTGTCCGCAATACGACCATCCCGACCAAGAAGACGGAGACGTTTTCAACCGCCGCGGATAGTCAGACGGAAGTTGAGATCCACGTCCTGCAGGGGGAGCGGCCTCTGGCGAGCCAGAATCGCACCCTGGGTAAGTTCAAGCTTAGCGGAATTCCGCCGGCCCAGCGTGGCGTGCCTCAAATTGAGGTGACGTTCGACATCGATGCCAACGGCATTCTGAACGTTACCGCGAAGGACAATGCCACCGGCAAGGACCAGAAGATAACCATTACCTCTTCATCCGGCCTAAGCAAGGAAGAAGTGGAGCGGATGGCCAAGGACGCCGATGCCCACGCTTCCGAAGACAAGGAAAAGCGCGAGGAGATTGAAGCGCGGAACCAGCTCGACGGTCTGGTCTATAACATCGAAAAGATGTTGAAGGACAGCGGCGACAAGGTTGCCGAGAGCGACAAGTCCGAAGTTGAAAGCGCTCTGGCGGAAGCCAAGAAGACGCTCGAAAGCTCGCCCAGCGTTGCGGAACTGAATTCGGCGCGGGAGAAGTTGACCGGCGCTTCGCACAAGCTGGCCGAGGCCATGTACAAGACCAACGCCGCTGCGGGCACTGCCGGCGCCGAGGGTGCTGCTAACCCGGAGCAGCCGGAGGCCGAGCAGAAAAAGGATGAAGGCGTGATCGATGCCGAGTACGTCGATGTCGAGGACAAGAAGTAAACCGGTAAGGAATTGGATACGAGATCCACTCGTACCGTAAGAAGGGATGGCAACAGCATCCCGTAGCACTGGAGGGCGTCCTGAGAAACAGCGGGGCGCCCTTAATTTTCAACTGTAGTAGTGGAAGGAACCAGGAGTCGAAGATGACAGACACGGTATGGCAATGTGAACAGTTGTGCGCGGGCGAGGTTTACAGCAAGGAGTTGTTTCAGACCCGTGCGGAAGCGGAGGAGTTTGTGGCAAAGATGGCGCGCGTCGCGCCGGATATCTTCTGCCGCATCGAAGCGATCGGCGTCGAAAAGGTATGGAATTGAAAGTGAACGGCCCATTGTCGGGCATATAACGCTTCCCGTGATACGCTGAACGTGTGATCGGGCACTTCAAGGACGACGAAGCACAGAAGATTTACAACACGGGTCGCAGCGGAAAATATGGCCACCTCGCTTACCTGATCGCACGTAAACTTGGAGCTATCGATTTTGCAGAAACTCCGGAGGATTTGCGAGAACCTCCGGGGAACCGATTAGAGGTCTTGAAAGGGGACCGTCAAGGCCAGTACAGCATCCGAATCAACGACCGATACAGGATATGTTTTCGTTGGCGAGACCGGAGTGCATGGGATGTAGAAATTGTGGATTACCACTAGAGGGGTATCAGTATGGGATTGCGAACTGAAAAAGACCGATTGGTGGCGATCCATCCCGGCGAGTTCCTGCGGGAGGATTTTATGAAGCCTTTGTCACTCTCCGTTAATGCATTGGCGCTCGCTTTGCGGGTGCCGGCTACACGTATTTCTGAGATTGTGCATGAACGTCGGGGAATCACCGCCGATACTGCCATTCGGCTTGGAATTTATTTTGGAACGACTACGAATTTCTGGATGAACATGCAAATCGCATATGAACTGGCGGTTGCGCAGCGTGACTTGATGCCAAAAATCTATCAGGAAGTAAAGCGCAGGCAGGTACAGATTAAAAACCATAGCGGTATGAAACGAAGCGCTTAACGAAAAGAATCAATGGCGACACAGACCAAAGACTATTACGGCATTCTCGGAGTCAAAAAGACAGCGACCGCGGACGAAATCCGCAAGGCGTTCCGCAAACTTGCGCGTAAATATCATCCCGACGTCAATCCCGGCGACAAAAAGGCCGAAGAAAAGTTCAAGGAGATGTCGGAAGCCAACGACATCCTCAGCGATCCCAAAAAGCGCAAGATCTACGACCAGCTCGGCTTTTATTCCGACAACATCGATCCGGCGGCAGCCGAAGCGGCAGCCCAGGGTGGCTATGGTTTTCGCGGCGGCGCTGCGCAGCCGCACGGCACCGGCGGTCCGGTTGGCTTTGAAGGGTTTGATTTTTCCGATTTCGCCGGCGGTGGCCGCCGCCCCGCACAATCCGGGAAAGGCTCCTCCTCCTGGGGCGGCTTTCGCGATATCTTTTCGAGCGCCTTCCGCGGCGGAGGCCAGGTGCAGGAGTCAGGCCCGCAGCCCGGAACCGATCTCGAATATCAGGTCAACGTCGATTTCTGGACCGCGATTCGCGGCGGCTCATTACGGCTGCAGATCACCCGCCAGATGGTTTGTCCAACCTGTCATGGAACCGCGTCCACCGGCGGCGAATCCATTTGTCCGGAATGTGACGGTTCCGGCCAGGTGACGCAGATGGGTGGGCGGATGAAGTTCAACATCGAGTGCCCGCGTTGTGGCGGCGCCGGAAAAATCCGTGGCGAATGTCCCGCCTGCCACGGCCAGGGGACAGTGGCGCGGACCGAAACGACAGAGTTCCGCATCAAGGCTGGAACGCGCGACGGACAGCGTATCCGGCTCGCCGGCAAAGGCAATGCCGGGGTGCGCGGCGGACCCGATGGCGATCTGTATCTCATCGTGCGCATCGATCCGCATCCCGTGTTCACGCGCAAGGGCGACAATATTTATGTAAGTGTGCCCGTAACGGTTACAGAGGCCGCGCTGGGCGCGAAGATCGAAGTGCCGACCATTGACGGACGTTCGCATCTGAAGATTCCTCCCGGCACGCAAGCCGGGCAGAAGTTGCGCCTGCGGGAGAAAGGCGTCGCTTCCTCCACCGGAGACGGAGTCCGCGGAGATCAGATTGTTGAAATTCAGATTGTCGTTCCCAAGCTGCAGGATGAGCGTTCGAAAGAGATTCTGCGTGAGTTTGCGAGGCTGAACACGGAAAATCCTCGGACGGGATTGTTCAGCAACGTTTAACCTGCATCAGGGGCAAGGCCCTGTACGGTGCGCGGTGGCTTGGAGATGAACGGAAGTCCGCTTCGGCTGGACACCCTGATACACAGTCTCCGTTGTGGTTGTGCCGGAAAGCGTAAAGCTATTGCCGTGGTTCGAGAAGGTTTCAACCACCTCCGAGTGGATCTCCGAATGGAGCGGTCCACCGTCGTAACTGCAGCTGACGTGAACCCGCCATCCGCCGGACGGATCGGGATGGCTCTTTGGAGGTTTGCAGGCCAGCCCCGCCTGCGCCACCTTCCAGAAATCCATCTCTTCTTTGGCGCAAAGGTTGGTCAGGGAAGAAACGGTTTTGCCGGTGGCCTGGGTGGTGACGGAACTGATCTCCCACTCTCCGGGATTGAAGTGTTGGACTGGCTGCGTGGCCCCAAGGGACGGTCCGCAGAAGGCCATAGCCGCAGAAAGCGCGATGAGATGTCTTGCTCGCATCGTGCGGATTTTAGCACCATTTCGGAAACGGTATAGACGGAAGCAACCCAGCCGATAGCCGCGACCAACAGGGAGCGGCGGCTTCGAAATTCTGGGCAGACCACAGTATTTCGAAAATGCCTTAACACACAGAAATGTGTCGCAGTTCCGGGGATTGCGTTAAGCTGAGTTGGGAAAGACTATGGCGACAAAGCGGAAATCGAAGGGCGCGTATATGATCTCGGCGGTCGCCGAGATGTATGGGATTCATCCCCAGACGCTACGCCTGTATGAACGGGAAGGACTCCTGAAGCCGTCGCGCACCGAGGGCAATACCCGGCTCTATACAGAAGAAGACCTGGAGCGGCTGGAATTTATCCTGAACCTGGCGCGCGATCTGGGCGTCAACATCGCCGGCATCGCCATCATCCTGCAGATGCGGGAACGGATGGAGGAGATGAACCACCAGATGCAGAGTTTCGTCGACTACGTTCGCAGCGAAATGCTCACGCGAATGCAGACCGGCAACAATGGTCCAGGGCTTGTGCCGCTGCGCCGGCCGGTTATTGTCAATGTACCTCCGCGCGATTCCCGAAAACATTCCTAGAAATTTTGTGTTCGTATAGTGAAGCAGAACTGCCGCTTGCCTCCGGTATTCTGTCTGCTGCAACCCATGGAAAAAATGCTCGATCTCGCGTTGGCCGTCGGCTTGTTTGGGTTGTTGACTTCAACCGTATATACCGGGATGGCTTTGATGGGTGTGCTGCGATTTCACCGGCGGCGGCTGCACCATTCGCCGGTTTCCTTCATGCCGTCGGTCAGTCTGCTGAAGCCATTGCATGGCGCGGAACCCGGTCTCGAAGCGCATCTGGCAACTTTCTTCGAGCAGGATTATCCGACCTACGAGATTCTTTTCTGTGCCCGTCAATTGAACGATGCCGGCCTCGAGATCGCCCGCCGAGTGGCGGCCCGCTATCCGCATATCCCTGTGCAGTTTCTTTCAAGCGGCGAACCGACCGTCCCGAATGCCAAACTTCTCTCGCTTGAGTTGATGGCGCAGCGGGCAAAATATTCCATCTTTATCATCAGCGACAGCGATGTTCGCGTTGACCCCAGCTATCTGCGGGAAGTTGTTGCGCCGTTCGCAGAGCAACATGTCGGCGTGGTTACCTGTCTGTATCGCGGCGCCGCCACGCAGGGAGGATTCTGGTCGCGACTGGAGGCCACCGCCATGTCCATCGAGATGACGTCCGGTGTCCTGGTCGCCGACATGCTTGAGGGCATGAAGTTCGCGCTTGGCCCCACTATGGCCATTCGCCGCGACTGCCTTCAGGAGATTGGCGGCTTCCTTCCCCTGGGCGACTATTGCTCCGACGATTTTTTGCTGGGCAACCGCGTCGACGCGCTGGGGCATACGGTCGTGCTGTCCGATCACGTCATCGACCACGTCGTGCTGCACGCATCCTTCTGGCCTTCGATGCAACACCAGGCGCGCTGGATGAAAAGCACGCGGTTCTCCCGGCCCAAAGGTCATTTTGGCACCGCGCTTACCTTTAGCGTTCCTTTCGGAATATTGTCCGCCATTGCGGCGTGCTGGCTGCACAAACCGCTGCTCGCTCTCGCCGCGCTCTTGTGGAGCGTGGCGACTCGTATGTTTTTGGCTGCAGTCGTCAGCTGCTACGTGCTGCGGGAAAAATCTCCGTGGCAAAGCGTGCTGCTCTATCCCGCCCGCGATCTGCTCGGTCTCGTCTTCTGGATCGCCAGCTACGGAAGCCGCAAGATCCTCTGGCGCAACGAGACCTATGTGCTCGAAAAAGAGGGCCGCATGCGCCGCCAGCGCGCCTGAACCTTTCTACCGCCTATAGTTGTAACTATGCGCCTGTTCCGATACAGTTGGCCGCTCTTGTGCTGCATGGGCGGCCTCGCTATGGCGCCGGCAGGCGCCTTTGCTCAGCAGATCACGTTACATGCGCGCAGCAACCTGGTGCTGGTCCCGACGCTGGTGGAAGACAAGGCCGGCGAGCCCATATTCAACCTGGTCGCCAAGGACTTTTCCGTCAAAGACAATGGTGTCGAGCAGAAAATTCGCCTCGATACGGATACGGATGGCGCTCCCATTTCCATCGTTGTGCTGGTGCAGGTTGGCGGCTCCGCTATACGGGAATTCAACAAGATGGCCGGTCTGCCTGCCATGGTGGACGCACTGGCAGGCGATACCCAACATCACATCGCCGTGGTTGAATTCGACAGCCGTCCTCGCACCCTGCTCGATTTCTCAAGTGATTCGGACGCGGTCAGGCGTGCCGTTTATTCCATTCAGCCCGGCGACGACCACGCGGCCATCCTCGACGCCGTCTGGTACGCGGTCGATATGTTGCAGGATGAGCCGCCGCAAAATCAACGGGTGATTGTCCTGCTCAGCGAAACCCGCGATCACGGCAGCCGCACTCCCATTCAACAAGTTGTGCGGAAGATCGGCAGCAGCAATGTGGTGGTATATAGCCTGGCGTTCAGCCCTTCACGCTCCGACTTGTTCGATTTTTCCAATATGGGCGACAGCGCCAATCTGCTTGCGCCGCTCAAGATGGCCATCGCCGCCATGCACAAAAATTCGGCAGCGGCTATTCCGCAGATGACCGGCGGAGAGTATTTTCGCTTCAACAATGGAAAACAGCTCGACAACCTGATTGGCATGCTGGCCAATCAGGTGCATAATCGCTACATTCTCAGTTTTCAACCCTCGGACCGAACCCCGGGATTGCACGTGTTGAAAGTGGAATTGAAACAGCCTTTTGCGGTTCGGGTGCTGGCACGGACCAATTATTGGGCCTCGGGCCCGCTTGATTCCAGTGAAGAAGCGCCTCCGGATGGATCTCCATCTGGACCTCCATAAAAATTGTTCCGATGCTTTTTTGAGGTTTGCTGCATCAGAAGAGTGCGCCTAGGGCAGTTTTCCTGTAGGGGTATATCGAAGCGAAGATATACACGCCGTTTTTCCTTAAGAAAAGCGGCACTTCGATGATGATTGCGATCTATAGCAACAGGAAAACTGCTCTAACGGCAGCGGCATTTCAGGACGGGGCGGTCATGCATTTCACGGTTGAGTTATTTCTCCATTACGGCTACTTCATCGTGTTCGGCTGGGTCCTGCTGGAACAACTCGGGATGCCCGTGCCCAGCACTCCCATTCTGATCACTGCCGGCACCTTGTCGGCAACCCACCACATGAGTATGGAATGGATCATCCTCGCCGTCATGGCAGGTAGCGCCATCAGCGATACGATCTGGTTCAAGCTGGGCGGCCGTTATGGCAATGCGGTTACCCGCTGGATTTGTAAATTTTCTCTCGAAGCGGCCTCCTGCGTTCGCAAGACGGAAGACATGCTCACCAGGCATGGATCGGCCGGTCTGCTGCTGGCAAAATTTGTACCCGGCCTAAACACCATGGCCGCGCCCCTGGCGGGCCAGAGCCAGTTACCGTACCGGCTTTTCCTGCTGTACGACATGGCTGGTACGTTTTTGTGGGCTACGTCCCTCGTCGTGGCTGGCCGCTTTTTCGGCGATGCCATTCGCCGGAACCAGAACCTGCTGCATTGGCTCAGTCGTTCCGCGCTGGTTCTGGTGATTCTTGTGGTAGCAGGAATTGTGATCGCCCGGGTGGTGCGGCAGCGTTTGTTTCTGCGCAAGATTCGGACCCTGCGGATTGAGCCCGAAGAGCTGAAAGCGATGATGGATCGCGGCGAAGATCTGTACATAGTCGATTTGCGGCATCCTCTCGATCTGTTGCCCGATCCCAGAATTCTGCCAGGCGCCGTCCGGCTGCTGCCCAACCAACTGATCGAGCGCAACGCCGAGATCCCCCGCGACCGCGACGTCGTGTTGTACTGCACCTGTCCCAGCGAAGCCACCAGCGCCAGGGTTGCCCTGACCATGCGTCGCTTCGGCGTGGAACGGATTCGCCCTCTCCGTGGCGGGTTCGATTGCTGGAAGGAGCACGGCTATCCTTTGGTGGAAGTCCTGGAGTCCGTCGCGCGATAGTAATATTTCGTTGGATTCCCGCCAACCGCTATCTCCGTCATTCATCGCTTATTGACATAAAATTGCTAGCTTTACATATGTTTGCGGCAATCGTCTGTCGATCGCGCCGCGTGGGCTTCCCATCCTTTAAATTCCGCGACGCATCCCTGGTCTTTGCTCCGCAAGTGGGCGTTGCCGCCTTCGGGCAATCGGAAATTGTGTATGGTTTGTAAGGGAAGACACTGTTGAATTTCGAAGCCGGTGGAGGGCTGTAAGTGGGTTTAGGAATTGAAGTTCGGAACCTGAATGCCTGGTATGGCAAGACTCATACGCTGCACGATATCAGCATTATGATTCCCGCCAATCAGGCCACAGCGTTGATCGGCCCATCCGGCTGCGGAAAGTCCACCTTCGTGCGCTGTTTGAACCGCATGCACGAAACCAATCCCATCGCCCGTGTGACCGGATCGGTGAAGCTGGGCCAGCTCGATATTTACAGCGAAGCTGCGGTTGCGGTCCGTCGCCGCGTCGGCATGGTCTTCCAGCGTCCCAACCCGTTCCCCACCATGTCCATTTATGAGAATGTCGCCACCGGCCTGCGTCTGAGCGGAGTGAACCGGCGAAAGCGCCTGGATGAGATGGTGGAGCGGAGCTTGCGCCGTGCCGCTTTGTGGGAAGAAGTGAAAGACGTCTGGAAAAAGAAATCCGGCGCCAGCATATCCGGCGGCCAGCAGCAGCGGCTTTGCATCGCGCGCGCTCTCGCCATCGATCCCGAGGTACTGCTAATGGATGAACCCGCCTCGGCGCTCGATCCTATTTCGACATCAAAAATTGAGGATTTAATCTTTGAATTGAAGGTGGACTACACTATTGTGATTGTGACGCACAATATGCAGCAGGCAGCGCGCGTCGCGGAGATGACAGGATTTTTTTTGAACGGGAATCTGGTGGAGTTTGACGCAACCACAAAACTTTTTACTGCGCCCACCGATAAGCGTACAGAGGACTACATCACAGGCAGGTTCGGATGACACGCACCCGGTTCCACCAAAATCTCGACGACCTCAAAGAGAAGCTGCTGGTGATGGCCGGCATGGCCGAGCAGGCCATCCAGCGCGCCATTGAGGCCTACCGGGTTGGCGATCTTTCCATCTGCGAACTGGTGGTGCGGTCCGAACCCGCCATCAATCGCATGGAGCGCGACATCGATCAAATGGCGCTCGATCTGCTGGCGATGGAGCAGCCCATGGCCATCGATCTGCGATTTATTCTGGCCGTCATCAAGATCAATGCCGACCTCGAACGTGTCGGGGACCAGGCCGTCAACATCGCCGAGCGCGTCCGCGATATGCAGGCATTTTCCCTCGCCGAGCTGCCGGTCGATATTCCGAAGCTCGCCACGCTCGCTGCAACCATGGTGCGAAGCGCACTGCAGGCATTCATCAATGCTGACCCGGCGATGGCGGAAAAAGTTCTGCTGATGGACGATGAAGTGGATGAAATGAACCGCGCTGTCCATCGCGCCCTGATCCGCCGCATTGAGGAGCATCCCGAGTGTTCCCAGCAGGCGTTGAACGTGCTGATCATCGCCCGCAATCTGGAGCGTGTCGGCGACCACGCCACCAATATCGCCGAAGACGTGATCTTTTGGGTGCGCGGAGCCGACGTCCGCCACCATCTGCAAACCCACTAAGTCCTGCTTTATCGCGGTTCGTAATTCCACCAGAGAAACCGCCGCAGCAACGGGTAATAGAGGCCCAGGCATATCTTCTTCCGGTCTGGATAAACCGCCTGGGCCACCTCGGCGTAACTCTGCATCTGGGGTTCATACTGGATTTTTTGCTCGGCCAGAAATTTCTCAACGCGATCCGGCCCGTACGATGCGGTTTTGAAATCGACGATCCATAAAAAATCTTCCCCCTCCACCAGGGAAGCATCGCCCGCACAAAACATGCGATCGACGCGGACCGACCGGATTGCATCCCGGTGAAACCCCGTCAACGCAACTTCAAATCCGCCGAGCTGTCCTTGTCCAGAAGTAGTCAGAATCCATCGTCCGGTTTCATCGCTGGCTATGCTTTCGAGCGCCGCCAGCACCCGCCGCGTCTCTGTCTCCGTCTCCTTCGGCGGACAGCCGCCGCTTTGCAAATGCAAGCGAATCGGCTGGGCCAGCCGTGCAATCGCCTCTCCGGCCAAATCTTTTGCTTCGTCGCTTCGAAGGATGCCGGCCAGCGGCTCCAGAAATGCGTGCAGCACGGTGCCGAACAATCGTGCTCTCCAGGAGCCGTGCGGACGTGTGAACTCCGGCTGCTCCGCGTCAATTTCATCCTCCTGCACCGTATCGAAGCCCGGCGCGATCGGAATATCGGCCGGAGCGGCCGGCGGCCGCCAGTCTATTCCCAGACGATGAAAATTCGACAGCCGGATCCTGGCAGCCAATCCACTCGCAGGAGCCGCTGAATTTGGCGCTTCCGCGGCGAGCGTATGGAGAATCGCCGGTTCGCGCGCCGCCAAAGGCATCTCAATCACCTGCGGAGGAAGAATGGTTCCGCTTCGCCTTTGATCCGCGTGCTGCCGGAAGACAGCTTCTCCTACTGGCCACGCCGTGTGCAGCAAGCTGCTGCGTTTCGGGTGATTCAGCATGCCGGTCTTTCCCTGCTGGCACTGCGCGAACAGATGCACCTCCCGCCGCGCCCGCGTGCAGCCTACATAAAGCAGGCGCTTCAATTCAGCCCGGTTCCGCTCCGCGCTGCTCGCGCGAATCCACATGCCGATCGGTTCCTGCTCTTCCGCGATGTGTTTGATTGGCGCTACCAGGGTGGCGCCCGGCTCACTGCTGCGATCTTCAGACTCAGGCGAAAAATTTTGTTCCGTCGATACCTGTTCGATCCACTCGACCAGCTTCGGCTTGTCCTTTCCAGGCAGGCGATGCAGCCCCGGCAGTAATACGATGTCCCACTCCAGGCCCTTGGCTTTGAAGAGTGTCAGCACCTCCACGGGCGCTTCGCCCGTAGCGTCGGCAGATGCATACAGCTTCTGCATCCGTTCTTCGAGAGTGCTGGCGGTGGGCCACCCGCCTTCCTCTTCCATCTGGTTCAGCATGCGGAAAAATTCTGTCGCCGATTCAGCTTCCGCAGATGGGATGCACTCGGGCCCTCCCAGCGTGCGCCAGGTTCGTTCCACCCGGGTAGATAAACGCTCCAGACCAGCGGAGTATTGCGCGGCCTCCAATATCTCCATCGTTCGTCTGGCGCGCTGTTGTCCGTCCGCGCTTAACTCCGACGTGCGTTCCCGGAAAAGCTGCGCCACCGTTTCGCGGTTCCAAATTGCGTCGTCATTGCCGCAAAGAGCCAGCAGGTCGCTCAGCGTCAGCCCGCACCAGGGCGCGCGCAGGGCCGCCAGCCATGCAATGCGGTCCGCCGGATGCAGTATGCAGCGAGTGATTGCCGCCAGATCGAGCAGCGGCTGGCGGTCCGGCAGGGTATCCAGGTCCACCGCGCGATAGGGAATCTTGCGATTCCGCATCTCTTCGAGAATCGTCCCCACATGGCTACGAGCGCGGATCAGAACGGCGATGCTGGCAGGCTTCTCGTCCGGTTCCGTGCGTGCACGGTGATGCTCGATCACGTCGCAGAGTTCGCGTGCCTCTGCAAGACACGGGTCTTCAGAGACAGAATTCGTATCGCTTGCATCCGTCGAACTGCTCTTCTCCCGGTACGGGCGCACGGATGGATGCCAGAAGACGCGCTCTGTCTCTGGTTCTCGATCAGCCGCTTCCGAGGAAGTAAATTGAATCTCCTCTCTTCCCCTGGCTGCATCGAAGATCTGCGCAAATATCTCGTTGGTCTGCCGCACCAGGCTTTGCCGCGAGCGAAAATTGCTGCTCAGTTGGATCGGCTCAAGCGCCACTCCGCCCAGGCCCTCGCAGCGCGCGCGCGTGAACAGATTCACCTCTACATTGCGGAAGCGGTAGATCGACTGTTTCGGGTCGCCCACCAAAAATACCGTCTGACTCTGCCCGTCCCAGCTTTCCACTAGCTTGCTGAATAGTTTGAACTGGGTGATCGATGTGTCCTGCATCTCATCGACCAGCAGATGACGGATCTTCGTGCCGAACGCGAGCGCAAGGCTCTCCGCATCGGATTGCAACGCATTGCCGGCAGCGATTCCAATCTCGACAAAATCGGTGTTCCCCGATTCGGCAAACGTCAACTTCAGATGCGCCACCGCCCGGCGCAACAGCAAAAAACTTGCACGTAGAATTTCTTTCTGCTGCGCGGTATAGCAAGCGGGCGGCAGTTGCAATACCTCCCGCAGCGCGCAGACAAGATCGTCGTCTCCAATCAGGGAGTCCAGCAGCGCCTGAAACGTCGGCTTGATCGGGTCTTTCTGCACAAACCCAATCGCTTTGGTCACGCCCCCGGACTTTCGCAGGCAGCCTTCCTGGGTCAGCAATAACTGCGCCACCGCCTTCCACGCCGCAATCTGTTCAATGTTGCAACCGGGAACCGCCGGGGTAGAAAGCAATGGAGCTACCAGATTCTCGCATTCGGAGTTCTCCAGTTGGCAGGCCGCATAGTGCCCCAGTGCAAAGATTTGCGTCCACACTTTCGTGGGCAGCATTTCGCAGATCTCTTCCAGCTTTTCCGAGACGATCCGCTGCAGCGGCCTTTCCAGTCGCTCTTCGATGTACTGGTTGAGTGCTTCGTCGGATAAATCCCGATCGATGGGAAATATCCGTCCCCACTGATCGCGGCTGCTCAACATCGCGGCCAGCAAGCCGACCGCACGGTCCATTTTGTTATCGAGATGCAGCAGCAGACTGCGGGCGGCATTCCGCAGCCGTTCGTCCTCGCCGCCCATCTCCTCCAATGCGGCCTGAGCCGCTCGGCGGTAGAGATCGAAAGCCTCCTCCACCGGACGCATCTCCGCGCCCATCCGCGAAAGCATCGGCAGGCGCGATGCGATTTCATTGCACAGCGAATCGATGGTGCGAATATTGAAGCGTTGCGGCTGGCGGGTCAGGTTCCACCCCATCCGCGCATCGTTTTCAAGCGCCTCCCGGGCAAATCGCCGGGTCTCCAATTTGTGCGCGGCATTCTCCGGCAGCGGTTCGTTCCGCTCGGCATCGCGCAAAGATTCCAGAATCCGGTCCCGCATCTCCGCCGCCGCTTTGCGCGTGAAGGTAATGGCGAGCACCTGTTCCGGCTGCTCCACCCGCGCCAGAAGCCGCAAAAAGCGCTGCATCAATAGTTCTGTTTTCCCCGAACCCGCAGGCGCTTCCACGATCCAGGAGCGGTCCACATCCCATGCATCGCGGCGTGCCGAGGCATCGCTCGGGCCGTCCACAGAAATTTCAGGAAAGGGAAGATTGGCCTCCGTCATCGCTCTGGACCGCCATGGGAAATGTTTTCAAAATTCTCCCGTTCTTCGGCGTTCGTAAGAACTCCCGCCGTTTCGCCAACCCGGCAGAGCATCGACTGCTCACAATATCGGCAGGTTTCGCCGTGCTTTTTCGGGTCGACAATGGCCACTCCCGCCCGAAAAGCCTCTGCCAGACGCGTAAGAACTTCGCTCCACGTATCTTCGAGATCGCGCATCTGCCGCGGACTTAATTTCCCTGGATCGAATTTCGCTCTCGCCCGGGAAACCCTCGCTGCATCACCCGTTTCAGGCGCCGCACTCACCGGAGCCTCAAACACGGAAGGCAGCGAGCCGATCACGGTAAAGTCCATCTTCTGCGGATGAAGTCCGGCGAACGCGATTCCCGCCAGCGGCTCGTCCGCAGCGGCGGACTGATTGCGCAAAACAGCATACGCCGGCAACTGTGGCAGGTCGGGGCGGTCGCCCTCGCAGGAACGGCGATCCACCACGCCTGTCTTGTAATCCAGTAGCGCGACGCCTCCCTCCACGCGGTCAATCCGATCGATTCGGCAGTTGAATGCGATCCCGCCCAGCACTGGATGATCGAGGCTCGTTTCCGTGCCGATGACGGTAAATTCCGGCCGCCGCTTCTCCCGCTCCAGCCACTCCAACAGGCGCTGCTCCAGCCGGTCCGCTTCAATGGTTAGCAAATTTTTCTGCCACGACTCATCGGTGCTCTGAAAAAATCTGGCGAGCGCTGCATCGATATGTTTGCGGAGAATCTTTTGCTGCTCCGCGGATGGAGTCTCCAGCAGACTTTTTCTGGACTGCACCTCTTTCCAGAATTCATCCAGCACGCGATGAAGCACGCTTCCCTGGTCCCCCGCAGAAAGTCCATTGCCGGCGGTTTCCAGCGGGCGCGCGCCCAGTCGCAACTCCGCGAAGGCCCGAAACGGGCACGCCGCCTGCAGCTTCAGAAAGCTCACACCGCCTCGAACCTCACCCGCTTGAACCCCGTCGCTCCGAAACGGAACAGCAGGTTCCTCAGAAATGGATTCGAACGCATTCTCAACCCTGAAATTTTCGCCTGCAGCCGGTTCCACATCGGCGATTGCCACATCCGGCCAATATTCGCGCACGAAAGGACTCAACGCAATCTCGCGGTCAGGCAGGCGCGCGCTCGCATTGGCCGGGTCACTTTCCTGAAGTGAAAAGCTGACATGCACCGTATCCGCAGCTTGAAGAATTCGCTGCGTGGTCCGCGCAGCGAACGCGTAATCCTCCGCCGGATCGGCATACGGCATATGGCTCTCGCGCTGCAACGCCCAGGGCAGAAACGGCAGCGCTTTTCCCCGCGGTGGCCATGCGCTGGCCTGCGCATTCATCCACCAAATCGCGTCGAAGACCAGGCCGGCGGACTCGGGAACTCCAAGGATCAGCACCGGAACATTGCTGGTTTGCAATGTAAACAGCATGTGAGCAGCCAGATGTTTCAGCTTTTCGAGCGCCGCCGAAAACCGCACTGCTCCTGCCACGCTGTTTAGAGACGAAAGGTGATTCAACAGCGCGTTCCAGCGTCGCATCAATTGATAATCCGCGCTGCTTCCCGCCGACAATAGATGCCAGCTCACGGAAGACAGCATATCTTCCACAACTTCGCGCCACTCGCCAAAGGTGCGCGCTTTGTCGATTCCGGTTCGTTTCGCCGCCAGAAGAAGACGTTCCACGCTCTGGCGAAATGCCGCCGTCCCTTGCGTCTCTGGTTGCTGAGATAGCCATCGCCGGAAGGCCGAAAATGAAATCGAGCCGCCGAGCTGAAATTTTCGCTCGCGAAATCCGCGGTCGAGCGTCGCCCGTGCATCACGGGAGCTGTCAAAGTCGTCGCTGAAACCGCCATGCACCAGCAGCCACGAAACTTCTTCCGCCGGCAGCGGCCGATGCAGCCATCGCAACATCGTCAACGCGGTTCGAATGGGCTGCATCCGTTGCATGGGAGTGCCGAGCGAAAATTCATACGGCAACTTCATGTTTCGCGCGCGAATATCCATCGTGGAAGGCGCCAGGACACGGCGAAAGGTCGCATCGATCGAACTCCGCATCGTTTCAAGCGACGGGACGATCACTCCAATCTGCTGCCCCGGTTCTTCCAGCAAGCGACGGCGAACCCAATGCGCAGCCGCTTCTATCTCGTCATCCACGGTTCGCGCACAAACAATGGCTCGCTCCGCGGCTCGTGCGGCTGGCGGAGCCAGCTCGACAAATCGGATATCGCAGCCGCGCTTCCGTAGCGCATCGCTTAGCAGTGCTTGCGACGGCGTGACTCGATCGAACCCAATCAGAAAAATTTCCTGTGGCAACGCCATCGCCGGAGAAGAAATCCACTGCGCAATGGCTTCTTCCATTTGCGAAGCGGACAGGAAGGAAGATTTTTTCGAGAACTTTTCAAACGCCGCGCCCCACCGATAAAAGGACGCGGTATCGAGCGTCTGGTCGTTGCGCACGCGCACCAGCGGAATCCGGTACCGGTGCATTTGCTGCCACGCTTTTTGCGCCAGCCCCGCCAGATCATCGACTGCTACGATTTGCCGGGCCGCTTCATCCTCCGCAAGAATGTTCCGCCATATTTCGAGTTCCTGAATCTCCGTCAGGATCACGCGGGTTTCCAGGCTCTCGAGGAGCGCCCTGTCCCACAGTATCTTCAGCCACGGTTCCCAGGCCAGAATCCGCGGGGTTCGCCATCCGGAATTTCCCGCCGTCCGCTGGCGCTGGTTGTAGCGCTGCCGCAATGTTCGCGCGGTGCGGTCCGTGCTGGTAACAACAGCGACGCCTTCTGTGTCGGGCTCGACTCTTCGCAGCAATTCCTGCTCGGTCCAGCTCTGGATTGGAGACGATGCAGGAGGCATTTCACCGTTATACCTCATGCCGCAGCAGCTCTTTTGCCACCCGTGGAATCACCCGCCAATTCTGCAATTCGCGCAATGATATTCTTGGGCAGTGAGACGCTGGGCGGCATTCTTTCTGTTGCTGTTAACGGTGCTGTTGCCGTTCCAGCCCCTGCTTGCCGTCGCTCAGCAGCAAGCCAGCGTGCCTGCATGTTGCCGCCGCAATGGTGCGCATCACTGCATGATGCCGCAGACCGCCGCGCTGAACGCGGCGGAAACGCACAGCTCCATCGCCTCATCTCGCTGCCCGTGGTTTAAGCGTGCAGTAGTTCCCAGGGTGATCGCGACGGCGATCTCAACCTATCAGCCGATATCCCACCCGGCAACTGCCGGCGGCGTGGCAATCGCCGGTTTGCCTGTCCTTTCTTTCAATCTTCATCGGCGGCAATCGACCCGCGGTCCTCCTGTTCAGACTCTCTAAATCTTCTTCCAGATCGAGTTGAGCAGAACAAGCCATAGAAGGGAATTCATGCGTCATCACGGACGACTGCCAGTTGTCGCATTCATATTGTTTTTATTGTTTTCCTGGGCCGGAACAGCCCACGCCACCGTTTTTGGTGAGCTGCAGGGGATTGTTCACGACTCCGAACACCGTCCCATAGCCAACGCGCTAGTCACGCTGCAGGCGGTTGATTCTCAATTTACGCAGACGGCCCACACCAATGGGGATGGTTATTTCTCCCTGCTGACGGTGCCGCTGGGCAACTACCGGCTCTCCATCTCCAGTGTCGGCTTCGGCATCCTCCAGCAAACCATCACCGTATATTCCAATAGTTCTGCCATCCTGCACTTTCAACTGCAATTGGAAAAGGTGCAGCAGTCGGTCCGCGTCACCGCGCAGTCCGAGGTCGTCAACCCAGATTCCGTTACTCCAACAACTCTGATCAACCGGGCTGCTATTGCCCAGACCCCCGGAGCGGATCGCACCAACAGTCTGGCGATGATCACCAACTATGTACCGGGCGCATATATGGTGCATGACATGTTGCACATGCGAGGCGGGCACCAGATCAGCTGGCAGATCGACGGCGTCGAGATCCCCAACACCAACATCGCCAGCAACGTCGGTCCGCAGATCGATCCCAAGGACATCGATTATCTTGAAGTTCAGCGCGGCAGCTACGACGCAAATCTCGGCGACCGCACCTACGGCGTTCTCAATGTCTCTCCGCGCACGGGGTTTGAACGCAATCGGGAAGCGGAACTGGTCCTGAGCGCGGGAAGTTTTTACCAGACCAACGATCAGTTGAACTTCGGCAGCCACACCGAAAAGTTCGCCTACTATGCCAGCGTCAATGGTAACCGCACGAACTATGGCCTGATGCCTCCGATTGAAAAGGCCTATCACGACGCCGCCAATGGCTACGGCGGATTTTCTTCCTTCGTGTATAACCGCACGCCGCGCGATCAGCTCCGTCTCGTATCCCAGTTACGAACCGACTTCTATCAAATTCCTTACGATCCCAATTCGACCGACACGAGCGGCCTGCGCGACAGTCAGCGAGAGGTCGATGGATTTTCCGCCTTCTCCTGGGTGCATACGTTCAACGCCACCACGGTGCTGCAACTTTCGCCGTACTACCACTACAACAGCGCCAACTACACGCCTGGCGCAGCCGATTTTCCCATCGCAACCACCTCCGATCGCGCGTCCAACTACGCCGGTTTGCAAGCCTCCGTCACCACTCAGATTGCAAACAACACTATCGCGGCCGGATTTTATTCTTTCGGCCAGCAGGACAGCTATCGTTTCGGTGTGGCATCTGCTTCCAATCTTTCCCCAGGATGCAATCAGACTGGCGTGTCTCCAGACAATTTCCTTATCTGCAACGGCGCCGCCGGCGGACTCACGGAAGAATATCTCTCCGACAACTACAAGGCCACGTCCTGGCTCACCCTCATCGCTGGCTTGCGCGCATCGCAATTTGTTTCCGACATCACCGAAATTGAAACCGGCCCTCGCGTCGGAGCGGCGGTGCGCATCCCGAAGATCAACTGGGTCTTCCGCGCTTTTTACGGCCGCTATTATCAACCGCCGCCGCTGTTGACGGCATCGGGTCCGCTCATCCAGTACGCGCAGGACAACAACACCGGCTTGGTCCCTTTGCATGGCGAACGAGATGAGGAACATCAGTTCGGCGTGCAGATTCCATTTCGTGGATGGCTGCTCGACGCCGACAATTTCGAAACCCGCGCCAATAATTTTCTCGACCATTCGAACATCGGGGAATCGAACATCTATTTTCCCGTGACCATAGATGGCGCGCTCATTCAAGGCTGGGAGTTAACCCTGCGCTCGCCAACCTTGTGGCGCTTCGGCCAGGCCCATCTGGCATATTCGAATCAGTTGGCGCAACAGCGCGGTCCAATTACGGGTGGCCTGATCTGTGTTCCCATCGCATCTCCGCAGTGTGACCAGGGATTCAACTACACTCCGCTCGACCATGACCAGCGAAACACGTTGAATATCGGCATGGATGCCACGCTGCCGCACGATGCCTACGGTTCGTTTAACTTTTATTACGGCTCCGGCTTTACCAACGGCGATCCCAATGCCGAATTCCCCGGCGCGTACCTCCCGCACGACACCAATCTCAGCATGGCGCTGGGCAAGACATTTCGAAAACGTATCACCGCCGCCGTAAACGTCGTCAACCTCACGAATCACCGCGTGCTGCTCGACAACAGCGTCACCTTCGGCGGCTTCCACTACAACGCGCCGCGCGAAATTTTTGGCGAGGTGCGCTATCGCTTTCATTATTAGCTTTTTCAACTTAGGGAGATGGGATGTGACGTTTGCCCGGAAATGTTTGAGAACAATTCAGTCGCCGCTGACGGCTGGCCTGCTGCTGGCAGTTGTATTGGTTAGTTTTATCGGCTGTCGCAGCGGCGACAAAAGCAACCCAGCCAGCGATACAGCCTCCTCGGTTGGAAAGCAGTATTCCGTGCGCGGCAAAGTGATTTCCGTGGATGCAAAAGATGGCGTAATTTCGCTCGACACCGAAGCCATCCCCGGCTTCATGGAAGCGATGACAATGGCCTACACGCTCAAGAACCCCGCCGACGCCGCACATTTACATCCGGGCGATCGTATTACGGCCCGGCTGAAATTGGGCGCGCAAGGCGCAGTGTTAAGTAACATCGCGATTACCCAACAGAAAAGACAGAATCGTCAGCCCGCACCGTCCTATCATGTTCCGCAGGCCGGCGAAAGTGTGCCCGATTTCAGGTTGTTGAATCAGAGTGGACGAGAAATCCACCTCCATCAATTCCGGGGAAAGGTGCTGATACTGACATTCATCTATACACGGTGCCCATTTTCGCAATTTTGCGTATTGATGAGTCATAATTTTTCTCAATTGGATGCCATGCTGGCTGCCGACCCAGAACTCTACGTCAAAACTCATCTGCTCAGTATCAGCTTCGATCCGAAACACGATACGCCCGCGGTTTTGCGGCGTTACGGCATCGCATACACAGAGGGGCATTCACAGAAAGACTTTCAACACTGGGATTTTGCCGCGCTTTCTTCGGACGAACTTGCATCCGTACTGCCCTGGTTCGATGTCGGACTGACATTGAACCAAGGCAACATTTTGACGCATTCTGTTTCAACCGCTGTAATTGATCCGGAAGGAAGGATTCGTTTCTGGTATCCATCGAATGACTGGACCCCTCAACAGGCATTGCTGGATATAAAGCAGATCTTATCTTCCAATCCATAGTTGAAAGGACAGGATGAAAGAACAACGCAAGTGATCGTCATCTTGATGGGTGTAACCGGAGCCGGAAAAAGCGCCATCGGCCATGCGCTGGCCCAGGCCACCGGCTGGCAGTTCGCCGATGCGGACGACTTTCATTCCGCAGCGAATAAAGCGAAGATGCACGCCGGAATTCCGTTAACCGACAAAGATCGCGCTCCCTGGCTCGAAGCGCTGCACGCGCAGATCGTGCAATGGGTCGCGTCGCACGCCGATGCTATTCTGGCCTGCTCGGCGCTCAAAGAGAGTTATCGGGCGGAGTTGACGGACGGCGTACCGAAGGATTTCATCCGCTGGATTTATCTCACTGGACCCGTTGAGGTCATTCGTCAGCGGCTGCTGGCACGACAGGGCCACTACATGTCGCCGTTGCTACTGCCCAGCCAGTTGGCGACGCTCGAGCCGCCGCGCAACGCCATCCAGATTTCCATCACCCATACCATCGCCCAAATCGTGCAGGAGATCCGTTCTGCCCTGGCCGCGCCCGCTCCAGGTTCGTAGGACTATGCTGGAGAAGTCGTAAACAAATCGAGAGAGGTCTATCGTCTTGGCGAAACTTACGCTCTTTTTTGCATTGGTTCTAATCGTTCTAGGAGTCGCCGTTTTCGTTGCCACCGGCAGCCATGCGCCCACCGCGCTCATTCCAACCTGGTTCGGCGTCGTGCTCGGCATCCTTGGCCTGCTCGCTGGCACAGACAACAGCAAGCGGCGGATGCTGTTCATGCACATCGCCGTCACGGTCGGTTTAATTGGATTCATCTTTCCCGGCTGGCGCGGTCTCGGCGATCTGATCGCCGAAAGCCACGGCCATGCCGTTTTGCGTCCGGCGGCAATGAAGGAGGAACTTGCGATGGCCGGAATCTGCCTGGTCTTCGTATTGCTATGCGTGCGCTCATTTATTGCAGCGCGGCGGCAGCGAACCTCATCTGTATAGCGTATGGCCATACGTCCAGCATGGATTGGTGGAGGAATGCACGGCGGACGCAGATCCGAGTCTGCCGGCGGCCGTGCCTCCGCTGCCCAGCCGGAGAAAAAAAAGCCCGAGCTGCGCAAAGTATTGCCGGAAATCTGGGAATTGGTTCGTCCACGCCGCGGAGTGCTGGCTTTGGGTCTGCTTCTCATGGTGATCAGCCGCGTCGCCAGCTTCGTTCTTCCCCTTTCCGCAAAATTCCTTATCGACAACGTCATGCGCCAGGGCCAGCTGCATCTTCTCTACTGGATCATCGGCGCCGTCGTTCTCGCCACGGCAATTCAGGGCGTCACTTCTTACGCGCTCACCCAGCTGCTTTCAATCGCGGCGCAGCGTCTTATCAGCGATCTGCGGGTGCAGGTGCAGCAGCATGTCGGCCGCCTGCCCGTGGCCTTCTATGATGCCAACCGTACCGGCACGCTGGTCGCCCGCATTATGAGCGACGTTGAAGGCGTGCGAAACCTCATCGGCACCGGGATGGTCAACTTCCTCGGCGGCTTGCTGGCGGCAGGTATTGCATTCGCCATTCTCCTGCGCATCAGCGCGGAGATGACCCTGGTTGCGTTCATCGTTCTGGTTGTTTTTTCTCTCATTTTGATGATGGCCTTTAAAACCATCCGCCCAATCTTCCGCGAGCGCGCGCGCATCAATGCGGATGTCACCGGTCGGCTCACCGAATCGCTGGGCGGCGTGCGGGTGGTAAAGGGTTATCACGCGGAGGAGCGAGAAGCCAATGTATTCGCGGGCGGTGTCCAGCGGCTTTTGGAGAATGTCATTCGCACGCTGACGGCCCAGTCCGTCATGAGCCTGGCTTCGACCGCGGTGCTGGGGGTGGTGGGCGCACTGGTCATGTATCTCGGCGGGCTGCTGGTCGTTTCGCACAAATTAACCGTGGGCGACTACGTCACCTATACCATGGTGCTCGCCTATCTCATCGCTCCCGTCATTCAGGTGGTGGGCGTCGGCACGCAACTTACCGAAGCCGTGGCCGGCCTCGACCGCACCAGCGAAATTCTCGCGGAAAAGGATGAGGTGAACGAAGCTCAGCGGACTGTGGCCCTGGGACCAATTCATGGCGATGTCTGTTTTATCGATGTCTCCTTCGCTTACGAACCCGAAAAACCGGTGCTGCACGATATTTCCTTCGAAGCCGCCCCCGGGACCGTCACCGCGTTGATCGGCTCGTCCGGCTCGGGCAAGTCCACCATCATCGGACTGCTGTGCGCGTTTCACAAACCCGATCAAGGCCAGGTGTTGATCGATGGCGTCGATCTCGCCACGGTGAGATTGGGCGACTATCGTACCCAACTCGGCGTGGTGTTGCAGGAATCGTTTCTCTTCGACGGAACCATTCGCGAGAACGTGCAGTTTTCCCGCGCCCAGGCCAGTGAGGCTGAAGTGCTGGAGGCCTGTCGCATCGCCCGCGTCGATGAGTTCGCCGAGCGCTTTCCCGAAAAATACGACACCATCGTCGGCGAGCGTGGCGTAAAGCTCTCTGGCGGTCAGCGCCAGCGCATCTCCATCGCGCGCGCCATCCTGGCCAATCCACGCATTTTGATTTTGGACGAAGCCACGTCCAGCCTCGACTCTGAAAGCGAGGCCATGATCCAGCAAGGTCTGTCCTATCTAATGCGCGGGAGGACGACGTTTGTCATCGCGCACCGACTTTCGACCATTCGCCGCGCCGACCAGATTTTAGTTGTCGAAGCCGGAAGGATTGTCGAGCGCGGCACACACGAAGAACTCTACGCGCAGAATGGCCGATACTGGGAGCTATACACTCGCCAGCACGGCCTGCAGACCAATCTTTTCCTCGCCCCCGGCGAAGGCGACAAGATTCCCGAGACAGAAAATCGCCGCGAATCAAAAAGCGACGACCTCAGCTTCACCCAGGCATTACGCGAAGTCCGCTAACGCCGCAGCGGATTCAAGCCCTCTCCACGCCCAGTTGCCACAGTAAAAACGCGTAGTCGAACGCGATCTCCTTCAAATAATCGTAGCGGCCCGACGCTCCTCCATGTCCGGCCTGCATGTTGGTATGCAGCAGCAGAATATTGTTGTCGGTCTTCAAACTTCGCAGCTTCGCCACATATTTCGCAGGCTCCCAATACATCACCTGGCTGTCGTTCAATGATGTCCGCACCAGCATCGCCGGATATTCCTTCGCCGCGAGGTTGTCATACGGGGAGTACGCCAGCATGTATCGGAACGCCGCTTCTTCGTTCGGATTTCCCCATTCTTCGTACTCGGCAACCGTCAGCGGGAGACTCGCGTCCAGCATGGTATTCATCACATCGACGAAGGGAACATGCGCCAGCACTACGCAGAACAGATCGGGACGCAGATTCGAAACCGCGCCCATCAACAGGCCGCCCGCGCTTCCGCCCTCAATCGCGATACGGTCCTTCGCCCCGTATCCTCTATCTGCAAGGTGTTCCGCCGCCGCGATGAAGTCGGTGAAGGTATTCATCTTTTCCATCATGCGTCCGGCATCGTGCCACGGCTTTCCCATCTCGCCCCCGCCGCGAATATGCGCATAGGCCAGCACGACACCTCGGTCCAGCAGGCTCAGGCGGTTGGAACTGAAGCTGATCGGCAGTGAATATCCATAGGACCCGTACGCATACAGATACAGCGGATTTTCGCCGTCGCGGAAGCTGTCTCTGCGATACACGATCGAAACCGGGACCTGCACACCATCCGGCGCGATTGCAAAAACGCGCTCGGAAGCATACAGGTTCCGGTCGAATCCGCCAGGGATTTCCAACTGCTTCAGCAGCGTGCTTTTGCCGGTTGCAATGTTGTACTCGAAAACCGAACTCGGCGTGACCAGCGAAGTGTAGCCATAGCGATACGTGGTTGTATCAAATACGCGATTTATCCCCGGCGCGGCTGTATAGGTTGGCTCCGGAAATGAAATTTCCCGAACCGGCGCATCTCCGGCGAGATCATGAATCCGCAGCCGTGGAAGCCCCTGGAAACGCTCGCAGGCGACGTAGAAATTCTGAAAAAGATCAATGTCCTCCAGCATCACGTCTTCGCGGTGCGGAATCACTTCGCGCCAGTGTTCATGTCCGCATTCCGCCACCGGCGCTGTGAGCAGTCGAAAATTGCGGCCCTTGTCGTTCACCCGGATGAAAAAATCTCCGCCGCGATGGTCCACGTAATATTCGATGTTGTCGCGTCGCGGCTCAATGCAGCGAAGCTCGCCGAAGGGTGTATCGGCTGCCAGGAACCACTGCTCGCTGGCGGTGTGGCTGGCTGCTTCCACAATTAAATATTTTCCGTCGCGCGTGCGTCCTGCGCCCACATTGAAGCGCTCGTCGGGTTCTTCCCAGACAATCTCCGGCGCGGAAAAGGTTGTCGCAGCCTGCTCGCTTTCCTCTCTTGTCCGCCGAAAAATCTGCCAGGGGCGTTTTGTTTCTTCATCCTCAACACTGTAAAAAAGTGTCCGCTGATCGGCAGTCCAGGTCGCCGTTCCCACCCGCTCCGCCAGCGACTGCAGCGACTCTCCCGTTCGCAGATTTTTTACATGCAGTGTGTATTGGCGAAAGCCCGTATTGTCGGTCGTGTACGCCAGCCAGTCGCCGTCATCGGTCACGGAGAACGCGCCCACCGCCATAAACGCCTGTCCTTCCGCCAGCCGGTTTACATCCAGCAAAACTTCCTCATCGGGAAATCCGTTCAACGGCGGAACCGGCCGCGTCTCCGAACCCGGCATAGCGGCAACCCGGCAGTACATCGGGTACTGCTTTCCTTCTTCCGTGCGGGAGTAGTAATCGAACCGCCCATCGCGATAGGGAACCGAAACATCCGTCTGCTGAATGTGGCTCAGCATCTCCGCATACAGTTTTTCTCTCAGTGGCTGCAGCGGTTCCATCACCGTTTCGGTGTAGGCATTCTCTGCATTCAGGTACTCCAGCGTTTCGGGACTTTCCTTGTCGCGCAGCCATGCATAATCGTCCTGCAGCGTCAGGCCATGCAATGAAAAACTACGAGGGTCCTTGCGGGCAACGGGGCGAGTGTCGGGAGCAGTTTGTGTCCGGGGAGATTGCATAGGCTTACTATAGGGCGCTGGCCGGATAAACTGAAACGTCGGACGCGCAAAATCATCGTCCCCAGGCTGGAACTCTTCGGGAGCATCAGGTGAACAGAAAGATTTGGCGGTACGCGATCCTCTTCGTCGCAATCATGTGGGCAGGATTCTCATCTCCGGCAAAAGCCCAGACGCCTGCCACGCACGCCTCGCCGGAACCCGTCCCAGAAACGCTTCCCGACTTTATTCAGCAGGCGCAGACCATCCACATTCCCCTGACAGCCATCGATCGTGAAACGACGTTGCCCGCAAAGAACCTCACAGAGTCCGATCTCAACCTCAACATCGATGGCAAGCCGCGCCCGTTTCAGCTTTCCCGGCTTCCGCACTCCGACGCCCCGCTAAATCTACTCATCGTCTTGCCCTTCGGCGACCTTCAATCCCGCAAAGCCGCCATCGAACAGGCGATCGCGGCATTCAGTGCAGACGCGTTCAGCAAAGAAACAGCTCCAGGCTGGAATATCTCCATTCTCGATGACGCCGGCAATCAGACTCACTACACCCGCGACGTGAAAACCGTAATCGCGCAACTCAAAGAGCTGGAGAGAGAAAAATCCGCCGACATCAGCCCGGACGATTGGCGGATCACCTTGACACTCTCAATTGCAGCGATGCGCGATCTTCCCGGGCGCCGCATCGTCATGAGTCTCGGCGACATCTTCCATGCAATCTTCACCGACCAGAATCAGGAAGCGTATGAAGCCTTCGCGATTCAGGACGTCGCCAACGCGGCACGAAATTCCGGCGCCGTCATTTACGCCGCGGAAAGTTATTCGGAAATTGCATTGCTACGCGAACTGGCTCCGTCGTATTCGCTGATCGGCTCTGGTCCCTGGCTGCTCCAGATGCGGGATGGTTCCGTGGCGGGATGGATTACCGATTCCATCGCCGCAACGCTCGATCAGATTCGTCGGGACGGCGCGGGCTCCTACAACATCGACCTGCATTTAGACACGAAGCAATTGAATGGGCAACTTCAGGTTGTCTCCGTTCAACCCAAGTCCGCGGAGCTGATTCTCGGTGCACCGTCCTATTACATCGCTCCCGATCTGGCCACCCTACGCCTCCTGGCCACAGTACCTCTCGCGCTCCGTCAGGCTCTCACCGCGCCATCGCCGGACGACTCTCCTTCACCCCTCGAACTGGCCACGCAGCTCGCCTATTTTCCGCATCCCGATGGGAAAACCGGGACCCAGATCGCAACCACAGGCTTTTTCTGGAATGCTGCTACGGAACCTCCTGCCCAAATGGCCACCGCGCTGCAACTAGAGCAGACCAGCAGCGGATATATCACCAACACCACCGTCGGAAACCTGCGCTGGACCGCAACCAAGCCAACCTGGAGCGATGCGCTGACCGTAACTCCTGGAGCTTATCGGCTGCGAGTTGCGGCGGCGGACGCATCCGGCAAAGTTCACGCCTCGCTGGATACGCCCTTCACCATCGCGCCCGCCATCAATGATCCGGTGCTGATCAGTTCTTTGGTGCTGGGAAAATCCTGCGTCTTCATTCCGCAGGACGTTTCGGAGTCGAATACATCGCCCACAACGGATTATCTACGGGCCGGCAACTGCGATCTGCGTCCCGATCCTACCCACTTCTTCTCGCCTGCGGACGTGATCTGGACCCTTGTGCGCGTTACGCCGACCGGCAACCTGTCCAGCCGCCCATCGAAAGACTGGAAGGCGAATTTCGCCATCGTCGACAGTAATGGCTCTCGCCTTGCAGAAGATTCCGTTCACTGGCTGCCGTCTGACAATGGCAGCTTTGTCGCGACCACGGCATTTCCGCTGAACAATCCCAAGCGGAAGTTGGTCAATGGCGAATACGCCGTCGTCTTCCGGCTTAAGGGGCCGGGACTGGATGAAGAGTACGAGGAGGACACTCCGTTTACCGTCTACGATGTCCCCAGCGGAACAGTCACGCACTAGAGCAAAAGCACAGATACTATGATGTGGTGAGTTGAGGTTATGTGCAGCCGTTCTTCGGGGAACGGCTGCGCCAGGAGAGATTTCTCCCCTTGCATCTTCTGTGCTTTTGCTCTAACGCCGAGCCGTACTGAATCCGGCGCCGCTAATCCGCGGCCACGCGCAATAACTGGTGATGCGTGGTAAACATGCGTCGCGGAGCCAGATGCGTGGCCGTCAGGCAACTCAATCCTCCTGCGGTAAAGATCATGGCCAGCACCACAAATTGATACAGCGCGGCATACAGTGGTGACGACCCGGACAACAGCATCCCGGTCATGATCCCCGGAATCCATACGATGCCCAGCGAGCGCAGATTGTCCGCCGCCGGAATCAGGCTGGCATGAAAAGAAGCCTGCAAATAGGGGCTCACCGCTGTCTCGGGCGCCGCGCCCAGCGCCAGGGCCGATTCGATCTCTCCGCGATGGGCATTTACTTCACCCAGAAAGCGATTCAAAAACAGCGACTGGATGTTCATGTTCTGTGCAATCACCATGCTGCCAACCGGAATCAGCATCGTGACTCTCGGCTCGATGATTCCCATCAGCGTCATAAATAGAATCACGCCGCCCGCGCCTGCGGACATGCACCATAGCGACAGGCTGTAAGCTCCCGGCAGCTCCGGCACACGTCGCCGTACGATCGTCGCCGCGATAAACACCATCGCCAGCAGCAACGGGATGGAGGTCCACCACGGCCCCCGCATCAACAACGCCAGCAGCGCGCCGATCAGCAAAATCTGCACCAGCCCGCGCAGCAAGGCGAAGGGAATCTCGCCGCCGATTTTTGCGCCGCGACGGGCGGCAAACCCGGCCACGATCAGCGCCGTAACCGCGACGGTGGCTGCCTGCGCCAGGCCTAAATACAGTTGCGAATGAAACAGCCATTTAAGCATGAAACATCTCCTGCGGCGTGCCCAATCCGACCGCGTTGCCCGCTTCGATTCTCAACGCCAGGTCTGCCACCCGGGCAGCCTGTTCCAGGTCATGTGTCACCCATACGCAGGTCGCGTGCCGCTCCCGCACCAGATGCCCCAGCAGCTGCTCAATGTCTTGCTTTGATTCCGGGTCCAGCGCGGAGGTCGGTTCGTCCAGCAGCAATACCTCCGGCTCGTTCGCCAGTGCGCGCGCAATCGAAATGCGCTGCGCCTCCCCGCCGGAAAGCGTGCTTACATCGCGCTCTGCATACCCCGTCATGCCGACCTGCCGGAGCAGTCCTTCAATTTGCGCGGCGGATAAAATCACTCCACGCTGGCTGGGTCCATACCCGATGTTTCCCGCGGCCGTCCCAGCAAAAAGATACGGCCGCTGCATCACCATGCCGATCTTTCGCCGCAACTGCGCCGGGTCCAGCTTGCGAGAATCTTCTCCATGCAGCAGCAGCTCTCCGCCGGTCGGCTCATCCAGCCGGTTCAGCAGGCGCAGCAACGTGGTCTTTCCCGCTCCGCTGGGCCCGGTAACCGCCATCACCTGCCCGCGCAGCAGACGGAAGCTGACATCGAGCAGCAACGGTTTCAAGCCGCCGGAAGCGGGATGTGCGCGAGAGAGATGGCGGGCTTCCAGAACGGTCATATCCATACGCGGCATTTCAGGGCGATGTGTTTCGTCCTCGAAAAAATAGCTTCGGGTTCAGGAGACCATCCTGCCTGCTCTTTCGTCCAATTCAGGGTGCTTACGGATTCCCAACGAAAATCGGAAAGATTTTTGAGACACTGTTTTACGAGACAAAAGGAGAAGTCGAATGAGATCAAAAAACTTTTGGATTGTTTGCACGGTTGTGGCCGCGAGCGCACTGCTTGCAGCGCCATCCACCATGGAGGCTCAGGGAGCGCAGACCCAGCAGCAGCAGAGTGCGGTGCCAAGTGTAGGCGCGCCAGGAGCCCAAGGTATCGGTGAGCCGGCCTTTGTCGCCCATATTCGCAGAAACGGCGATGTCGAAGCCGACCTGAGCAAGCTCGCGTTAAAAAACAGCAGCAACGATGCGGTCAAAAAACTGGCGCAGCAGATTGCGTCGGGGAACCGCAAAAACCAGATGATGCTGGCCAGCGCAACTGCCTCGAACCCGAACCTCTCCGCTCTACCGTACGAGCAGGTTCCAGATCTCACCCGTCAGGCGGAAAAGCAGATGAAAACTGCCAAGGGCACTCAGTTTGATGAGATCTATCTCTCTCAAATAAATGCATATGTTCAGGACGATCTGCGTACCGTCAATGCAGCCCTCTCTTCGCTAAAGTCGTCCGACCTCGAGATGGTGCTGCCACAATTCAAAACCACCGCCGAGGATCACCTTAAAATGATTGACCAGGTTGCGCAGAGCGAAAATATCAAGATCCAACCTTGACCGGGGCGGGCTCCAATCCGCTCCCATCCTGCAGCCTCGCGAGAAACCATCTCATTTCCGCACGCCCGCCAAGCCTTGCGAGAAGAGGGAGGGAAACGTAAACTTTCTCTTCCGGTGAAAACTTGTCTTTTGCGCGCTCAAACTTTCCGGCGATTTCGCACGCACGATTGAAGCACGAGCTTAACAACTTCATAAGTGGAGGATTTGAAATGAAGCAGAGTCTTTTCAAAATTTCGAATGCGGCACTTCTTGCAGCGGGTCTGCTGCTTTCCACCCCCGGAGTTTTCGCTCAGGCGCAAAGCGGAACTTCCGGCAAGCCCCAGAGTAACCAGTTGAACAAATCCGGCATGAGTCCCTATATGCCCTCGAACGGCCCCATGGCGCCGCAAAACAACGTGGCGTTTACGGAACAGCACGTCTCCGACACCATCCGCGAAAATATGGCCTTGGAGATTCAGTTGAATCAGCTCGCACTCGCGCGCAGCCACGATCCCAAGATCAAGAGTTTCGCCCAGCGCGTCATAACCGAGAACCGCAAGATCGATCTTGACGCCAAAAAGCTCGCTCCCGACCAGAGCGGCGCCTTCCCCAACACGGCTTTTGGGGGAACACGCCAGGTCGTCGATGCCCAGGCCACGCAGAAAAAGTTGAAGACTCTTACCGGCAAAAAGTTCGACGATGTCTATCTGGTTCAGATGAGCGATTATCTCCGCAGCGACATCCAGGTCGGTCACAGCGCTTACGCCATGATGGAGTTTCCCAACATCAGCCCGGTCGGGCTGAACCTGTGGAACCTCTCCCGGAAGCGGATGGATGAACTCGCCAAACTTGCCAACCAGGCGCAGGTTCATATCATCACCGATTAGAGTGAAGTGGCTTTTTTGACATTCCGCATCAGCAATCTGAAAAGGGGTTTACGCTCTTGATACGTCGGCCCTGGCCTTTGCTCTGCCTCGCGCTGCTGATCCTTACGTTGCTTCCGCTCACGCGCAACCGCGCGGTTGCGCAATCCACCGGCATCCTCTCGCTGCATCATGCTTGGACACTTCAATCCTCCGCCAAAGTTCACGAAACCGGCGACCTTATTTCAACCGGCCGCTTTAAGCCTGCCGGATGGTATCCGACAACTGTGCCCACCACGGTCGTCGCCGCGCTGGTCCAGGCGAAGGTCTATCCCGATCCAACTTTCGGCATGAATCTCCGCCACTTTCCCGGCATGGATTATCCCGTTGGCGCGAATTTTTCTTTATCGCCGAGGGGTTCTGCCAGTCCATTTGCCGTCTCCTGGTGGTATCGCAATGCATTTGTGTTGCCCGCCCGTGTCCGCAACCAAACCGTATGGCTGAACTTCGATGGAATCAACTATCGCGCCAACGTCTGGATCAACGGTCATCAGGTCGCCGATACCAGCTCAACGGCCGGCGCCTGGCGGCACTTTGAATTTGACATCACCGCATTCGCGCATCCCGGCGGCCGAAATGTCGTCGCGGTTCAGGTTTTCCCGCCAACCGAGAAAGATCTTGCCATCACCTTTGTCGACTGGAATCCCATGCCTCCGGACAAGGACATGGGGCTGTTTCGCGAAGTCTATGTTGCCTTTAGCGGTCCAGTCGCGCTCCGCCATCCCGCGGTTCTCTCTCAGGTAAATTCTCCGGCGAATGATCAAGCGCAGCTCACCGTCACTTCCCAGGTCGTTAACGCGACCGATCGCAGCATTCAGGGCCGCCTGCGCGGCCGCATCGGAACCATCGCATTCGCCCGAAATGTAACGCTTTCCCCGCACGAAACCCAGGCCGTCACATTCTCACCCTCGGAGTTTCCTCAGCTAACCATCCAGCATCCGCAGTTGTGGTGGCCGAAGCAAATGGGCTCGCCGCATCTCTACCGGTTGCATCTCAGCTTTGAAATCGCGGGAGCGATCTCCGACCAGAGCGATTCCCGATTCGGCATCCGGCAAATTACGTCGGAGGTCACCAGTCCGACCCGCCGTCTCTTCCGTATTAACGGAAAGCCATTGCTGATTCGCGGCGGCGGATGGGCGACAGATTTCATGCTGAGGGAAAATTCCCAACGGCTGCAAAGCGAGCTTGATTACGTCCAGGACATGCGCCTGAATACCATCCGGCTCGAAGGACGGCCCGAGACGCAGGAGTTCTACAACCAGGCCGACCGTCGCGGAATCCTGGTGATGGCCGGTTGGAGCTGTTGCGATTTCTGGGAGCAGTGGCCGCACTGGACCGACGAGGATCATGCCATTGCGGCGGACTCTCTGCGGTCGCAGATGTTCCGCCTGCGTGGCCATCCCAGTCTGCTCATGTGGCTCAACGGCAGCGACAATGCGCCTCCGCTCGATCAGCAGCAGACCTATCTCGACATCGAGAAGGAACTTCTCTGGCCCAATCCGATCCTGCCCTCGGCTACGTCCAAACTTGAACCCGGCAATGGAAATAGCGGGGTGCGCATGACCGGTCCCTATGAATACGTCGCGCCGTCTTATTGGCTCGAGGACTCACAGGCCGACCAACCCGGCCATGCATGTACCATCGGTGGCTGCGGCGGCGCGCATGGCTTCAATACAGAAACTAGTCCCGGTCCCGCCGTGCCTCCCATTGAAAGCCTACGAAAAATGCTGGGTCCGGATCATCTCTGGCCCATCGACGATACGTGGAACTTCCATGCCGGCGGAGGCGTCTTCGGAAATCTCGCCGTTTACACCAACGCGCTGAACCGGCGCTATGGCACGGCGCGCGACGCCGACGACTATGCGAAGAAATCGCAGCTCATGGCCTATGAAGGCATCCGCGCCATGTACGAAGCCTACAGCCGCAATAAGTACGAATCGACCGGTGTCATTCAATGGATGCTCAACAACGCCTGGCCTTCCATGATCTGGCACCTCTACGACTATTACCTCCGCCCCGGCGGCGGCTACTTCGGCGCGAAGATCGCAATGGAGCCTCTCCATCCCATCTACGGATATGACGATCGTTCCATCTGGGTCGTCAACAGCGAATATCGCGATTCCCGAAACCTCAGGCTCAGCGCCGCCATCTACAACCTCGACATGTCGCAGAAGTTCTCCCGCGAGGTCGACGTCGACATGCCTGCCGACAGCTCCACGCGCGTCTTTGCATTGCCGGACGTGCAGGGTCTATCGCCCACCTATTTCCTCAAGCTGGTTTTGCGCGACCGGCAACGCAGGATTGTCGGCTCCAATTTTTACTGGATGTCCACAACACCGGAGACGATCGACTGGGCCAAATCAAGCTGGTATGACACGCCCATCGGGTCGTTTGCCGACTATTCCGCGCTCTCTCAACTGCCACCCGTCAAACTGGTCACGTCCAGCACCACTCGGAGACAAGGGGATCAGGCGACTACCTCCATTACTCTTCGAAATCCCAGCAAGAATCTCGCCTTCTGCATTCGACTCAAGCTCGACCGGAGCGCGGGCGGTGAAGAGATTCTGCCCATCCTCTGGCAGGACAATTACTTCTCTCTGCTTCCCGGCGAGGCCCGCGAAATCACAGCGAAATATAGTCTGCCAAGGGGTTCTGCCAATCCCGTGCTGGAAGTGAAAGGCTGGAACGCCGACTAAAGACCGCGCCTATTGTTGGGGCGTCATGCATGAAGTAAATATTCAGACCGTCGGAAGTCCCGCGTTCGCAGGAGATACGGGAGGACTTCCAATACCGGTGTGTCTATATGAAAGTTTTAATTTCAAATTTCAGAGTCTTGCCTGGGAGACGATCCTGGCTGTTCTCCCGTCTAATTTAAATGCTGGCCGGGAAAAGGCCTGGCATGATGAGGGTTCTGGTAGGGGATTCAAGAAGAGAAAGGAGATTGCAATGACAGGAAAAATTTCCGGCATCTTCTGTTCCGCGGTTGTGGCTGGGGTGCTGGTTGCCCCCTCGCCGGCTATGCTGGCCCAGATGCGCGGCGGCGGCATGGGTGCGCCGCCGCCCCAACCGGGCATGCAACAAAACACGCGGCCAGACATGCCAAATAATGGCATGCCCAACCAGGCGATGGGGACGCAGAACAATCCAGAGGCCATCTTCGTCGGCCACATGCGGAGAAACAGCAAAGTGGAAACCGATCTGAGCAAGCTTGCGTTAAAGAACAGCAGTAACGATGCGGTCAAAAAAATGGCGCAGCAGGTCGTCTCCGAAGATCGTCAAAACGGGATACAGTTGACCGGCGCGACAGCATCGAATCCCGCGCTTCAGGGCCTTACTTTCGGGGAGCAAACGCCAAGCGAGACGCGCCAAGCGGAAAAGCAGATGAAAAAACTTACCGGCATACCTTTCGACCAAATGTATCTTAGCCAGATGGATGCCTATGTAAAGGACGATCAGAAAACGATCAACGAGGCATCTAGCTTGAGCTCATCGAATATTGGCCCCGTACTGATGCAAATGCGGAATACTTCTGATGACCGCGCGAAGCAGATTGCAGCCATTGCACAGAGCGAAAATTTCAAGATCCGTTAGCCAAATTTAGGCCGCTCATTAAGCCCCGCCCAGCGTAACGGATGCGTGGAGCTGGCGGGCTCCCACCACCGCGAAGCTCGCGGGAGTTTCAACCGCGGAGTGCTCCCGCGCGTCTTCGTTGTACCGCCGCGCCGCCTGTCGTCCCAACATCAGGAACGGCATCAGCTCCTTGCCGCGTACATCTCTGCCCGGCACCAAAGATTGATCGGAGCCATTCAGGGGCTTCGGCAGCGCCAGCGCAGTCACCCGATGCATTACGGCCGCCGTGCAGGCCGGAAACGCCTGCGCCAGCGTTGCGACCAACAAAGCCTGCGGCGTAATCGTGATCTCGGTGCGTCCCTCTTCCGTCGCTTGAACCACCTGTCGCGCAGCGCTTCTCGCGCTGGTGGAAAGAAAGGGCAGGCTCGCGCTCAGGCTGAACCACCGGTATTCACGGTCTCTGTCGCCGGTAAACAAAGCATGGGTATGCGAGCCGGTCCGCATCAGCCCCGGGCAAACCGTGGTCACGCGAATCCCCTTCGAACGCAGTTCGGCGTGCAGCCCTTGAGAAAATCCCAGCGCGGCAAACTTGCTTGCGGAGTATGGTAGCAAATGCGGCACCGCCAGCTTCGCTCCGATCGAAGTAATGTTAACAATGCTTCCGTTACGCCGCTCCAGCATCTGCGGCAGCACTGCCAGCGTTGTATGCAACATGGTGTAAAAGTTACTGTCCATGGCGCCGCGAAACGCAGCCAGGGATTGATTCTCAACCGGCCCAACGGAAATGATTCCGGCATTGTTCACCAGCACATCAATGCCGCCGAACTGGGCCGTTGCCTGCTCCATCATTTTCTTTGTCTGCTCCGCGTCTGTCAGGTCGCAGGGAAACGTGGCTACATCTTCCTCGCGCAGGCCGATTTTCGCAGCCAGCAACTTCTTCCTTGCGCTTTCGAGTTCCTCTGGATTGCGCGCTGTCAGAATCAGCCGCGCACCGCGCCTGCCATACTCTTCCGCCAAAGCCAATCCGAAGCCGCGGGAACCGCCCGTGACCAGTACCACTTTGCCGGCGAAGGAACGGGAAACTTCGCGCCGTCGGGTCCGGAACTTACCCAACCGGGACTTGCCCTTCCGGGAAACAATGATCCGGGAAACGGCGAACAGCGCCACTCCCGCAGCCACCCCCAGACCTAACACTCCATTTTTAACCTTCATTTCCGAACGCTCTTTCTTCCTCGCCCGAACGAGATTCCGACTTTGGGCAGAATTCATAGGCATGCATCAATTAGATGCGAATTTCTGCAAGATCGTGCATGTTGGATGTTTTTATCCAATTCCGCTTATGCCGGAAAAGTATCGCCAACGCTTTTGCTCCACTCGGCAAGCATCTGCCGATGGGCCTTCAGTGTTTCCTGCGCTTGGGGCTGATCCGCAATGTTGACCATCTCTCCTGGATCGTGCGCAAGATCGACCAGAGATTCCCGATGCTTTCCCTGGTCGTACACACAGTATTTATAGCGTTGACTCCGCACCATGCGGCCCCTGGGCTTATGGATTTTTCCGTCAACCGGCGCTCCCTGCGTCATGTGGTTGGAGCTGACAACATAGCTTCGGGGATCGTGGCGTACTCTGCCCGTCGCCGTGCCCATCAAATTCATTCCCGGCATGGGCTCCGCCGGTTGAATTCCCGCGACGCCACAAAGCGTGGGGAGCAGATCGACGCCTGTGTTCACCAGGCGGTCTGAAATTGCAGGTTTTACCACGCTCGGCAGCTTCAAAATCAGCGGCACCCGGACCGATTCCTCATAAAAGACCGTCTTCTGGTTCCAGTGGTGCGCGCCCTGGCAATCTCCATGGTCGGCAACAAAAGCGACCAGGGTGTTTTCCTCCAGATGATGGTCTCGCACGGCCTGTAGCACCTGGCCGATCAGCGCATCGGACTTTTCGATCATGCGATAGTACGCCCATTCATACTGCCGCCATTTGTCGGGGGTAAAGTTCCCCACCGGAAACATGGGGTTCCGCTGATACGACTCGCGCATCAGGGTCATAATGTCCGGCTCGTTTTTCTGCGGCGCGAAATTCGCCCGCAACGGAGGACATTCCGCCACTGGCGGCGGCGCGCCGATGTCGCCTTCCGGCAGTTTCTGTCCCCTGGCCCACTCGCAAATATTATGCGGATTCAGAAAGGATGCGACAGCAAGAAATGGCTGGCTCGGATTCCCGCTCAAAAACCGGATGGCTCCGTCCGCGGTTGTCCGGTCGATAATCTGGCTCTCCACGTGTTGAAATCCATGCGCGGTTTTGTCTTTTACGTTATAAGGCAGATGCCACTTGCCGAAGTACGCCGTCCGGTATCCTGCCTTCTCAAAAATGGTTCCCATGCAAGGGAATTTTTTCGGGTCGAGCTTGTACTGCTCAACATTCGATTCAAGCCCGGTCTGAACCGGATAGCGGCCGGTATACATGGACGCGCGAGAGGGCATGCAGATCGGGTTCGCGGAATAAGCCCGTGTAAAGCGGGTTCCAGCCGCAGCCAGGCGGTCGAGATTCGGAGTGTTCAGGAATTTCTTGCCAAGCTGGCAACTCATCGCGTCCGCCGACTGCTGATCGGTGGTGACGATCAGAATATTTGGCCGCTTCGGCGACACTGCTGCGGACAGACGGCCGACCGCTCCGGAAAATGCTGTTCCAATGCCCGCCTTCAAAAAAGTTCTGCGGTCGAGTTGGGGTAAAGTCATGATCTTGCCGTCCTTTTTTTTCGCTGCCGGCGATCGATCAAAACAGTCGGTCGTAAAGGGAACTGTTTTCTCCCGGCTGAGCCGGATTCTCTCACAGGAATCGTGCAAAACTTAAATCAGCCTTTCGCGGTCTGGCCTTACAATCAGGCTCAGGATGTCGGCCACAGATTCGTTCCCGCAAGACGACCGGCGAGGGCGCCGCAGAACCATTTTCCCGGGCATGCGTTTGAGTATCATCCAACCAAAGCGCATTTTTGGAATCTGCCTGTCGGCGTTTTTGCTTTTGTTTGTGATTTCTTTTTGCGGGACGCCCTTTGCTCGCGCCGAGCGAGTGCAGGACCTCAACCCTACCGGTTATGTCAACGACTTCGCCGGAGTGCTCTCTCCCGGAACCCGCAGCCAGCTGGAAACGCTTTGCACGCAGGTCGATCAACAGGCTCATGCCCAGATCGCCGTCGTCACGATTCACACTACCGGTGACGACACCATCGATGACTTCGCCGTCCAGTTGTTTCAGAAATGGAAGATCGGCCCAAAAAACTCCGACCGCGGACTGCTGCTCCTGCTGGCGACCGACGATCATCGCTATCGCTTTGAAGTTGGATATGGCCTGGAAGGAATTCTGCCCGACGGCAAGGTTGGCTCCATTGGCCGCGAAATGGTGCCCTACCTGCGCCAAGCCAACTACGACGCCGCTATCACGCTGGGCACCCAGAGTGCAGCCCAGGTCATCGCCCAGGACGCAAAAATTACGCTCCAATCCTCTGAGCTGCAGAACATTCCGCAGCGCAAACCAAATCGCGCCCTCGGCATCCGCGACATTCTGCTCGCGATCTTTGTCATCTTCATCTTCATCTCGCTGCTGCGGTCGGGAACCAGCGGCTGGGCCGGCTTTCTTCTGGGAACTATTCTGGGGAATGTGCTGGGTGGCGGCGGGCGCGGTGGTTATGGAGGCGGCGACGGCGGCGGCTTTGGCGGATTTGGCGGTGGGGGCTCCGGCGGCGGGGGCGCTTCCGGCAGTTGGTAGAAATCGTGCAAACGAATTGCGGATCCTAAAGATGCCGTAGTTCAGGAAAGACGAACGAACGAGGGGAGAACACATAGATGAAACGCACAGGATGGGTTGTCCTGGTAGTGGTTGGAATTCTGGTCATCGTAGGCCTGCTGGTCTTCGGCAGCTACGTTTCGGCGCGCAATCAAATGGTCGCCAAAAATGAGCAGATCAAGCAGACCTGGTCGCAGGTGGAAATCGTCATGCAGCGGCGCGCCGACCTGATTCCGAATCTGGTCTCGACCGTGCAAGGTTACGCCAAGCAGGAGCAGACCGTCTTCGGCGACATCGCCAACGCTCGCGCACGGTTGCTGGGTGCGCAGGACCCGAAATCGAAGATCGCCGCGAACGGGCAGCTCGATGGCGCTCTGGGCCGCCTGCTGGCCATCTCCGAGAACTATCCGCAATTGCGTTCCAATCAAAACTTCCTGCAGTTGCAGGATGAGCTTGCCGGGACCGAAAACCGCATTGCTGTCGAGCGCCGCCGCTATAACCAGGCCCTGCAGGACTACAACACCTTTATCGGATTATTCCCCAACAATATCTGGGCCGGAATCGCCGGATACAAGCGAAACGACGCCTACTTCGCCGCATCGCCCGCCGCGCAGCAGGTGCCCAAGGTAGACTTCTCGGGCGTCGGCAAGTAGCAATCCGGATTTTTGCTTCAAAACAAAAAAGCTGCTCGAAAGGGCAGCTTTTTTGTCACACAAGAAAGAACTACGAATGCGAAAACGAAGCGATGGCTTGCGCCTCGTCGTCCTTGATGTCGAATACCGTGTACAGCTTGGTGATCTGCAGCAGGTCGTGGACCTTCTTGGTGAGCTTTAGCAGCTTCAGCTCGCCACCCTGGTTGCGCATCGTGGTAAATGCGCTCACCAGTTCTCCGATGCCGGAGCTGTCGATGTAGTTCACGTCTGCCAGGTTCAGCAGGATATGTTTATGCCCTTTGCTTAATAGGTCACGGACTGCATCGCGCAATTGCACGCTGCCTTCGCCCAGGGTTATGCGTCCGCTCAGGTCGAGAATGGTAACTCCATCCACCTGCCGGGTGCTGATCTTCATACTCACGGGAATCTTCCTCCTTAGGCGCTCTTCTGGGTTGAATCTAAATGCTTGATAAGGGTTAACTCGGTGCCTGGATGCAATAACTTGAAGTGTACCTCGTCCATGAAAGATCGGATGAGGAAAATCCCTCGCCCGGAACCGTTCAGCAGATTTTCCGGCGCAACCGGATCGGGCAGCGTCGTTGGGTCCAGCCCTCGTCCCTGGTCGCTGATTCGAATTACCAGCGAAGAACCGGTGTTTTCAAAGGTCGCGACAATCTTCTTCTGCGGATCGTAGGCATTGCCGTGGAGCACGGCGTTCACCGCCGCTTCCCGCACCGCCATGGCGATCTGGAAGATGCTGTCCTCGTCCAGTCCCGATTTTTGCGCCAGTTGTTCGGCCGCTTCTTCCACCTTGTTCACGCTATCCAGCGATGAGTCCAAAGTGTAACTGAATCGACTTACCATGGAATCCACCACACGCCCCACGACCCGCCTTAGACCTTCCGACTATTGATTGCCAGTCTGTAGATGTGCTCCGTTGCGTCT
>Ga0134128_10000365_pt1 | contig 63556 bp, 52 predicted proteins | sample KB31754_FD_96462 | JGI IMG/M metagenome (GOLD analysis project Ga0134128, IMG submission 96462) | Terrestrial soil microbial communities with excess Nitrogen fertilizer from Kellogg Biological Station, Michigan, USA - KB3-175-4 | ecosystem: Environmental > Terrestrial > Soil > Unclassified ... | reverse complement strand
AGCCTAGGTGTCATGTTCGGGTACTGGCATGCCAACCACAACCGTTTCAACCGCCCGGTGCGGACCCGCATGCCGGGTGGTGTGGCAGGGGAGCGGATACCTGTATCCGCCCCCTATGCCGATGCCTCGATTTTGCCGTACCTGTTACTTTTGACAGATGCGCTTATCAAAATTACTATGATAAAGTGACTTCCGGTTAAGTCGCCCCCAGACCTGACGCCTTGCGCGTCACCCTGGTTCGTCTGCCAACACCATCTGATCGGTCCTTACGCCTGTTTTTACCGGCAGGGTGCCGGCTTGCCTGCGCAAACGCAGCGATTGGCAAACTTGGCCGTGTTCCTGAAATACCTTCCCAACTCAAAGAATGGATAGACACATGAAAAAATACTGGTTGAAAGCGGCAACAGCGGCGGCATTGACACTGGCTGCGGCGGCATCGTGGGCCACGCCGGTCGGCGGAACCGGCAAGGTCTATGACCCGATCCAGACCGGCGGCCAATACACCGCTTACGTCACTTATCACGGCACGCAATCGCCGCGTGTCACCCAGGACATGTCCAGCAATGGCGCCGTGCTCTCGCAATTCGTCAATGCCTTGAACAAGGGCTACAACGCGGTACCTGCCGCAATGATCAGCAAGATCAATGCCGTCGCGGCACAGCAAGGCGTGACCGTGAATTCGGTCCTGCAATCCGGCAGCATCTCGGCCAGCCTGGTGGGAGGCAGCGGCGGCAACGTGCAGGCGACCTTGAGCGGTTTGAGCTATAACCTGTTCTTCACTGCACAAAAGTCGTACTCGATCCTCAACGTGAATTGTACGGTCACCGTTTCGATCGCCAACGTCAAGGTTACGAGCACCTACAACGCCTTTACCGGCGCGGTGACGGGCAGCAACGCCACCTATACGCCAAGCCAGGTGACCAATTGCGACAATTCACTGAGCTGGATTCCCTTCGTCGGCGACTTCATCAACAACAAAGCGCAAAACATCATTGGCAGCGCGATCCAGAGCGGGCTCAACGGGTATAACGGCCAGGTGTTTCCGGTCAGCCCGCAAACTGCCATTTTCGGCTTCGCCAATGCCATCCAGCCCGGTGCCTACATGGTCAATGGCGTCGACGCCGGCATGTACATCAAAAACAACCTCACCAACCTCCTGGCCGGAAAATCGGTGAGTGTGTTCATTGCCTATCCAAACAGCTATTATCCGTTGCCCTATTACAAAACGCCCGGTCCGGCCAGCATCAGCATGCCGGCATTCTCGATCAACCTGGCGGACGGCGCATCGAGCGTCCAGTTCGACGTCATTGCCACCGGGGATTTCACTTGGGAATTGAGCGACAGCTAAGCGAAGGCTGTTGAAGTTTTTCGGGGCGCTGCGGCGCCCCTTTTTTATCGCCAAATTCAAGGAGAATTAGTTTGCACCCTGTTAATTCTGACAGGTAGGCTTATTAAAAGTGCCATGATAAGTTAACTTCCGGTTACGTATTCTCTTCCAAATGTCGCCTTGTGCGTCAAGCGGCTGCACTTGTCTGTATTGCCCAACCGTCCAATGCCTGTTTGATCGGCAGGGGGCCGGTTTGCATGTGCCGGCGCTGGGGGCGGGAGCGTAGCCGGTTAAACCAAAATATTGATCAAATCATTCAAGGGACTTTCGCATGAAAAATATTTTCCTGAAAGCTGCCGCAACAGTGGCGCTGTCGCTTTCCACAGTGGCGGCATGGGCCAGTGTGGTAGGCGGCAACGGGGCGACGTATACACCGGTTCAAACCAGTGGACAATACACGGCTTTTATCAGCTATCACGGCTCCATGACGCCCAAAGTGACGCAAAACATGGCCAGCAACGGTGCGCTACTCTCGCAATTCGCCAATACGCTCAACAACGCCTACCAGGCTGTGCCGAATACCATTACCAACGCGCTGACGCCTTACGCTGCCCAACAAGGGGCGACCCTGAATTCGGTCGTGCAAGACGGCAGCATCACGGCCAGCCTGACAGGCGGTGCCGGTGCGAACGTCCAGGCTCAACTGAGCGGCTTGAGCTGGTATATGTTCTTCACGGCACAAAAGTCGTACTCGATCCTCCACGTCAATTGCACGGTGAACATCTCCATCATGAATGTCACGCTCACCAGCAATTACAATACCGTGACAGGTGCCGTGACCGGGTCGAATGCGACCTATACGCCGACCCAAGTGACGAATTGCGATAACTCGCTGGGCTGGATTCCATTCGTCGGCGACTTCATCAACAACAAGGCGCAAAACCTGATCGGCAGTTCGATCCAGAATGCGCTCAATGCGTACAATGGCCAGGTGATTCCGGTCAAGTCGCAAACTGCCATTTTCGGCTTCACCAACGCCATTCAAGCTGGTGAATTCATGGCAGGCACGACCGACGTCGGGATGTATGTCAAGAACAACCTGCCGAATCTGCTGAACGGGAAGTCGGTGAACGTCTATATTGCGTCACCAAACAAGTATTTCCCTGCCGGTACTTACAAAACACCAGGCCCCGCCAGCACGACGGCACCGGTATTTATCATTACGATGGCAGACGGCTCATCGAGCATCACCTTTGAAGTCGACGCGACGGGCTACTACAGCTGGGAGTTGACGGATACCTGATGGACACCTGAAGGAAAACAATCCCGCCGGACGAGGCGCACGGGCTGCGCGCCGTCCGGCGGGATCATCGGCTGCGGACAGGCTTCTGCAGCCGATGCTTGTGCAGATTCAATCCCGCATTTAATCGAGCAGGTAATCGTCGGTATTCGCCAGGGCCTTGCCGAAATGCCCGGCCAGCAGGCGGATGGTTTCCTGCTCTTCTTCAGAGACCGACACGGTGCGCTGCAGGCTAAAAAACGACAACACGCCGATGGCATCCTGCCGTTCGCCGATCGGCACCAGAAGCAGCGAACGCGTCGAACCAAGAATGGTCAGCGATTGCCGGTCCTTGACCGACATCGGCAAGTCCCGGATGGTTTGCACGTCGGGGAAATACAGGGACTGCTGTTTCAGGTAGGTGTGCGAAATGCCGCCTTCGGTAATGTCGAGCGCATAAGGATTGTTGCGCAGGAAGTCGGACCAGGTTTCACCGATGTCCTGGTAATGCGGGTCGGCCATTTCGACGCGCTTGCACGCCAGCTGGTTGCCGGCCCGCAGGAAGAACGCCACGCCGTCGAAGGCGAACTGGCGGAACATCTCGGTGGCAAACATCTCGTACACCGTGTCGTTCGAGGTGAGGTTGTCGAGTTCAACCACGAATTCCAGGAAGCGCGATTGCGCCAGTGTGTTCGATTCAGTATGTCGCTGCAGGTAGGATTGATGCAGCGCGCTCTGCAGCGGGCCATGGAATAGCGAGATCAGATGTTCCATCGCGACAAACACGTCGTCATCGAGTTCACCCTGCTGCTTGAGCAACAGCAGCGTACCCAGCGGGGCTTTGCCGAAGTCGCCGTCGTCGAGGATGGCGATGGCGCCGATCTCTTCGAGTTTCCACAACCGCAGCACATTCTTTTCCGCCTCGTTGCCGGTTTCGAAATTGCACTGGACGATGCCGCGGTTGTGATAGGCGCGCGCGTTCAGGTTCAGCGCGTCGCCTGACAGCGCGACCTTGTAGTGGTGATAGGTGTTTTCGAGGTTGTGGAATTCCGGCGTCAGATGAACCTTCTGGCTCACCAGGTATTCGGCCTGCGCATCGCGCAGGTTGATCATGTAGCCGTCAACCAGGCCGGTTTGTTCGATCGCAGCGCCAAACAGGTCGAGCAGGCCTTGCAATTCTCGCGTGGAATCAATGCTCTCTTGAAGCACGATGTCCGACTCGGCAGCGAGCATGAGTGGCTCGCTGATAAAACGTTGGATCATAAGACTCGGCGTATTCACGATCAGTGTCAGTAAGGGGTACACCCGTGCGGCTTTTGCCGTCTGTCTGGGCGCTGCAATTATACGGTCTGCGTGAGGTGCAAATTGGCGCGGCAGAGCGTGATTATTCACATTCCTTGCCACCAAACAACTTCCTCACGCGCAAGCCGTTTTGTTTGATTCCATCATGCCCCCGTTGCGCGGTTTTTCATAGTGCAGGCAAGGCTTTGTTGCTTGCGACCAGTATTTTTACGGTAAGGGAATTGCCACGGCACCGCCCCGGGCGCGCTGATTGGTCCTGTTTTGCCACGCACCCGGGGCACCGTATAAATACTGGCCCCCTTCCAATCGTCATATTTTGTCTTATGATGATTTTGGCCAAAAGGCAGCACAAAATTAATAACAGGAGACCACAAATGCAGGAAATTCTTTTTCATCCATCCTCATGAGGGATTGCGGCAGGGTCATGTCTTGAACTTTCTGCACATCCTGCCTTTCTGAAAAGTCGCCCGATCTTCCGCCTTGCCGTCAGCAAGGCCCGGTAGCGCTTTGCCTGTAATTTTGCATCACAAATTCTTGTGCGCAGGGTGTGCTCGCGCCTGCAAGCAGGAACCACAAACACCAAAACAGGAGACAGACTCATGAAGGAACGCTTATTTTCCACCTTGCCCTGGCGCGCTGCATTGCTGGCAGGCTTGTTCTCGCTGGCCGCCGGTGCGCATGCGCAATCGACACTGCAAGCCTATAACGTCGACCCCAAGACGGCTTCGGTATCCGGGCTATCTTCAGGCGGCTTTATGGCGGCCCAGCTTGGTGTGGCCTATTCCTCGACTTTCCAGACCGGCTTCGGCGTGTTCGCCGGCGGCCCGGTTGATTGCGCGCGGACGCAAAGCTACACCACCTGCATGTACAATCAGACCCCGTCGATTTCCGGGCCTGACGCCAACGTCACAAGCTGGAGCGGCACCTCCAACGAAGACAGCACGGCCAACCTGGCCAGCCGCAAGATTTTCCTGTGGACCGGCAGTGCCGACACTACGGTTGGCCCCAATGTGATGAATCAGTTGAAGACCCAGTTGGCCAACTACGACACGGCTGCCAATGTGTCTTACGTCACGACCAGTGGCGCGGTGCATACCTTCCCGACCAATTTTGCCGGCTCGGGCGACAATTCATGCAGCAGCTCGGTTTCGCCTTACATCAGCAATTGCAGCTATGACGGTGCCGGCGCTGTGCTGCAATGGATGTATGGCGCCCTGAGTGCGCCCAACACCGGCACGCCGACCGGTACGGTGGTGTCGTTCAACCAGTCGGCCTATATCGCCTCTGGCAACGGCATGGATGCCACGGGCTACCTCTACGTGCCGTCGGCCTGCGCTTCGGGCAGCACGGTGTGCAAGGTGCACGTGGCACTGCACGGCTGCCTGCAAAGCCATGCTTCGGTCGGCAACGACTTCATCAACAATACCGGCTACAACCGCTGGGCCGATACCAATAACATCATCATCGTCTACCCGCAGGCGATTGCCGACAACACCAGCCATTCCACACCCGGTAACGGCTCGGTATCAAACCCGAACGGCTGCTGGGACTGGATCGGCTGGTATGGCAGCAATTTCGATGAAAAGCCCGGCGTGCAGATGACGGCCATCGTCAAGATGGTGAACCAGATCACCAGCGGCTACAAGGGCGGCAGCAGCGGTGGTGGCGGCACTGGCGGCGGCACTACCGCACCGGCAGCGCCCACAGGGCTGGCAGTTTCGGGCACCACGGCCAATTCGATCAGCCTGTCGTGGACGGCATCGTCCGGCGCCACCAGCTATAGCGTGTTCCGTGACGGCACCAGTGTCGGCACCAGCACGTCCACCAGTTATACCGACAGCGGCCTGACTGCTTCAACCACCTACAGCTACACCGTCAAGGCAAGCAATTCGGCCGGGACCAGTGCGGCATCTTCCGCCGTGAACGGCACCACCTCTTCCAGCGTGGCCTATTCGCAAGCCGTGACTGCCACTGTGACGCAGCATTACGTGGCCAACCGCATCAACGTCAACCAGTACCTGCAGCTGGGCCAGGAATACGGCTACAACGCTTCGATCACACTCTACCTGTGCGGTTCGACCTGGACCGATTCGGCAAGCTGCGGCCCGATGTTCTGAGCCCAAGCCCCTGCGCCTTTTCCCCGCTCAAAGGTCCGGGCGGGGAAAGGGCAGTGCCTGCAGCCAGCTCACGATGGCATCGATTTCTTCCGGCTTCGCATAACGCCGGCTGGTGCCATCGCGCAGGCGCGGCATCGCCGGGTTTTGCGCACCCGGTTGCGTGGTCAGCATCTTGAGCATGGTGCATTGCACTTTCACCTGGTCGGACGTCAGCTTGCTGTAATCGAGGTAAGGAACCAAGCGCGTTGCCGTGCCGCGCGGGTCGGCAATTGCCGTCAACAGGGCTTGCTCGGTATCCCAACTGAAGCGCGCCTGTGCATCGTGCCGGCCATAGACCTGGTCGCGTGCGTTCGGGTCCTTGGTGTCGGCCAGGGTGTTCAGGATGTCTTGCACTTGTTCAAATGTCGCTGCCATGGTTTCCTCCCTGATTATTTAGCCAGCGCAACGAGGCGCTGTGCCGACGCGTGAGCAGCCCTGGCCTGCGGTGGCAGGTCGATTTTGGCCAGGCGCTCGAGCCCGGCAGCAAGCCGCTTGCGGTCTTGCTGCGTCATGGTGACGCCATTGTCGGTGGCATAGGCGCCGATGGCGGCAATGGCGTGGGCACGCAATACGGGGTCGGCATGGCTGTCGCCGGCAATTGTGAATGCCAGTGCTTCAAAGCGTGCCGGCGCATTGCTGCGCAAACCATTCAAGGCCATGGCGCGGCTGTCAGCAGGGGCTTCTTTTTTGCGTGCCAGCCGTTCCACCGCCTGAACCGACGCATCACTGTGATCCCAGGCCAAGGCCAGCGCAGCGAGACCTTTGGCCTTCCACCAGTCGACCTGAGTTGCCGCCTTGACAGGCTTAGCTGCAATCATCTCGCGCAATACAGCCAGTGTGCGTTCGCGCGAAAATGCCACGTTGGCGTCATGATGCATCGTGTGCATGGGCATGGGCTTGGCCGGCGCCAGCACATTGGTCGTGGCGATGAAGGCCGCAGCGTCTTGCGGCAGGACGTGCAGCGTATCGTGCGGCTGGGCCAGGAAATGCGCCAGGGCTTCTGTCAGTTGCGCGACCGTGGCCGTATCGTTGTCGGGCACGCCGTTGCGTGCATTGGCGTAGAGCGTCTTGTCGAGCACCACGACGTTGATGAGTTTTTTGAGTGGCTTCTGTGCCGGCGCGCTTTCCACAGAAGCTGCTTGCGCCGGAAGATCAAGCGGCCGGTTGGCAAACATCTGCATGTTGCGCGCGTGTTCGATCGCGTCGCGCAAGCTGGAGTCGTCGCCTGGCTGCATGCGATAGGCGGTTTCCACGGCAGCCGGTGTGTCGACGCGGGTCAATACCGATAGTGCAGCGAGGCGCAGCGCAGCAGGGTTGTGTGCATCCTGTGCCATGGTTTCGAGCGCCTGCAGCTTGTCGGCGTCCGACGCCTGTGCCAGGTCGACACGTGCAGCGGCGGCGCTGCGCGCGGGCGCCGCCTGGCCCGCATCGAGCAATGTATTCAGTGCGCCGGCATCGGTTGCACTGTTGCCCGGGAAGGGCGGCATGGCCTGCGCCGGCGACCAGGGAATGTTGTCGTAAGCCACACCGGTATCGTCGCCGGCATCGGTATAGCCACCATAGTCGATCATGTCACCCGGTGTGGGCACTGCCTCGGCCTGCGGCCACAGGCCGGCGGCACCGGCTGCAGCGAACTTGCCGCCGGCGCGCTCGGGCGGGCGGCGTGAATTGAACGGGCGGCTCGGGTCGGGTTGTTGCGTTTCCTCGTTCCATGGCCACATGGTGTCGTACAGGTGATGCCCCAGCGGAATCTGCTTCGTCTCGCTGTTTTCCTGGTAATGGTCATTGGGCCAGTAGTCCGCCACATCCTTGCCGTCGCGGTTGAGGCGGCCGTAGTGCTGTTGCCATGCTGCCCACAGCCAATCGAAATAGGTATGGAAGGGCCAGAACATCGGATCGGAAGGGGAAATGCTGCAATTGGACATCCAGATGCCGGACCAGCCATGGCCGATGTTGTGCGGGTTCGATTCGATGGAGCCGGCGATGAAGGCATAGCGCCCCTTGCGCGGGTTGGCGCGGCTTTCTTCGATCAGGTCGCCGGGTTTGCTGAATTGCGCAACAGCGTTGCGCGTGACGCTCCAGCGCATCAGCGGGCCGTGGTCCGATTTGTCCCAGCCATAAAGCGGGTTGCCCGGTTCGAAGCGCACGAGGTTGGGTACGTAGAAATCGCTGCCGCCAAGCACTTCGTTTTCGCCGGTGAAGTCGCTATGGAATACCGATGCCGGTTTGCCGTCCGGGGTGAGATACATCGGCCAATAGGGCAGCGTGACGGACGGGTCGATCTGCTGCAGGTCGCGTTCAAGCTCGAGCAGGAAGGCGCGGTGCCAGGGCAAAAAGGCCGCGGCCTTGTGTTCCTGATCGGGATAGGCACTGTCTTTCGGGAAGTAAAAACCACGTGCACCGATGTCATGCATGTTGACCATGAAGTCGTACACGCTGCCGGGTTCATTGCCTTGTTTGCGGAAGCGTAGTGCAGTCAAAGCCCACAGGAAGCGTTGTTTCTCTTCCAGCGTCAGTGTTTCTTCATTGCGCCGCACGCGCACCATCAGCTTCGTCGTGCCCAGCACGGGGCCGGTCGCAGAATCCTGATGGATGACGATGACGGCATCCTTGTCTTCCCGGCTGAAGTAGGGAAAGGCGCCGGCCACCACCAGGTGCTGCGGCGTGCCGTCTGCGGCAAGCGTCAGGCTCATGCTGTCCTGGCCGGTCGCGTTGCTGTTGAGTGCCTTCTTGTAGGTTGCGGCATCCGGCGCGAAATTGAGATGTCCGTGGCCGGTGACTGGCGCGTCGGCATTGGTCAGCACCACGGCAACTTTGGAAGTGCCTGCGGGTAGCGTGCCGGGCACGATACGGATTTCAGCCGGGGCCGGGGCCCAGGTGACGTAGTCGTAGTGCGACTGGAAGTCGGCGCTGCCGCGTATCAGCAATTCGACCTGTGGCGCGGCGGCGGCAGATTGGGCAATCGCGGCCGCGAGCATGGCGGCCAGCGGCTTGCGCGCAAAGCGTAGTGAGGGCATGGAAGTCTCGCTATTCGGAAGAGGAATGTCGCCGGCAGTGCTGCCGGCGACGGATGGAGGAATCAGTGATGCGCCTGCGCGGTGCCGCCGTGGCCGTCCGGCACGGCAATGCGCACGTTTTGCATCATGCCCTGGTCTTCGTGGTCGAGGATGTGGCAATGCAGGACGAAGTCGCCGATGTAACGCTCATAGCGTGTGCGCGTCACGATGGTGTATTCAGACTTGTTCACCGCAGGGTCCTTGAGATTTTTGACCCAGATGGTATCTTTCCATACGCCTTCGAGGCCGGCATATTCGTCGTCATAGTCGTCGCCGTCGCCATCCCTGGCGCCGGGCTTGCTGACGTCCTTGCCGTTGGGGGCGATCACCTTCACGATCTGGAAGGGATTGACGTGGATGTGGAAAGGATGGCTGGCCAGGCCCGAAGTCATGGTCCATTCGTCGACGCCGCCCAGAGGCAGGGTGCGGTCGATACGGTTGCCGTCATAGGGATGGTCGTTGACTTCGAACAGCGTGGCGCCGGGCAGCGAGGTGACGATATTGAATCTCAGTTCCTGATGGCCCGTCACTTCATTGTCTTCAATCGTGTGATGCGGCACGAACTTGGCCAGCGACAGGTCGCGGTTGATGTCGTCTGCCACGGCATTGACTTCGGGCAGGTTGGCACGCGCGGCGGCGCCGAGCTTTTCCTTGAGGTAGGCGGCCATGCCTTGTTCGGTGGAGAGGTCGAGCTTGGTGTCGGCGTCGGAATCAACCTGCACCGTGCCCAACAGGCGCGTGGCGAGAATGCCTGACACCGTGCTCTTGGTGGTCAGCTTGTTGATGAGGCAGTATTCGCCGCGCTTGGGGAAGACCGTCAGCGTGTCCCAGCGGTAGCCCGGCTGGAACACGGCATTCTTGCGGATCTGGACCTTGTCCATGGTCAAGCCGTCGGCAGCGATCAAGGCGATCGGCAATTCCGGTCCGGTGCAATTGTCCTTGACGTAGGCTTCGCTGGCGTCGCCGGTCAGGCCGACTGCGTTGGGCGCATCGGGGCGGCGCATGCGGATGCGCAGGTTGATCGTATCGCGCACACCGGCATGAATCATGCGCCAGCGTTCAATCGCACCACCCCTGGCATGGGTCAGCTTGCCCAGCACCACACCATTGATGCTGGTGTAGCGGCCGGACGCGGGCCAGGTGCCGGGGCCGAACTGGTCATACCCTTCGATTGTGCCGACGTCGTTTTCGGCACACTTGTAGCGCGTATCTTCGGGATTCGGCGTCTTGCCCAGCAGCGGGTCATTGGCATAGGTCTTGACCTGGCCGCGCAAAGCGGCGATCGGGAAGTCAGCCGGGAAGCGGCAGGCATACTGGATTTGCTGGAACACCATCACGCGCTCGGGAAAGGCTTTGCCGTTTTCCTTGAGCAAGGTATCGATGTCGCCGTTTTGTTCCTTGGTCGGCTTGCGCGTGCCACGGATGATCAAGGCGCCCGACATGCCCGAGGAAACCTGCAATGCGGTCGAACCATGCTGATGCGGGTGGTACCAGAAAGTGCCGGCCGGGTGCGTGGCCGGGATGTTGTATTCGTATTGGAAACCTACGCCCGGTCCGATGGCGGTCATGACGTTGTCGCTATTGCCCGAGGGGCTGACCCACAGGCCGTGCGAGTGCAGGTTGCTGCCGTTGAAGCAATGCGGTGTATTGGCGCTGCCGCCCTGGGCCACGCACGTCGGGTCCTGCGGCAGGTCGTTGTTGAGCGTGATGCGGATGGTCTGGCCCGGGTAAGCCTGGATTTCCGGCGCGATGTAGGCGGTCGGTTGTTGCGGCCCCCAATCCGTGGCCGGTGCGACAGAATGCGCCGGGCGGCCGTCGCCTTGTACATAGCTGCGCAATTGCACCTTGTCATACTTGATCTTGCCGTCTTTCGGATCTTCCGAATTGGGGTTGCGGATCCAGCCGTTGTGGTACTGGATGTCGAGGTCGAAATGGACTTCGCCGGGCACGCCTGGCGCCAGATCGGGCTGGGCTTGTTGTACCATCAGGTTCACCGGCGGCTTGGGGGCGCCCAGCAGCGCCTTGGCCTCCACCGCAGCCGGGATGGCGTTCAAGATGGGCGGGTTGGCGATCTCCTGGGCATCATCGGCCCAGGCGTGGAACGGTATCAAAGCGAGGCTCGTAGCGACGAGCGAAAGACGCACGCCGGCTGGCGCGCTACGTAAGATCTGCATGTTTTCCCCCTGTTTTGAATTGGCACTCGACATGACGTATGTTCGTCAGGCCGGGTTCGCCGATGCTGTCACAGTTCAGGGGTAGTAAATAGCTGGCAACATTGACAGGTTAAATTGCGTCAAATCCGTGATTCATGCCAGTCCATATTTCAGTGCATGTCAGGCCGCCAGCGGCACCAGGAAGTCGCGGCTGATGCGGTTGCCGAGTTCGAAAATACGCTCGAGAAATTTCGTCAGATAGTCGTGCAAGCCTTCGCGCAAGATATCGTCCACACTGTGGAAACGCAGCTCGGCGTGCAGCTTGCCGGCGAAACGCTCGGTATCGGTCGAGACGTCGTTGCCGACCTTTTGCAGGTTGGCCACCACTTCTTCCATGCAGGCCAGCAGTGAGCGCGGCATGTCGCCGCGCAGGATCAGGAAGTCGGCTACGCGGGCCGGCGTGATCACGTTTCGGTACACCTTGCGGTAAGCCTCGAAGCCCGACACGGAACGCAGGATCGCCGCCCAATAGTAGAAGTCGATCTGGTTTTCCGAATCGGCTTCTTCTTCCGTCAGCTCTTGCGTTTGCGTCTGGCTTTGTGATTGCGACAACATGGATTGCGACTGGCTCTGCGTCTTGCCCTTGCCGCGAGACTGGCTTTGTGCCTGCTTGATCGGCTTGGCATCGTGGAACTTCACGTCCAGCAGGCGCGCAGTATTATCGGCGCGCTCGAGGAAGGTGCCGAGGCGGATGAAGTTGAGCGCCTCGTCGATCAGCATGGTGCCGATGGTCACGCCACGCGACAGGTGCGAGCGATACTTGACCCATTCAAAGAACTGGCTCGGGTCATGCTCGAGGCGGCTGCCGCGCAAGCGGTCTTGCGTCTCCAGCCAGGTGGCGTTATGGGTTTCCCACACTTCCGTGGTTAGCGTGCCGCGCACGGCGCGCGCATTTTCACGTGCGGCATGCAGGCAGGAGACGATGGACGACGGATTGTTCGGGTCGCGCACCATGAAGTCAATCACGTCCTTGGGCGTCAGGATGCCGAACTTCTCATCGAAATGCGGTTGCAGTTCGCTGATCGACAGCATGGCGCGCCAGCCGGATTCGGCGCTCTCGGCCGATTGCGGCAGCAGCGCGGTCTGGACGTTGACGTCGAGCAGGCGGGCGGTGTTTTCGGCGCGTTCGGTGTAACGTGCCATCCAAAAGAGATGATCGGCTGTGCGGCTGAGCATTATGCCTCCAGAATCCAGGTGTCTTTGGTACCGCCGCCCTGGGAAGAGTTGACCACCAGCGAGCCTTCTTTCAAGGCCACGCGCGTCAAGCCTCCCGGCGCCATGGTGATGCGCTTGCCCGACAACACGAAGGGGCGCAAATCGATGTGGCGCGGCGCGATTCCGGCGTCCACATAGGTCGGACAGGCCGACAGTGCCAGCGTGGGCTGGGCGATATAGCCTTCGGGTTTGCTGATCAGGCGCTGGCGGAAATCTTCAATTTCCGCCTTGGTCGAGGCCGGGCCAACCAGCATGCCGTAGCCGCCGGCGCCATGCACTTCCTTGACCACGAGCTCAGGCAGGTTGGCCAGCGTATAGGCAAGGTCTTCCTTCTTGCGGCACTGGTAGGTCGGCACGTTGTTGAGGATGGGCTCTTCCGAGAGGTAGAACTTCACCATGTCGGGCACATAGGGGTAGATCGATTTGTCGTCGGCCACGCCGGTGCCGATGGCGTTGGTCAGCGTGACCATGCCGGCGCGGTAGGCCGACAGCAGGCCCGGTACGCCGAGTGAAGAATCCGGCCTGAAGGCCAGCGGGTCGAGGAAGTCGTCGTCGATGCGGCGGTAGATCACGTCGACGCGCTTCGGCCCGCGCGTGGTGCGCATATAGACTGCATTGCCTTCGACGAACAAGTCCTTGCCCTCGACCAGTTCCACGCCCATCTGCTGGGCCAGGAAGGCATGTTCGAAATAGGCCGAGTTATACATCCCAGGCGTCATGACGACCACGGTGGGGTCGGTCACGCCGGTTGGCGCCACCGAGCGCAGATTGTCGAGCAGCATGTCGGGGTAGTGCGCCACGGGCGCCACGCGGTAGCGCGCGAACAGTTCCGGGAACAGCCGCATCATCATCTTGCGGTTTTCCAGCATGTAAGACACGCCGGAAGGCACGCGCAGATTGTCTTCCAGGACGTAGAACTCGCCCTCGCCGGCGCGCACGATGTCAACCCCGGCGATGTGGGCGTAGATGTCGGATGCAACGGAAATACCCTGCATCTCGGGCCGGTATTGCGCATTCTTGAACACCTGTTCCGGCGGGATGATCCCGGCTTCCACGATCTTTTGCTCGTGATAAATATCGTGGATGAACATGTTCAGCGCGCGTACGCGCTGCGCCAGCCCGGTTTCGAGCTTTTCCCACTCGGCTGCCGTGATGATGCGCGGGATGATGTCGAACGGGATCAGCCGTTCGGTACCGGCATCGTTGCCGTACACGGCAAAGGTGATCCCGACGCGGCGGAAGATCAGGTCGGCTTCGGCGCGCTTGTGCGCAATCGTTTCTGCGGCCTGCTCGGCGAGCCAGGCTTCGAATTCGCGATAGTGGCCGCGCACCTTGCCATTGGCGGCGTCGGCGTACATTTCGTCGAAGAATTTCGGCATGCGATGTTTCCCGTTCAAACTGAAAGTGGAACTGTAATTCGTGGAGCTGTACTTCGACGTTTCGTGTTTATATTATCAAGGATTGTGCCAGCTAGGGCGAACGCAGGTGATCGACCAGTGCCAGCGCGCGCTGGTCCGGTTTCGACGTCAGCAGGCTGACGACGATAATGACCAGGAAACCTGCAGGTACGCCAAACACACCGGCCGAGATCGGCGCGATCTGAAACCACTGGTTGGCGCTCGTTCCACCGAGTGCCGGATTGGCATGCATCATGTAATACACGCACAGGGCGAAGCCGGCAATCATGCCTGCCACTGCACCTTGTTGGTTCGCGCGGCGCCAGAAAATGCCCAACACCAGTGCAGGGAACAGTGCCGAGGCGGCCAATGAGAATGCGGCCCCGACCACTGACAGGATGTCGCCGGGCTTCATCGATGCGGCATAAGCCGCCACCAGGGCCACCACCAATAGCAGCAGTTTCGACACGGTGACGCGCTTTTGCGTCGAGGCGCCGGGGTCGATGGTTTTGTAATACAGGTCGTGCGACAGCGAATTGGAAATCGTCAGCAGCAAGCCGTCGGCAGTGGATAGTGCCGCTGCCAGCCCGCCGGCCGCGATCAAGCCTGACACTACATACGGCAGGCCGGCGATCTCGGGCGTGGCCAATACCACGATGTCGCCATCGATCACGATCTCGCCTAGTTGCACCACGCCGTCATGGTTCAGGTCGGTGATCGATACCAGCGGATTGACCTTATCTACGTTGGCCCAGTAAGCAACCCAGGATGGCAGGTGGGAAAAGTCGCTGCCGACCAGTTGGGTGTAGATGTCGTATTTCACCAGCACCGCCAGCGCGGGGATGGTGAGATAGAGCAGCATGACGAAGAACAGCGTCCAGAACACCGATTTGCGCGTGTCCGACACCGAAGGCGTGGTGTAGTAGCGCACCAGGATGTGCGGCAGCGCCGCCGTACCCACCATCAGGCAAAACACCAGGGCCATGAAGTTGTTGCGCTTCACGTTCGAGCTGGCACGGTCGGTGTCCGGGAAGGGCGTGGCATGCGGCACCACCGGTTCGGCCCGCGCCAGGTTGGCTGCGCGTGCCTCTTCCCACTTGCGCCGCGCTTCGTCGACATCCTTGGGGTAATCGTTCAGCTCGCGTTCGGCGGCGCGGATTTCCAGCAGCGAGGCATTGTTCATCTTCAATTCCTCGACGTGGTGCTGTGCCTCGATGCCGCCGTCTTCCCAGGATTTTGGCAGGTTGTGCAGCCGAATGTCGTATTCCTGCGCGCGCTGGCGGAAGATGGCGCGCACCTGTAATTCCTTGGGATCATTGGCCAACTGGCGCTCGCGTTCGGCCAGTTTGGGCAAGACCTTGCCGTAAGCGATGGGTGGCACGGGGTTGTCGGTATGTTTTATCGACAGCCACACCACCGGAATCATGTAGGCTAATAAAAGGATGATGTATTGCGCGATCTGGGTCCAGGTGATGGCGCGCATGCCGCCCAAAAACGAACATACCAGGATACTGGCCAAGCCGAGGAAAATGCCGATGGAAAAGTCGATGCCGGTGAAGCGCGAAGTGATCAGCCCCACGCCATAGATCTGTGCCACCACGTAAGTAAACGACACCAGGATGATGGCGGCCACCGCCAGCATGCGCACCAGGCCTCCCCCATAGCGCCCGGGGTAGCGCGCGGCGAGGAAGTCCGGCACGGTGTATTGGCCGAACTTGCGCAGGTAGGGCGCGATCAGGAGCGCCACCAGGCAAAAGCCGCCGGTCCAGCCCATGATATAGGCTAGGCCGTCGAAGCCCTGCAGGTACAAGCCGCCGGCCAGGCTGATGAAGGTGGCGGCCGACATCCAGTCCGCTGCCGTGGCCATGCCGTTGAAGATGGCCGGCACGCGCCGCCCGGCCACGTAATATTCAGACACGTCGGACGTGCGGCTGATCACGCCGATCCAGGCATAGAGCAGGATGGTGGCAAACAGGAACAGGTAACCGATCCAGACACGGGGAAAACCCTCGCGTTCGAGTATCGTCAACACCAGCAGGAAGAACACGAAACCGGCGGTGAACCAGCCGTAGTAGCGTGCCAGCTTGGCGGAATAGCGCTTATTCGCCATGGCCGTCCTTGTCGCGGGAGGCGCGGTCAAGCTTGTCCATACGCCAGGCATAGAAGGCGATCAGGGCGGCATAGAACAGGATCACGCCTTGCGCGAGCAGGTAGAACGACAATGGCCAACCGAAGAAACGCAAACCGCTCAATTCGCGGGCAAAAAAGATCGTGCCGAAGGTGAGTACGAACCAGGCGGCAACCAGGATGGCGGTCAGGCGGCGCGTGTGATGCCAGTGCGAGGTGTGCTGCATATCAGCCCAGGTCTCCAAATGCGGGGTCACTGCGTTCCAGCGCCAAGGCGATGCGGAACAGGCAGCCGGGCAATTTCGGGTCATGGCTGCGCGGGTTGTTGAAGATGTCGATTTCGGCCCCGTGCTGTTGCGCGATCTCACGCACGATGGCCAGGCCCAGGCCGCTGCCATCAGCCGTGCTGCCCAGAATGCGGTAGAAGCGCTCGAACACGTGGGAACGCTCGGCGGCGGGAATGCCGGGCCCGGTGTCTTCGACTTCGATTACGGCGTGGCGTTCGCTGAAGTCGGCTCGTACCCGCAAAGTGACGCTGCCTCCGGACGGGGTGTAGCGCAGGGCATTGTCGAGCAGGTTGTTCAACAGTTCGCGCAGCATGGTCGGATTGCCGCGCGTCATGACGGCATGCCCCGGTTGCTCGAAACCCAGGTCGATCTTGTTGGCGAACGATGTTTGCACCCAGGCTTGCACGGCTTCGCGCGCCAGTTCGGTCAATTCCAGTGGTTGCAAGGGAGAGGCTTCAGGCGTCTGGTTCTCCGCGCGGGCCAGCGCCAGCAATTGGTTGACCAGGCGCGTGGCCGATTCCGAACTTTTTGCCAATTGCATCAGCGAACGATGGATTTCTTCTTCACTGGTCTGGCGCAATGCCAGTTCGGACTGCATGCGCATGCCCGCCAGCGGCGTCTTCATCTGGTGTGCCGCGTCGGCGATGAAGCGTTTTTGCGAGGCGATGTTTTGCCCCAGACGTTCCAGCATGTCATTCAAGGAACCCACCAGGGGCGTGATTTCCTCCGGCACGTGGCGCGAATCGATCGGGCTCAGGTCGCCCGGCTGGCGTCGCCGTATGCGTTGCTGCAATTCGGCCAGCGGCAGCAAGCCGCGCGACAGGGCGAACCAGACCAGCGCCAGCGCAATCGGCAAAATGATGAATTCCGGCAGGATCACGCCCTTGACGATCTGGTTGGCCAGTTCGGTGCGCTTGTCCAGTGTTTCGGCCAACTGCACCAGCACCAGGTGCGGCTGCGCCCCTGCGGTTTTCGCCTTGGCCGGGTTGACATACATATAGGCGACCCGTACGTCGGTTTGCTTGATTGTGTCGTTACGCAACTGCACGGTCCAGATCGGCGCACGCTCTTCGTCGGCCGGCAGGGGAATGTCGCGGTCGCCTTCGAGCTGATTGCTTTGCTGGTCGAGCAATTGGTAGTAAGTGGTGTCGACGTCGTCGGCACGCACGAATTCTCGCGCTGCGGCGGGCAAGGCCAGTGCCAGCTTGCCATCCTGTTCCTTGATCTGTTGTGCCAGCACGGTCACACGGTCTTCCAGCGCGCGGTCGAACGGGTGGTTGGCAATCGACTTGGCCACGAGATAGGTGATGGCAATGCTCATCGGCCAGAGCAGCAGCAGGGGCACCAGCATCCAGTCGAGAATTTCGCCGAACAGCGAACGCTGGATCTGTTCCGGCGGTTCGGCCGCCAGCACATAGGCTTCGCTGGTGTTCTCGGCCATGTGGACGTCAGGCAGCCTCGGTATGGCGTTCCAGGCAATAGCCCAGGCCGCGCACGGTGGCAATTTTTACCCCATCGGTCTCGATCTTCTTGCGCAACCGGTGCACGTAGACTTCGATGGCGTTGTTGCTGACTTCATCGCCCCATTCGCACAGGTGGTCGACCAGTTGTTCCTTCGAAACCAGGCGACCGGTGCGTTGCAGCAGGATTTCCAGCAAGCCCAGTTCGCGCGCCGAGAGGTCGAGCAATTGTTCGTTGAGATAAGCCACGCGCCCGACCTGGTCATAAGTCAAAGGGCCATGCTTCATAACGGAAGAGCCGCCGCCGGCACCACGCCGCGTCAGCGCCCGCACGCGCGCTTCGAGTTCTGACAGGGCAAATGGCTTGGCCATGTAATCGTCGGCGCCCAGGTCCAGGCCCTTGACGCGCTGTTCGACCGAATCGGCCGCCGTCAGGATCAGTACCGGCAGTCGGGCATTGCGTGCGCGCAGGCGGCGCAGCACTTCCAGGCCGTTCATTTTTGGCAGGCCAAGGTCCAGGATCAAAAGATCAAAATCCTGGGCTGACAAAGCCGTGTCGGCCTCGGTACCGCTATGCACACAATCGGTGGCATAGCCGGCCTGGCGCAGTGAACGCGTGAGGCCGTCGGCCAGAACCTGATCGTCTTCGGCAAGCAAAATACGCATGGTGGGGGAGTGCTGTCAGAGTCTTGCCAGAGTGCCACATAATGCCGATTTTATCGAGCCTTGTCGTGGCCCTCGATTTGATGAATATTTCCTTTTGGAAATTAAAGTGTTGTAAAAAATATTTTTTCAAAACTGCGCAAACAGCGCTTGCACAAAGCACTGTTTTTTTATACAGTACAACCCATGCCGGTGAAGTGAGCACCTGAAAAACCAGGTTTAGCGTCTCCTTCCGGCCTATCAAACTGTTGAAAGAATTCCATGGACGACAAGAAAAACGCAGCAAACTCCGAGAAGAGCAAAGCCCTGGCGGCCGCACTGGCACAGATCGAAAAGCAATTCGGCAAGGGTTCCGTGATGCGCATGGAAGACGGCGCCGTGGCCGAAGAAGTGCAAGTCGTGTCGACCGGTTCGCTGGGCCTGGATATTGCCCTGGGCGTCGGCGGCTTGCCGCGTGGCCGTGTGGTGGAAATCTATGGTCCGGAATCGTCGGGCAAGACCACGCTGACCCTGCAAACCATCGCCGAAATGCAAAAGCTGGGCGGCACCTGCGCCTTCATCGATGCGGAACACGCGCTGGACACCGGCTATGCGCAAAAGCTCGGCGTCAATCTTTCCGACCTGCTGATCTCGCAGCCGGACACCGGCGAACAAGCCCTGGAAATCACTGATGCGCTGGTGCGCTCGGGCGGCGTGGACCTGATTGTCATTGACTCGGTGGCCGCTTTGACGCCCCGCGCCGAAATCGAAGGTGAAATGGGCGACTCGCTGCCCGGCCTGCAGGCACGCCTGATGTCGCAAGCGCTGCGCAAGCTGACCGGTTCGATCAACCGCACCAATACCCTGGTTATTTTCATCAACCAGATCCGCATGAAGATCGGTGTCATGTTCTGCAACCCTGAAACCACCACCGGCGGCAATGCGCTCAAGTTCTACGCTTCCGTGCGCCTTGACATCCGCCGTACCGGCTCGATCAAGTCGGGTGAAGAAGTGATCGGTTCGGAAACCAAGGTCAAGGTGGTCAAGAACAAGATCGCCCCGCCGTTCAAGGAAGCCCACTTCGACATCCTGTATGGAGAAGGCACGTCGCGCGAAGGCGAAATCCTCGACCTCGGCTCGGACGCCAAGATCGTGGAAAAGTCGGGTGCCTGGTATAGCTACAACGGCGAACGTATCGGCCAGGGCAAGGACAATGCGCGTAACTTCCTCAAGGAAAACGCCAAGCTGGCCTATGAAATTGAAAACAAGGTTCGTGCCTCGCTGGGCGTGCCACAACTGCCACCCATGGCGGGCGAAGTTGTGGTTTCCATGAAGAAGGGCAAGGACAAAGATCAGAAGGACGCCGCTTGACTATAGTGGCGGCTGTGTAGCAGCAACTGCGGCCGGTACGCCTGTACCGGCGCAAAACCAGGGAAGGGCGGCGTTGCTGATTTCTTCTCTGTAAAGAACACGTGATGGGCCGGAAGCCCGCGCCGCTTGGGAAATCATGGCGAAGAAGCAAATGAGCCTGAAGGCGCGGGCGCTACGGTATCTGTCGATGCGTGAACACAGCCGCATCGAGCTGCAGCGCAAGTTGTCCAGCTATGCCCAGGAAAGCGACGATGTCGAAGCCGTACTGGCCTGGCTGGAATCCAACAATTTTCTTTCCCAGGAACGCTTTGCCGAATCGTTGGTGCGTCGCCGCGCGGCGCGCTTCGGTAATAGCCGCATCCTGATGGAATTGCAAAGCCACGGCATCCGTGGCGAAGCCCTGGACGAACTCAAGGAAGACCTGGCCGAAGAAGATAGCCGGGCTACGGAAGCTTTGGCGCGCAAGTATGCCAATCCACCGCAGGACGCGCTCGAACGGGCGAAATACATACGGTTTTTGCAACAACGCGGATTTTCTTCACGTGCGATCAAGGCCGCGCTGGCTGGATTGGCGAATGCAGGCGAACCCTGAATAGATATCGGCTGGGACGTATCCCGGCTTTTGCGCTTGCTTGCCATTGAAATAAGTCTCTGGCCTTAGACCTGGTTCGAAAATCCGGCGCAAGCAATTCGCTCCTCGTAGAACTACTCTCCTACCCCATAAAGGCCGCCATAAAGCCCGCCATAAGGTCACCTGTGCTAAACTCCTTGGGTTTTTGCAGTGCCGCATGAGCGGCGACGGCCGTAGAAGCTGCGGCTGCGAGACGCAAATGCGCTTTTTAATGTGGCGAACCATGCCCCTGTCCCCTCCGACATCCCCCCGTGCCTTGAAACACCGGCGCGCCATCCAGATCGACGCCTTTGCGCGCGATGATGGCTTGTGGGATATCGAAGGCCGAATTTCCGACGTCAAGACGCGCGATGCGCAGTTGAGTTCCGGACCGCGCCCTGCGGGCAGCCCGGTGCACGACATGCTGCTGCGCCTGACCATCAATACCCGGTTTTCCATCGTCGCCGCTGAAGCGGTGTCCGAAGCCGTGCCTTATCCCGGTTATTGCGATACCATCGGCCCCGCCTATGCCAAGCTGGTGGGTTTGAACCTGGCGCAAGGCTTTCGCAAGCAACTGCGAGAGGTGCTCGGTGGTTCGCTGGGCTGCACCCATATCACGGAACTGGCGCAGATTCTACCGACCGTGGCGATCCAGGCCTTTGCCGGCGAAGTGTTCAATCCGTACGAAGCCGTTGGCGACAATGGCAGACCTTTTCAACTCGACCAATGCCATGCGCTCAAGAGTGACGGGCCGGCAGTGGCGAAGTTTTATCCGCGCTGGGCGGTCGGTCAATCAACGCAGACCGAATCCAGTAAAGTTTAATCATTCAATTGACCATAAGTGTTTTGAAGGGAAGCTCGCATGAAAATCCATGAGTATCAGGGCAAGGAAATCCTCCGCAAATTCGGTGTCACTGTGCCGCGCGGCATTCCGTGCATGAGTGTTGACGAGGCCTTCAAGGCTGCAGAAGAGCTGGGTGGTCCGGTCTGGGTGGTGAAGGCCCAGATCCACGCAGGTGGCCGCGGCAAGGGCGGTGGCGTGAAGGTGGCCAAGTCGCTCGAGCAAGTGCGCGAATACGCCAATGCCATCATGGGCATGCAGCTCGTTACGCACCAGACCAGCCCGGAAGGCCAGAAGGTGCGCCGCCTCTTGATCGAAGAAGGCGCCGACATCAAGAAGGAACTGTATGTATCGATGGTGACTGACCGCGTCAGCCAGCGCGTGGTGCTGATGGCGTCTTCCGAAGGCGGCATGGACATCGAAGAAGTCGCACACAGCCATCCTGAACTGATCCACTCGATCGCGATCGACCCGGCTATCGGCCTGACCGATGCCGAAGCCGACGACATCTCGGCCAAGATCGGCATTCCCGCTGCCTCGATCGCCGACGCGCGCGTGCAATTGCAAGGCTTGTACAAGGCTTACTGGGAAACCGACGCTTCGCTAGCTGAAATCAACCCGCTGATCCTGACCGGTTCGGGCAAGGTCATCGCACTGGATGCGAAGTTCAACTTCGACTCCAACGCCCTGTTCCGCCATCCGGAAATCGTCGCCTACCGCGACCTGGATGAAGAAGATCCGGCTGAAGTTGAAGCCTCCAAGTTCGACCTGGCTTACATTTCTCTCGACGGCAACATCGGCTGCCTGGTCAATGGCGCCGGCCTGGCCATGGCGACCATGGACACGATCAAGCTGTTCGGCGGTGAACCGGCCAACTTCCTCGACGTCGGCGGTGGCGCCACCGCCGAGAAGGTCACCGAAGCCTTCAAGATCATGTTGAAGAACCCGCACCTGCAAGCGATCCTGGTCAACATCTTCGGTGGCATCATGCGCTGCGACGTGATCGCCGAAGGCGTGATTACGGCATCGAAGGCAGTTTCCCTGAGCGTCCCGCTGGTGGTGCGCATGAAGGGCACGAACGAAGACCTGGGCAAGAAGATGCTTGCCGAGTCCGGCCTGCCCATCATCGCCGCCGACACCATGGAAGAAGCCGCGCAGAAGGTTGTTGCTGCGGCCGCTGGTAAATAAGCAACAGTCGCTCAAGGAATAATTATGTCCATCCTGATCAATAAAGACACCAAAGTCATCACCCAAGGCATTACCGGCAAGACCGGCCAATTCCACACGCGCATGTGCCGCGACTACGCCAACGGCAAGAATTGCTTCGTCGCCGGCGTGAATCCGAAGAAGGCTGGCGAAGACTTCGAAGGCATCCCGATTTTCGGCAGCGTCAAGGACGCCAAGGCCCAAACCGGCGCCACGGTTTCGGTCATCTACGTGCCGCCCGCAGGCGCTGCAGCCGCAATCTGGGAAGCCGTCGAAGCCGAACTCGACCTGGCCATCTGCATCACCGAAGGCATCCCCGTGCGCGACATGATGGAAGTCAAGAACCGCATGGCCAAGATCGGCAGCAAGACCAAGCTCCTGGGCCCGAACTGCCCCGGCTTGATCACGCCTGACGAAATCAAGATCGGCATCATGCCCGGCCATATCCACAAGAAGGGCCGTATCGGCGTGGTTTCGCGATCCGGCACGCTGACCTATGAAGCTGTTGGTCAATTGACCGCGCTGGGCCTGGGCCAATCGTCGGCAGTCGGTATCGGCGGCGACCCGATCAATGGCTTGAAGCACATCGACATCATGCAAGCCTTCAATGACGACCCCGACACCGATGCCGTGATCATGATTGGTGAAATCGGCGGCCCTGACGAAGCCAACGCATCCTACTGGATCCGTGACAACATGAAGAAGCCGGTGGTTGGCTTCATCGCCGGTGTTACCGCTCCTCCGGGCAAGCGCATGGGCCACGCCGGTGCGCTGATCTCGGGCGGTGCCGACACGGCGCAGGCCAAGCTGGAAATCATGGATGCCTGCGGTATCAAGGTCACCAAGAACCCGTCCGAAATGGGCCGTTTGCTGAAGTCGATCCTGTAATCGGTTTTTCAGAGCAAACGAAAACGCCGGCAGCGATGCCGGCGTTTTTTATTCAAGCGCGCCTTATTTTTTCAAGATCACTTCAGGCTCGCCTGCAATCCCCGGCGGGGCAATCCGCGGCAGCCACTTGGCGTAGATCCGGCCAAAACTGCCGTCGCGTTTCATGTCATCGAGTGCGCTTTGCCAGCGCGCGATGACGGTATCGGGCGTGTCGCGCGAAAATGCCAGGTAGCTGCTGGTGCGCAGGAAGCTGTAGGCCAGTTCGAGCTGGCTCATGTCCATGGCCGACTTTTCCAGCAGTGATGGCAAGGTCTGATCGTCCGACACCAGCAATTCGCCACGATGGTGTGCCAGCATGGGCAGCATTTCTTCCGGTTTGGCGGCATTGTTGTCCAGATTCTCAAAGCCCAGCTTGGTCAGGACTTCATTCGAATAATATTCGCGCGGCACCAGGATATGGCCGACCGCTTTGGCATCCTGCAGGTTCTTTATGCTGATGCCGCTGCCGCGCAAGGCATAGAAGCTGGTGGTGACGACCGCAAACGGGCCGACCCACTTGAACTGATGCTCGCGTTCGGCGGTTCTCATGGTGGTAAACACCACGGCATTGGGACCGTTCGAGGCCAGCTTGTAGGCACGCGCCCATGGCACCACCGAGATCGTGCCGTGGTCATTGATGCGGCGCTGTATCTCCTGCACCGCTTCCACGGCCAGGCCGGATGGCTTGCCATGATCGCTGAACGTCATGGGCGGGTACTCTTCCGTAAGCAATTGCAGTTCCTGTGCGCTGCAATTGCCTGCCATGGCGCAGAGCAGCGGCCAGCAAAAAAACAGCGCGGCAACTCGGCTTTTCCATTGGCTCTTCCATCGGCACTGCCAACTCATCATGCGCCCTCCCTCGGGTTGCCTGCCATAATAGGTGTTCGATCCACCTTTTTTACGTCCCCTGACCAATAAATGCAAGCCCTGGAACTGTTCAATTCACCGCAAGCCTGGGCTTCGCTGACCGACATCATGCTGGTCAACCTGCTCATGTCGGGCGACAACGCCGTGGTTATCGCCCTGGCAGCGCAGTCCCTGCCGCAAAAACAGCGCAAACCAGCCATCATCTTCGGCAGTGTAGCGGCCATCGCCATGCGCACGGTGTTGACCATTTTTGCCCTCAAGCTCCTGATTCTGCCTTATTTGAAAATGGTTGGTGGCATACTTCTCGTCGCTGTCGCCGTGAAACTGTTGCTCGATCGGGACAAGGAAGCCGAACATGCCGCACCGGCCACGGTGGGGGCGGCCGTCAAGACCATCCTCGTGGCCGACCTGGTCATGAGCCTGGACAACGTTCTGGGTGTGGCGGCGGCGTCACATGGCGACCTGCTGTTGCTGATCATTGGCCTTGTACTCTCCATCCCCCTGATTGCCTTCGGCAGTGGTCTGGTGATGAAGCTGATGTTGCGTTTCCCCATCGTTGTGCCGCTGGGCGCGGCCTTGCTGGGCTATCTGGGCGGGGAAATGATCTTCGCCGATGTCGCCTTGCACGGCTGGATGGATTTGAACTGGCCGGCCCATGAATGGGGTATTCCGGGGAGCGGCGCAAGTTTCAGTGGGCCAGGCACGATTGCTGCGCTTTTTTCCGTTGTAGCGGGCCTTTGGCTGGGCGGGCGGAGAAATCCCGCTGCAATAAAGACAAACAATGGCTGATTTGCACCGGAATTACGCGTGAATTAAGCCGGATTTTGCAAATCAGCGATAGAATTAACAATCTATGTCCCTGTTGGCGTTAAAACCACTGGTAAATGGTAATATTGTTTCCCAGATCCAATATTTGGACTGCTTGTATACGTGCTTGCGAGTATTGATTTGTTCAACGATGTAACAGCCTGACAGCGCAACCTGTCCAATCGAGCCCATGGCCTATCATGTCGAGCTAAAGATCGCTTCCAAAACCGATACCGGTCTGGTTCGCTCGCATAATGAAGATGCGATTGTCCACAATCCGGAATTCGGGCTGGCGGTGTTGGCTGACGGCATGGGTGGCTACAATGCCGGTGAAGTCGCCAGTGCGATTGCGACGGCCACGCTGAAGGATGCGGTTGAAAAAGAACTGGTCAAGCACGACTGGCTGGGGCGCAACAATCACAGCAAGTTCGTGCAACATTTACTGGTCGGCTCGGTGGAGCGTGCCAACATGGCCATCCTCGATGCTGCGCGCAAGGAACCGCAATTCTCCGGGATGGGCACGACCATCGTCGCCGGCATCTTCCATCAAGACAAACTGACCATTGCCCACGTCGGCGACTCGCGCGTCTATCGGTTGCGCCGCGGTGAACTGGCCTTGATCACGCGTGACCACTCGATGCTGCAGGAGCAGATCGATGCCGGCCTGATCGACCCGGAATGGGCCCGTTTTTCCGCCAACCGCAACATGATCACGCGCGCCGTCGGTGTCGATAGCGCAGTGCAGGTCGAGGTGCATGACCACCTCACCCAGGTCGGCGATATTTACCTGTTGTGCTCGGACGGCCTGTCCGACATGCTCTCGACCCAGGAAATCCACGAGATCATGAACCGCAGCGTGTCCGACCTGGAACTGACCTGCGAAGCCTTGGTCGCCCGCGCCAACAAGAACGGCGGTCGTGACAATACCTCGGTGATCCTGATCGACGTGCAAGCCAACGAAGCGGCGCAAAACGGGTTGCCGGGCCGCGCATTGTCGTGGCTGGCCGACAAGACGGTTGGCTTGAAACGCAGCAAGCTGGCCAAGTAGAAACACCATGGCAAAAATCGTATTGACGGTAGACGGTGCCGTTCTGAAGGAACTGCCGCTCGACAAAAAACGCATCGGCATCGGTCGCCGCGCCACCAATGAACTCGTCATCAACCACGTTGCCGTCAGCGGCTTGCATGCCGCCATCGTGGCGCAGCAGGACAAGTTCTTCGTTGAAGACCTGAACAGCACCAATGGCACACAGTTGAATGGGCAATTGATCGGGCGTCAGGAACTGAACGATGGCGACCTGATCGAGATCTCGCCGTATCAGATCAAATTCCACGCCGAAGCCGGCAAGGCAGCCTCGGCTGGCCACGTGGAAACGGTCAAGCTTGCCGTCGAAGAATTGGCTGCGGAAGCCGAAAGCATCGATTCCGGTACCGTGCTGCAGGAGTTTGCCATGCTGCGCGTGCTCGATGGCCCGAGCGCCGGCAAGGACTATGCCTTGTCCCGCCCGGTCACGACCTTCGGCCATCCTGGCGTGCAGGTGGCCGTGCTGACACAGCGCAAGCAATCCTATTTCATTTCGCACGTCGAAGGCACCCTGACACCCAAGGTCAACGGTGTGCCGATCGGCGAGGGTTCGCGCAAGCTGAAATACGACGACGTGATTGAGCTGTCCGGCACAAAAATCAAATTCTGCCGCGACGAGTAGTGGCGTACACCAAGCGGCACACAGAAGCGCAGCAAAGGGAGCAATATGGCAGTCATCGCCGTCGTAGGGTTGGGTTATGTCGGGCTGCCGCTGGCTGTGGCTTTCGGCCGGACCACGACGACCATCGGTTACGACCTGTCGACCCGCAAGGTCGATGAAATCCGCGCCTTCGAGGATTCGAGCGGCACCGTCTCTGACGAAGAGTTGCGTAAGGCAATCCATCTGAGCGTCACGCATCGCGCGGCCGATCTGGCCCAAGCCGATTTCATCATCGTTGCCGTGCCGACCCCGATCGACAGTGCGCGCAAACCCGACTTCAGCCCGCTGGTGTCGGCTTCCGAAACCATAGGGCGCAACATGAAGCGCGGCGCCGTCGTTATCTATGAGTCGACAGTCTATCCCGGCGCCACGGAAGAAGTCTGCATTCCGGTTCTGGAACGGGAATCGGGCATGAAATGGAAGCAGGAATTCCAAATCGGCTATTCGCCGGAACGGATCAACCCGGGCGACAAGCAGCACGTGCTGGAAAATACGGTCAAGGTGGTGGCCGGCGACTGTCCGGCGGTGCTGGAAAAGGTGGCCGCGCTGTATGAACAGGTGGTGGCTGCCGGTGTGCACCGCGTCTCGTCGATCAAGGTGGCGGAAGCGGCCAAGGTGATCGAAAACACACAGCGCGACTTGAACATCGCACTGATGAACGAACTGGCGGTGATCTTCAACATGATGGACATGGACACCATCGAGGTGCTTGAGGCTGCCGGCACCAAGTGGAATTTCCTGTCGTTCCGGCCCGGCCTGGTCGGTGGCCATTGCATCGGCGTGGACCCCTACTACCTGACCTATAAGGCCGAAATGCTGGGTTACCACCCCGACGTGATCCTGGCCGGGCGGCGCATCAACGACGGCATGGGCAAATACATCGCCGAGCAGACCGTCAAGCAATTGATCAAGGCGGGCAGCCAGATCAAGGGTGCGAAAGTCAACGTGCTGGGCGTCACGTTCAAGGAAGACGTACCTGATGTGCGCAACTCCAAGGTGGTGGAGTTGATCCGTGAATTGCAATCCTATGGCGTTGACGTGCATGTGCATGACCCGGTTGCCGATGCCGACGAGATCCGTCATGAATACGGGCTGGCACTCGAATCCTGGGAGGTCCTGCCGCAGGCAGACGCCATCGTGGTGGCGGTGGCACACAAGCAGTATCGCGCCATGAGCCCGGCCGATTATCGCGGGAAGGCCAAGGCATCAGCCTGTTTTGTCGACGTCAAATCGCTGTTTGACAGCGCGGCTTTGCTGGACGCCGGTTTCCAGTTGTGGCGACTGTAGGTGCGATGTGAGCGACTCCAAGAAAATCTATGTAACCCGGCCCGAGCTGCCGCCACTTGAAGACTTCCTGCCCCTGCTGCAGAAAATCTGGGACAGCCGCATCCTGACCAACGGCGGCGCGTTCCATGAAGAGCTGGAGCAGGCGCTGTGCGGGTATCTCGGCGTGGAACATCTGTCGCTGTTTTCCAACGGCACCCTGGCGCTGATCACCGCGCTGCAGGCCTTGCGAATCACCGGTGAAGTCATCACGACGCCGTATTCCTTTGTCGCAACGGCGCATTCCCTGCTGTGGAACGGCATCAAACCGGTGTTTGCCGACGTATGCCCGCGCACCTTGAATCTCGACCCGCAAAAGATCGAGGCAATGATCACCCCGCACACCACGGCGATCATGCCGGTGCATTGCTATGGCCAGCCTTGCGATGTCGATGCCATCCAGCGTATTGCTGACAATTACAACCTGAAGGTCATCTACGACGCGGCGCATGCATTCGGCGTGCGTGATGACATCGGTGCCGGCGGCAGCGTCTTGCGCCACGGAGACCTGTCAGTCTTGAGCTTTCATGCGACCAAGGTATTCAATACGTTCGAAGGCGGTGCCATCGTCTGCCCAGACCGCAAGACCAAGCTGCGCATCGACCAGCTGAAAAATTTCGGCTTTGTCGACGAAGTGACCGTAGTGGCGCCTGGCATCAACGGCAAGATGAGCGAATTCAATGCCGCGCTCGGCCTGCTGCAATTGAAAGGGGTGGATGATGCGCTGATGCGTCGCCGCGACATCGGCCTGGCATATATGGACGGACTCGAGTTTTTGCCGGGCATAAAATGCCTGTTCACCAAGGCCAGCAATACCAATTATTCCTATTTCCCCATTCTTGTCGGCCCGGAGTATTCGCTGGGCCGTGACGGACTCTATAATCGTCTGCGCGAACATGACATTTATGCACGGCGGTACTTTTACCCGCTGATTTCGGACTTCCCCATGTACCGCGGCCTGCCGTCGGCCGGCAGGGTCAATCTGCCCAACGCGACCGAGGCCGCAGACAGGGTGCTTTGCCTGCCGATTTTCCCTTCACTCGACGCCGATTCGGTGGGGGAAATTTGCAGCCTGATATCCGGGGCGGCTTAGTGCCTGCCTCGATGGCCTGCCCCGTTGCGGCAGGCGTGGGATTACCTCGATTGACCATGCAAGAGGCAGCGTGAAGCACGTCATCCTGGCCAGCTATACGGTGCAAATCTACACGGCGCTGATCGGCGTCGTGATGATGCCGTTCTACCTGCATTACCTCGGCACCGAGGCAATGGGGCTGGTTGGTTTTTTTGCCATGCTCCAGACCTGGCTGACCTTGCTTGACTTCGGCCTGACGCCGACCCTGTCGCGCCAGATGGCAACCTTCAAGGCCGGTACCTTGTCGAAAGATGCGCTGAGCGGGTTGCTGCGTACGCTCGAATGGTTTTTCGGCTCGATGGCATTGCTGGTGATGCTGGCAGGGGTGTTCTCGTCATCGTTTCTTGCCATTCATTGGCTGCAGCTTGGTCACCTCGAGGCAGGAGAGGTTACGCGCTGCATTTCGATGATGGCCGCGATTGCCGGCTTGCGCTGGATTTCCGGCCTTTATCGCAGCGGCTTGGTTGGCCTGGAAGAGCAAAACGCCTGCAACAGCATCATCGCCATTTTCGCCACGCTCAAGTTCGTCGGTGTGGTTCCGTGGATGATGCTGGTCTCGCCCAGTCCCACCACGTATTTTTCCTATCTGCTTTTCATGTCTGCCGCCGAATCGGTAGTGTATTGGTATGTCCTCAGGCGCTGCATGGGCGGGCCTTCACACGGCATCCGGCCGTCGCTTGCGGTGTTGAAGGACGTCTTGCCTTTTGCCGGCAGCCTGGCATTTACGACTTCAGTCTGGCTCTTGATCATGAATCTGGACAAGCTGTTGCTGTCTCATTTCCTGCCATTGAAAGAGTATGGCTACTTCAGCATCGCCGTTGCCGTGGCGGGAGGCATCATTTTGCTGGTTTCCCCGATCGCGCAGGTGGTGCAGCCGCGGCTGACGATCCTGTTTTCCCAGGGAAAACGCGAGCAGGAAATCAAATTGTTCCGGGAGTGCAGTCAATTCACCGCCGGCCTGATGGCTGCGGTCTGCCTCAATGTGGCCATCTTTGCCGAGCCACTGCTCTATGCCTGGACCGGCGACGCCGACATTGCCGGCAAAGCGCGGCCCATCCTGTTTTGGTATGCTTTGGGCAATGGCTTGGTTGGTATCCTGACCTTGCCGTATCTGATCCAACATGCAACCGGCAATTTGCGCCTGCATGTCGTTGGCAATATTATTTTCGGCTGCATTCAAATTCCTGCGATCGTTTATGCTGCGTGGGCGTATGGGGCGCTGGGTACGGGGATGGTCTGGTTTTTTTCCAATGCGGTCGTGCTGGCGACATGGACTCCCGTGGTTTTCCGCCGCTATCTCGCGGGCCTGTATTTCGAGTGGCTTGTGAAGGACGTGCTGGCGCCATGGGCCGCTGCATCCGTCCCTGTTATCCTTTTCTGTGCCTTTTGCTCCTTTCCTTCGTCGCGGGCGCTGGTCATGGCCGAATTGCTGGCAAGCGGCGCCTTGTCGTTGTTGATGGCATGGTTGGCAGGTGGGATGATGCGGGTTCGTGTCTTGAACCTGTTTGCCGCTAAGGAAAAGCCAGGATGAGCCTGAATTCCAGTTTGCTCCAGCTCGCCGTGCAACTGAAAAAGCGTGCGCGGCGGCTTTACGCGTCCAATTTCCTGCGCAGCGCCCGTGTCGCGGCACAGCGGCTGGCGCAATTCGAAGGGCAGTACAAGGGCCTGTCTTCGCGCGTCATTATCGTGCTCGCGCCCGGGCGCGATATCGTCAATGGCGGCGTCATGTCCCTCGTTGCCATCGCGGCAGAGTCGGAAAAGCTGCGTTCGGTCCATGAGGCCGACGTCGTCGTCTGCACCTGCCCCGGCGAGCCGCCTTTGCTGCGATATACCAAGTTTCCCAATGACAGGATACTGTTCGACTTTGCATTCATCATGGCTCGGCTCGCGCCGGGCACGGAAGTGCTGGTGCACGTCCCCGAGATGTATGTTGCGCAATTCTTTGCCCACAGCGCCGCGCTCCTGGCGGCACGGGCAGGGACGCTGCGCTTGCGCTTCAACATCCTGCTGCAAAACATCGACATGATTCCGCAGCGCAGCGATATCGTGCCACTCCAGGAAATCGGCCCGGTGACCGTGACGACGGCGCATGAGGCGTATGCCAACGTGGAGACGCAGCGGCGGCTGGGGTGCATCGTGCACCATCTTTCTGCCTGGCCGAGCCCGACGAAATTCGAACGGCGGCCTTTTGCCGAAAGGGAAAACATCCTGGTGTTGTCGCCCGACTTGCATGAACGACGAGACGCCATTGTTGCCGAATTGAAGCGCCGCCTGCCCGATTTCCGCTTCGTCACGGTCTGGAAAATGACCTACATGGAATATCGGGAATTGATTGCGAAGGCCAAATTCTCGCTGACTTTCGGGGAAGGGCACGACGGCTATTTTTCTGAAATGATCCAGGGGGGCGGGATTGGTTGCGCAGTCTACAATGCCCGGTTTTTTACGGAAGATTTTGCCGCGCTGCCTTTCATCTATCCATCCTGGGATGAACTGCTGCGCCGGCTTCCGGACGACATACGTGCAGCCAACGTGCCGGAAGAATTTTCCCGCCTGAACGACATTGCCTACCGGGTATTGAAGAAGGGATCCTCGGCGGAGAAGTTCCAGGCCAATCTGCTCGCCTATTATCAAAAATATTTTCCGCGCCCGCCCGCATCGGGCCGTCTTTCGCTCCGATGGGATTCCCGGCATTTTTCCCCAGGCTATGTCAGGGTCATGCGCATTCAGAGAGAGCGTCGCCGGCATCTCGACGGCCTTGCACCAAGGGCCGACTCGCGGGCTATCATCCTGATCGTTCCGGGGCGCAATCTCGTCAATGGTGGGGTCATGTCGATCATCTCGATTGCGCAGGAATCGGAAAAACTGCGGAACTTGCATGGCGCCGACGTTTTCGTCTGTACCTGCCCCGGCGATCCGCCTCTACTGCGATACACCAAATTTGCCAACAGTCGCACCTTGCTCGACTTCAAAGCCGTTCTCGACAGGCTGGCGCCGGGCAAAGAAGTGCTCGTACACATCCCCGAGCTGTACGTGCCGCAATTTGCCGCCGTCGGCTTGCCGCTGATCGAGGGCAGGGATCTGCGTTGGCGCTTCAATATCATGTTGCAGAACATCGACATGATCCCGTCGCGCGACGTTGTGGAAAAGGTGAGGGAACGCGGCACGGTGACGGTGACGACCGCGCATGAAGCCTACGCCACCATGGACACGGCAACGCAGCTCGGTTGCGCCATCCACCACCTATCGGCTTGGCCCAGCCCCACCGCGTTTGAACGGCGGCCCTTTTCCGAGAGGGAGAATATCGTCGTGATTTCGCCGGACCCGCATGAAAGAAAAGAGGAGATTTTCGGCGAATTGGTGGCGCGCCTGCCCGAATTCCAATTCGTCACGGTCTGGAAAATGACTTATACGGCCTATCGCGAATTGATTGCCAAAGCCAAATTCTCCCTGACCTTCGGGGAAGGACATGACGGTTATTTTTCCGAAATCATCCAGGGGGGCGGAATCGGCAGCGCGGTTTACAATGAGCGGTTTTTTACGGATGATTTTGCTTCCCTGCCCTTCGTTTACCCTTCCTGGGATGCCTTGCTGCAGCATTTTCCGGACGATGTTCGTGCCGCAAACACGGCGGAAGAATTCGCGCGGCAAAACGGCATTGCTTATAGTGTATTGTCGAAGGAGTCGTCACTGGAGAGGTTCCAGGAAAACCTTCGTTCCTATTATGAAAAATTCTTTGCGCAGGCCACCGCCTCCATCGCGCCGCAATTAAACGAGGTGGAAAAATCATGAACATGTTCATTTATTGCGCCGGCGGATTCGGCCGGGAAATTTTCGACACGGCGCAACGGGCCAATGCGGCCCGGAAGCTCTGGGACGGCATTTATTTCCTCGACGATTTTGCACAATCGGGTGCCGAATTTTACGGCACCCGGGTATTCGGCCTTGATGCCATCGCCGGACAATTCGCCGCCGATGCAGTGGAGGCGGTTATCGCCAACGGCGAGCCTGCATTCAGGAAAATGCTCTACGAAAAGGCGCAGGCAGGCAATCTGCGCCTGGGGCAGGTGATCGACGAATCGGCCATCGTTTCGGGCACGGCCCAGCTCGGCGAAGGCGCCATCATTACCGCCTACTGCTCGGTTTCCAGCCGCGCCTCGCTGGGCGTGAACGTCGCGGTCAACACAAAATCCGTGGTCGGTCACGACGTGCAAGTCGGAGACCATTGTGTGATTTCGTCGTTCGTCAACCTGGGTGGCGCCACCTCGGTCGGGGAAAATTCCTATATTGGAATGGGCGCGCAGATCAAGGAAGGCATCAAGATCGGCAAGGATGTCATCATCGGCATGGGTTCGGTCGTATTCAACGACATACCCGACGGCGTCATCGCCTTGGGCAACCCGGCCAGGCCCATGAGGCCGAATGTCGAAAAACGCGTATTCAAGAAATAACCTGGGGAATCACATGACCAACAAAGAGAAATACGATCAGATTTTCATGGACTGCTTTTCCGTCGAAAAGGATGTCCTCAACGAAAAATTCGTCTACCAGTGCGTGCCGCAATGGGATTCCGTCGGCCACATGGGGCTCGTCGCCGCCCTGGAAGAGGCATTCGACTTCATGATGGAGACTGACGACATCATCGATCTCGGCTCGTATACCATCGGTATCAAGACCCTGGCGAAATACAATATCGAGATCTGACGCATGCCAGCTCCCGGTGTCGAGGCTGCAGGCTTTTTCGAATCGCCCGATTTGTTCGGCGACGAGATTGCCATCGTCTCCGACACGCGCGAAACCTTGACGTATGCCGACCTGCGCCGCATCGCCGATGCACTGCGAGGCCATTTCACACGGAAGTCCCTGGTATTCAGCCTGTGCGACAATTCGCCGGAATCGGTGGCGGCCTACCTGGGCTTTCTCCGTGCCCGCGTCGTGCCGGTGATGCTCAACAGGGGCATCCATGACGAATTGCTCGGCAAGCTCCTGCTGGCATATGAACCCGAATTCATCTGGCTGCCCGCAGACCGGGCCGCGAACGCGGCCGGCACACATTCAGGCACTCATCTCGGCGAAGAGCTGTATCGCTACGGCGCCTACGTCTTGTGCCGGACGCGCTTCGCGGCGCAGTATTCCATCCACGACGATCTTGCCCAGCTCCTTGCGACTTCGGGCAGCACCGGCAGCCCGGTCCTGGTGCGGCAGTCCTACCAAAACATTGCCGGCAATGCGCGCGCGATTGCCGCCTGTCTCGGCATCGGCAAGAACGACCGCCCCATCACCACGCTGCCGATGAGCTATACCTATGGGCTGTCGATCATTTGCAGCCATTTGCAGTTGGGATGCACGCTACTGCTGACCAACAAGTCGTTGATGGACAAGGGTTTCTGGGAATTGCTGAGGGGCGAAGGCGCAACCACTTTCGGCGGCGTGCCCTATACCTATGAAATGCTCAAGAAATTGCGTTTCGCCAGGATGGACCTGCCCAGCCTGCGCTACCTCACCCAGGCCGGCGGGCGTTTGAGCGCGGAGCTATCCCGCGAGTTCGCAACCGTATGCCGGGAAAAAGGCATGCGCTACATCACCATGTACGGGCAAACCGAAGCGACGGCGCGGATGTCTTACCTGCCGGGCGAACATGCGGAGACGAAGGCGGGAAGTATCGGCATCCCAATCCCCGGCGGGCGATTCCATTTGGAGGACGGCGAGGGCGCCGAAATCACGGAACCCGATGCCGTGGGCGAGCTGGTCTATCGGGGGGATAATGTGGCGATGGGCTTGGCGTCAGATTGCAGCGAACTCGGCAAAGGCGACGAGAACCGCGGCACCTTGTACACGGGGGACCTGGCCAGGCGCGACGAGGACGGGTTTTATTACATTGCCGGAAGAAAGAAGCGCATGCTCAAGCTGTTCGGCAACCGCGTCAATCTTGCCGACGTCGATGCATGGTGCAGCGAACTGGGCTTTCCTGCCATGAGCGCCGGCGAGGATGACCATTTGCGGATCTACACGACCGCGGCCGAGGCCTTGCATCATGCCGAAATCCGTAAAGCCGTCGCCGGCAGGATGGGGATCCATCCTTCGGCGATCGACGTGGTCCATATCGACGAGTTTCCGCGCAACGAGGCGGGGAAGCTTCTATACTCGGCGTTGCCGTGATCGGGGAAAGGCAGGCATCGATTGTTCGCATTGGCTGAAATCCTGGACGTGCCGCCATATTCTCTCGAACGCGAAGAGAAGGGTGCCCTGTACACTCGCGCACTGTCCGACCTGACCATGCATCATCACGCGCACTGCGCGCCTTATGCGCGCATGCTCGACGGGTTTGGCTATCGTAATGGGACGGTCTTCTCTTCCATGGCCGACATTCCGTTCATTCCGCTGCGGCTGTTCAAGGAATACGACCTGGCGAGTGTGGCCAAATCCGAGGTGGTCAAAACCATGACCTCGTCGGGCACGACGGGCCAAAAGCTTTCGAAGATCTTCCTCGACCGGGAAACTTCCACCAACCAGACCAAAGTGCTGACCAAGCTGGTTGCATCGTTCATCGGCAAGAAGCGCCTGCCGATGCTGGTCATAGATTCCAGGGAAGTGATCAAGGACCGGAACCTGTTTTCGGCCCGGGGCGCCGGCATACTCGGCTTTTCCATGTTCGGCGCCGACATCGAGTATGCGCTGGATGCGCATATGCAACTCGACTTGCCGAAAATCCAGGCGTTCATCGACAAGCATCGGGGCGGGCCTATCCTGTTGTTCGGTTTCACCTTCATGATCTGGGAACATTTTCGTTCTGCGTTGCGCGATGCCGGCGTGAAACTGGCGCTGGACGGCGGCGTATTGATCCACGGCGGCGGCTGGAAGAAATTGAGCGAGCAGGCGGTCGACCGCGAGAAATTCAACCAGGCCATCCACGAGGTCAGCGGCATTGCCCGTGTCCACAACTATTATGGAATGGTCGAGCAAACCGGTTCGATCTTCATGGAATGCGAAGCCGGCAAACTGCATGCCTCCATTTATTCCGACATCCTGATCCGCGATCACCGCAATTTCTCGGTGCTGCCGCACGGGCAGGCGGGATTGATCCAGTTGCTGTCCCTGCTGCCAACCAGTTATCCGGGGCATTCCATCCTGTCCGAAGACGTGGGCCGCGTGCTGGGCGAAGACGACTGCCCGTGCGGCAGGAAGGGCAAGTATTTCGAGATCCACGGCCGCATCAAGAACGCCGAAGTGAGGGGGTGCAGCGATGCCTATGCTACCGCCGCCTGACCACCGCCTTGCCTACCTGCTCGGTACTCCCGAGGGTTTTGCGCCACGGGGCGCGGCGATACCCTACGACGCCTTGCACTGCGAATTCCTCGCCGCGCTGTCGTCGGCGCTGCTGGCCGACGCGGAAGCCAGACGCTATGCCGATATCGTGTCGTTCGCCTACTGGTGCCGCAAGGCCAATATCGAGCGCTTGCGCCAGGACTTTTCAGCGCCGCAAGTCCGCCTCGGGCTGGGGCTGACGTTTCACATCACGCCATCGAACGTGCCGGTCAATTTCGCGTTTTCCTTTGCGTTTTCCCTGCTGGCCGGCAATGCCAATATCGTGCGCGTGCCGAGCCGGGAATTTGCGCAGACGGCGCTCCTTTGCCGCATCATGCAGGGTTTGTTCGGTCTCGAGAAATACCGGCCGATTGCCGATGGCACGGTGTTTGTCAGGTACCCGCAGGACGACGCGATCACGGGCGCGTTCTCGGCCCTGTGCGATGCGCGCATCATCTGGGGCGGCGACCTGGCGATCAACCACATCCGCACGCTGCCCGTTCCCGAACGCGCGAGGGAGATCGCCTTCGCCGACCGCTATTCCTTTTGCGTGCTCGATGCGCCGAGCATTGCCGGTGCAAGCGACGCGGAGATCGACCGCCTGGCAAAGGGTTTCTTCAACGATACCCTGTTGATGGACCAGGATGCCTGCTCCTCGCCTAGCCTGGTGGTGTGGCTGGGCGGCGGCGCATTGTTGCCTGTAGCGAAGAAGCGCTTCTGGGATGGCGTCCATGGCGCCATTGCAGCAAAATACGACTTGCAGGCTTCGCACGTGATGGAAAAATTCATGATGCTGTGCCGCGACCACATCGAGCTCGACAACATCGCCGGCGTGGACAGGCACGAGAATTTCCTTTACCGCATCGAACTCGACAGCCTGCCCGAACAGACCGATTCGCTGCGTGGAAAATACGGCTACATTTACGAATACCATGCCGCCTATCTCGACGATGTTGCGCCTGTCGTCAACACGAAGTACCAGACCCTGACGTATTTCGGGCTGGATCGGGAGCAACTGATGCATTTTGTCGTCGGCAACCGGCTCTCGGGCATCGATCGCGTGGTGCCGGTTGGCTCGGCACTCGACATCGACGTGGTTTGGGATGGTTACGACATCGTGCGCACGCTGTCGCGCATTGTCGATTTCCGGTGAGACCGGCGCAATACGCAAACACTGAATAGAGGAATAGCAAGATGGAAGGCTTCAGCCTGAATTGCATCGAGTTGCAGGAATACCAGCCGAACCGCTATCCGTTCCTGATGATAGACCACGTCGATGAAGTCATCCCCGGCGTCAGTGCCAAGGGGTACAAGAACCTGAGCTTGAATGAGTGGTTTTTCCCCATCCACTTTCCGGGCGCGCCGAACATGCCCGGCGCACTGCAACTGGAGGCGCTCGCTCAGATGCTGACGGTCGCCATCACCACCCTGCCGGGCAACAAGGGCAAGGTGACGCATGCCTTGTCGCACACGGTGCGTTTTCGCAAGGAAGTGCTGCCGGGCCAGAAGTTCGTGATCGAGACCACCGTCCTGTCCTGGAAACGCGGCATCTGCAAAGGCAAGGGCGTGGCCTATACCGATGGCGAAATTGCTTGCGAAGCCGAGATGCTGATTGCGATACCGGACATCCTCAAGCAGTTCCTACCCAAGGCACCTGCTTAATTCTGGTACGCCAGAATCTTCTGCGCGATCTGCTCGCCGACCAGGCCGTAGAGGTTCAACAGATACTTGTAGTCGGCGGTCTTGCCGAATTTGTCGGGCAGGCCGATGATCAACTGCGGCGGCGCATTGCGGAAGGCTGTCTTGTATTCGGCAACGGCGCTACCCAAGCCTCCGATCACACTGTGCTCCTCGACAGTGACGATCAGCTTCGATGAGGCGATGGCACGGTCGAGTACGGCCGTATCGAGTGGCTTGATGGTATGCATGTTGACGACGGTGGCCGATACGCCTTGTGCTTCCAGGACCTTGGCTGCTTCCAGCGACTCGTAGACCATGGTGCCGTTGGCGATCAGCGTGATGTCGCTGCCTTCGCGCAAGGTGATCGCCTTGCCGATCTCGAACTCGTAATCTTCTTGATACACCACCGGGTTGTTGGCCGCACCGGTCAGGCGGATATACATCGGCCCTTCGAATTTCGCGGCGGCGAAGACGGTCTTGATGATCTCGGCGCAATCGGCCGGTGCCACGACGGTGAGATTGGGGATGGAGCGCATGATGGCTGCATCTTCCAGGCCGTAATGCGAATTGCCGAGGAAGGCCATGGCCACGCCGCTACCGATAGCCACCGCCTTGACGTTCTGGTTCATGTAGCCCAGGTTCATGCGGATCTGTTCGCTCGCACGCATCGCGATGAAGGGCGCGAACGAGGTGGCGAAGACGGCAAAGCCTTCCTTGGCCAAACCGGCGGCAACCCCGATCATGTTTTGTTCGGCGATGCCGACGTTGACGAATTTTTCCGGATAGGCCGTCTTGAAGCGATCGAGCCCGGAAGAATTGCCCAAGTCGGCCGACAGCACCATCAGGTTTTCCTGCGTTTCAGCAAGCGCCAGGATGGCTTGGCCGAAGACGCCGCGCGAGCCCAGTCTCGACCATTGGCGCGCATTGGCTGGCGTAATCTCAAGCATCGACGCTTTCTCCCATTTCCCCAATTTCTCTCAAGGCTTGCTCATAATGGTTCTTGGTCAACCGGTTATGATGCCATTCGTTGTTGTTTTCCATGAAGGGCACGCCCTTGCCCTTGACGGTTTGGGCGACGAGCACTTTCGGCATGCCTTCGATATGGTGATTGGTGAAGGCATCGTACAGCACAGGGATGTCATGCCCGTCGACTGTGCGCACGTTCCAGCCGAAGCTTTTCCATTTTGCGGGCAGGTCGCCCAGGTCCATGATTTTCCTGCCTTCGCCATCGCTTTGCAGACGGTTCCAGTCGACGATGGCGGTCAGGTTGTCCAGCTTGTACTGGGCGGCGGACATCATCGCTTCCCAGACTGCACCCTCGTCGCATTCGCCGTCGCCGAGCAGCACATAAACCTTGTGCGTCATGCCCTTGCGCTTTGCTGCCAGCGCCAGTCCGACGGCCATCGACAAGCCTTGTCCCAGGCTGCCGTTGGACGATTCGATACCCAGCGGCAGGTTCATCACCGGGTGGGCGATCAAGTCGCTGCCATTGGTCTGGAATGTGGCGAAGACTTCGTCGGAAATCAGGCCGGCCACGTTCAGGGCGCTGAAGTAGCCCAGCACGCCATGGCCCTTGCTCAGAATGAAGCGGTCGCGGCCATCCCAGGCCGGATTCTTGACGTCGTAGCGCAGCACGGCACCGTACAGGGTGGCCGTAATTTCCACCATCGACAGGCCGCCGCCCAAGTGGGCACTCAGGTTGCAGGCATGGCTGATATCGAGGATCTTGCGCCGCATGGTCCTGGCCATGGCGATGATTTTTTGTTCGTCCATTTGCGGCTTCCTCCTAGATGTGTCCGCCGTCCACGCGCAAAACCTGGCCGGTCACGTAGCTTGCCAGGTCGCTGGCCAGAAACAGTGCCACGTTGGCGACTTCGATGGCTTCGGCAGGGCGCTTCAGGATGGTCGCATTGACCAATTTGTCGCGCGCCGTCGCATCCATTTGCTCGAGCATGTCGGTCCTGGTCACACTGGGTGCAATCGCATTGACGCGGATGCCCAGTTCGCCCAACTCGGCCGCCATGGTCTTGGTGGCATACATCAACGCCGCCTTGCTCGCCATAGCTGGTTGTGCCGGCTTCGCCGATCAGTCCCGCCGTCGAGGCGACGTTGACGATGGCGCCGGTCTTGTGCCGCGCCATGAGCCGCGACAAGCCCTGGGAGAGCAACATCTGCGAAAAGAAATTGATCTCGAAGACGCGCTTCATTTCCTGCATCGACGTCATCTGGAACAGGGAGCCCGAAGGCACGCCCGCATTGTTGACCAGCACGTCGATCCGTTTCTTTTCCGAGACGATGGCCTTGATGCCGGCCTTGATCTGTTCGCCGTCTTCCAGGTCGAAATACACCGGCTTGATGGCGACGCGGGTCTCTTCAGCAAGGCGGGAAGCCAGTTCGGAAAATTCCTCGGTCTCCTTGCGCACGCAGGCGAAGATGTCGGCGCCGTTGCGCGCAAACACTTCCATCGTGGCCTTGCCGATGCCACGATTGCAGCCGGTGATGACAGCAGTTTTGTTTTTTAAAAGCATGTTGCTGTGGATTATACGTCCTATGAAGCCTGTTACCAGGTGCGATATTTCCTGCCCCGCTCGTACACCGGCTCCAGAAGCGAAAGGTCGCCTTCCTGGACGTCGTGGCCCAGTGGAAAGGGCGGCCTGTGGTCGTGCCCGAGTGCCGTCATGACCTTGGTGTCTTGATAGTAGGATTTTATTATCTGAATGGAAAGGGAGCTGAAGAAACGGAAGTCCTTGACCTTCAGCCCATCGGTCATCCGGGCTTGTTCGGCTGCGTCCAGGTCAAAGAATTCCCGACCGTAGCCATCTCGTGCCGCCCCCATCAGGCGCAACAAGCCTTCCCTGATTGCCGGATAGTCGCTTGTGGCGCGAACGGCTGCGGGAAAGCCGATGTCGGCTGCGCCTGGAACGCGTCCGCCACCGCCCGGGGGAATTAGGACCGCAAGCAGGGCTAGCAGCGTTCTTTCCACTGCCTGGTCGTCCGGTTCGTGTTCCAGGCCTTTATTTGTCGACATGGTCGCGCCGCCTTCAGTTGAGCAGGGAGTGGAGATTTTGCTTGATCTGGTCGGCGATGTGAAGCGCCAGGGCTTGCAAGGTCGACACCGGGTTGACCCCGCCGGAGGTAACGAAAATGCTGCTGTCGACGATGAACAGATTACTGACGTCGTGGCTTTGCCCCCATGCATTGACGACCGAATTGTGCGGATCGAGCCCCATGCGGGCCGTGCCCATCAAGTGCCAGCCGCTGTTGCGTACCGGCCCGTAGGCGAAGTTTTTCTTTGCCCCGGCCGCCTTCATGACCTGCTTGCCCATGTTCAAGCCGTGGGCAAGCATCTTTTTGCTGTTTTCGCTGAGTCGGTACGTGATCCTGGGGGCAGGAATGCCGTGCGCATCTGTCAGGGCCGGGTCCAGCGTCACGGTGTTGTGCAGTTCGGGCAAGTCTTCCACGATGATCCCCATGCCGGCGGTATGGCCGAAGCTTGTGGCAAATGCCTCGTGGTGGCCGTCTCCCCAGGGAATCTCGCGTCTCGCAATGCCCGACAGCGCCGTTTCGACCGGCCCGGCGCCGCGCAATATCTGCATGGTATAGCCGCGCACAAAACCCCGGCTCACGTCGGTTTCGTAAAACTCCTGGCTCAGGATGCAACATCCCTGCGGGCCGAGATGCGATTCGAGGTTGTCTTCGAACAGGCCTTCGACATAGCCCAACGGGTGCAACATCAGGTTCTTTCCCACCATGCCCGAGCGGTTGGCCAAGCCGTCCGGAAACGCGGCCGAGCGCGAATTCAACAACAATCTCGGCGTGCCGACACCGTTGCACGCGACGATGACGATGCGCGCATGCTGCCGGCATTCCACTCCGGCGGCATCGTAATAGACTGCCCCGTTGGCCTTGCCTTTTTCATCCACCGAGATTTCGCGCACGCGGCATTGTGTTTTCAATTGCACGCCGTTCTTCAATGCAATCGGCCAGTAGGTTACGTCGACGCTGGACTTGGCGCCCTGGGCGCAGCCGGTATTGCACGGCCCCAGGTTGATGCATTTCTCACGGCCCTTGTAGCGGCGCGTGATGATGGCGCTATACGAAGGCCACCAGTGCCAACCCAACTGATTGAAACCCTTGCCCAGGGCCTCTCCCATCTTGCCCAGCGGGACTGGAGGAAGCAAACCCTCCATGGGCGGGTAGGCAGGGTCGCCAACCAGGCCGGAGACACCCATCATCTTGTCATTCAAGGCATAGTAAGGCTCGAGTTGTTCGTAGCTGATCGGCCAATCGTCCGCAACGCCATCGATCGTCCTGACTTTGAAGTCCGAAGGGTGGAACCGGGGAAAGTGGCCCGAATACAGGATGGTTCCGCCGCCGACCGCATTGAAGTTGGCGATGGCAATCGGGGAATCAGAATCGTTGACCGGGTAGTCGGATGCCAGTTTCCGGACGTTCGGACTGGCATTGAAGCGGGTTTGTTTCGCAATCTCCCAACTGTTTCCAGTGCTCGGGTATTCGGTCGGGTTCATGTGCCCGCCCTGTTCCAGGCACAGGATGGAAAGGCCGGTGTCGCTGAGGCTCCATGCGGCAGCCGCGCCCGAGGCGCCGGCCCCGATGATCAGGATGTCGACGGTCTGCATTTCAGCCTGCCTGGCCGGCGCCGTTGGCGCGCAGCTCTTCAATGAGGTCCGCGTAGCGCGAAACAAGATGGTCTTCGGAGAACTCACGCTCGGCCCTATCCCGCCCCGTTCGCCCCATGGCTGATGCGCGTTGCGGATCCGCTGCCAGGGCCCGGCATGCGTCAGCGAATGCATTGACGTCTCCAGGGGGGCAAAGAATGCCTGTCGTGCCGTTTTCCACCACTTCCGGCAAGGCCGAGGCATTGCTTGTAATGACAGGCTTGCCGCATGCCATTGCTTCCAGGGCGGTATAGCCGAAGCCTTCCGAATAAGAGGGAAATAATAGCGCGTCACACCGACGGTACGTTTCGACCAACTCCTGCTCCTTCAAGTGGCCTAACAGTGTCATGTTTTCCAGGAGGGGGCGCTTGCCCCATTGTTCAGTGCGGCCTGCCACGTCAAGATGAAACCCCTTGCCCAATTGATGCATGATCTGCGGCAGGAGGTCTGCACCTTTCAGACGGCTTGGCTTGCCAACAAATAAAAGCCGAAACGGTGGGTGCCTGTCAGATGCGTCCTTCAGTGGGCGAAAGTGCTCCACGTCAACCCAGTTGTGAATGACGCGAGTTTTGCGTGTGTGAGCAGGTTTTGTGATGCTTGCCGCAGCATAGTTGCTGACGGCAGTGATGCGGTCGGCGGCATCGAATGACAATGTTTCGTATGGCCGGATCAGCATTCTGCGGTACAGCGCCTGGAGAACGCCGAGATGTTCATTCGGCTTCCCAAATTCTGCATGATGTAAGGTCGTCACCAGGGGGAGTGCCTTTCTCTTGAAGGCAAATCCTGTCCAACTGTTAGTGAAAATGATATCTGTTCCGGGAGGGGCAGGAACACGGCTCAGCAAATGCGGCAAGACTTCGTAGCGCAACGGGAACCAGCTGATCTGCGCACTGAATGCCTTCTTTTTCAACGCATCGGCGAGGCGAAGTGTAAACACGTCAGTGCCGCTTCCGGCCTTGATACAAGGCAGCCAGATCTTGACTTTTCCATTCTCCACTATGCTTTCCTTATGGCAAGAGGCCGCCAAGCCAGCAGCAGAGCTTTGGCCGGTGTCAAGCTACGATATCTTATGCAGCGCGTCAGCGCGCGAAGTACCAAGCCGGCTGTTTTTGTACAAATCAGGATCAACATTTCGGCCGGAATCCGCGCAGTCTTTTTTGCCAGCAAAATGTGCGCTCGCGTGATGTGATACTCATAAAACAGGTTGCTGGGACGGTTGGTGTCCTGGCCACTGTGACGCACGCTTGCTTCCTTGATCTGGCGTGTCCTTTTCCCTTCTTGCAGCATCTGCCATCCCAGCAGGGTATCTTCCCCGTACATGAAAAAGTCTTCGTCGAACAATTTCCCCGAGCGGACCAGGTTTCGCCTGAAGAGCATGCAGCAGCCGCTGAGGTAGAAATAGGAGCCCGGTAGACGATGTTCTGTCAGGAGTCCGAAAAAGCGCTGGTACCACAATTGCGGTTGCGGCTTGTCAAGGTCGTCGACGATCATGGGGGCGACGATCTCGGCGTCCCCGGCAGACAGTGCCGCCACCATGGGCTGCAATGCACCGGCGGCCATGGTGGCATCGTTATTGACGAGGAGAATCGAGTCGCAATCCCTGGATGCCGGGTGGCTAAGGGCAAAGTTTACGCCGCGTGCGAAGCCGAGGTTGGTGTCTGGCCTGAGAACGTGCAAGCGATGGGCTATGTTCTCGCTTTTCAGCCGCTCGACTGCCCCGGCCAACGCGGCACTCGCGTCATGACTGTCGGAATTGTCGACAACGATAACCGTATCGACCCCTTGCCCGGCAAGCGAGCGCAAGCATGCCTCCGTCTTTGACGCACCTCGATAGTCAAGGACAATTGCGCAGAGCTTCATGGAGGTTTTTCATGCAAGGGTATGGGAGCCCCGAATTCGAAGGGCAAAACGATTCATGCCATGCTCAAGAGTCGCTATCCTTGTAGTTCAGCGAGGTGATCTGCTCTGAAATCAAACCCATCAGGAATACAACGACTGACGTGATCAGGAGCAAGGCCGACATGTTGGTGAAGCGATGGGTGGTCAGAAAAGTGTAGATGTATTGACCCACACCCAGGCAGAAGAAGGCCAGGCTGAAAGGCATGAATATTTTCAGCGGCGAATACAGCGTGCCGATCTTGAATATGATCAGCAAAAACCGTATGCCGTCGCGGACGATTTTTACATGGCTTTTGCCGATACGCGTGGGCGCTTCGATCGGTACATAGGTCACACCGAACCCTGCCCGGAAAAAACTCATCGTGATCGTGGTCGGATAGGAAAAACCGTTGGGCAACAGGTAGCTGAACTTGCGGAACTTGTCCGCCCAGACACAGCGGAAACCGGACGTGAGATCGGAAACCTTCTGGCCTACCACCCAGCTTGCCAGGCGATTGTAAAAACCGTTCGCCGTGGCGCGGTGGAATCCCGCCTGGGATTTTCGCGAGCGGGCGCCGACAACCATGTGATATCCCTGTGCCAGCTTTTCGAGCAGACGGGGAATATCTTCCGGCTTATGCTGGCCGTCTGCATCCATGAAGACCAATATCTCGCCGGTGGCATTGCGTGCTCCGGTCTTGATCGCTGCACCATTGCCCATGCTGTACGGATGGGAGACGACGCGAACGTCATGGTTTCGGCATAACTCCACCGTATCGTCGGTAGAACCATCATCAACGACAATGATTTCCGCCTCGCCGACAATTCGCTTGAGCTCCGGCAAAAGGACGCGCAATCCGCCCGATTCGTTCTTCGAGGGAAGAATGATCGAAATGTTATTCATGTTTTCGTTCCACATTGGGCTATAGCCGGTCGGGCCGTTCCCTTCCATCGTCATGCCGAAACCAAGTGGCTTTCCGTAATCTATTGAAGCATCGGCTAATTCTGCCCAAGCTTTTGCTCAAGTTCTGCGATCTGCAGAGTATAAGCTTTCAAGGTGTCCATCTGCTTCGCTTCCAGCAGCTCTTTTTTTGCCTCTTCCGGTTTCTGTAGTGCCACCAGGTATTGGATCAGCATCATCCGGTATTCCATTTCCTGAGGACTTACCCGCACCATCTGACGTATGACATCAAGCGCCTGGGGATAGTCATTCGCAACATCCACCAGGTAAAAGGTCAGGCTGTATAGGACCAGTGCCCGCCTGCCTCCGGTGTTGGTCGGATTTTTGAGTGCGGCGTTAATGAAATCCAGCAGGATCTGGTTGCTCAAATTGCATTTTCCTTCAATCCTGCACTGCACCAATCGCGTCAATTTATTTCCGGTATTCGGTTCCGCCGGAGAGAATTCCAGGCGGTGTTTCAAATCCGAAATCCATTTGGGATCGACCTCTCGGCCTGGCCTCGCATTAGCCATGATCAGGGCAATCAGCCCATTCGTATAATTGGGATCGACTGCAGTACTTTTTTCGTAATACTCTTCAGCCTTCAAAAAGTAGGCATCGTTGGTCGCGGCGTCGTCACTGGTGAGCCGGAGGTAGTAGTTGCCCATTTCACCATTGTCACGAGCGGAATCGGGATGGTTCTGGACTTCATATTCTGCAAGATCGAACGTATCGCTCCAATGGATGGAGCGTGACCAGGTGTCGTAAGTGAACAAGGCGATCAACAATAGCGTGGCAAATTGCCGGATGCGCAGCGTGTCGGCATACTTCAGCGGGTAAAGCAGGGCGTAAAAAAATACCAGCAAGATCCCGGCCATCGGCAGATAGTTGCGGTGCTCGTGAACCATTTCCAAAGGCCAGGCGCTAGACTCAAGGATGTGGCCGGCGAAAAAAAACACGATGGCGAAGCTCACCAGCGGCGCTCTCTTTCGAGTGAACCATGCGAGCAGCAAGAGGAGAATCAGGCCGATGATGGCCGGCAGCGTGGTGATCGGAGCAAACAGGGATTGTGAGGTGGCGATGTCGTCGTGAAACAGGCCCATCTGAACCGGATTCGGTGCCACGATTTCACGCAGGTAAAACCATAGTACCCGCGCTTGCGTCATCAAGCGCTCATCGAGCGTAAACGCCCTCCCTATATAGGAATTGGGTAGCCACGATGGATTTAGTACCAAAAACAGCAGGGCGCAGATTGCGGGCAACAAGATGGTGACACTGAATAAGGCTATCAGGAAACGTTTGCCTTTTGGCGTCGCTTGGAACTGGAATATCGTTAGTTCGATCGCCAGCATGTAAGCGGGTAGCAGCAAACCGATTTCCTTGCACAGTGTGGATAGCGGCAGGAACAGAAGCAGGCTGGCGAGGATCCAGCCGTAGCCGTTCTGTTCCCGAACCAAGCGAACTCTCCCGAAGGTGAATGCAATCAAGCCCCAGATGGTAAATGTGGTCGACAGGCTCGTCATGCGCTGAACCACATATAAGACGCTGGTGAGATTCAAGGGATGGACAATCCAGGCGCCAGCGGTCGCCAGGGCGACAATCTGGTATTGCCAAAACGAAAGCGGTTGATCCCGGCGCGAGTTGATTACCTGCAGCAGCAAGATAATCAAAAAATACAGGCTGACGCCATTGACAAGGTGAATGGCAAGATTGGTAAGCTTGAAATAGTAGGGGGACATCCCCGTCGACGAAATATTTGCAACGAAGCTGAGCATGCTGATCGGGCGTCTGAATGGCCCGCTGCCGCTTGAAAGTGCCGCCTTCCTGATATGGTCAAAATCAAGGTGTTCGATGATCAGGCTCTGATTTTCGACGATGTTTGGTCCATCATCGAAAACGAATCCACCACTCAGCCCTGGTGAGTAAGCGAACCAGGCAAGATACATTGCAAGAACCAGCAGTCCGCAGATAATCAGGACGCGGAGCTTGGAATCACTGTGGATTGAGCGCATTGGATCTCTATGGCGATGGAGGGTACTTGCTGCGGACGGATTGTTCAACTTGTCAGCGACGTGGCAGTTCGAAGATGGCGCTCGCCGGGTGTGGCTGCCGACCCGACCATCAGGGTGGAAAGCGATAAAAAAAGGGGCTAAAAGCCCCTTCTTTGTGGTCGAAGAAAAAATTAGCTCTTCGGATAGTACTTCGTCGACACGGTGCCGGAGATCGACCAGGTCAGGCCGGAAGTCGAGCAGACGCCGGAATAGATGATGGTTTGGCCAGCTGCAACCGAGGTACCGATCGACTTCAACGTGATGGTGATGGTAGGTGTAGCCAAGACGCCAGCTGCGGTAACACTGGTCGTGTATTTGCCGGTGATGCTGGCTGCGGAAGGAATGCCCAGCGAGCTGTTGGACATCGTGCCGGAGCCACTGCTGCAGGCAACGCCCATTGCGGTCGTTGTCGGGCTGGCCAGGCTGACAGCTTCCTGGATCTTGGCGCGAACTGTGTAGTCTTGGTAGGCCGGAATTGCGACAGCGGCCAAAATACCGATAATTGCCACAACAATCATCAGTTCGATCAAGGTGAAGCCTTGTTGCAGCGTCTTGCTGCTAAAGCGGCGTTGCAGTTTCATTATTAACTCCTAAAAAAGACGGGGCGGACATTATTTGGGTGACGCATATCGATTTACGCAAAGAGCATGCCAGGGCGCAAGAATTAATCAGATGAAAGTTCTTTTGGACCAAGCCGCCTTTACTGCCGCTACTTTAGCGTAATTCCCGTCACTTTGTTACTTTTCTGACAGAAATTTGTAAATTCGCATCAGGAGGATGGCTTGCCCTGGCTGCCCAAATTTGTCAGTTCCTGACAAAAATTGAGTCAGTTTTATTTCCACTCGCCAAGAATTAACATTTTACAAGGCGAAAATTAAAGATAATGCAGGAAAAAATATCAATTTTGAAATATTTTCAGACTTGCATGGAGGACGGCTCATTGTGCCAATCTCCGGATTTGCCGCCACTTTTCCTTATCAACCGCACGTCGGTGATCGTCATGCCTCGATCTGCAGCTTTACACATATCGTAGATAGTCAACAGACCGACTTGGACAGCCATCAGCGCTTCCATTTCCACGCCTGTCTGCCCGATCGCTTCGGCTTGGACGGTGCATTGTATTGACGAGGAGTCATGAACCACCATGAATTCCACGGCAATATGCGTCAGGCTGATCGGGTGGCACAGCGGAATCATATCGGACGTCTTCTTTGCCCCCATGATGGCGGCGATGCGGGCAATGCCCAGGACGTCCCCCTTTTTTGCATGACCCGCTTCGACCATGGCAAGCGTTTCTCGGTGCATTGAAATGGCTCCCTGGGCGACGGCGACGCGCTTGCTTGCGCTTTTTTCGCCGACATCGACCATATGGGCTTTTCCGTCTGAATCGAAATGCGTCAGCCGGGTGCCTGTTTTCGAATCGCTATCTGGGTCTGGATTTTTGTTCATGAACGAAATGCAACTCCATGTGTCTCAAGTTTCGCGGATTTGCCGCGCTCCTGACATAATACTCTTGCCGGGAAGACAGGCGGCTATCCAGCTGGAGCCTCTTGATAACAAACGTTGGAAGAAGAATGCGTAAACAAAATCTGGTGCCGGATTGGCGTAGACGGTGGATGTCAAAACATGCATTAAGCCGGGATTTTCTTCGTATTGGGCTGATACTTGCCTTCAGTTTGACTGCGGTGTCCCAAGCCGCCGAGCAAAATTTGCCGACCCTGGGCGACAGCGACCGCGAAGAATTGACGCCGGTATTCGAGCGCAAGGTGGGCGAGGAAGTCATGCACATGATCCGGCATGATCCAGACTACATCGATGATGCTCCTACGCTGGAATATCTGAACACCCTGGGGGATAGCCTGATTGATGCCAACCCGGAAGTGCGGGGCGAGGCCAATTATGAGTTCTCGTTTTTTGTCTTGCGCGATCCCACGATCAATGCATTCGCCTTGCCCGGTGGGTTTATCGCCATTCACTCTGAATTATTACTGACGGCGCAAAGCGAGTCGGAGCTGGCCGGGGTTGTGGGCCATGAAATCGGCCACGTGGCGCAGCGCCATATTGCCCGCATGCTGGGGCAGCAACGTCAGGATGCAATCATTCCCCTGGCGGCCATGTTGTTGGCCGTGTTCGCGGCCCGTTCGAGCCCGGACGCGGCCGGCGCCCTTGCGGTCGGCGGCGAGGCGCTGGCGGCTCAGCGACAATTGAGCTTCAGCCGTGATGCTGAGCGCGAAGCCGACCGGGTCGGATTGCAAATCATGTCGGCAGCCGGCTACGATGCGTCGGGTATGGTTTCCTTTTTCGGTCGTATGCAGAAAGCGACACGCATGTATCGCGATGTACCGGCATTCCTGCAAAATCACCCGATGACTTCGGAGCGGATTGCCGACATGCAGGGGCGAATCAATAGTCTTCCCTATAAACAGCATATCGACAGCCTGGATTTTCAACTGATACGCGCGCGTTTGCGCGTTTTGCAAAATCCGAATACGCAGGGACTGCAGGATGCCAGCAATTATTTTGAAAACCGGCTCAAGCAGAGTCCGCGTCAGGAGCTCATCCAGGCCAAATATGGCCTGGCCTTCATCGCCTATCAGCGCGGCGAGTTTGATCGTGCGCACTCTCTAATGCAGGAAGTGCGGGCCGCAACGCAAAAACTGCCTGGCAATGACAATGCATTCGCAAGGCCGAGTTACGGAGCGATCCTGGACAGTACCGATATCGATATCGAGCTTGGGGCCGGCCATGCGGCGGCCGCTACAAAGATCGCAGCCGTGGCACGCGAACAATTTCCGGTTTCCCGTGGCATTGCCCGGCAATATGCCAATTGCCTGATGGCCGAAGGCCGTAATGACGACGCGATCGTGTATTTGCGCGATCAGGCACAACTCTACCGTGAGGAACCACAAGTTCAGGATCTATTGGCCAAGGCCTATGCTGCCGAAGGCAAACAGGCCTTGCAGCACCTGGCATTGGCCGAGTCCTATGCCTTGAATGGCTCCTTGCCGGCTGCGCTCGACCAGATCGGCTTCGCCCGAAAATCGCCTGACGCGAGTTTTTACGACAACGCCGTGATCGACGCACGCGAGCGCGATTTCAAGGAGCGCTGGAACGAGCAAAAAGAAGAGGAAAAAAAACGGAAGTAGGCTTCGGCCTGCCGTCTCATTGGCTTCATGGCATTTGCTGTTGCAACTCAAGCAAAGGGCCGAGATATTGTTCGTATTTTTTCCAGCGTTGTACCGATGACTTGCTGATTTTCTGCCGCACCTGCCAATTGCTCGCCGTGGCCACGGTACGCTCACTCTGATGGAAATCGAGGCAGCGGTCGTCCCAGGGCAGGCCTGCGAAATCAATCATTTTCCGGCTCCATGCCTCCGGCTCGGCGACCAGGCTTTCGTAGGGGACCGTCAGGATGGAATGAGCAGGCAGGACCGTTTCCCAATGCGCCATGACCCGCAGGTAGTCGCGGTAGAAACGGGCGATGTTTTCCAAGTCGTTGGCAAAAGCATTCGCGCTTTCGAATGGCTGGAAGTAGATCGATAAGGCCGTGTCGACCGGATCACGTGTCATGTGGATGATGCGAACGCGAGGCAATGCGGCTTTGACAATGCCAAGAAACATGAAATTGAACGGCATCTTGTCGACAACGTGTGGCAGGTCGCGAGAAAAATCATCGAGATAGCGAAGGTAGTCCTCAGCCAGCTTCGCCAAGCCGCTTTCGTCCAGGCTCTGTTTTAGCCTGGGTAGGTCCTTCAGAGAGATGGCGTTGTTCCAGAACGGCAGTTCGCCCGCCCCGAAGATGGACGGATGGGAGGCCAGAATCTGCTCGGCAAGGGTAGTGCCTGAACGAGGCATGCCGACAATCAGGATCGGCCGATCTGATTCACATGCTTCGGCACGCCTCTCCTGTACCCATGCCGAATCGAACAATTGAATCATCTGGGTGACTGCACTGGCGTGTCCGGCCGGGTCGAATTTTGGCGAATAGACTTTGGATACTTCATTGGCGCGCCGGTAATTGGCAAAGGCGGCATCGCTTTCACCTACATCGTCGAAGTATTTGCCGATCGCGTAGCGCAAATAGACCTCTTGCTGAGGTGCCTGGCCTCTCTCTACGATTTCCAGGGCCCGGTTTAGCCAGGATTGATCGTCCTTGGTCATCTTGCGGATGCGGGTCATGCTGGCCCACGCCAGGGCGGAATCCGGCTCGATCGCGATCGCTTCACGGAATCGTTTCTCCGCTTCTGCGAATTGCCCCTGGTCGGCCTGCAGCAATCCCAGCGCCACGATGGCGTCCACCATGCCGGGGTCGACTTCCAGTGCCTTTCTGCACGCCGCTTCTGCTTCCAGCGGCCGGTTTTCAAAACGCAAAACACTGCTCAAGTTGTGCATCGCCAGCGCATTTTTCGGGTCAAGCTCAAATGCTTTCCGATAGCTTGCCATGGCTTCGTTGGCCCGTCCGCTGCCACGATAGACATTGCCGAGATTGTTGTATGCGCCCGCGAAATCGGGTTTGATTTCCAGCGCACGCAAATAACTGGCGATGGCGGCATCGTGTTCTCCCAGGTCAGCCAATGCGGCAGCCAGATTGCTGTGGGCCTCGGCAAACTCGGGAGCGATCTGCAAGGCTTGCCGATAACAGGCCAACGCAGCTTCAGGCCGTCCCAGGTCGCACAGCACGCTTCCGAGATTATTGTGCGCATCTGCAAATTGCGGGTTATAGATGAGTGCTTGCCGGTAGCACGATTCGGCTTCCTGCCATTGCGCGGTTTCCGCATAGATGTTGCCGAGCAAGAAATACGCTTCGGCAAAATCCGGCTTCAACTCGATCGTGCGGAGGTAGCTCGCCAGCGCGTCTTGTCGCATGCCCATCCGTTGTTGAATCGACGCCAGATGAAAATGTAGTTCGGCACTGTCAGGCGTGCTCGCGATAGCGCGGTGAAGGGCATTGACAGCTTCGCCGGCGCGCCCCATCTGAAGCAAGACATCGGCGAGCACAGGCGCCATGCCGGGTGCACGCAAGCTGGCATCCTGGAGCGTCGTAATTGCATCGTCCTGCTCGCCACTCTGAATCTGTATTGTTGCAAGATTGCCGATAAAGAGCTGCATGTCGGCAGAGTCGGGAAATTTGGCCAGGCCGGCTAACGCCAATTCGCGAGCTTCGGACAGCGCGCCGGATTGGATCAGCAAGCCGCAAAGATCGTGATAGGAGAACTCAAATTCGGGAGCCAGCGCAATTGCTTTGCGAAAGCAGGCAACAGCAGCCTCGATATCGCCATGTTTTTTCTTCAGGGAACCCAGCAGGTAGTAGGCGTCTGCCAAGGATGGATCCAGGCGGAGTGCTTCGTTTGCGCAGCGCTCGGCTTCGTCGTCGCGCTCCAATCCGTTCAGGACGTAAGCCAGGGAGTTGTATCCACGCGCATCGGTGGGGGCCAACGATACGACTTGCCGATATCGCTGTTCGGCCAGGAGCAACTCCCCAGCATGCAGAAAAGCATTTCCTTGAGATTTCAGATCTTCAACATTGGAGGTATCCGGAGCAGACGAAGCTCGCAGCGAGGCATCCGAATCGCCGGACGCAGCGGGTGCGCGCGAAAACAGTTTTCCAATCCAGTTAATCATATGCCAATGGGGCGAAGCCAAGAAGTCTGAGTGCGGGTTGCCGTCGGGGTTGCAATTATAGGCAAGTATCGGTCCGGTCGGTCAGATCCGATGATACCGCGATTCCAGAGGCTAAAATGTATCTGTTGGCGACAGGAGAATGCGCTCCATGGAAATTTTCAGAAGCGCTCCTGGGCCTTGAAATCAATCCGGGACTTTGGCTCGTGGACGTGAAGAATACTGCAGCATGAGTTTTTTCTGGGTACCTATTTTGTCGCCGCTTCAGGAGAACCGAAACGCTCGATGAGCGCGGTGTCGATGGCATCAACGACGGAAGCCCAGTTGCCAGTGTCGCCTTGCCTGAATAGTCTTGCAGACGGATACCAGGGGCTGTCCTGGCGGCCCATCAGCCATCGGAAGTCAGGCAGATAGGGCAGCATGATCCATACTGGAACATTCATTGCGCCAGCCAGATGCGCCAACGAGGAATCTACGGTGATGAGCAGGTCCAGGGACGCAATGATGGCGGCGGTCTCTGCGAAATCGGTCAGGGACGCAGATAAGTCCTCAATTGACGCCGTCTGATTCAGTAATGCCGCATCTCTCTCCGGAATGTCCTTTTGCAGGGATAGAAAGGCGCGATTTTCGGATGACCATAGCGGACTCAGGTTCGACAAGGCAGTGGAGCGGACCTTGTCGTTCTTGTGTTGCGGATTCCCGGCCCATGCCAAGCCGATCTTCGGCTTGCCATTCTTTGCCAGACGGTTCATCCAGTAAGTCACACGTTCCGATGGCGCGTATAGATACGGACAGCGCGTCGGGATCGTGCTCAACTCGGACTTGAAAGCCGCCGGCAGGCTGAGCAGAGCACACTGAAAATCAAACGCGGGCAGGGACCCGGCCTCGTTTTGCGCCACAAGATGGTCGACACCGTCCAGGCCTTTCAGTAGGGTGATCAGCGCAGCCGGTACTGCAAGGACGATTTTTGCTCCCCTGGCCGCAACCAGTTCAACGTAGCGCACGAACTGGATCGTGTCGCCCAGGCCTTGTTCGGCATACAGGAGTATTGTCTTACCCTGCAAATCGCTGTCGCCCAGCCATTGTTCCCCGTGATACTCAGGCTTGAGCGGGGCGTCCACGCTCAGCCATCGATAGTCGTATTCCTTCCAGCCTTCCTTGTAGTCGCCCATTCGCAGTAGTGATAGTCCGCGGCTGTAATGGGCGTCGGGGTTATTGGGGGCGATTTCCAGCGCTCGATCAAACGATGCGATGGATTCAGCCAGGCGCCCTTGTAAGGTAAGAATTGCTGCCGTATTGATGTAGGCTTCAACAGAGGATGGATTGATCAGCAGCGCCTGTTCGTAACAGGCCAGCGCAGCTGCGAATTGCTGCGTCTCCTCCAGCACCGTGCCGAGGTTGATCAGGACATCGTGATTGTCGGGGTCAAATGACTGTGCTTGGCGGTAACACGAAATTGCTTCTTCGTGATGCCCCTGGATTTGCAGGGCCAACCCAAAGTTGAACAGTGCACCGACGTGATCTGGTTCGGTGCGCAGGATGTTCCGGTATTCCATTGCACATTCCATCCACTTGCCCAAGGTCCGGTATGCGTTGGCAAGCGGCAGGCGCAAAAGCGACAGATCGGGTTGCGCCTCAAGACCTTTTGCATAAATCTCAATCGCTTCTTTATGCTTTCCCTGGGATTGCAAGAGCGCACCGAGATTGAAGCTCGCATCAACATGGGCAGGTTGCAGCAACAAGGCGCGGCGAAAACTTGCAGCGGCATTCAAGCTGTCACCCGATGCCAGGAAATTGACGCCGAGATTGCAAAGAATTTCAATGCGCTCTGGTGCCAGTTCGAGAATCTGACCGTAGTATTGCGTTGCTTCACTCCATTGCCCTGTCGCGTGCAGCACATTGGCGAGGTTGAACAATGTGGGCATGTGCGCCGGTTGATGTTCCAGGCAGCGTTTTAAACAGGCGATTGCTTCATCCGGGCGGTCCAGTCGGTAAAGCGCCATGCCCCAGTCGTTCCAGCATTGCGCAAATCCCGGTGCCATGGAGGCCGCGTGGGCATAACAGGCGAGTGCCTCCTCGATCCTGCCGGCCCCTGACAAGGCATTGGCCAGATTGTTGTGGACTTCCGCGCGGGACGGTTCGAGCCGGATTGAGTGCCCCAGTGCTTCGATTGCTTGGGCAAACTGGCTTTGCGCCAAGAACGCCATACCAAGATTGGCGAAGAGGTCGGCGCGATCGGCTTGTATCGACAAGGCATGCTGATAAGCTTGCTGTGCCAGAGCGAACTGTTGCTTTTCGTAGTGCAGATTGCCCAGGCATAAAAACATGTCCACGGATTCCGGAATGTGCGTGATGCCGTCTGACGCAGTCTGTATTGCCATGTCGAGCCAGCCATCCTGACAAAGCAAGCGGCACAGGCCCAGATACGCCGGTTCGAAATCTGCAGCCAAACTAATTGTCGTGCGCCAGCTCGTGCAAGCCCCGTCGATATTGCCCTGTGCTTCGGCAATCTCTCCAAGGATGTAGTGGGTATAGGGGCTGGTGGAGTCGAAGTCCAGCGACCTGGTCAATGCGGTCTCTGCTTGCTGCAGTTCCCCCAGTGCATGCAAAGAAAAGCCAAGCTTCCGGAGTGCCAAGACGTTATCGGGGAGGATGCGGAGCACGTCTCGATAGATGTCGGCAGCGGCGGAGAAATTTCCTGCTTCAAACGCCAGCCCGGCATTGTGCATCCGAGCGGCGATGTCAGCAGGCTCGGTGATTAGTTGTGCCGGGGCCTCGGCCTGGCCGGTTGTTGATGCGAAAATCCGTTTCACCCAGTTGCGCATGCGCCACCTCACACGCGATTCGTGAGCCGGGCCGTTGCGGTCAATTCGGAGAGGGCCTGCTTTACTTCGGCCAAAACACTGTTCCAATCTCCGAAAGTGCGCTGACGAAACAACCTGGCCGTAGGATACCAAGGACTGTCATCGCGTGTGGTCAGCCAGCGCCAGCAGGTATTGTAACGATTGAGCACCCAGACCGGTTTGCCTAGCGCGCCTGTTAAATGCACAACCGAGGTATCGACGCTGATGACCAGGTCCAGATTTGAAATGAAGGCAGCGGTGTCATCGAAATCATGCAATTCGGCGGTCAAATCAATGACACGCGGATCGCCGTTCAATTGACGAACCGCGTCTTCGCCCAATTGAACGCTGAAGAATTCGACGCCATCCACATCCAGCAGCGGCGTGATTTGCTCAAATTCCAAACTGCGCATGCGATCGACTGCTTGCGCGTTGCGAAGATGTTTGCGTGGATTTCCGGCCCAGACCAACCCGACCCGCAAGGCAGTATGCGATGCTGTTTTACGGGACACCATCTCCAGCCACCGGCGCCGCTTTTCTGGTGAACCGGTCAGGTATGGAATGTCCGGCGGGAGGTTCTGCAATGTTGTGCCACACAACAAGGGCAAACTCATCATTGCGCAATGGTAGTCAAATTGCGCGAGATCTTGATCGGATGTGAATACCTTCGCTACGCCTGGACATCGTGCTATCAGTGTCTCGAGAGCTTTGGGGACCAGCGCGTGGATGATCGCACCGCGCCGGGCAAGCAAGGGCGCATAGCGAATGAACTGTAAAGTATCGCCCAGGCCCTGTTCAGCGTACAGCAAAACGGTCTTTCCTGAAAGGTCGCTCTCTCCATCCCATTCCGGCTGGAAGAAGGATGGCTTCCTTTCTTCAGTGCACTGCCACCGGTATTCGTAGTCGCGCCAGGCTTTTTCGTATTCGCCCAGCGCCAACATGCAATACGCTTTGCATAAGCGGGCGTCCGCATTACTGGAATCAAATGCCAGAACCGCATCGCAATAGTCAATGGCTTCGTCATAGTTGTTGAGCGACATGAGCAGGTTGGCGATATTGAGTCGCACTTCAAGCGATGCATTGTTGGCCTGCAGTGCCTCGTGGTAAGTTGCGAGCGCCTGATCCAGCAATGCCTGCTCCTGCAGGATGGTGCCGACATTGCTCAAGGCGCGATAGTCCCTGGGTTTTAGCCGCAAGGCCTCCTGGAAGCACTCAAGCGCGTCATTGAGCCTGCCTTGATCCTGCAAGACCAAGCCAAGGTTCAAGCTTGCATCGAAGTGACTTGTATCGATGTTCAGGATTCGGCGAAAAAGCGTTTCCGCTTCGCCGTATTCTTTCCGATGCTGCAATGCATGGGCCAGGTTGAATAGTGAGCCCAGGTGGCTTGGATCGGTCAGCAATATCGCGCGATAACATTCGATTGCGGCATCATATTGGTCTTGTTTGTGCAATGCCGCGCCCAGGTTGAAGCGCGCTTCGACATGATTTGGCGAAGCCGAAATCGCGGCCCGATAGCATTCGACCGCGTCAGGGTAGCGGTCCTGCGCCTGGAGCACCAGGCCAAGGTTCGTCAGCAGGTCCGGATGGTTTGGCAAAACCTGCAAGCCGGATCGTAAAACAGATGCGGCGTCTTCAAGCCTTCCTTGCGCGCTTACCGCATTCCCCAGGCTGATGAGTGAAGGTAGATGCCCAGGATGGATAGCCAGCGCACGTTCGTAAGAGCCAATGGCTTTCTCCATCTCGCCCTGGGATTGTTGACGCCTGCCCTGATTGAAGCAGGCATCCGCAAGGTTGCGGCGCGCATCAGTCAGTTCCGGATTCAATTCCAGGGCGCGGGTCAAGGACAGGATTGCGTCTTCAAAATGGTCTTGCCGGAATTGGGCGATACCAAGGTTGCTCCAGATTTCTGCGCGGTTTGGTTCGATTGCCAAAGCACTATGAAAGGTGGCTGCAGCAAGGGGCAACTGCTGATTTTCGTATTGCAAATTGCCAAGATAAAAATGGAGGTTTGCCGACTGCGGCAGGTGTGCAAGCCCGTCAATCACAAGTTGCAAGGCCTCGGCGGGCCGGCCTTGTTCCAGCAGCAGATGACATAGCGCGAGATAGGCAGGTTCGCAATCTGGCGCCAGCGCCAGCACGGTGCGCCATTGTTCTGAAGAAGCCTTGATATTGCCCTTGGCATGGCGGACTTCAGCAAGCAAAAAATGCGCGTCGACCAGAGACGGATCGAGTGCAATTGCACGCAGCAAGGCTCGCTCAGCCTTATCGAAATGCGCCAATTCCTTGAGCGCGAAACCGAGATTGCAATGGGCCGAAATATGGCTGTCGTCGCTCGCAACGACTTGCCGGTAGATTTCGGCGGCCGCTGCATAATTTCCCTGCTTCAGTTCCTCACTGCCCTGTTGCATGGAGCGAGGAATGTCGATTGATGCGCTCCCTGCGCTGGCTTTATCGGGCGAGTCGAACAGGCGGCTTATCCAGTTACGCATGTGGTCCTTCGGGCGTTTTTGGGCCAGCCAGCCCGGCACGAGAAGAGGGCGTTGCTACTCCGAGCATATGCTGTCGCAGAGGTGGCCTTCACCAGATAAGTCGCACTTTTGCAATGTTCCGTGCAAGCAGTATCTTGCTGCTTGCTGCATTCGGCAAAATCAAAGTTTGACTAATATCACCCTTGTCAACTCGTCAACAACATCGGCCTGGTAGCCTGCATCCAGCAGTTTCCATTTGAAGCTGTTGGCAAGCTTTGCCTTTTTGTACAGATTCATCTTGTGGTTGACCTTGAAAATCTGTATCTGCTGGCCCATTTTATCAAGCGCATCGCGTTTCTTGGATGCGGTTTTTTCCGACACGTCCGTAGGAACGCGTTCGCTGAAAAAGCCGGCAAGAGTTTCCCCAAATTTTTGCGCGTCGCGAGCGTCGAACCAGCTAAACATAGTTATCCATTCAAAAAATATGACAAGTGCCCGTCAGAGTCGGTATCAAAATGTCCACGGCGTTGTTGCCGCGCCTCGCCGTACCGTCATCGTCGCTCCCCTTGAGCCCCGTACATTTTCAAACCGGTCTTCAGTCCGGCGATTGTACCAATTCAGAGCGCAAGTTTATGCTAATTCGCTTGCGTTGTCCTTCATTCACCGGTCGGGGGAATTCGTAAGGTTGGGGCGGATGGCAATGCAGGTACGTCTTTTCAGCCCCGGGAATTGAGCCGCCTTGCGTCGGCTAATGCCGAGAGCGCCTGCCGGGCGTCTGCCATCACGCTTGCCCAGTCGCCAAAAGACGGTTGGCGGAATAGTCTTGCACTTGGATACCAGGGACTGTCGTCGCGGTCCATCAGCCAGCGCCAGCAGGTATTGTAGCGATTGAGTATCCATATCGGCTTGCCGATAGCGCCGGCCAAGTGTGCAACCGAGGTGTCGACGCTGATCACAAGGTCGAGATTTGATATCAACGCTGCAGTATCTTCGAAGTCATCCAGGTCGCCTGTGAAATCGATGACACGTGGATCACCATTCAATTGCGCAGTAGCTTCATCACCCAACTGCAGGCTGTAATACTGGACATCTTCGACATCGAGCAGGGGGGCAATCTGTCCGAAGCGCAAGCTGCGCATGCGGTCGATGGCATTGGCGCCGCGTACATGCTTGCGTGGATTGCCTGCCCATACCAGTCCGACGCGCAAGCCGCCGTTGTACGTGCGCTCGAGTTTCTCGCGCCACCGGGCCTGCTTTTCCGAAGACGCGAAGAAGTAGGGGATGGGTGCGGGGATGGTCGATACCTCGCTGCCGCATAGCAGGGGCAGGCTCATCATTGCACAATGGAAGTCCGATGGCGCAGGCGATTGCCCGGGGGTGAAGACTGCCGCGACACCCGGGCTGGTCGCAGCCAATGTGCGCAGCGCCTGCGGAACCAGAACTTGGACAATTGCACCCCGTTGCGCGACCAGACCGGCGTAACGAATGAATTGCAGCGTATCGCCCAGGCCTTGCTCGCCATAGAGCAAAATGGTCTTGCCGGCTAGGTCTTGCTCCCCATCCCATTCAACTGAAGGAAAGTCGGGCTTTCCTTCGGCGTCACTACAGAGCCAGCGGTATTCATATTCGCGCCAACCGTTCCGGTAGTCGCCGATAGCCAGCAGGGCCAGCGAGCGATTGAAATGCGCGTCCGCGTTGCCTGGTTCCGTCGCCAGGACATCGTCGCAAATCGCGACGGCTTCCCTGAACCTGTTTTGGGTCATCAGAAGGTCGGAGATGTTGATGCGGGCGACGGTCAGCAAGCCATCGGCTTCGACGGCGTGCCGGTAGCAGGCCAGCGCCTCTTCCAGTTGGTACAGGGCCTGATGGCAGCGCCCAAGATTGCAATATGCAGCCGCATGGGCCGGATTTTGCGCCGTCAATTTTTCATAACACGCAATTGCGCTGGAAAACTCATCCTCCGACTCGAACAGTGTGCCCAGGTTGAACAGGGACTCTGCATGACCGGGCTCGAGTGTCAAAGCGGCCTGGTAAGCCGCAATTGCTTCGCTGGTATGTCTTTGCGATTGCAGCGCGGTGCCGAGGTTGTAGTGTGCAAGCGCGGAGCCGGGCTCCAGGGCCAGCGCCTGGCGCAACGCTTCGATGCCTTCGGCCGCACGTCCCTGGCGTAGCAAAGCGCTGCCCAGATTGCCGTGTGCTTCCGGGCGGCCGGGTGCGAGGCTGATTGCCATGTGATAGCAGACGATCGATTCGTCGAACCGGTTTAGCTGAAGCAGGACATTGCCGAGCCGGAGATGGATGTCGGCGTCGTTCGGTTCGATGGACAGCGCTTCGCGGAACGCTGCGATTGCCATCTCCGGCTGCCCTTGCAATAGCAGGGCCAGTCCCAGGTTCGCCAGGATTTCCGGGCGCTGTGATTGCAGCGTCAGGGCTTGACGAAAGCTGCCGGTTGCGGCTTCGTATTGTTGTTCCTGGAATTGGAGATTGCCGAGATAGTAGTGCAGGTCCGCCGATGCGGGAACGCATGGTATGCCTTCGGAAACCAATTGCCGTGCTTCGGTCAACGCGCCCTTCGCAACCAACAGGCGGCAGAGAGCAAGATAGGGACCATCAATATTCGGCGCCAAGGTCAGGGCCGTACGCCAATGCTGTTCGGCGCTATCCGGCGCACCTCGCGCCCACGCCAGTTCGCCCAATGCGAGGTGGGCATCGACCAGGGAAGGATCGAGCGACAGGGAGTGCGTCAGGTGGGCGGTGGCTTGATCCGCCTCCCCGGCGGCCAGCGTGGCAAGCCCCAGCTTGCAATGCGCCCCGGCATTGGCTGGTTCCAGCGAGATCGCCTCGAGATAGTATGCGCGCGCTGCAGGATACTCGGCCTTGTCAAACAGCGCATCGCCCTTTGCGATATTTTCGCTCGCGGAAGCCGAGGTTACGGAATCGGGGCCGGGCATGGTCACGGAATGACCTTGTCCACGATTGATGATTTGCCTGATCCAGTTGAGCATGGCGCTGTTTTCTGCAACCGACTTTCCGCTGGCGTTTCACGCCTGCCAAATATTCATCAAACAACCAGTGTGCCGTACCGCAAATTCGCGAAGCAAGTTTATGACAATTCGCTTTGCTTGTCTGCAGCCAAAAAGCTGACCACTTTCTCTGGCAGCCAAGTCAATCGCCCTGGCAGGAAGCCGGTGGCGAAACCGACGTGGCCGCCCTTGGCCGGATAGTCCAGTGTGACCCGGGCCGAAGCCTGGGCTGGCAGGTACTGCGGCGGAAGAAACGGGTCGTTGCGGGCGTTCAGCACCAGCGTAGGCAGCGTGATGTCGCCCAAGATGTGTCTTGCGCTGGCGCGGTTCCAGTAGTCTTCGGTGTTGCGGTAGCCATGCAGGGGGGCAGTCACGACATTGTCAAAGGCATACAGGTCGCGCGCTTGCAGTAGCTTGTCCCGATCAAAAAGACCGGGGAATTGTGCTAGTTTTCGAATGCACTTGGGCTTCAGTGTTTTGAGAAACGAGCGTGTATAAATCATGTTGAAGCCGCGTGACAGCGAGGCACCGCCTGCTGCAAGATCGAGCGGTGCCGAAATGGCACAGGCACGGTCGATGATTTCGGCCTGGTGCTGCGATTCGCCGAGCCAGCGCAGTAGCGCATTGCCGCCCAGAGAGACGCCGGCAGCATAAAAGCGGCTACCCTTCGGGCGCGAGCCATGCAGGCGACGAACGATCCAGTCAATCTCGTGTGCGTCGCCGGAATGGTAAAAGCGTGGAGCGCGATTCATTTCACCCGAACAGCCACGGAAATGCGGCACTGCACCTGTCCAGCCCAAGGCCTTGACCTTGGCCATCATGGCGCGAGCGTAGTGGCTGTCCGACGAGCCTTCCAGGCCATGGAACAGGACCAGGAAGGGTTTGCCCGGCGTGCCGTCGACGAAATCGACGTCGATGAAGTCGCCGTCGGGTGTGTCCCAGCGTTCGCGCCGGTAAGTCACGGCTGGCTTGGCGATACAGGTGGCCGGATAGATGGTCTGCAGGTGGCCGCCAGGCAGCCAGTTTGGTGCGAGGTAGTTCAATGCAGCATGGACCCCGCGCTGTGCTCGGTGGTCGCGGCGCCCGGCGCAACCGAGGCGTGATGCACGGCGATGCGCCAGCCTTGCGGAGTCTTGAGATAGATATTGGTGGCGATGATGTGCAATTCCTGGTGGTCGCCATCGTGGGTGCCGCCAGGCTGATTGATTTCCTCGACGATGTTGTGCACGGCCGTCATCAGGTTTTGCGTGACCAGCAACTGGCGTGGCCGTATCGACACACCGCCACGTTCAAAGATCGCTTCCCAGGAGGCGCGGATTGCGCCATGGCCGACCAGGCGCGCCGCACCCGGATGGATGCACAGGATATCTTCGTCGTCGGCCCACAGCGCCATCAGCGCGTCGATGTCGGCGCGGGCGATGGCATCGTAGAAGGCAGCTTCGATATCCTCGGCGGTTCCCAGCAGTTTGCGATGTTTGGCCATATGGCGTCTCGACAGTTGGGCAAGGTGCGGCAGGCACCTTCCGGGCGCCATTTTAGCCTATCCGCCGCGGTGCCAGCGCGATATTTCCCTGAGAACCGGTTTCAAAAAGCCCATGGCGTTGTTGTCGGGGGCGGCCATCCGTCTCTTCATCGTACAGTTGTACTGTCTTCGTCGCTCCGCCTAGGGCCTGTTGACATTTGACGACATGGCAGCAGAAAAATGAAGCCAAGGCTGTTAACTTTTCACGGTTTGTGTTTACATCCTTACTTTTGGGCGCGAGAAGGATGTTGCGAATGTTGT
>Ga0134128_10000364_pt1 | contig 63645 bp, 65 predicted proteins | sample KB31754_FD_96462 | JGI IMG/M metagenome (GOLD analysis project Ga0134128, IMG submission 96462) | Terrestrial soil microbial communities with excess Nitrogen fertilizer from Kellogg Biological Station, Michigan, USA - KB3-175-4 | ecosystem: Environmental > Terrestrial > Soil > Unclassified ... | reverse complement strand
TGAATACGATGATGCGTTTGCCGGGGACGCGCAAAATCCCCGAGAGCGTCTAACCAATGCGTGGACCCCTACAGATTGCCAACAACGTATTTTTCCTCTACTACCTTTTATCGAATGTGAGTTACCTGGCGTTGCTGATCGTGGCGCTGCTTTCGAGCCGCACGCATCACCAGCATCTGGCATCGCTGCGACTGGAACGGATTAAAGCGTCGCCGCTGACGCCGCCGATCACGCTGGTGGCGCCGGCGCACAATGAGGAGGCGTCGATTGTGCCTTCGGTGCGATCGCTGCTGCGAGTGGATTATCCGGAGCTCGAAGTTGTGGTGGTGAACGACGGGTCCGAAGATGGAACGCTGGCGCGTTTGCAAAAGGAATTTGAGCTGCAGCCCGCGCGGCTGCTCTACATTTCGCAGCTTGTGACCGCGCCGGTGCGCGCACTTTACCGCAGCGCGGTGGATTCACGCCTGATTGTCGTGGATAAGGAGGCCGGGGGCTCGAAAGCGGACGCGGTGAACGCGGGCTTGAATGCGGCGTCGAGCCCGTACATGTGCGTGGTGGATTCCGATTCGATGCTGGAATCAGACGCGTTGCTGCGAATTATGGTGAAGATTCTGGAGGACCCGAAACATGTGATTGCCGCCGGCGGGATTGTGCGCGTGCTGAATGGATGCGAGCTGGTGAATGGGCGGATCCGACAAGTTCGATTGCCGAGAAATCCGATTGTAATTTTCCAGGTGATCGAGTATTTGCGCGCGTTCTTGATTGGGCGCGAAGGTTGGGCGCGCGGAAACATGCTGACGATTATTTCAGGGGCGTTTGGATTGTTCCGGCGGGACGTGGTGATGAGCGCGGGAGGGTATCGGGCGTCCTCGATCGGCGAGGATTTCGATTTGGTGGCACGAATTCACCGCAAAATGCTTGAGGAGAAAAGAGAATACCGCATCGTGTTCGTGCCGGATCCGGTTTGCTGGACGGAGGTGCCGTCCACCGCAAAATCGCTGGGACGGCAGCGCGCGCGGTGGCAAAAAGGGTTGGTCGACGTGCTATGGCCGAATCGTGACATGCTTTTCCGACGGCGTTACGGACGGATTGGAACGATCGCGCTGCCCTATTTGTGGATTTTCGAATGGTTCGCACCGGTGCTGGAGATTCTGGGAATCGCGACGATTGCCGCGGCCGCGACGATTGGGGCCTTGAACCGGGGTTTTTTTGTCGAATTCGTGATTTACGGGTACTTGTTTGCGGCGATGATTTCGGTGGGCGCCGTGATGCAAGAGGAGATCACGTACCGGCGTTACAACGATTGGCGCGATGTGGCATGGCTGATGCTTTACTGTTTCCTGGAGCAATTTCCGTACAGGCAAATGCATTTGCTTTGGCGGTTGCAAGGAATGTGGCAATACGCGCGCGGAGACGTGGTGTGGCGGTCGATGGACAGGGTGGGATTGGAAACGGCACCTTCGCCGCGCACAGAGCAGTAGCGAGGTGCGAGCGCGGCGGTATTTTTCCGCGCTATTGTTCGGCCTGGGCAGGAGAATTATTGGCGAGGTTAGCGCCGCCATAGAAAATGGCCCACTGGCCAAAAGCCTTTTGGGGCACGACGTCAACAATGCCGAGAGTTTCGGGAGCGTCAGCGGGGGCCAGAGGCAATACGTTTCCGCCAGCACGGTCGTTTGCAGCATGCACGCGAATGAGAAGAAGGACGTCTCCGTCCACAGGCTTACCACCGCGAAGTTCAAACCAGTAGCGCCAAGTAAGCATTTGATCGCGCATCTCGTTAAAAAATGGACTGGGCCGGCCGGTAAGCAGGCGGATTTGCGGGCTCGGAATCAGCGCGCCATCGGGCGGGGGCACATGGACGCGCACTAAAAACTTTGCAGGCAGGGAAGAGGGAGGCGGCACGTCGATCTGGAAATTTCCGGGGATTGCCTCGGGCTGCACGGGAAGCTCCCAGTTGGGCGCGGACCAGTCGAGACGGGTGCCGTCTTGAAAAGCGATGTGGAGGAGGGTGGCGCGCGCTTGGGCAGGGCACACGCTGCTCGTCAAGCCGCTGGTTGCGCCGATGGAAAAATTCGCACCGGCGGCGACAGGAGTCTTCCAAGGCACGATGGAATACTGGGAAGGCAAATTCTCTGAAAACCACGTTGGCGAAATCACGGGATTCGCGGTGGCGGCAAAAGTGGTGGCGAAAATGCGTTTACCCTGCGCGTCGAAATACTCAATGACCATGGCGATTTCCTGAATGGGTTTGGGAAAACCATTGTTCAGAGTGAGGACGCCGACGGAATTGTCCCGGGCTATGTACGAATTGCTGATGACGCGCAGCGGAAGAAATTCCTTCGGCATTTCGACGGTGAGGTTGCTGACCTGGCAGAGTGGCGAGCCGGCGGTGCCCTCGCGCGCAGAGGTGCGCGCAGTGGAAGCGAATGCGAGCGCAACCAGGAGGGTTATGCCCCCAATGGCGCGCCGGGCGATGCGAGAGTTGTGTTCGTCGCGCGACATAATATTTACGTCATTTACGATAACACAGGCGGAGCGACGTGAACCCGCGGCAGAGAAGTGCGCGGCCCTGTTTACACAAGAGGAAAATATGGTACATGGGGGCCATTGTCGCGTGTGAAAGGCACGCGTATACTTCGGGCACGTCATACGTTGTGAACTGGGATCCTGGAGCGTGACTGCGGCACAGTTGTGCGCGCGATTGCGTTTGCTGCTTCCCGGTGTCAGCGAAACGCCGGATGTATGGAAAGGAGAGGGAAATGAGAAAACCGACTGTGGTGACAGCGTTGCTGTTGATGGCGAGCGCATGTATCTTCAGCGGCGCACGGGCTAATAACAAAAAGCCGGTGGACCATGCGGCGGTAGCGGCGGCATACGAGCAAGGCAAAGCCTTTGCGGCGGAGCAAGAATTCGGGAAAGCGATGTCAGCCTATGAGAAGGCGGACAAACTTTCTCAGCATCAATGCGCAATGTGCCTGCTTGGGATGTTTGCGATTTATAAGCGCGTTGGCGATTCCGGTGAGGCTCTGGATGTTGCGAAGAAGGCTATAAAGGAAGCCGGAGATAACAAATCGCTCGCCGCAATCGCACACGTGAGTCGCGGCGTGTTATTGGCGCAGATGACTTCCAAGGCCAAGGACAAGAAACTGGTAGAAGCAGTCAGCGAAATCCGCGAAGCACTGATGCTCGACCCGTCGAACACTATCGAGCACTTCGACCTCGGCGTCATGCTGATGAAACAGGAGAACGACGCAGATGGCATTGCAGAACTGAAAAGCTACCTGGCATCGAATAGCCCGTCGCCCAAGGATGCAAAGCTGGCGCGCGAGATGATTGCGGATCCACGCCGGGCGCGCGAGCCCTTTGCCCCTGATTTTTCCTTCACTGCGTTCGATGGCACTCACGTCTCATTGGAATCGCTTCACGGGAAGGTGGCGCTGCTGGACTTTTGGGCGACGTGGTGTCCCCCGTGCAGGGAATCGGTGCCCACGCTTCTTACTCTGCACAAGAGATTCGCAAACCAACCGGTGGAGTTTGTCGGCATCAGCGCGGATGCGAACGAGCAAGCCTGGCGCAAATTCGTTGCGGACCACCACATGGATTGGCCCGATTATCTCGATTCGAACGGCGCGGTCCAGGAGAATTTCAGTGTCGATTCGTATCCTACGTATATCGTGATCGATCGGGCGGGGCTGATTCGCTTCCGTCAATCAGGGTTTAGTGATTCGGACAGCTTTTCAGAAATCGAAGGAGCGATCAAGAAAGCACTGAAAGAAAAGCCGGAGACGGCCGCAGTTGCAGCAAAGCGCTCGCCCACTGGACACCCGAATCGGTGAACGACAAGGACGATGGCCATTAAACGGAGTCGCGTCGGGGTCATGGTGATCGCTGCGATTGTGTGCGGTCTTTTTTTGATGGCGGTGAATGCGCGGGGGCAAGGGGCGGAGCCGACGCTGACGTGGACGCGGCATGGGGAAGTGGTGTTTGAGGCGGACGTGCGGCCGGGAGGCGCGGCGAAGAATTCGCGGCCGATGCTGGTGGAGAGCATGGAGATTTCGGGAGTGAGGAAAAAAGAGGGGTGGGGCGAATTCGCGGCGGCGTTTTTTGATGCGACGACGCGGGCGTGGCTGCGCACGATTCCGGCAGCGGCGGTGACGGAAAAAGGGAAAGTGACGGTCGTGTTTACGATACATCGTGATGGAACGCTCCAAGGCGCGCCGGTGGTTGAGAAATCGTCGGGCGATGCGTCGATGGATGCGGCGACGCGCGAGGCGATTGCGAAGTCGGCGCCATTTAGGCAGTTGCCGGCGAAGTATGACAAGGCTGCGGCGCGGTTGCGGGTGACGTTTGAGTACGAGAATCCGCACGTGCCGTCCGCGGCGCAAGACGGGCGATAATTATTGATGGTGCTGAGGGCGGCGCGTTTCGGATACACTCCACCGTTATGAAGCGGCGAGTTACGCGCGTCCTCGTGATTTCGGCAGCGGTGGTGCTGGGCCTTCTGTCGGTGTGGCGGCCGAAGGCAACGGCGATAGGAACAATCCTGCTGTTGTACGTCACGTTCGAATACCTGCTGGCGACGCGCGACAATCTGGATCTCTCGCAGGAACATTTCAATCTGATAGAGCGGCAGATGCAGAGGCAGGAACGCGTCTACCTGCATTTTGACCTGATCAATACCGAAGCGGAGCTGGTGCTGCGAGTGTCGAATCTTGGGCTTTCGAATTTTCTGCTGCAAAGAGTGCAAGTGCGCCGATCCGATGGGGCGGATTTTGATTACGACGTCCACAGAATCGTGCAATCGGGAAAGACGGAGAATATTTTGATGTCTCACCATCTGTACGAAGGCCTGCCGTTTGGCGGGGATTTTGAATTTACGCTGACATACCTGGGGCTCGACGGTTCCGGCAAAACGGCGCCAAAATGCTTCAACGTTTTCCTGGGATTGAATGAAAGTCCTGTGGACGTGAGAGAGTGGCTCGACGACATTATCAACTGGGGAGCTCACTGTCCGAAGTGCGATTTGCCGGCTCTGCTGAATCTACACGGGCTGACAACGTTTGAGGCGGCCGCAGCGAGGAAATCGAAGATGACGGAGGATCTCGGCGCATCGTGTCCCAATCACACGTCCGAGTTTATTCTGAGCGACCAGGCTATCAAGGAGAAGCAACGCGCACGCGACGATCAGCGGAGAATGTAGCGCCAGTTGTTCCTGCGGATTGTCGGCAGAGACGATTTGACAGGTCGCGTAGCGTCCTTTTTCCGGCGTGTTTTTGAAATTGTGGACTTGCGAATTGTGACCTCTCGCTGCCAATGCCGCCTTGGACGATTTTGTCTTACATACACAAGCAGTTGACAAAATTCTGACATGCGCGTAAAAGATTTTACTGTAAGCTCGATTTGTGTGACTCGCTGAAAGCGGCGGGCCGCCAAAAACGAACTTGATGGTTTCCGCGCCGGCGCAATGCCGGCGCTTTTGTTTTACGCCTCGATTTGAATTCTTGACGACAAATGAACAGGGAGGTCTTCGTGCCGAATTACAACGCACAGAATCCGCCGAATTCCGTTTATCCGGGCGATGTGGCGGTTGCCTTCAACGCGGAAGCACCCGCGGCCGGCCAAGCGAGCCAGCAATTCGCGCTGCCGAGCTACTCGGGGTTTCCGGAGAACGGGCGGACGGTTCGCTGGCAGACAATTTATGGAACGGCGCCGACGAGCGTGTCCGTGGTGCTGCAGACGGCGATGGTCGATGCGGACACGCAATACACGACCGTTGACACTTCGACGGCGACGACAGGGGAAGCTCGTACGGTTGCGGGAGTACGCGGAAAGTTCATCCGCGCGAAGGTGAGCGCGATTACGGGCGGGTCTGGCGTGACCGTGCAAGTGCTGGGGTGAGTCTTGCCCTCAGGGGTTGAAACCCTGAGGTCCCCTTGGCCGGAGCCAGCAAGAACGAAAAGCAGATTCCTCGTCGCGATTGCTCCTCGGAATGACATGACAATGTGTTTTTCAAGAGACTGAACAGTGCGCTGACGGAAACTGACCCATGGCGCGGTTCCACGGAGCGAAGCTCGGCGCTTTGCGCCGACAGGCGGGGTGAACGCCGCCCCTACGAAAAAGGCACACAGGCTAAAGCCTGCCTGGGGCCGTTCCTTCGTCAGGACAAACGGGCAGAGCTGTGGAACGCGAGGCAGGGCATGACTGAACGAAAACCCAAGGCGCAGGGCGTGAAGAAACGCAGAGGGAACACACGCAAGCGCGGGGCGCGGCGGACGAAGGAACGTCAGATGAACGTGCGCAGGAGAAGCGCGCCGGCCAGTCAAAACGCCATTGTGCCCGCACAAATAGAAATAGAACCGCTGCCGCGTCCGCGAATTCGTTTGCGCACAGCGTTGCGAGCGGTGGGACTCGATGAGTGGCAAATCGCATGGAATCTTAAGGTGAAGGTTGATCAGCTAAGTGAATCAAAGTTCGCAAGCGACAAGAAACTGCTGCTGGAGTACATGAAGGAAGCGACCCGGCATTTGGATCCCGCGTCGGCGGCTGCGGCAGCAAATGCGGCATCGCCGGATGCGGCGACGGTGGAGATTGTGCATCACGTTGCGCGGCCGGATAGAGGGATTGCAAACGGCTAGGCTCAAACGCAACAACGGAGATGGCTCGCTGAATTTCAAAACAACAGCGGATTCCTCGTCGCGATTGCTCCTCGGAATGACACATTAGAGGCTCTTCAGGGAATTACCGACGTCGATGGTTACTTCCGGATTTCAACGGTGGGTTAAGGCGTGCGTGGACGCCCAGCGGCTTAAGGCGAACGTGCCGACGGCGAGTGTGGAAAATGTTGACGATGAGGAGCGGCGGGTTCCGTTGGAGCTGCCGTACAAGCCGTTCGCGAAGCAAGACGAATTTCATAAGTGCGAGGCAAAGTATCGGTTGTTTGGAGGGGCGGCGGGGCCGGGAAAATCGAAGGCGCTGCTGATGGAAGCGATTGTGCAGGCCACGCGACTTCCGAACGTCAACACGCTGCTGCTGCGAAGGACGTTTCCGGAACTTGAGGGTTCGCTGCTGCTTTATTTCCGGCGCGACGTGCCACGAGAGTTGTACCGGTCGTTCAACGAAGCGAAGCATACGGTGACGTGGCACAACGGGTCGACGACGCGGTTTGGATATTCGCAGTCGGAAAACGATATTTATCAATACCAGTCGGGCGAGTACTTATTCATCGGGATCGATGAGCTGACGCATTTCACTCTGCGGCAATGGCAGTTCCTGACGAGCCGGAACCGGTGCCCCGTGGCGAAAGCCTTTCCGAACATGGCTGGCGCGACGAATCCTGGAAACATCGGGCACGCGTGGGTGAAAGCGCTTTTCGTCGACAAACAGCCGGCGGCGGGAATGGATCCGCGCGAATACGACGCGGCGGACTACGCGTTTATCGCGGCGCGCGTTTGGGACAATCCGATTTATGCGAATGATGCGTCGTATTTGAAAACGCTCGAGAAGCTGCCGGATTCCTACCGGCGCGCGTTTCTGGATGGCGACTGGAGCGTCTTCGCGGGGCAGTATTTCACGAATTTCGATCCGTCGAGAAGCGTGATTCGGGCGGAATCGATCGCGGCGGAGGCTTGGTGGCCGCGCTGGATTTCAATCGATTGGGGATTTGAGCATCCCGCAGCGGTGTATTGGCACACGAGTGCTCCGGCAGTCGAGGGCCGACAACGCCGGCTCGATGGTTCTCACACGCATGGCCACGGTTGCGACCTGCCTGCGCAAAATGCTGAGATTCCTCGGGCCGGTGTCGTGAGCTCTGCGAATGCGGGCTGCGATGGGCGGAGAAAAACGCGCGTGGTGACGTATCGGGAATTTGTGGAGCAGCATGTGGCGCCGCGCGAGCTGGCGCGGGAAATCATCGCGCGTTCGCGGGATCGGGAAGGGAAGGCGGAGCACATCGACGCGATTTATCTGTCGCCGGATGCGTTCGCGCACCGCACGGATGAGTCGTCGATCGCCGAGCGGCTGGGCGACGCGTTAGCGGCGGCTGGGTTTCCGCGTCCCGTGCCGGCGGACAATGATCGGGTGAGCGGATGGATGCTGATGTACGAAATGCTCGAAGCCGATGAATGGCAAATAGGGGATTCGTGTCCGGAGCTGATTCGCACGCTGCCGGAGCTGGTGCGCGATACGGTGAACGTTGAGGACATCGCCAAGCGCGAAGGCGACGATGCCGCGGATGCGGCGCGTTACGGTTTGAAGACGCGAGTGTCGGGAAAAATACCGAAGCCTCCGCGCGAGCAAGAAATACATGCACGCGTGACCTCCGAGGACCCCACAATTCGGGCGATTCAGGCGCGCAAAGCGGAGTTGGAAGTACCAGCGAAAAATCGACCCGTGTTCGCTCCGTGGTCGAGATGGCGCCGCAATGCATAACCTTGCCGAAGTCGTCTGATACCGGAATCATGCCGTTTTCTGATCTATACAGGCGGATCGCTGCGCGGTTTCGCGTTCGCACGCGGTATACGCGCGCGCTGGAAGCCGAAGTGGCGCGGCTGCGGGCGGAAAATCATGCGCTGGTGAATTCGATATTGGGCGTTGCGGGGATTGCGCCGGTGCGATTGATTGCCGGCGCCAATGGTCCACAGCATTTATCGCCGCTCGCAAGCGCACAATCCGCTTCTGTAGGGGCGACCGTTGGGTCGCCCGGGCGAGGTAAGCCTCGCCCCTACGAGTGCGAGACGGCAAATTCGGAGATGAGTGCGAATAACGCGCCGTTGCGGCGGCGTTCGTGGCAGCAAATTGAGCGATTGCGCGAACTTGAAGATGCACGCGCGGCGCGACGTGAACGCGAAACGGATACGGAGACGTTTCCGACGCCAAGCAATATCGTTCCGCGAGCGTAGCCGGGAAGGGCGCGCTGGATCGAGACGCCTGATGGCGGCGCGGACGCCGACTGTCCGAAGGCGGGAAGTATGTGACTCGGAGAGGCCTCACGTCAGTTGCGGCAAAAGCGGCCGCAACGGGACGTGAGCTACAGCGCAAAGCAACGCGGGACGACGAACGCGACCGTCGATGCGCGAAGCGAGAAGTCACAACTACAAGCAATCACGTAAATCAATCTTGACGAAAAAGCGCGGGGCTTAAGAGAACTTTCAAGCACGCACAAACTCTATGACACGCAAACAAACGACTGACGAGGAAGCGAAAGACCAGATTGGCGCGCCTGCGGATCCGGGGATTGTGCCGGTGGAGCAGGGAAACGCCACGGACCGGCTAGCGACACGTTCGACGGCCGCGGCCGCGGATTCATACGGACCGAACAACGAGCAATTGCCAGAGCGGCTACAGAACGCGGTGCGCCGGCTGGCGCTCGAACTGGCAAGCGAGTCGGAAATATCGCGGCGCGCGGAGATTCGCCGAATCAAGCAGGCGCATCAATTCTGGCGTGGATTGCAATATCTGTGGTGGAGCGAGCGCGACCAGAACTGGCATTTGCCGTTTGAGCAGAAGATGACGGATGAGAGTTCGGTCGAGGATATGCCGCGCTACGAGTTTGTCACGAATATTTATCAGGCGTTCGGACTGTCGATTATTTCGGTTTTGAGCCAGGATATTCCGCGGGTGCGCTTTTTTCCGCAGTCGGCGGAAAGCGAGGCGGATGTCTCGTCGGCGAAGTCGGCGAGCGAAGTATCGAAACTGATCGAGCGAAATAATCGCATCGGGAATTTGATCGTGGAGGAAGCGTTTCACCTGTGGACCGGCGGAAAAGTGGGCGCGTATGTCCGGTACGTGGTGGATGGGCAGCGATTTGGATTTCATCCGGAGACGGAGCTGGATGAGAGGCAAGTCAAAATAGGGGGCGGATGGATTTGCGGAGAGTGCGGAGCGGAGACGGCAACGCATAAAGATGACACCGGCGAAGACGAGAATAGAAAAACCTCACGTCAGCCGGACATGAATCGTCCGGCGGGACGTGAGCTACAGATGGAATGCGCGGCGTGCGGGGCGTTGTTGACGGAAGAGAATTACGTGCCGGAGGAAGTGATTACGGTGCCGGCGGGCGTGCGAACGACGCGCGTGGCGAATGGACAGGAAGTGCTGACGATTGTCGGAGCACTGGAACTGAAGACTCCGCCGTGGGCGAACGAGATTCACGAATATCCGTTTCTGCAATGGAATATGGAAGTGCATCAGGCGCGTTTGCGCGCGGCATATCCGCATGCGGCCAAGAAAATTGGAGCTCCCATCGCAGCGGGAGAATCCGCGCAATACGAGCGGCTGGCCAGGCTGGAGCAATCGCAAGGCGGTCCCGTGACGGCAGGCGGCGACTTCAATCCGAATCTGATTACATTTCAACGGACGTGGCTGCGGCCGTGGGCGTTTTACCAGCTTGATGATGAAGCGCTTCGTGATGAGCTGCTGGCGATTTTTCCGGACGGCTGCTACGCGGCATTTGCGGGCGAGGTTTATTGCGAGTCGCGCAACGAGAATATGGACGACCACTGGCGCGTGATGCACGCGATGCCGGGAGATGGATCGAGCGGACGTCCGGCGTTGGGAGACGCGCTGATCAGCGTGCAGGAACGGTTCAACACGCTTTCGAATTTGCAGATTGAGACTTACGAGTACGGCATCCCGCCGATTTACGCAGACAGCGAGGTGCTCGACTTTGACGCGCTGCAATCGCAGACGGCCGAGCCGGGCGCGCATTATCCGGCGAAGGCGAAGGCCGGACAACCGCTCGCCGCGGGATTTTTCCAGCCGCAGGCTGCGCGAGTGCCTCCCGATCTTGCGGGACACGCTGCGGACTTGATGGGGCCGGTGGCGCAATTCTTAACGGGGGCGTTTCCGGCGCTTTTTGGCGGCGCGATGACGAACACCAGCACGGCGTCGGGTTACGCGATGGCGCGCGATCAAGCGATGGGGCGCATCGGGTTGGTCTGGCGGCGAATGAAGTTTTTTCACGCGGATTTGATGCTTGCGGCGGTCGATTGCTTCCGCAAGAACCGGCCGGGCGATGTGGAGGTAACGCTGTTGGGGGCCGGCGCGGCGTTTGAATCGAAATGGATTCGATTGGTGGACTTGAAAGGTGAATTGTTTTCGTATCCGGAGACGGACGAACAGTATCCGACGCAGTGGGCGGATCAGCGCACAGTGCTGATGCAATTGATGGCGAATCCGGATCCGCGTTTGCAGGGGGTGCTAGGCGATCCGTCGAACCTGGGATTGCTGAAGCGGCTGATTGGATTGGATGAGCTGGTGATTCCGGACGAGGAGTCGCGAACGAAACAGTATCGTGAGATCGCGCAATTGTTGCAGGAACAGCCGGTGGTGCGTGCGGATTCAAGAACGGGCGCGGAGCAGATGTTGCCAAGCATCGTGCCGGATGAATTTGCGGATAATCACGCGGTGGAGCTCGATGCGTGCAAGCGGTGGTTTTCTTCGGATGCGGGGCAGATCGCGAAGATCGAAGCGCCAGCGGGTTATGCGAATGTTCGCGCGCACGCGCAACTGCACGAGCAATTCCTGCGCAAGCAGCGCCTAGAAGCGGCGCGGGCCGCTCAATCTGTCGGCGGGCAATCCGCCGCGCAGCAACAGGCGGCCAAGTAAAACCGTCTTAAACACGCGATAAGGTTCGACGTGGCATAACGCCCGGAGAATTCAAAATGCCTTTCATCAACGGACGCTATTATGCGAATCCAGTATTTGGCTGGGGCGTCGAGTTGGCCAGAATTATCGCTCGTCACGAAGGCCGCAACTCAGGAGGCAACAGTGATGCGTATGGCGCACCAGGCCGCTATATTATTGGAAATGTACCGTCCCTTGGCATATACTCTTCTGCGCAGCTTGGTGTGACAGAGCCCTCTGACCAGGCCGGTGGTTTTTGCGACCTGAAACTCAATTCTCATCCCCACGGTGTGAAGTGTGAACAGGGTAAGGATTATCACGGACTGGCCGTACTCGTCATTGCCGGCGTTGGCACAGGATTCCACTATGTTGATCCAAACAGCATACGCGTTGCGGCAGAAGCAGATAGCGACATCGTGAGCGTTGACGGCCGACCCGTGTCAATTCTCGGAGGCCACCAGCAATGGACCGTGGATTTCACGATCAAATCCGGCCCCGGATTCAAGCAGCAGGGCGGCGCGATCTTATGGACCATCCGATACAAATGTACCGGCAAGGGAATGGAAAGGCAGTATCGTCAAATCCTCCACTGTCTATGAGGCCGCGCGCGGTTTCGCGGTCGCGCCTTTGGCTGCTGCTGCCCCTGTTTGCGCTGTTTGGTTCTACTGCATTCGCACAGGGTCGCCATTCCGGCGCAGTTTTGTGTTTTGTGCGCAATCTGCCGACCGAGGTTCCTTCTAACTTCCAGGAGATCGACGTCAAGAAGCAGTTTTTTGCCGCGGACTCGAGCTCGACTGCGGAACTCCGGATTAAAAACCTTTCGTCGAAGCCCATCATCGCCATGCAGTTCGTCCTCGAATATTACGGAGCAAATGGAGAACGCTTCGGAGACGCGATCGCACAAGCAATCGCTAAGGAAGTCCCGGCAGGGCAAGTCTTGGCGATTGGGAAGCGCATGGACGGTGGCGGAGCTGACGAAATTTCAAATGTCGTGCAACCGGGCGGCACTGCCTCCATCGACGGTGGCGGCTTGTTCGCAACAGCAACTTGCCCGGTGCGCGCGAAATTGACGGCAGCGCTGCTCTGGTTCTCCGACGGCACATCGGTCGATTGGTCCGCGCCTGATTCGCGTATTGATCCAGAATCCGAAGAACTGCCCTTCGCGAAGCTGCCTGCTTGTCTGGTTGAACACCATATCGACCGTCTTTTTATGGTTCTGGATTTAGACGAGACAGGCCGCGTACTAAAAGCGGCGGCGTTTCCGCCGGATGCCTCTCAGCCGGAGCCGTGCGACCTGCGGGAACTAGGGGACTGGAAATTTCAGCCCGCTCTCTTGGGCGGAAAGCCAGTTGCGACAAAGCTGAATCTTCTTTTGCGCTTGTTTGGGAGAGATAGGACTAAAGAGGCCGGCAACCTCCCTGTCTCCCGCCGCGAAGCGATGCACCCCGTCACAGTGGTGGACGCTTTCGCGCCTGAAGCGGGAAAATCCGGGTGGTGGCTTTTCTATGGGAGTGTGATTCCACAGCCGCCGGATACTTACTGACCGCACTGACCGCTGTGCCGGTGCGGCTGCTCTTAGAGGTTGCGTTCGATGGCGGAGGATTCGTTGCGCGACGAGCCGTAGGCGGAGGAATCCTGCCTGGCTATGGGCGCGACGAGACGGACGACTTGCAGCATGCGTTCGGGCTTAAAAGGCTTGGCCATGCAGACGACGGCGCCGAAATTATGGCTGGCAGCGTAGTCGGCGGGCTGGGCATTGCTGGTGACAAGCACAACAGGGACGCGCGAAAGGCGTTCGCTGTTCTTGATGATGAGGCACAGATCGTATCCGGAAGTATCTCCCGCTTCGACTTCGGCGATGAAACATGCGGGGACGGTGGTGCGCAGGATATCGAGCGCAGCGGCTCCCGTGGAAACGACGAAGACGTCATAACCTTCCGGCGTTAGAAGATTCTTCAGCTGCTCCTGGCCGCGTTCATCCGATTCGACGACAAGAACAACGGGACGCGTCTGCGCGGAGTGGATGGGTGCGCCTTTTTCAGCGGAAGAAGCGCCATGGACGGTGGACTTCTCCCTGGCTCCCGGACCCGTGGCGGCGGTTGCCGCGGCGGCACGATGATGAATGCGGCGGAATTGGATGGCGACACCCAGTTTGTTGTCGGCAAGATCGAGGGTGCGGACGACTTCGGCGGGCTCTTCGGCATTCAGGGCGTTGGGCGCAGTGGAGAAGGGAAACGTGACGCCGAGAGACATGCCCTTCCAAAAATCGCGGCGATCGGTGGCGAACAAGATGCCGTCGCGGGAAACATCAACGGAAGTGGCGATCTCGGTGAAAGGGTCGGCTTTCGGATCCGTGGCGCGAACCCGGATTTGCGCGGACACTTTGACGCGTCTGCGGCGGCGGCGTTCAGAGGTCTGGCCGGATTGAGGAACTGAAGGCGCGTAATCCTTAGAGTAGTGAGCGTTCATTGCAATGTCCCCCGAACGCGCCAAGGAAAGACAAGCCAACCGCGATTCCAGCCGCCAACCATCAAGGCGGCTTTGCACTGTGTCGCGGCAGGCGCTGCTGCCCCGTGCTACGTGCTCTATGTTGCATCGAGGTTAGCACCGGAGCCAATAGTACGGAAGCTGAATTGTGACGCATCGGCTACTGGGTGATAGATGAAGCCCCGCGCGGCGGTAGAGCATTCCTTGGAAGGTACGAACAATCCACTGAAAGGAGAACATTTATGGCAGTGAGTACTACGAAAATGCCGGCACGCGGCGCGGGATCGAGGTCAACTTCGACTTCGCGAAACGGAGGTGGAAGCGCACCTGGGGCGTCGCAGAAGGAATCGCGCGGGCAACTCTCGGACGACGAGATTTTGGGGCTGGTTACGGCGGTATCGCGACCGGCAACGACGACGAGCGGGGGCGTCGGGGAGGCGAATTTGGAACATGCCGACGGCAACGGCTGGGGAACGCCCGGCAATGCTGAGGCGCAAGGCGGAAGTGCTGCGCCAGTGGATTCGAACGATGAAGCGCCCGGCGCTTCGAACGCGGAGGATGTGATGACTCCAGAACTCGCGAAGCTGGCGGAGTCCAACCCCCTACTGCGACAAACGTTGGCTGATGCGCAGGCGTATCGAGTGGTGTTCGCCTCACCCAGTGCAGCGCAGGATGCGAAGAACCAGCTTGACGAGTTGGATGGAATGTTTTTTTCGTCGCAGCCGGGAGATCATGCGGCGCTGGCGGCGCGGATACACGAATTGTCTCCCGAATCGTTCCAGAATTTTGCAAGAGCGATGCAGGCACACGCGGCCAAGGTGAACCCGAGCGCACAACAGACTCCAGGAGTTGTGGCGAGCACAGAGGGTGCCGCTGGCGCAGGGAAGTCCGCGAGTCCGACGACGCCCCAGCAGCTTGAATTATTCCCGTCGCAGGCAAGTGATTCGGGAAGTGCGCCAAGTGACGCGAGTCAAGTTAGCGGGCAACCTGAGCAACAGGGTACCCAACAAAACAGCGCGCCGACACCGGTCGATGTTGGTCAAGGAACGCAAGAGGCACAGCACAGCGTTGCGCGGGCAGCGACAGTTCATACGGCGCCTGCATCGGCGAGCGATCCACGACGCGCGGCGCAAGTTGCGTTCTTTCACGACACGAATGCAGCGGCAGTCGAGCAAATCCTGGGAACGATCCAGGCGCAGGTGGGCCAACTGCTGCCGGACAGCGTTCCGGCGGGAACGCGGAATCGCATCATCGGGGAAGTTTACCGGGAGCTGGACGCGACGCTGCGCGCGAACCGGCAACTCGGGAAACAGTTGCGAGAGGCGTTCCAGGCAGGCGCGGGAGATGCGGCGCACCAGCGGGCAATTGTGACGTTGGTTGCGGGGCGGGCGAAGCAGGCACTGCCGTCCGTGGCGAAACGCGTGATTGGGGAGTGGACGCAGAGCATCGTGGCGGCGAATCATGAACGGCTGTCGCGGCACGAAGCGGCGTCGAGGCGCGTGGATATTGCGGGCGCGGGAGCGTCAGACGGAGTGAATCGCAAGCCGATGTCCGCGAGGGACTTGAATTACAAGCGCCTATCCGACGCCGACATCCTGAATCTGTAGAAGTGCGTGTTTCAGGGGCTGATTACACAGCGTTCATCGAGTGTTACCAGGAAAATCCTCCGCGGCGGCGTTGGCGGGGGGAGTGAATTCGTTGGCTGCGAAGCCCGAGACGGCTGCGATGGATTGAATGTCGAGCTCGGCGGATGTGCCGCGGTTGTCGCGGTACGTAATCGTGGTGGGGAAGCGCTGGGAAATTGAAGGGGCATTGGCGAGCGAAGTGTAGTCGGCGAACGTCCAATTCTGCTTGCCGGAGGACGAGCTCACGTCGTAGGTGAAAGGCTCGAAATTGACCGGATCGAGGCAGATGCGCTGATGCCGGCCGGAGCTGTCCGCGACGACGCAAGTGAGGCGCGCGGCGCTTTGCCAATGCTCGCCCTGAGGCCGCTCTTTTGCACGGGCGCCCGCTGGCAAGGACCATTGCATCGCCTGCTTGATCATCTGAGACCACAGATTTGCGTGCGGCGTTTCTTGAGCGGGCGCGCGATAGAGCTTCCCATTGGAAACAAGGATCGTTTCCTGAGCTTGGCCGTAGCGAAGATCCTCGCGATAAAGGTTTGGGGACGCCCAACCGAGGGCATACGTGCCTTCGACCGTTTGTTTGTTGACCGTGTAACGGGCTTTGGCAAGTAAGACGAAGGGCGGACTCGACGGAGATTCGATGTTGAGATGCGACGTGGCGCGGGCGAGGAGCGTTGCGGGATCGGGCGAAGTGGAGTCGGTCCGCGGGGCGGCGGTAAGCAAACATGAAGATGTGCAGAACAAGACGAACGCCAAGGAGCCGATAGCTAACGAGTTAATGCGTCGCATGGATGGTTTGGAAATTATCATCCCGCAACAGGCGATGCAATCCAGAAGTTGCCGAGCGGAAAGAGGCGGAGACGGTCCGCCCCAGACGCGAGGGAAGCTAAAATGCCAAATGGTTTGCGGCGTTAACGGCGCGCGCGGGGACTGGGATGTCCGTGGCTGTGGCCATGAGCCACCGGATGGTTCGAGCGCGAGCGCTTGTTGTTGAAAGGCATCGCAGGCGGTTCTTCGGCGACGGCAACCGGCGCCAGCATGCGAACGACGTGCAAGAGACGCTCTTGCTTATACGGTTTGGCCATGCAGACGATGGCGCCGAGGGCATGCGCGGTCGAATAATCGTTGGGCTGCCCGGCGCGAGTGGTCATGACGACAGGGACACGCTGGAGACGTTCGTTTGACTTCACGATAAGACAGAGATCGTAGCCGGACATGTCGCTGATTTCGATTTCGGTGATAAGCAAATTGGGAGTGCGCTGGCGAAGGAATTCGACGGCTTCGGCTCCTGTTTCAACTGCCTCGACGACGTAACCCTCGCTGACGAGCACGGTGCGAATGGTTTCGCGGGAGCGGGAATCAGCCTCGACGACGAGAACCAAGGGCATCGGCTTTTCGAGGTCACGGGCGAAGTCGCCGGCGGTCGGGACTTTCGCCGATTTGTCTCCGTCGGTACGAAGGTCGGGGCGCTTGCCTTCGTAAAAACGAACGCCAACCCCGAAGCGGCCTTCGGGCATTTCGAAAACGCGGGCGACCACAGCGGTGCGTTCGTGTTGAACGCCACCAGCGGCGCCAGAGTAAGGGAATGTGATTACAAGATCCATGCCGCGGCGGTACTCGGGCAGGGCGGTGGTGAAGAGCAGGCCGTCGCGCGATGCATCGACAGTGGTGCAGACTTCGGCCTTCTGGAGCGCGCCGGAATTGAGGCGCACGCGCACTGGCGCGGAAAGTTTGGTGCGCAAACGGCGGCGGCGCTCGGTAGGTTTTTCCATCACTTCAACTCCTGGAGTTTGGTCGATTACGTCAACGGCTTCGGTCGAATTGTCCATCATCCCCACCTCAAGTCTGGAAACAGCCGGCGCGAGTGCTTCGCGAAGCTGGCTGCGATAACAATGAATTTTGGCATTTCCCCCGTGCGAACGGTATAGCGCGAGGGTCACATTCTGACAGTACTGGCAGCACTTTGGCATTAGTACCAACGTACTACGACGGATAACGCCGCCTCTGTGAGGCTTTCGTCGTCAGACTCCACGGAAACCACGCGGGTTATTTCATTCACAAAGCACAGATTATTCGCATTTCGTACATGGATTTCAGGCGCACTTCACGGCAGCCGAGAGGCATCGCCGAATTCATTCTCAAAGGGAGAAAAATAAATGGCACAGATGCAAAACAGCCAATCGGTTGCACTGCAATTTGAAAAGGTGAGGGACAAGCTTCCGCTGCTATATGAACGGGACGACATTTTATTGACGATGATCCAGCAGCGCGGCGACGTGGAACGCGTCTCCAGCCGCAACATGCGGCTGCCGCTCCAGATTCGTCCGGGAGGCAAGGCAGGTCTCGCCAATCTTGACGGTGGAGACCTGGGCCGCGGCTCGGGAACGACCTACGACGTGGCGCAAGTGAGTCCGATTTTTTTCCGGCACGCGGTGGAAATCACGAAGCTCGTTGAATACAGCACCAACGCGCCCGAGAAGGCGATCGAAAACGCGGCCAAGCGCGAAATCAAGAATGCGATGGGGCAGTTTCGCGCGTTTCTCGACAAGCTGATGCAGACGAATGGCAACGGCGTGCTGGGCACGGTGGGGTCGATCGTGACGACCGACCTGCCTGCGGGCGTTGCGGCACAGATCAATTTGACCACGCCGCCGGGCGCAGCGCTTTTTTACTACAACCAGACGATCCAGTTTTACGACACGACGCTGACGACGAACCGAAATATCGCGGGGAGTGTGACGTCGAACGTGGTGCAGGTGGACCCGTTCAACAAATTCATCCAAATCGACGCGATTCCTGCGGGCGTGGTGGCGGGTGACGCGGTGGTTCACGACGGGCTTACAGGTGCGCAGCCGGTTTCGCTCTTCGGCGTGCCGTATCACCAGACGAACGCGACAACTGGCACATGGCTGAACTTGAACCGCGCGACGTATCCGGTGGAGCTGGCGACGCCGCACGTTGCAGGGAACAATGCTGCGATTACTCCGGGCGTTGTGCGACTGGCGATCAACAAGGTGCGGAAAGCGTTGGGCACGAACCAGGTGGGGAAACTGGTGGCGTACACGGCGCTGGAACAGGAAAATGCGTGGGAACAGCTTGGCATTTCCATCTCGCAGATCATCAAGGAAGGAGCGGGCGGGCGCGCGAGCGATCTCGACTTGCTCTTCACGGGCGAGCTGACGATGGCGGGCGTGCCGGTCAAGTCGTCGATCAACGCCAACCAGGCGCGAATTGATTTCCTCGATTTGTCGCACTGGGGACGCGCCGTGATGCAGGAGATCGATTTTTACGACGTGGGCGGGCAAACCGTGTTCCCGATTTACGGGGCAAGCGGGGGGCTTGCGGCGGCGTACATTTTTTACTTCGTGACGGGTTTCCAGGTGTGGAACGAGTCGCCTCGCAGCGGGGCGTACATTGACAGCCTGGCGATCCCGACGGGCTATTAGTTCGCGGCGGGTTGCGTCGCAACGGGTGCGGGAAAAACAAAAAGGGCGGCGTTTCGGCCGCCCTTTCATTGTCGTTGTTACGCCCTTTGGAGCGGAACAGCTACTTGTTCTGATAAGCCGTGACGCGGCCGAAGTCGTCGCGATGGTCTTTGGCCGATGTCAAACTACCAAACGCCACGCCGACCGTGGGATCTGATTTGCCCATAGCGTCAAAGTCGGCATAAAAACGGTCCATTGCCGCGCCGTCGGGAAAGATCATGGCCAGATCGTAGTTGCCCGGCATGTCGGTGTGGATGTCTTCTTCGTCGATGTTGTACAGGGTGACGTTCCCTTTGCTGACTTCCGACTCGATAAACGCCTTCACTTTGCCCATGAGCAGGCCTTCCAACGCTTCCTCGGCTCCCGGTTTGGCCTGATAAGAAGCGACGCGCAAATAGCCCGTCCCGCTGGCGCCCGCTTTTCCTCCGTGGGCGATGGTGTGCAGAAACAGATCGGCGTGCCTCGTCGCTGCGATGTAGCTTGCGTTCGTTGCACCATTCCATTGGTCTTCGAGCACCTTCAGCAGGTTCTCTCGGCTGGTCGCGGTGAACCACTCCGCATGGGTGAAGCCGTCGGATGTATGCACGCGGATAGTTTCGTTGCCCCAGGCCACTAGCAGTCCGTCGTCGACGTCCTTCTTCATTTGCGCAACGCTGGATTCATCCTGTTTTGCAAACGCGGCCCACTGCGCGCGCGGCACGGCCCATTGCGAAACATAAGTAAAATAGGTTTGCCCTTGATCCTGCGCCGCTGCCAGCTTTGGCATCAACAGCATGCCTGCGATAAGCGCGATTGCGAGGCCCGAAATTGTCACAAAACGATTCAACATTTATTCCTCCCCGTCGTAAATGTCCGCATCCGCGGAAGTCCGCTGCAATGACTTGTAAAGGTAGCGATCTGATTAGGTTGGTTGGGTGATGTGGAGAACTTGTGTCAGACAGACCTTACGCGAGTACGGCTGCGATGTCAAGGCGCGCAACGGCGCACGACGATGATCGAAGTGACGCGAGAAAATCATGAGGCGCCGGCGGAGCTGCAGGCGCGGCTGGAGCGGGCCGGAGGCTGCAACCGCTACGGCGAGGCGAATTTTCGCGTGGTGTGGGGTTGGTCGCGTCTGGCGTGGATCGGCGGGAAGTGGACGGACACGGATGCGAGCGGAAACGTGATCCGTCAGCGCATCGAGATGCGCGAGCTGCCGAAATATTTTCCGTTCGACCGGTGGCACATCGAACGGTGGATGCCTCCGGAAACGTATGGGTCGCCGGAGCTGTGGTATTCGCAGACAATCGAGCGAGAGGACGGCATTTTGATTCCGGCCCTGGGGCCCTATCCGCGCCGCGGAGAGTACGAGCACTGTTTTACGCTGCAGGATGTGGGCGGAGAATTTGTTCCGCTGTCGCCTGCGATTTGCGAGGGAATTGTCCACGCGGTGGAATTTGCGAGGGCACGTCCCGCGCAGGAGCATCGCGCGGCGATTGAAAAAAGAGAAGAGCGGCGGGAACAGGAATGGGAGTCACACGCGGACGCCGTTCTTGACGATGCCGGCCGTGCATTCCATGGAGCGCCGTTTGTGGCCAGAGCGTAGGAGCGCGAAAGCAGATTCTTCGGGCAGATGCAGTTCTCAGATTGACAACAAGCAGGCTCGGAAAATGTTGAAAGGAAAATTATGACGACAATGATTCGAGAAATACGAGGGTCCGCGAATGATCCGGCGGCAGCGCAGAGGACAGCGACGATCGCTTCCATCTCTGACCAGGATTGGTACGTGACGCGGACGTACGGCGTTTTTCACATTCCGGCGTGCGCGAAGGGCGAGGTGTGCGCAGTACTGGTTGTGACGCCGCGGGGCGATGCAATTGATCTTGGCGATAACAGAAGGTTTCCGTTCACGATTACGCCGCGAGAAATCGCGGAGGATATCGTGCAGGACCTCGAGAACCATGGGGTTTTTGTTTGCGCTGATGCGCGTCCCGCGAACGAGGAGATTTCGGCGGCGGGCGTGCGCCGGGATGCATGGTATAAGCAGCTTGTGGCAGATGCGGATGAGATGTGGGCGCGAGGGCATTCGTATCGCGAAATTTCGGACATGCACCGGCGCGCGGCGTCGGCCATGGGTCTCGACCGCGAATGGGCGTATGTGCCGCAACGTTCGGTGGACTGTCCTGTATGCGGAGAAAACGTGAAGGCCGGCGTGGCGGTGTGCCGACATTGCGGGGCGGTCCTGGATGCGGAGCGAGCTGCGAAGTATGGCGTTGCCGTGCAGCGCGAACCTTCTGCGCCGGGCGCTCGCCGCAAATCCGGCGAGTGACCGGGATTTGAACGCACGGCTTACGGGCGGAGAGGCCTCACGTCAGCCGGACGAAATCGTCCGGCGGGACGTGAGCTACAGGTGCGGGGAAAAATCGGCGGCCGGGCGTGAGCTACGGCTGCGGGTTTCGTGGGTGGACCAAGGGCACAGAGATATAAAGAGGACGACGGGGTGACATTATTCCGAGGCTTTCGAGGCGACATTCGCATGAGAATATTCCTGAACATTTCATCGGCATTGTGTGTCGTCGTTCTGTTCGCAGCGACGGCTGTCTGGGCACAAGGGTCGCGGCATGACGACACGGTGCGCGGCGAGCAAGGCATTCCGGTGGCGGGGGCGACGATTGTGGTTTGCGCGCAGCCGGCGAATGTGACGATAACGCCGTGTACGCCGCTGGCGAATCTGTACACGGATGCAACGCTGGCGGCTCCCGCGCCGAATCCGCTGACATCCGACGGCTTGGGGAACTTCCACTTCTATGCCGCGCCGGGAATGTACACGATGCAGGTCTACGGAGCGGGGATTCATACGTACACGACTCCGGACGTGATTCTGCCGATGAATCCGGCGAATGCGCAGGTGGGATCGTTAACGGCTACGAACGCGATCAGCGCGTTGACGCTGAGCCTGGGCGGAAATTTATCCGTCGGCGGCAATGCGAACGTCACTGGCACGCTGACGGCGGGAAACTTCAACGCGACTCTGGCGGGGAGCAGCAATGCGGCGTTGAAGCCGTTCACCGGGGATGCGGAGCTTTGGGTGTCGCCGAGCGGATCGGACGCGAACGACGGAAAGAGCAAGGGTACGGCGATGGCGACGATCGACCATGCGCTTTGTTCGCTGCCCGGGGGAAACTGCGCGACGAATATCGCCGGCAATGGGACGATCTACTTCTTCGATGGGAGCGCGGCAAGCGCAACAGCCGGTTGCGGGATTGCGCTGATGGGTTCGATCGATCCTAACTTTGCATCGCCGCCACCGTGCTGGATGAAAGTGCCGAGCGGCGGAAGCGGGATCGCGATTATTGGGGTTGCAGCGAGCTCGCACGGACCCAATGGGCAATTGCCGCGCGCGTTGATTATTGCGGGAAGCAGCGCGGACCGAAATCATCCGGGAATCTGGCTCTCCGGCACGAACGCGTCGATTTATTTTGCGAATATGGCGATTCAGTTTCCGGGGCGCGGCGTGGTGATTGGAGAATGCTCGAACAACACGCGAACGGGAACGTGCAACACGGCGCCGCCTTTTTTCTACAACGTTACGGCAAACGTCAATTCGGCGGCGGGCGACGGACCGACGTGGGATATCACGGGGGCTTCGTTCTGGGTGCGGATGATTCACTGCGGCGGCAACGGAACGGACACTGTGAATCCTCCACTCGGCGACTTGACTCCGGCGGTGTTGATTGATGGACGCACGAATGCGGGCGTGGGGCTGGTGCAGATTTACGACTTCAACTCGAATAATGGGGGCATCAAGGTCTACGCGGGCACAAACGTCGCGGAAGTGAACATAAGAGATTTCACGACGGAAGGGCAAGCGGGAGGCGAACCCGCGGTGTGGTTTGCCGCAGCGGGAAGTTCAGGAGACGGCAACATCAACGCGACGATTGATAGCGTCGAAGTGGCCGATGCGACAACGACGACGCCCGGCGTGCAAGTGGACGTAAACGGGCTGGATATACAGGCGAATCACATTCAAGGACAAGGAATCAACATCATTGGACCGGTGCACACAGACACGCAGTACGTAAATAATCTTGGGAATCAAACAGTGTCACCCGCGCAATACGGCCAGGTGGGAACGGTGAACGGATGGCTATTTGGAAAACGGGACGACGTGCAAAGAAACTTCGGGCTCGCGCCAGTGAGGTTTCCGAATCTGGCGGCCACGGGACCTTCGGGATGGATCGCATCGCAATTTGCGGGAACGACCACGTTCACCCAGAGCGGAATCCTGGCGCCCGACGGGACGATGAACGCCGCGCAGGCGTCGAATACGAGTAATACGACGTTCGAAACGTTGGATTTCTTTCAGCAGAATCACGCGCTGGCGGTCGGGGACCAGATTGTGGCCGGAGCGTGGGTGCGGTCGGCGACGGCGAACGGATATTCCGGCAACAAGACGACGGCGCTGCAGATAACGGTTGGCGGGACAGGCAACACTCTCTCGGGCAAATGCAGCGGCGACGCGGTGATGGGCGACGGCGAGTGGACATGGGATTCGTGCCTGTACACGGTGACGGGTGCGGCGACGAGTCCCGGGACAATTACATTCTTTGCGACGTTCGCAACCGGATTTACGATTCAGGCTTACGCGCCGGTGATGAATTACATCCCCGCGGGAACGCTCAGCGCCAATGAAATAACCGCGTACAGAGATGCGCTGAAAACATACGACTCGAGTTGCGCTACCGGCAGCGTGTGCGGCGTTCGCGGCGAGAACGTGATGGGGAATGCGTTCGAGACGCTTTCAGGGAATCCGGCGCAGAGCGGAATTGTCAGGCTGTCCGACGGCGACGCGATCACGTGGCGCAATCATGCGAACACGGGGGACGTGACGCTTTCGAAGAACGCGAGCGACCAACTTGTGGTTCCACCGCTGGCTTCGCCTACGTTTTTTGGGCCGGTCGTCGACTCGGCGTCGGGCGCGAGCGGTTTGACGTACCGCAACGGCGGGACAACCGTATGGACAACGAATGTGAACGCTTCAGCGTTGAGCTGGAATTTCAATGCGCACCTGGGTGAGACGACCATGAAGTTGACGCCGTTCGGCGGGCAGAGTTCCGCAGGCGTGATCGATAATTTCGGGATGGCTGCCGGCTTTGTGGCGGTGACGGAATCAGGCGGGACCATGGCGTTCGATGCGGGCCTGGGAAACACTTTTGAAGTGACGCTGAACGCGAACGTGAGCACGACGAACCTGATTAATGCGCAGGCGGGACAATGGCTGCACTTCATCGTGTGCCAGCCAGCTTCGGGAGGACCGTTCACGTTCAACTGGCCGGGCAACGTGCGCGGAGGAATGACCGTTGGGACAACGGCAGGGAAGTGCAGCGCGCAGAGTTTCGTGTTCGACGGGACGAGCGCGTTTGCAACGTCGAGTGGAGTGACGAATCAGTAGAAACCCGCAAAGCCCCACGCTTCGCGAACAAAGACAAAAGCAGATTCCTCGTCGCGTGGCTCCTCGGAATGACAGGATGAAAGACAGGGCAGGGAATTATAACGACCCCACCCTTTGCTGAAGAGCGCAAAGGATGGAGCACCGAAAGCGCACAGGCTGAAGCCTGCCTGCGCCAGGCAGGCCTTCGCCGCAGCAAACCGACAACGAGAAGCGCTCAGACTGAGCAATCACAAACAATTCTGGATTTCTTTGGAGGCACATCCATGCCTGTAGTCTCGACGACGGCTTACGATCAAGCGGAAGACGCGCTGAATCTGGCACGCTCGCTGGCGAACGATGCGGCCGGGGCTGTTTTCTCTGATGCGGTGCTGATGCCTTTTTTGAATTCGGGATATCGCGAACTGCAACGACAGCTTGCAGAATCGGGCGTGTCAGTGCTGGTGAGCCAGGAGGACCTGGATCTGCCGTTGACGAACGGCGTTACGAGCACGGAACTCAGCGACGTAAGTTCGCCGCAGCTTCCGACCGATTTGCTGGCGCCACATCAACTGTGGGAACGGGCGAGCGGATCGAGCGATATTTTTGTCCCGATGGAGAAAATCACGGGAGGATTGCCTAATTTTCAGCCGGGAAACTATTTGCGGATGTGGGAGTGGCGCGAGGATACGATTCAACTGGTGAGCGCAACGCAGGAAATTACTGTTCGGATTCGATACGAAAAGCAACTTCCAGCGCTGGTGCTCGGCACCGATCCGGTGCAGATACGCGCGGCCGTGGACCCGCTTGCGTACTTTGTGGCGGCGATGGCGGCGCGTTCGCGGGGAGCGCGTGCTCTTGCCGAGGATATGTTGCGGGCGGCGCAGGCGGGGATCGACAAACTGATTGAGAGATATGTCCGGCCGGAGCAATTCAAAGGGCGAAGGCGCAAACCTTACGGATACCGGCGGAGCGTAATTTACTTGTAGCGACAGACGAGGACGCGGCTTCCGGCAGAAGTATACAGGCTGAAGCCTGCCTGCGGCGAGCAGGCCTGTGCGGCTCAGTCGACGTTGACGGTGAGGGTGATGGCGCGCGAGGCGTTCTGCGCCGTCGCCGAGATGTCGATCGTAAAGATGCCGGGAGGCGTTTCATTGGGGTTGCCGCTCGGCGCAGAGTAGCCGCGGCAGCCGGCCACGGCGATGGCGACGCATGTCGCAACGAACGCTACGTGGAAACCCGCGAAAACGCGCCGCCGTGGCGAATTCCGCACGAACAGCCGCGCGAGCGGCGAACGCAAATAGCTTCCGCAAAGCAATATCAGAAGCATCCCGGCGAGAGCCAGAAAAAACAGACGGCGCATCGGGCCGCGCGGAAAATTCCACAGTAGGGGAGCAACGAATCCAGTCGCGGTTGCATTGGGACCACCGGTGCCGATTGTGACTGTAAAGGCCGCCGGTTGGCCGGCTGTGACGCTCACGGTGGTGGGCTTGATGGTGCAGGTGAGCGTGTTGTTGGGCAATTGCAATGGACAGACAGGCGTGACTGTGCCGCTGAACGTTCCGTCGGGACTGATCTGCAAATTGAAGGTCGCCGAATTGCCGGGGACGACGTTCTGACTTGTCGAGCCGCCGGACGCAGCCGTAATTTGGAAATCGTCGCCGGTGCCGGAGACTTGCGCTGTCTGCGGGCTCGAGGGGTCGGCGTCAGCTACTTGCAGAACAGCCTGCCGCGCGCCCGTGCCCTGCGGAGCAAATGTGACGTTGATCTGGCAGGAGCTTCCGGTGAGCACTTGCGGAACGCAATTGTTCGTCTGAGTGAAATCGTTGGGATTCGTGCCTGTGAAGGTGAAATCCGTGGTGGACAGCGCGAGCGCGCCGGCGGAGTTGTTCGTCAGCGTGAATACTTGAGCCGCAGTTGTGCCTCCCGTTGGCTCCGCGCCAAAGTCAAATTGGGACGGTGAAATTGTGACTGCGGCAAGGGGCGCAGGCGCGCCGACGCCAGGAAATTCGACGACGCGGCCGTTGGCGCGGTCGGCAACGAACAGGTTTCCGCGACGGTCCATGGCGAGCGCGGCAGGGGAATTCAGATTGGACCCCAGCGAGACGCGCGTCAGCATTTGCGATTTTGCATCAACGCGCAAAATTGCGTTCGCGCCGGCATCGGCGATGAAGGCGTTTCCGTCTCCGTCGATGACCAGGCCCTCGGGCGAGGCGATTGCGGCGTTGAGGGCAGAAACCGGAGCTGCGAATTGTGCGGCGGCCGGGCCGGGAGCCGTTCCCGTGCCGGCGAAGGGGACTGCATGTCCGGAGGCGAGATCAACGGCGAAGACACGATTCGAGGCCGGCGAAGCGACGTAGAGACGATCGCCAGTAGCACTGACGGCGATGGCCGCGGCATCGAGGACGTGTGTGACGAAAGTGAAATCGGCGGCGCCCGGTGCAAGGGCGACCACGCGATGATTGCCGCGGTCGGCAACGTAAAGATGGCGGGTGTCATCAACGGCCAGTCCGGCGGGCTGGAAGAGATCCAGGTTGCTGGTGCTGGAATGCGCGACGTTCTTTGCAGCCGTTGCAGGAACGACGGAAACTTTTCCCGAGGTCATATCGAGCAAGCGGACGCGGTTTTGCAACTGATTGGCAAGAAAGACGCGGCCTTCAGGTGTCGCGGCAATTCCCGAGGGATCTTCCGTGGGAGTCGAGGCGCAGTTTGAGAAAATGGTGACAGCAATTTTGGCGTTCGGAGCTGAGTGCGAAGAACTATCAAATTGGTTGCTGCCGGGATGAAAGACGCAATTCGCGGGCGCGGGGTTCGTCACCAGCGAGATGTAAAGATTTCCCGCTGCGTCAACTGCCAGGCCACGCACTCCGGCATATGGCTGCCCCGAGGCAATTACGATGGGCTGCGCCGGACCAGAATGCACGGGCGCGGCAACGTGTTGCGCATGGACGAGTGCATTGGTACTGGTAAAGATCCAAAGAAGCGCCGCAGAAAGCGCGAGCACGGTTAGAACACGACGCAAATTCCCCCCTAAGAATGCAGAACAAGAGCGAACGCGATGCAAAGTTCTAAATCATAACACGGAAGCAGAAAGTTTGAATTGCTTGTCAGGCTACAACACACCCACGGCACATGCGATGACCCTGAAGGCAAAGGGGTTGCATCGAGGCAAAAGCAACGAGATTCAGTCGAGGGCGATGTGCGTGCTGGTGCGGCCGACGCCGTCGATTGCCTGAATCTTGCTGATCACCAGTGAATTCAGATCTTCGGAGTTGGCGACTTCGACCACGACGTAGACATCAGGGTCGCCCCAGCAGGCATTGGCCATCTTGACGCCGGATAGGCCGGAGATTTTCCTGGCAATGTCGCGGGCTTTGCCGGGACCTGCAGTCACCAGAACGTAAGCTCTCATTTGAGACCTCCTCGCGGATGAATCCGCAGGCGGTGTGCGGCTGGAATGATGGGTCCATTGTAACGCATTTTGATTTTTCCGGAAATATCTCGCCAGCGACAAAGCAAATTCGCAATTGAAATTTCGAGGAGGAAACTCATGGCACTCGCATTTACATTGGTGGATTCATGGGATGATGGCAGGCGCATTCACGTGGCCGGGACGATTGCGGCGTCGGGGAATTACGCAACGGGCGGCGACACGCTTGACCTGACCAGCATCGGGGCGCTGGGCATTCCGTCGACGAAGCCGCCCATCCAGGGCACGGCATGGATGGACGGGTTGGCGGGATATGACTACGTTTTCTCGCCGGGCGCGGCCATCAATGGAAATAAGGTGAAAGTGTTTCAGCAGGCGAGCGGCGCGGGCGCGTTCAGCGAACTCGCGGCGGGAGCATATCCCGCGGCGATTTCCGGAGACACGATCACGTTCTACGGCATTTTCCCGCGACTGCAATAGCGGTAAGGCGCGCGCTTTTGGCTTCGCAGCGGAAGCGGTATACTGGGGTGTCCCCGAGGGAGCCTGGAATGCTGGATTATTTCGTGAACACTTATTGGGCGCATCCGGTGGCGGTGAGCGTGGCCGTCATTGCCGTCATAATCGTGCTGATTTGGATGGCGGGAAGCGGATCGCGCCAACGTTTCATTGTGCTGAGAAGGACGAAGGAAACGGAACAGCTTGCGCGCGACATTAGCCGCATCGCCAGCGCGCTCGAGAAAATCGCCAAGCAACGCGAGATTCCCACGGATTATGTGGGGCGTCCGATTCCGCCGGGGTGGGAAGACATGATTTCTTCGGGCGAGCCTGTGGTGGAAGAACCCGCAACGCCCGTGATGGCCGGAAATGGTGCGGCCAGAAACGAAGAGGCTGTGGTGGCGGAGGGAAACGATACTCAGGGTACGCCAAGACGCGCGGCGGACATAAATCCTTCCTCGGGATTTGTAAATCCCTTGAGGGGAACCGAGAGCCTGCTGGGCGGGAAGAAGAAATTGGATTTGCCGAATCCGCTGTACGGGCCGAAGTAACTCCGGCCGCGGTGGCAGTCGCGAATTTCCAGGGTTGCTTTAGACATTCGACAGCGCGATAATTCAGGCACTAGCCCTCATCAGAAGTTTCCAGCCCTCGGGGAGTCTTCATGTTGCACCAACTGCAAGCGCTGGGAGCGTATCTCGCGCAGAACCAAGCCATCGTAGTCGCGGCTGCGGCGACGCTGCTTGTGATCATCTTCGCGATCTGGGTGAGCGGGTCGCGCAAGCGGTATGTCTTTCTCCGCCAGTCCGCGGAGACAGAAACGCTCGCCTATCAACTTGGGCGCATCGCGAGCGCGCTCGAACGTCTCGCATCATCCGAAGATCCGGACATCGCGCTGACTGCCGGCCGCGCACCTGTTGCGCGAGAAGCGCCTCCGCGGACAGCTCGCGTCGAGGCCGCGCCGCAAGCCGGAGTCGGTAGCATGTTTGGCTTCGGCAGCAGAGTGAATATTCCCAACCCACTCTATCGCGCGAAATAAGCATTCCACTGGCGGAGGCGTTCTTTCGATTCGCGACGCGTGCCGTCACAAACGCAAAATGCTTTTGGAGTCCGCGTGCTTAGCGGGCCGGCGCAGCAGCAGGCCTGCGAGTAGAAGTATGCCCAAGAGAATTAATGCGCCCATAGCTACGGCAAGCGTGAAATGCGCGGGCTGCAGCTTTGGATCTTGCCACATGCGGTTGAATTCGTAAGCGACAAAAGGAACCAGCAGAAGCAGGAAGATTATGCTGCTGAGCTTGCGACGCTTGCGCTGCGCGCGCAAACGGGAATTGGGTTCCGGCCGGTTGGCCGCGCTCGGACGCCAGGGCTGCTTTTCCATGTTGGTCGAAGTGCCCACCTGAAAATCATAGCAAAACACGCTGACGGCTTCACGCCGCGTGGGGAATCGTGCCGCTGGAAGCGGCTCGGTTGACTCTGTACGTGATTTATTTTCGCAAAACACTGTGAACACGAAGGCACGCATACATGTCTGTTGAAACTTTTGCGCCGATACCGCTGACTACGTTTGGATCGTGGATGACGCTGCTCGATGCGTCGGACGTCTCGCCGGGAATGTCGCCGGATGCGCGCGACGTGGAATTTTTCCCCGGCGGAGTGCGCACGCGGCCGGGATTGGTGTCCGTTTATCCGGCGCTGGGCGGCGCGCCGTCGATCAATGGATTGAAGACGTACATTACGACGAATCTGGTGCAGCGGCTCCTGGCGCTCGATTCGCTTGGGAATTTGTTCAAGGAAACATCGCCGGGACAACTGTCGATTGTCGCGAGCGTGATTTCGCCGGGATTGTTTCTGGCGTCGACGACGCATTTCGGGCGCGAGTACATGGCGTTTTCGAATACGACGCTCGGCGAAGACATGCCGCGGCAGTACGACGACATTCATTTCGATCGCGTGAGCCAGATCGGCCCGGCGGAAGGGCCGAGCTTGGCCGATGCGGCGGATGCGGGAAATATTTCACCGGGTGCGCACCAGTGCGCGGTGATTTTCGTGACCCGCCAGGGTTACTGGACGATTCCGTCGCCGCCAGTGACGTGGACGGCCGCGGGCGGCAAAAAAGTTAGCGTTACGAATATTCCGACGGGGCCTTCGAATGTGGTGCAGCGCTTGCTGGCGTTCACGGGGGCGGGCGGCGCAACTTTTTTTCAAGTGCCCGCGACGATGACCATCAACGACAATGTGACGACTTCGCTCGAAGTCGATTTCGACGACACGATTTTGCTGGCGGGCGTGAGCATGGACGATTTGTTCGCGAACGTGGAACTGCCGGACCAACTGGGCGTGATTGCGTATTCGGACCGGCTTTTCTGGTGGGGCGAACGCGCAAAGATGCCGAACTGGCGGAATTTGTCGTTCGATGGTGGATGGGATGCGTCGGATAACGGCAGACCGCTCGGATGGCAGCTCGGCGCGACGTTCAGCGCAGGAGGCTCGCGCGAGTCGAGCGACGTGGTGTGGGGAGACGCTTACAGAATTACGGCGGACGGCTCGACGATTTCGCGCGGAGTGATTCAGCAGACGGCGCTCACGGATACGGACGGGAATCCGCTGCTGCAAGCGAACACGGATTATTCCGTTCGCGCGCGCGTCAAGCGCACGGCGAATTTGACGCAGGGAACTTTCCGCGTCAATTGCTTCAGCGTATCGAGGGGATTTTTCGGCACAGGCATGGCGGTGGGAGCCTTGAGCGCTTCGGCGACGTATCAAGAATTCACGGCGCAACTGATGCCTTCGCAAGCGGGTCCGTTGCCGGGCGATTTGATGCTGCAAGTTTACGCGGACGGCACGCCGGCGCCGAATGGCGAATCGTTCCTGGTGGACAACATCGAGATATTCGAGACGAATGTGGCACAAAATCCCTCGGTGATACGCGCTTCGCGCAATTCGGATCCGGAAGCGTACGACGGCGTGCAAGGGTTGCTGGAAGTCGCGGCGAACAATGGGCAGGCGGTGCGCGCGGCGTTTGTGATTCGCAGCAATTTGTATTTCGTGAAAGAGAGAAGCCTTTACGTCACGGCGGACAATGGCTCGACGGAGCCCGCATTCTGGGATGTGGAAGAAGTGTCGAACGCCGTGGGCACGCCTTCGGTGCACGGCGTGGGGATCGGCGAGGATTGGGTGGTGATTGCGTCACGATCGGGGCTTTATTATTTCGACGGAGGGCAGCCGCAAAAGATTTCGCAGGAAATTCAGCCCACGTGGGACGCGATTAACTGGCAATACGGCAGCACGATTTGGGTGACGGTGGATACGCAGCACAAACGCATTTACGTTGGCGTGCCGATGGGCACAGCAACAAGTCCGAATGAAATTCTGACGCTCGATTACACGGAAGGCTTCGCGGATCCGCTGCTGATGATGCTGTATTCGCCGTCGCGCGCGCGAAAGTGGGCTCCGTGGTTTATTGCGGCAAATTGCGCGGCGCTCGTTGAACGTTCAAATGGCACGGCAGCGTTTTTTCTGGGCAATAATGCGGGGAACGGCAAAGTTTATCAGCTCACCGAGGGGCAGTATTCCGACGACGGCGCGGCGATCAATTCCTATTACACGACGGCGTTTTTATCGCAGACCGGCGTGACGGGCAGGAATTTGTTCGGATACTTGACGGCGTATGCGCAGGGAGCGGGGACGTTGAACGTGAATGCGTTCACGCCGGGCGATGCGACGGAGACGCTGATTGGCGCGCTGGCGCTGAGTTCGCCGGCCGCGCAGGATTTGGAGTTGATGACGAATCTGAATGCGGAGCGCGTGGGCTATCAATTTGGAACGAACGCGGTGGGGTCGTGGTTTTCGGTGACGAAATTCGTGCCGTGGTCGAAGCCGACGCCGTGGTCGCTGATTCGCGGGCACAACTAAACGGACACCAGGATGCTGACGATACCGCAGATTGAGGCGCTGAAGAAGTTCAACACGCAGCTGTATGAGTCGATGAAACGCGTGGTGTCCGGCGTGAACAATCTGAAGCTGTCGATGGATTCGGGCGTGACGGACGGCGCGGACTTTGCGCGAGTGTCGGCGGCGGCGTTGACGGAAAACAAAGTGGACCCGGCGAAAACGGGCGTGATGATGAAAGGGTCGGTGCCGCCAACGTGGTCGGGAGCGTTCACATACGCGAGCACGACGTCGAGCATCACGTGGAGTTGGTCGGGGCTGGTGATTTATCGCGCGGATGGAAGTACGACGCAGGTGACAAATGGATCGCTGGCGGTCACGGGACTTGCGGCGGCCACGGCGTATTATTTTTATCCTTATTGGGACGAAACGGCGCGGAGTTTGGTGTGGGTGCCGGGCGGGGCAGGGAATCCGGCGAACGCGCAGCCTGCGAAAACGATTGTGGCGGCGCAGCAGCAGGCTTTGCAGGGAAGGATTCCGCTGTCGGCGGGCGCGATGAGCGCGGCGACGACTTCTTCAGGAACAGGCGGCGGATCGGGCGGCGGATCAGGCTCGTGCGTGCGCGCGGGGATGCTGGTGCAGACGCACGACCACGGCATGGTGAAAATCGAAAGTCTGCGCGTTGGGGATTGCATTCTGGGGCGCGATACGTGGACGCATGTCGTGCGGCACGAAGTGCATCTCGCGGATACTTTTGTGCGGCTGCAATTTTCGAACGAGGATATGTTGGACGTGACTCCGCATCACGTCTTCACGGTGGCGGATGGCGCGCCGGTGCGGGCGGAGCGATTGTGCCTGGGCGATATTTTGGTGGGACGCTACAACCTGCTGACGCTGAAACGGATCGAGCTCGTGGTTGAGGAAGGCGCGAAGGTGACGATCACGTGTGAGCCGGACCATGAATTCTATGCGGGGAAAGTTGCGGCGTCGGTGCTGACGCACAACTACACCTTCAGCTCGTGAGTGGAAAAGTAGCGTGAATTATTCCGCGAAAATACGGACTTTTCTTCCGCTGCGGCCTTCGATGTCGACGTTGATGCGTTCCATCGCTTTCTGAAATTCCTCGTCGTTCATCGCGTCGAGTGAGCCAAAGTCGATGCCGTGTTCCTGGAGCTTCTCCGCAACGCGCGTGGGAAGGAATGCCATCCAGTGGCGTCCGCCGCGCGCGCACGAAAGGGGAACGCGAACGTTGACACCTTCGCGGCCCGGGCGTTCAACTTGGACACGAATAAAGCGCGGCCTTCTGGAGCCACATGCGCCGGCGGGATTGGTCGCAGCGCCCGGCGGTTGTGAACTGGACGGTTCTGGCGACGATGCCACGCCGGTCAGTTTATCGAGCAGACGCTCGGCGTCTTCGGGCGAGATTTTTCCTGCGGCGAGCAATTCCAAGACTTTTTTCGTTTCGACGGACATTTCATTCTCCTTTTCGTTGTCGCTTGCAAACTCTAACCGAGCCGCTCCAAGGCCTCTTCGACGGTCAATTCGCCGCGTGCGAGTTGCTCGAGCACGTAAACATTTGGCGTGGGCGCGTCGAAATTCTTGTCCAGCGCGGCAGCGATTGCGTTCAGGCGGTTCTTCACCGTCGGGTAGCTGATATCGAACAAGGTCTCCATTTTTTTGAGCGAGCCGTGGTGGCGCACGAAGGCGACTACAAATGCTTGATCGTCGAGCGAGAGCTTGGCCAGCGGCGAGACTTCGAATTCGCCGTCCATGGTGATGCCGCACTTGGGGCAAGCCGCCTTGGAGAGTCTTAAGGGTTGCTTGCAATCGGGACAAACGGCCTTAGAAATATCCATCTAATGTGACCTCATGGTCGATATTTACGCTACATTGCTAAACAATGTCAATAGATAACTTGAGTTTATTAAGTTTTCGAAAAACAGGCATGCGGAAGGTTAAGTTAAGCCACTTGTACTTAGCAGCTTAGATGACCGGACGACGATATTATTTGACGACGGTGGGGGCCTGGCGGCGGCATGCGGGGCCCTGCGCGCAGACGCATTTTGTGGCGGTGGGTGCGAAAAACGTGACGGAAGATGGGGCAAACGATGCGACGCCGATCGTTGCGCTGATTGAGGCGGATGAAGGTACGCATCTGGCGATGGAGAATGATGCGGAGTTTGAGGGTTTGCCGCATCCGCTGGCGCGAACGCCTGTGTCGCCGCGTGTGGCTGACGCTCTTGGGCAATTCGGGGTGGAGCGCGGGGACGACACGTTTGGCGTCGCGGAGAAATTGGCTCAGGTGAATCCGCTGCTGCGACATCGAGTGTTTTGAACAGTAAGGTGGGGAAGCCTCAGGTCAGTCCCGACAAAAAGCGTCGGGACGGGACCTGGGAGCTACAGGAGTCGCGGGATCGATTCACGTCGTTCAGGGCAAGCGTGAGCTGCGGGAAATGGTGTGGCGCCGATGAAGATTCGCGAATACACGGAGGCGGATCTGGGCGCGTTGGTGGCAATGCATCGGGCGCAGGGATTCGATTATGCGCTGCCAGATTTGGCGGACCCGATTTTCGTCAGCAAGCTGATCGTCGAAGATGGCGATGCCGAACAGGGCGAGCAGAAAATCGTGATGGCGGCGTTGGCGCGGCTGACGTGCGAGATGTACTTGCTGGTGGATCCGCAAGCGGGGACGCCGCGGGAGCGTTACACGCGATTGCTTGAGCTGCAACGCGCCGGCTCCGCCGATTTGCGCGCGCGCGGGCTTGATGACGCACATGCGTGGCTGCCTCCGCCGATTGCGAAACGCTTTGGACGCAGGCTCGAAGGGCTCGGATGGATTCGCGACGACGCTTGGACGCCGTATTGCAAGCGTCTGCGGTAAAGACCGGATAGGCATTCCGGATATTTGCGAGAGAAACCTCAGGTCAGTTCGCGCAAAAGCGGCGCGAACGGGACCTGAGCTACAAAGCTGGGTTACGGCCCTGTGAATACTTCCTTTACGGTGTAATTATTCATTTTTGACGAGACATCAAAATGAAACTCCATCTGTATTGCACTTCTAACCACAACTAAGCCCGTGGATTGGTCTCGAATAATTGCATAGACGGTTCTCGTCGCTGGCACGAACTGTGAGTGTTCGATTCTGTGACGCTGCAAAAAGTCTGCGACCTGGGTTTCACTTGAACCCAGCGGAATTTCGGAAGCAATCATCTTCTTCATATCGGCTACGCGTGCCGATTGCGTTCGTCGTGCACTGCAGGAGCAGATTGATAGTGCTGCCGCCACCAACACGGACATCGTATACCGCTTAGTTTTATGCATAGAGCCTTGCCACATAAGGGCATCGCCTGAATAACCAAACACTCAAACAATGCAAGGTGATTGTACTTCATCCATTAGATATCGATGGGCCTTTGGAGGGGAACTATGAGCCGTGGAGCGCAGCAGAAGACGCAGCAACTGACGCAGCAGCAACTGGCGTCACAGAACCAATTGATTTCGCAGGCGAATGAGCAAGGACAGCAGGACCGTTCCGCGCTGATGCCGGGAATCGAGCAGCTCATCAATAATCCCGGGTATACGCCGGCACAACAATCGGCGATCACGCAGGAAGGAATGGGCGCGGCGCGAACTGCGTTTGATGCGCTGCGCGAGACGGCGGCAAATCGCGTGGCACGCACAAACAATGCCGCGGGATACGACGCGCTCGACTCCGAACTGGGACAGCAGCAAGCGCAGAATTTGTCAGAGCAAGCGCGGCAGAATCAAATTCAGTTTGCGAACGAACAAATCGGGCAGCGCATGGCGGGTTTGAACGCGTTGGGGCAAACCTACAACGTCGACACGAATCTGCTGGGACGCGCGATGGGCGTGCCGCCGGAATTGCTGAACGTGCAGGAACAGGCATCGAAGGGGCCGGGCATCGGGACGTTCTTGGGCGGACTTGGATTGGGCGCGGCGTCGCTCTTTGGATAGCGGGCATGCGGATGTCATTCACCGGCCCAGACGCATGTTAGACAAATTACTGGAACCCTCGAGCATGGCTGTGATCGCGGCAACGACAGTGCAGTTCGCGCTTTTCTTGCGTTGGCTGTACCGGCGCGTGCGGAACGATGAACTGATGCACGCGTTTGTCGCGGACATGGCGACCAGCCATTTGCCGCACATTTACGATTTGTTGGAGCTTCTTTGTGACGAGCAGGGAATTAAGCGGCCAGCCGCGCCTCCCATTCGCTGGATTGATTTGAACGGCAGGGCGAGGTGAGCAACGGCCTCAGGTCAGTTGCAGCAAAATGCGCTGCAACGGGACCTGAGCTACAGCGGCGGCGTCGCGCGTCGATAATACGGGGAAAATAAAATGAAGCGTTGCGTTCAGAGATTTGCGGTGGTGTGTCTTGTGGCGGCGATGACGCTGATCGTGTGCGCGGGGCCGGCCATGGCGCAAGGGGTTCGTTACAACGACGTGGCGCGCACGAAGGACAACCGTCCACTGAGCAATGGCGAAGTGGCGGTCTGCGTCGCGAATCCCACGGATCCGGGAAACGTGGGAGAGCCGTGCCAGCCGCTGGCGACGATCTACACGGACGCAACTCTCTTGACGGCCGCGGCGAATCCGATTGCCGCCGACATCAATGGGAATTTCTCGTTCTGGGCCGCGCCCGGAACATATTTTGTGGAGTTCTACTCGCCGGAAAAGGCCGTGGAACCGTTCACGGAGACGATCACACTGGGGTGCGTGCCGAATGCGACGGCCGTGGGTTGCGGTTCGACGGGAACGAGTCAAAACAATACATGGACGGGCACAAACACCTTTGGAGCGGATGCTTATTTCAAGTCGGGCGAGCCGTGGTTTGACGTGAAGGCGTTTGGCGCGAAATGCGACGACGTCACCGACGATACTGCCGCGTTGCAAGCGACGCTCGCGGCGATTCCAGCGACGGGCGGACTGGTGATGATTCCGGGCGCGTGCAAATTCACTTCGACGCTGACGATCAACAAGCCCGACGTGACGATCGAGGGCAAAGGCCATTTCCAGTTCATCACGCAAAATGCGCCGGTGACGTATCTGGATTTTCAAGGCGCGACAGGAAATGCGATTTTGGTTTCCGCGCAAGGCTTCAAGATGCAGGACGTGGGAGTGAAATATCCCACGACGATTGGCGGACCGCTGGCTCCGCCGACGGCTCCGACGTTGACGCAAGTGGCGGGAACGGGATGTCCGGCAGAGCCCTACTACGTGCAGACAACGTATGTGAATCCGCAGGGCGAGACTTCGGACTCCACCGAGGGGACGATCACGACGACGAGCGGAAACTGTTTGCAGGTGCAATCGCCACCGTCGGTGGCGGGCGCGACGGGATGGAACCTCTACGTTTCGTCGAATCCGAACAATGAAACGAAACAGAATGCGACTCCACTAGCGATTGGAACTTCATGGACATTCGGCGGCACGTTGGTGAACTTTGCGTACCGGCCGCCATTCAACACGACAGCGTATTCGGCGATTTACGACAACAATGGCGCGCAGCTCGACGGCGTGAAACTGTTCACGGACGCGGCGAGTTCGGCGGGCACCGCGAACATGGCCAACGGCTACACGAGCTTCGGTTGCTGCGGGAAGTTGAACGAAGTGTACGTGGCGGGATTCGGAGTGGGAATCGCGGGAGCGGGAGCGAACAACGATTTCGCGGTGACGGACAGTTACATCCAATCGAACAATGTGGGAGCGTTTGTGGTGAACGGAGCGGACATTAATTTCACGCGCGATGATTTCGAAGGCAACGTGGCGGGGAACATCAAGATGCTTTACGGGTCGCCCTACACATTGAGCGAAAATTATTTTGAACAGCAGGGAACGAATCCGCCTTCGTACAACGTGCAGGTGGGCGATACGTCGATTCCGCCGCAGGGATTTACGCCGACGCCGGGAGCGATTTTCATCGACGGCAATTTCATGCAGTGCAATCTGACGGCGTATCCGCCGGCGCCGATTGTGATTGATACGGCCGCGTCGATCGATATCGAGAAGAATTCGTTTTCGCAGTGCGGCAATCAGAACATCATCGCGAATTTCGCCGGCGCGGGCGCGACGATCAAAGTGCTGGGAAACATTTCCGACGCCGCGCCGCTGTCGTGGACGACGTCGACGACGGGATTCGTCGAAAGCGATTTGAATGGCACAGCCCTGACACCGGGGACCCCGGTATTTTTCGGACTTGGAGTAACAGGGAATCTGACGGTCTCGACGCTGACGGCCGGGAATTGCGTGCAGGCAGACACTGGCGGCCTGTTGACCACTACGGCGAGCCCATGCGGAGCAGGCGGTGGCGGCGGCAGTCCCGGCGGGCTGAACACCGCCGTGCAGTTCAATAATTCGAGTGCATTCGGCGGAGATGCGACAAACTTTTTCTACAACAATTCCACGCATGCGCTGACGATTACTGGGCCATTTACGGCATCTTCTCTGGCGCTGACGAATCAGTTCTCGATGACGCTGGGCGACGGCACTGCGAATCACGGGTTTGTGTGGAATAAATCAGGCTCTGGCGCGTCGAATACGACGCCAGGATACTTCGAGGCTTCCGCATCGCCAACCGATGTATTCAATTCTTTCATTTTTCCGTGCCAAGCAGCAGGGAACTGGTGCTTGTCCGCGACAACGCCCAGCGCGGATTCAAACGCGACAATCGCGGTGCATGGCGGCGTGAACGCTCAGACAGGGACGACTTATACGATTGCGAGCGCGGATCAGGATGGCCTGACGACGTTCAACAACGCGGCTGCGATTGCCGTGACCTTGCCATGCCCCAGCGGAACGAGTTTTCAGAATGGCTGGCGCGAAGCGATTAAGGACATTGGGGCAGGCACGGCGACCATCACTGTTTCTGGCTGCACCATTACTCCTATCAACAGCGGCGCAGGGGGAACCACAGCGGCGTTTGTCACAGGGGTTAGCGGGTTCCTCTACTCAGACGGAACAAACTATCAGGTGATTCAGTGAAACGGCTGGCGTTTCTCATTTTGTTGCTTGCGTGGCCTGCCTTTGCGCAGAGCGCGATCGGTGGGGCGACCGCGCCGCCGCCGATGCCTGACCAGACGGGAGCTAATGTTGCCGCGAATCCCACGTTTGCCACGAGCCTGACGGGCTGGACGACAAGCTGCACGACTTGGGACGGCACCGTAACGCACACGGCTGACGGCTCAGGGAGCGCGAAAGCATCCTGCACGTCCGGCACAACTACAACCGTCTTGCAGCAAAGCGTGACCGTCGCCGCGCACGAAGGCGTCTTTGTGAACTACTGGATTAAGACCGACGCGGCGTTCAACGGCGTATTTAACACAAGCAACTGGTTCGACAATACGCATGGGTCAGGTTCGATGCTGGCACAGACCGGCAGATGCACGAATCAGGTGAGCCAGAGTTCAGACTGGGTGCAGGTGGGATGCGAAATATTTCCGAACGAGTCGCTACATGCAGGCGATTTGATAAGCATTCGCCTGACTGTTACAGGCCAAACGGCAGGGAACGCATGGGTAGACGATGTGTTCATGGGGAACGACTGGTTCCCGCTTCGCAACTACGTCGCGTACCCGAACTCGAATTACGTCTGGACGGATCTCGCGCCCATCGAGAAGAACCTGCACAACGCATTCATGTCGGCGCAGGGCGGGGCGGCTACGCTTGACTTGTGCCACTCTCCTGTGATTGGGATAGTTTGCGGCTTCGCTGAGATTGACCCGCCAGTTGGGCAAACGCTTTCGACCGTGACGCTGACTGAGCAGATTTGCACGGTAATTGATTGCTCCTCCGGCGTGCTGGCGACCAAGACTTTTGCCGCACCGCTGGCGCAGCAAGCGTGGAACTTCACGCCGACTGATTACAATGGCGGGACCGTTCCCGCTGCCGGTACCGTGATGTACGAGCGCGCGAAGCTGACGGTGACAAGCGGCGGCGCGCTGATTGACGCCTATCCCGCGCTGAAACTGGTGTTCGAGGGCGCGACTTTCAGGAACGCATTGGCGAATTGGTTCAACCCAGACGGTTCGTGGGAGCACGGCGGCGTGCGGCAATTCCCGTTTGGGGCGTATGACCGCTTGAGCGGCACCAATCGTGGCTCAGTTAACCTTTGGTCTACAGGATCGTGTTCACCAGCGCAGGCAGACGCAAAGACTTGCTACTTGTTGGATATTCAGGGGCCGGGAACGAACAACGTCGCACCGCCGTCCGCTAATCTTAGCCACGGTCCGTCTAACGTAGCGACTTACTCCGCTGCGCGTTTCAACTTCATCATGGGCGACATTGTGGGCATGTCCACGGTGAATCCGGGGATACCTACATCGGCCAGTGACCAATTATCGCCGTGGCTTGATGCGCTTTCAACCGTTGGCGCTTCGCAGATGCAAATCGTCAACAACTGGTATCACTGTCTGATTGGCGAGGACAAGATAACTCCGTGCCCTGTGCCGACTTTCGCGCCGACGCTGAACGCAGGAAGCGGCAGCATCACCGCGAGCACGTTGTTTATCAAGGCCACGGCTGCGTATCACACGGCGCCGTCAGGATCCGCCCAGTTCCCATCTCAACAAGAGACTTTGCCGTCGACCGCCGTCTCGATTGGTCTTTCTGGCTCGCCGTGTGCGGGCGTGAATTGTTCGGCTTCGTTTAACACCCCGGCATGCGTGTCTCCGCGTCAAATTGGCTGGTATATTTACATCTCGACGAACGGCACGACGTACACTCGGTACTATCCGACGCCTAATCTTACCGCTGGCCAGCTTTCGCAGACTTCTCCTACGCCTTGCTCAGCTTCTGAGACAGTCAGTTCCATAGAGGCAACGAACATTCCGCCACCCGGAACGGCAGCGACGATCAGCAGCATATCGCGCACAGGCTCGACCGTTACTGTGACGACGGCAACGCCGTTCCAGGTACTCAAAGGCTACTCTGTTTCGGTGCAGGCCACGGACACGACCGATTTTCCAAACATCACTGCTGGCCCTACTCCGCAGAGCCTGTTTAGCTTCACTTACACACAGTCAGGAACGGCGACAAGCTCCAGCGGCGGCACAGTGGCTCTTGTTGATAACTCTAACTCTGCCAGCCCGACGTGGCAGAACTCGACCACTGCCGACTCTGGTGTAGGCGGCGTGTGGCAGACGCTGGCGAGTACGATGGCTGGTGCAGCCCACGCGGCTGGCTCCGGCGGAATCTATTGCTGCGATGAGCCGCTGCTTGATGCGATCGCTCCCGCGTGGTACCAGAAGCAGCAAATGGTTCCGCTAGCGAACGGTAATCCAATTTGGTGCACATTGGTTGACTCGACGGCTGTTTCATTCTGGCGCGACGTTTGCGACATCGTAAACAACGACCCGTATCCGCTGGGCATTGCGGCTGACCCTGATGACATTGCCGTGGCACCGGGCATTACGACACGCACGTGCAATGACTACACATCCACATTCAACGTCGTTACAGCGGCTGCGAACTGCTTCGTGCAACGCATCCCTGCGTGGGTGGACAGCGCGGAGCGCGAGACGGCGGGCACGCGGCCAGTGTGGGAGATTCTCCAGCTATTCCAGCGCGGACAGCATCTCGCCATGTCCTATCCAATGCTCTACCAGATGGCGCTTTCGGCGCTCATTAGCGAGCACAATTGGGGCAACATGGGCGGCATTGGCTGGTGGGGCTGGGTGTCGTCGAGCGGGATGGAGCAGGCATGGTTCACGGCGCATAACACGAACGCGCTTGCCGACTTCTACCTGATGGCGAGCCAAATAAACCAATTGGCTCCGGTGCTGATGACCACGCCATCCGACAGCCCGATCCTGAATGGCGGTACAGGGCAAGTGGATGGCGTGAGCGGAGAGACAGTGACAGGAGGCCAGTTACTCTCGAACGTCAAGATCATCGGCTCGACTGTATCTGCCGACTGCGGCGCGGCGAGCGCCTATGCGAACGCCACGAATTACCCGTTTGGCGAAGTGCGGTTCTTCACGGTGAAGTATCCGGTGCCGAATACGAATCTCGTTGACCAGTACGTCTTCGCGCTCAACTTATGCAATGCCTCGCCCACGGTGCAGTTCACGCTGGCGAATCCTCCGACAGGCGCAACGACTGTGGAAGTGCTCAACGCTGGCCGGACGCTGACCCTGAGCGGCAGCACCTTCACCGACACATGGAACGACACGCCGACAGGCACAGCGGGCTTCGGAGTCGACGTATACGTGATCCGCACGCCGCGCGGGATGACCATTCACTGAAGGTGGTTTCGGAATGGCGCGCGCACAACCGCGAAGGCAGCTCTGCTCAGAAGTCCTAAGTCTCCTGTTCTGATAAACCCTCGAGCAAGCGCGGCCGTCGCATTCAATCTTTGACCGCGTCGAAGGTATTCCCAGGAAAGATGACGGACTACATCTCGATACCCGGCGTTAGCGGCCTGACGAACTGCGGAATCGGGCGCGTCATGAACCTCGACACACAACATCTTGAGAACATTCGATTTGTCAGCTATAGCGTGCACCCTATGCGTGGCATCCGCCTGGACACGCACGACAGCAAGCGCCTCGTCGATATACCCGAAACGGAAATGTTTGGAGAAGCGTAACAAGAAATCCCGCGCTGCGTAAAGATGACTTCTCTGAGCCACTTTTTCCTAGAGAGGAGGGAAAACATGCACGGGGATTCGCGCATGAAAGATGGAACGTGGCGTGAGCCGTCTTGCTTTTCCAGATCAGTGAACACCGCGTCCGCTTCCGCATGGCGTTCGAGAAAATCGATATCCTTTTCCAGTTTTCTCGGTTTCCACAAATCATCAGAATCAAGAAATGCGACAAACTCTCCCTGCGCATGTCGAAGTCCCGTGTTGTAGGCTCCGCTGCACCCTTTATTTTTCTCGTGACGCACATACCGCAGCCGTGCATCGCTGAAGTGCTCCACAACTATCGCTGTGTCATCTGTGGAGCCATCATCGACTACGATGAGCTCGAAATCCCGGAACGTCTGTTCGGACACACCTCGGAGAGCCTCCGAAATGATATAGCCCCGGTTATACGCCGGCATGATGATCGATACTTTCAACATCACACTCGTTCGACAAACGATTCGATCTCGATCTCGATCTTGGTCTCAATCGTAAGGGGCGTACCTCGAAATTGCGGAGTGGCCACGCAGCGTCGACCTTCAGCGCGTCCGGCACGCATCGCCCGCAGCGGCGCAAGCGACTTGCGAGAAGCGCAGCCCAGCAGTGCAGCCACCAGCCATCCTAGGCTGAGCCACGCATACGCCAACTTATACTTCCGCCAGTTGTGCAGGTACAAATATGTGTAGGCTCGCGCGTGCCTCCGCGTCCAATGGTTCTTTTCGCGTCCGGAAGTATCGAAATGGTGGGTCAACTTACATCGCGGGTCAATAAAGTACGTGCCATTCAAGCGCACGCAAAAATCGACATCTTCTCCGTCCGAAACACCGCGTAAGTTGGAATCGAAGCGTATTCCGTTGATGGCCGCCCGTTTGAAACTCATCATCCCGCCGCTCATTTGTGAAACTCGTACAGGCCGCGTCAGCGTCTGAGCATTCCAGTAAACAGGGAAACGGTCGTTCCAGAACGGCCCACGCGTGAAGATTTTCGACCAGTAGTGAAAGAAGTTGCCCGGCGAGGAATAATTATCAGGAATTCCGGAAATCCCGGTCGCGTCCGGCAGCTCCGCGTAGCACGCGACCAGGCGCTCAATAAAATCAGGATGCAGCGTCACGTCATCGTCAAGGAAGAGAAGAATGTCGCCATGCGCGCGTTCGATTGCGATGTTGCGAGCACAGGCCAAACCGCTGATATTGGCGTCCAATAGGTAATTGAGGGTAATGGATGGAGGCAGAATCTCCAGAAGGGCCGCCGCTGCCCCCCCCCTGAGTTCGGCGTCTGATCGACGACAATGATTTCGTCGGGCTCGACGGTTTGCGCTTTGATGCTTCGCAAGACTTCCGCAAGAGCGGCAGGACGATTCTTCGTGGGAATGATGACGCTTAGGCTGGGCGTCACGCTGTCCTCCACAATCGGAGAGCCGATTCTAATACCGTGTCTACTGAAGCGTCAAGCATCAAAAGCGACAGTACCAAGATACCGAGAATACTATAACCAAAAAAAGCAATAGTCAGTCAGTCTTTGACCCACTACAAAGATAGCTAACAAATGAACTTCATTCACGCGCATCCGTTCGCTTTGGTGTTTTCGTGGTGGGTATTTAGTGCGGCAACTGGTTCGCTGCCGGCTCCAACCGCCCAATCGTCACCGTTCTACCAGTGGTCGTTCAAGTTCCTGAATACAATCGCGGCCAACATCGCGCGCGCGTACAACACGAGCGTTGAGAACTCGCCGAACTTCTTGCCCGCGGTCGATCTGCACCTCGGCAAGCAAGCAGCGGGGAATTCCGCGGAGCGCAAAACGTAAGCGCATTGCCGAGATTTCGCAGCAATTCGCCAGGCTCGTTGAAATAGTAGATACGCAAACATTCCGTCATTTTCGTCCTGAATCTCTTCCCAAGAAATCAAGCGAACAGACGTAAGCCCGACTGCCTTTGTGACTTTTTCTACCAGGCGGGAAAAGACGCACAGGCTGAAGCGTGCCTGCGGCCCTTCCTTTGTCAGGACAAGCAGACAGGCTCGTTGCCACTAAGGCGCAAAGGATTTTCCGAAGCCATGAATCTTGCTGTCACGCGTCACTGGTTCACGCCAATTTCCACCTGCGGGATGCTGGACATTGATGGCGTGTTTCAGGCGTACACGATGGAGCCGCGTCTGGACCAGTCGAAAGGGAAGCCGTACGCGATTCCGCTGGGGACGTACCACGTCGTGCTGGCATGGTCGCCGAAGTTTCAATGTTTGACGCCGCATATCGAGGACGTGCCGGGATTCTCGAGCGTGGAAATTCATTGGGGCGATTACCCGAAGGACACAGATGCGTGCTTGATGGTAGGGAACTCGCATTCCGAGAATTTTATTGGCGGCGGCACGCGGAGCGCGTTCGTTGCGTTGATGGTGAAACTGATGACGGCGGAGAAGGGAATCACGATTACTTATTCGGGGCGGCCTGGCGTTGTGACGGATCCCGAAATCGGGCTCTGAGATGTCAGTTCGCGTGCAGATTCGACGGCCGTTTGGAGATTCACACCGCGGGACTCGTTGCTCTCGCGGAACCTCATTTTCTTGCCCAAAAAAGGAGACTTATGATTCGACGAAAAACATGGACACCATTCATGGCAATCGCGCTCTCAGCCGCGATGGTCGTGACCGCGTGTAACACATCTTGGATTTCCACCGCTGTGGCCGACCTGCCCGTCCTGGTGCAGATCGCGGAGAACATTGCTGCCATTGTGGCGGCAGCGCAGGGACAATCTGGAAATACGCAAGTCGCGACACAGATTCAGGCTGTCGCAACCGCGGCGAAGACCGGCCTTGAGGCTGTTCAGGCGCTCGTGAACTCCTACAACGCGGCACCCGCGGCGCAGAAAGCGACCATCCTCGGGCAGATTGACACGGGGCTGACCGCAGTACAGTCGAACCTGCAGCAAATCCTGTCGGCCGCACGAGTCTTGAATCCGCAGTTGGAAGCGACGATCACCGGAATCGTGACCTTAGCCGAAGGCACGCTACTGGCGATTCAGACGCTGGTGCCCTCAGCAAAAGTTGGAGCAGCTCCGTTGCCACAGCGACCGCCGTCTCCGGCTGCATTGAAGGCATCGTACAACGCCATCGTGCTGCAGGGTGACCTGGCGGAGTACGAGATACATTAATGCTCCATGACCCAGCCTGCTGTAGGCTCGGGAAAGGCCCGGCGCGCCAGGGAAGACTGCGCTTGGCCGCATACTTCAAGCCTGATCTACCGCCGGCGCCTGAAGCCGTCGACTGGACTGCGGGCTTGACAAGCTGGGGCATGATGGGCAACGACAGTCACGGCGATTGCGTCTTCGCGGCTGGCGCGCATGCGATTCAGACATGGACACTCAATGCCGGCCTTCCTGCACAGCCCGGCGCCGAGCGCACAATGTCGGTCGCAGCCGTGCTCTCCTACTATTCCCGGTGGGCAGGGTACGTGCCAGGCGATCCCACAACAGACAACGGCTTCGTGATTGTGGACTTCCTCAGTCTATGGAAAGCCGACGCTTACGGTGGCGTTTTGCTCGACGGCTTCGTCGACCCTGATCCTGCCAATCAGGAGCACATCAAGCAAGCAGTCGCACTCTTCGGCGGCGTCGACATTGGCCTGCGACTGCCCGTGGCGTGGCAGAGTATGGACGTTTGGGATGTCGTTGAAGGCGCCGACGGTGCCCCTGGCTCCTGGGGAGGACACTCGGTGTGGGTACCGGCTTACAATGCACAAGGGCCCGTTTGCGTCACTTGGGGAGCTCTCAAGCAGATCACCTGGGCCGCCTGGTTGCGCTACTGCGACGAAGCCCACGTTATCGTTTCTCCCGCCTGGCTGAACAAGGAAGGCCGGTCGGCATGCGGACTCGACTACGAAGCGCTGCGGCTCGATGCAAGAGCCCTCGGCTAGATCCTCGCCGCGACGAGACTCCCGCCATCATCTATCCCGGTCAGACGACCAAGAATGATGGAAAAGAACGGCTAGGCAAGCATGGCTGTGCCTTACGCGGCCTTGTTTGCAGTGCCCTGCCTATCGACCGCCAAGTCATACAGTACTCTGCTGATACAACGGCGTTTACGTTGCCACACGCGACAAATTGCACAGGTCACTTGACACGCGGTGCGCGTTCGCATAATCTATATTATGTATATATGCGGAAGAGAAAAGGCGAATGAAGAAAGTCGGCGTTCGGGGGCGTGGGGCGGGCGGTTGTGCCTCGGGCCATGTCGAGGGCGGGCGGCGGGTAGTCTTGTTAACGGCTTCGGGCCAGCTCGAAGCGGATGGTGTCTTCCAGGGTTTGCTTATCGCTGCCGATCATGGGACGGCCGTTGATGAAGAAGGTCGGCGTTCGGGGGCGGGCGGCGGGTAGTCTTGTTATGGCTTCGGGTGAGCCTTGAAGCGGATGGTGTCTTCCAGGGTTTGCTTATCGCTGCCGATCATGGGACGGCCGTTGATGAAGAAGGTCGGCGTTCGGAGGCGAGCGGCGGGCGGGTGTTAATGGCTTCGGGCCATGTCGAGGGCGGGCGGTTGCCTCGGGCCATGTCGAGGGCGGGCGGTGGGTAGTTTTGTTAATGGCTTCGGGCGAGCTCGAAGCGGATGGTGTCTTCGAGGGTTTGCTTATCGCCGCCGATCATGGGGCGGCCGTTGATGAAGAAAGTTGGCGTGCTTTCCACTCCCAGGGCTTTCCCTTCCGCAAGATCAGCCTCGACTTTCGCTTTCGAGTCGGGCGCAGCCATGCAGGTGTGAAAAGCGTCAGCGGATAGTCCGGCCGACGTGGCGAAGTCGGTGACTTCGTCCCAAGCGTTGTCGGCGGTGATGGCGTCCTGATTGTCGAACAGTTGGTTGTGAACTTTCCAGAAGGCAGCGGGCGAGGATTGGAAAGCACAGCGCGCGGCGATGGCAGCGGTCATGGACCAGGGATGGATTTCGGTGAGGGGAAAATTCTTGTACACGAAGCGGACCTGCGGGAATTCGGGTTCGACGATTTTGAGAATCGAATACATTTCACGGCAGTGAGGGCATTCGAAGTCGCTGAACTCCGCGACAGTGACTTTGGCGTCGGCGGGGCCGATGGAAGGCGAATCGTTGCTGGTGATTTTCGCGCGGTTGGCAGCGAAGGGATCTTTGGTCATGTCGCGGATTTCTCCGCGGAACATGTAGCGGCCGTCTTTTGTGACATACACGGTTCCGTTTTCGGTTTGGCCGGCATGATTCACGTTTACCGGGACTTCTTCGAGGTCGGGAATTTGCGCGGGCTTGGCGGGACCGAGTTTGATTTGGTAGCCGGGTCCCCAGGCGAAAAGGACGCGGAGATAGGCTTCGACTTTGGAGAGCAACCGCTGGTCTTGCGACGACGCTGTAGGAGAAGATTGCGCGGCGCTTTGCGATGCGGGTTTGGTTTGCGCGGCGGCGGAGGAAGCGAGAGCTGCAAGGATAACTACAGGAAGAGCTAGACGCTTGAATATCATTGCGAACCTCATCAAGAAAGATCCATGTCGTGACAGGGGATTCAGATGGAGCTGACTTCCCTGCTCACTTTGGAGATGCGAAAAAGAACAGACAGAATACCTTAAGGCAGTGGCGAGTGACTAGTGGCCAGTGGCCACTAAAGGGCGCATACATCGCGGGTGAAACGCGCGAAGGGAGGGAATCTGTTCTGCAGTTCTTAACGGCTGGGCTGAAGCCCGGCTCTCCTCGCGCGGATGAAGCGCGCGAAAGGATACCGCGCCATGGCGTAATGGTTCCCGGACTCTGAATCATACTCGTACGTCGTGAAATACAGCTTGTCATTCGTGGCGTTGTACCACGATTCGCCAAATGGGAAGTGCCCCATCTCCGCCGCCACGCCGCCGCTGGAATTGGTCACCATGCGGTTCGACAGATGGTCCTGATGATAATAATTCGTGCCCGTAGAATCGATCCGGGCCAGCAGTGCTCCGCCCGCGTAAATATACTCGCGCGTCGGAGAGCTCGGCGCTGCGCCGTTCGCGTACTCAGCAATGACTTTCGCGCCCGAGAAGATATACACCGTTGTGGTGCTGCCCGCGACCTTTTTCACCCGCAAGCCGTTCCCGTCGTAGGTGTATGTCCCTGACCCCAGCCCTCCGCTCGCCGTGTGCCGCGCAATGCGCTTCCCTCCAAAGAATACGTAATCGTTGGTCAGATTCCCGCTCAGGTCCGTTTCTTCTAGCGCCTCGCTGCCCATGCGATACCAGTAGATTGTCCCGCCCGACTTCTCGATGCGCCGCCCGTCGCCATCGTAGCTGTAGGTCATCCCGGCCGTCAAAGTGATTTGATTTACCGCATTGTAAGTGTACGTGTAGGGCGGACCGATTGGGCACGTCCCTTGCTACGATACCACTGCGCCAATTCCCCGCACAGTGACTTGGTTTGGCCGCGGGCGGCGCACGCTTTGGTTTCCTAAGGGTGCGGCACTCAGAGGAAAAGTAAAAATCATTTAGCGCGTTCGTTAAGGGTGCTCCGCCCGCCAACAGCAGATCCCTCACCCCGTTCGCATAAAAATGCGAACGGATTCGGTATGACAGTCTAAAGGCGGAAGCGAAGGCAACGCGGCAAGAACCCCACGCTCACAAGACGAGCATGGGGCACTCGAAAAGGCCAAGCCAAAAACAGATTCCTCCTCGCGGTGGCTCGTCGGAATGACAATTTGTGGGCTATTGCGAGTGAGGCGTTACGGGATGAATTTGTTGGCTAGGGGGAAGCGGCGGCCAACGGAAAGCAACAGCAGATCCCTCACACCATCCCGCAAAGGCGACGGGATGGGTTCGGGATGACAAGTATGAGAGGTACGCGGCGATGGCCGGACATTAGGTCGGGATGGCGTGCCGCGGTGTCGCGCTGCGCGCGACGGGCGCAGCCCTTCATGCTTCCCTTCCTGCGTCAGGGCAGGCAGGGTAAACAAGCAGCGCCCTACGAAGGCGCGCAGAATAAACGAAGGGAAGTCAAAGCAGGTCCCTCACCGCCGTTCGCAGAGGCGGCGACCGGGTTCGGGATGACAGTCTAAAGGCGGAAGCGAAGACAACGCGGCAAGAGCCCCACGCTCACAAGACGAGCATGGGGCACCCGAAAAGGCCAACCGTAAAGCATGGGGCGACACAAAGCCAAACATTGAGGCAAAGAGAAACGCCTGGCTGCGGCAGGCAGGCGCTGCTCTCCTGAAATGCAAGTGCTTCGCGAAAAATGCCGAGGATGGCACGCGTGGTGAGGTCCGTTGGAGCGTCGATACAACTTGATTTCATTACCGATCAAGAATGGCTCGCACTTTTTGCAAGAACCGCAAAGAGGTGTGGCTTCCCTCACGTTTCCAGAAGAGTCTTCGGCGAATTCCGATGTGATAGTATGTGGCCGAACACAGAATCAAGATGAGCGACTGACTCGCGCGTGACAGCCTGCTGAGAAAATCGCGAAGATTCCGGGTACACATTCATAATGAGCACCGCCGACGTTCTCCAACTCACTTACTTCATAACGGTAGCCGTAGTGATCATTTTCCTCTTTCGATTTGGGAAAATTCCGCGAACCTATCTCACCGAGTACATGTGCGGCGTGCGCTTCGTAAAGGGCAGATTTGCAAACGTGCTCGGCCCAGGCGCTCACAAGCCGCTGACCCGCCGTGTGCATATAGAGGTTGTGGACCTACGGCCGGTGCCATTCCTCCTGGAAAACATTTCGTATCGCGATGCATCGCAGAGCGACTCGGTGATAAGCATTGGTGCCGAAATGTTGGTGGACGATGCGTATCTTGCCGCCACCTCCCTTAAAAACCGAGTCAGCGATTCCCTGCCCATTGTCCGCGAGACGCTTCATACGGCCGTCTCTCGCACAATTGGGGATCGGAGTGCGGAGTTTCGCGTCCAGGTAGCCAAGGATATCGAGAGAGCGGTCAACGACGAATTACGTCCCTTGGGCATGAGAATCTCAAACGTTGAAATTACCGAACTGTTTTCGCACGGCGCGTCGCCTCAACGTATTGCGAAAAATTTGAATTAGAGACCACGATGAGCTTCATCCTGATCTGCTTCGCGTTTCTGTTCGGCGTAATAATGCTCCGGATTTTCGGAGGATGGCTCTCCAGCGCTACGCTAGTTGAGTACCAGCGCGGAGTTCTCTTTCGGCGCGGACTTCCTGTCCGCGACGTCGGCCCGGGGCGTTATCGAGTTTGGACAGGAATCTCCAAAATAATGATCGTCGATACTCGTCCTGTGCAGGTGAACTATGAAAATCAGGGCGTGTCATTGCGCGATGGCGCCACTGCTATTTATTCCATTTCGGGCAGTGCGCGCGTGCAAGACGTGCGAAAAGCGCTGTACGCAGCGGGGAACTACAATCATGTGCCGAGTTTCGTACTTCTCTGTTGCGCGCGGTTTGTTCTGAATGAATGCACGGGCGCACAGATCACGGCGAATAGGGACGCTCTCGTGGAGCAGATCATTAACCGAGCCGATCCCAGGTTGAAGGCTTCGGGCTTTGAATTGCTTTCGTTCCGGATCACACATCTCTCCTTGGCGCAACGAATGGTTGAATAGCCTTTTGCTGAAACGCACCCTTTGCCCAAACCGCAAAGCGAAGCCTGTCCAAGAACCATTGCGGCAAATTGTTTAAGCTGCTCAGGATGAAGGGGGCACCCCGCAAGAGTACACAGCAAAACCGCCAAAGCTCTCCGAAAACTCCTCACTTGGTCACAAATTGAATGCGCACTCGCGTTTGCGTAAGCTACGCACAATCAATGGTCTCATTTTCTTGGGCGCAACGGAGTTCAAGTGGCGTCGTAGCTCCAAAGCCATAAGAGGCAACAGCCAATGCCGCGCGGATGGTACGCGCGAAAGGAAACTCAATATTGAAGCGGGTATTCGGCACGGTTGAAACCGTGCCCTTACGTAACTCGTCCGGGTCAGCTGCTCCCTACAAGCTCTCATTGTGCGGCGAAGCGACGGCCAACGAAAAGCAAAAGCAGATTCCTCACACCGTCCCGATTGAATGCGTCGAGACGGGTTCCCTTCGTTCCTCAGGGCAAGCGGAATGACAACGTGCGGGGAGCAACGACGGCCCGATAAATCCGATCGGGCCCTACTCGAGCCCTACGAAGACCAGGCCAACGCGATGACGGCAAAGGCAAAGCGGCGTCTAGCCGCCGCACTCCAAATGGCGTAGAGGATGGGCGGTCTGCGCTACACGGGCACACGGAAGCGCGGGGCTTCAGGAGCTGTGGCCGGAACACTGGAGGACGCCGAGATAGACGCTCCACGGGCCGACCTCATCGCGATATTGGTGCGCGAAGATGCGAGAGATTTGATGCAAATGGGTCAAATCGTGAACGGCCCACGCGGCGAGCAACTGCGAAACCGTAATTGTGCCGAGCGAAGGATGTCGCCCGCGGCGATCTAGGTCCCGCGACTGCAAATTCAGAGCGCGCAGTTGGCGAAGATTTTCCTCGCGCAAGCCCGAGAATTCATCAAGCAATTGCGGCAGGGATTTGCCCTTGCTTTCGCGCTGCTGCGCGAGGCGATCGAAGGGCGCAAAGGTGCGCGTCTCGCCGAATTCGAGAATGATTTTCGCGCGGGGCAGCCAGTCCGTCCGCTCACCGTGGATGAGGTGGCCGAGAACGTCGAAAGCGCTCCAAGTGCCTTCCCCTTCGTTTGAGATCGTCCATTGGTCCGGCAGATCGCGCAGAAGCACGTTCAGCGCCGCGGGAGTGCGGGCGAGAAGCGCGACTGTGTGCGGCAGGTCGTGTTCCATGGGGTCGTCCATTCGTAGGTCGAGCATTGGTGTGAGCTTAGGGGATGAATTTGTTGGCGAGGGGGAAGCGGCGGCCGACGCTGAAGGCTTTTGAGGTGATTTTCAGGCCTGGAGGGGCTTGCTTGCGTTTGTATTCGCTGCGGTCGACGAGGAGCGCGACTTCGCGGACCAGTTGCGCGGGAAAACCATAGTGGCTGGAGATTTCGTCGGGCGTGCGCAGGTCTTCGACGTAGGCTTTGAGGATGCGGTCGAGAACATTGTAGGGCGGGAGGGAGTCCTGATCGGTTTGGTTGGGGCGAAGCTCGGCGGAGGGAGGCTTGGTGATGGTCGCTTCGGGGATCACTTCCCTTTCGCGATTCACTAGGCGCGCGAGTTCGTAGACCATGACTTTCGGAACGTCGGAAATTACGGCGAGGCCGCCGGCCATGTCTCCGTAAAGCGTGGAATAGCCGACGGCCATTTCGGATTTGTTCGCGGTGCTCAGAACCATGGAGCCGAATTTATTCGAGAGCGCCATCAGCAGATTGCCGCGCGCGCGCGCCTGGAGATTTTCCTCGGCGACGCCTTCTTTTTTGCCAGCGAAAACTCCGGCGAGCGCGGTGCTGTAGCTCTCGACGATTGCATGAATGGGAATGACTTGATACGGGATGCCGAGATTCTCAGCGAGTTTTTTCGCGTCGGCCAAACTGCCCGGCGAGGAATACGGGCCGGGCATGCTGACTCCCAGGACATTTTGCGGGCCAAGCGCGTCGACGGCGATGGCGGCGACAAGAGCGGAGTCGATGCCGCCGCTTAGGCCGATGACTACGTCGCGAAAACCGCATTTGCAAACGTAGTCGCGGGTGCCGCAGACGAGCGCGTCATAAGCGGCTTCGAGTTCGTCCCGCGGCTGAGAGCGAATGTCGCCCGTGCCCGCGGCGACGTCGAAGAAGACCAAGTCTTCTCGGAAGGATGAGGCGAGAGCGGCCATGTGGCCGTCGGGATTGAAGGCGACACTCGAGCCGTCGAAGACGAGGCTGTCGTTTCCGCCGACCTGATTGACGTAAACGACGGGGACTTTATGGTGGCGAGCGAGGGCCTTGAGCATGTCGATGCGGAGGCCGCGTTTGTCCAAATTGTAGGGCGAGGCTGAAATATTGAGCAGGACGCTGGTTCCCTGCCGGACGAGTTCGGCGACGGGGTCGCGATCGTACATGCGCTGGGCCCAGAAATCTTTATCGTTCCAGCAATCCTCGCAAATCGTGATTCCGAGTTGCTGGCCGTCAAAGGCGAAATTGGACTGCGAGCGCGCGGGCTGGAAATAACGCGACTCGTCGAAAACATCGTAGGTGGGGAGAAGCATTTTTTGCTGTTCGAAGGCGATGTAGCCGTCGGCAAGAAGGGCGGCGCAATTCGCGGCCAATTTTCCGGTGTTTTCCTGCGCTTTACCTACGTAGCCGACGATTGCGGGCATGGGCATGCGGGAGGCGAGACGTTTTAGCTCTTTGAGATTGCGTTCGACGAAGGAGGGGCGTTCGACGAGATCCTGCGGAGGATAGCCGCAAAGGCCGAGTTCGGAAAAAACGACGAGGTCGGCGGCGCCGGATTTCGCTTCGCCAGCCATTTGCAACATGCGAGCGGAATTGCCCGGGAAATCGCCGACGGTTGGATTGAACTGGGCCAGAGCTATCTTCATCGAGAAGAATCAGAATACCGGAAACCAGTGGCTAGTGGCTAGTGGCTAGTGGCGAGAGAAGACAAAAGCAAAAAGCAGATCCCTGCCTGCGGCCCTTCGCCAATTCGTTCAGGACAAGCAGGCAGACCTGTGCCGCTCAAGCGAAAAGCAGATTCCTCGTCGCGTGGCTCCTCGGAATGACAGGTTCTTTTCCGTTGCGCCACAAAGACAAAGGCCAAAACCCCACCCTTCTCAAGAGGCGTTCCCTTCCTTCGTCCCTTCCTCCGTCAGGGCAGGCAGGGTAAACAGGATGGGGCACCCGCAAAGAGAAGGCAGATTCCTCGTCGCGTGGCTCCTCGGAATGGCAAGTTCTTTCCGTGATGCCACACAAGACACAGAAAGGGTGGGCCACTCAAGGCGAGAAGCAGATCCCTGTCTGCGGCAGGCAGGCCTCACACCGTTCGCCAAAGGAAGCGAGGGGTTCGGGATGACAACGTTACCGAAATACTGTCATAACCACATAGCCGACGGCCATGGTGACTGCCAACGTGGCACCGAACAACGCATACACCGGCCAAACTTGTTTGCCGCCATGGAGCGCGTCGAGGTGCAGGAGGTAGTAGGAAACTCCAAATGCCACCAGCGATGCTGCTGCGAGTGTCCAAGCCAACGGTCCCACTCGACCGGACTTGTTAGACGCCCACTCGGCTATTACATCGCCGCGCGCCCGCCATACAAGGATGTTAGAACGCCTCACAAGGGAGAGAACGAGAAGTATCGCGAGGAGGGCCAGCAATCGGATTCCGAAGTCGTGAGGCCTCAGGATAAAGGTTGCGGCGGCAGACAGCAAGATCAGCGCAGCCAGCGCACGCAACGCATAGAATTTCTTGCGCACTCCCGCGGGAATAGTCATTGGCCGACAGGATAAAGCAAAAGGCGCTCGAAGGGAATCGAGCGCCCGTGAATTCCGATGATGCGATGTGAATTAGACGCTGAAGGAGGAGCCGCAGCCGCAGGTGCTTTTCACGTTGGGATTATTGAACTTGAAGCCGGAGCCTTCGATGGATTCGATGTAGTCGATGGAAATGCCGTCGAGATACATTTCGCTCATCTGATCGACCAGGACTTTGAGGCCGTCAAATTCGTAAATATTGTCGCTGGTTTCGTTGATCTGATTTTCGAAAGCCATGTGGTAGCTGAAGCCGGAGCAGCCGCCACCCACGACGGCTACGCGCAAACCCGTAGGCGCGGGGTTCTGTTGCGAGATGATCTCCTTGACCTTCGTAACGGCAACCGGCGTAAGTGCAATCATTATTGAATCTCCTCCCAGACAGGGAATGTTTCCGTGCTATAGGAACAGCCCCATTATAGCAAACTTTGGAGCGCGGTGCAGAATGCTCAACGGGATGTGCCCTCCTGCAGAGCCGGACGCGGCCCGAGGACGCCGGTCGGGCCCTACAAAGGCTCCCCACCAACGGGAAAAGCGTTGCGCCAGGCGCGGGCGGGGTGAACCGCGCCCCTGCGAAAATAACGGCGGGCATTCGTTCCTCAGGGTGAAGAAGCTGCGCCCCTACGAAAATAACGGTGGCGCCAGTACGAAAACGTTGGGCACAGGACTCAGGGTAAACGGGAGCGAATTTCGCGCATGGTCAAGCGGGCCTGTTCAGCGATTTTCGGCGTGATGTTCGCTGACTGACGAGCATACGGCGCGATGGCGTCGAGGTCCACAGGCGTTCCGATCAGGTAAAGCGCGCGGAGGGATTCCCATGCGGCGTCATCGCTGGGATAAATCGCGGCGATTGGGTGGCCGGCGGAGACATTCGCACCGTCGTTTACCAGCCAGCGAGCCAGCGTTCCCGGAACCTCGGAGCGCACTTCCCTGCCCTTGTTTTGAACCTCGATGTGGGCAATCACTGTGCCCGGACTCACAGTTTGATCGGGCTTGAGGCGAGTTTTCAGAACTCCGGAATAGGGCGCGGCGAGAACGGTGGGTTTGAGCATGCCGACGATGATGGCGTGACCGGACGCGTCGTGAAAACGGACGAGGGCGAGCGCGGCGTTGCGTTGAACGAGCGAATTGGAGTCGTTGAGGAGACGAAGCAAAGCGGCGTGGAAGTCCGGCGCGGTGTTGTCCTGGCCCATGACCCATGCAGCCATGGTGCGAATTTCGGGGGCGGGACTGGCGGCGAGCGCGATGACTTGAGGATAAAACTGCTTCACGGTGGGATCGTTGCCAATGATGCGGTCGGCGACGGAAGAAAGGCCATGTTGAACGCCATGGGGGTTGGTGGTGTCGGTTAAGACTTGCGCGAGTTGCGCGTCGGTGAGCGGGCGGCCGAACCATGTGGCGCGCCAGAATAGAAATGGCATGAGCACGAAGGCGAGCGTCAGGCCGACGACGATGTAGGTCCAGCGGGTGGAGAGTGGTTTGCGTGGCGTTGGAGTTGGCGTTGGTGTGGCGCTGTTCACGTGAGATGTGTTCTTCCTTTCGATGGCAAATAGCCAAGAAGCGTTAAACTACAATCTATCGTGAAAGTGGTTCATGAGCGCCTGAATGTTTCATGATGAAGGCGAGGTGCCGCGGACCTGCGAAGCGGACACTCGGCGCTCCGCGCCGACGGGCGTAAACGCCCCCCAACGAAGGCAAGGCGCACAAGCTGAAGCCGGGCTCCGACGAGAAAAGAAAAAGCAGATCCCTCGCCGCATGGCGGCTCGAACCACAGAGCGAAACACTGGCGGCGTAAAGCCGCCCCTACAAAAACCATGACTAGGGCGCGGCGGCGTAGACGACGAAGAGCAGCCAGTAGATCACGACGCCGGTGACGGAGACGTAGAGCCAGATGGGGAACGTCCAGCGCGCGATGGCTTTGTGTTTGGCGAAGCGAGCGCGCAACGCAAACGTCAGCGTGATGAGCACCAGCGGGAGAATCGCGACGGCGAGAATCGTGTGGGTGGTGAGAATCGTGAAATACGCGGGGCGAATCCAACCGCGGCCCTGAAAATAAATCACTCCGGCCTTGAAATGGAAATAAATGTAGGACGCGAGGAAGACCGCGGAGCACGCTACGGCCGAAAGCATGCAAATCTTGTGCGCGAGAACTTTTTTTCGGCGGATGAAGGAGTATCCCGTGACGAGCAGGACGGCACTGGCTGCGTTGAGGCATGCATTCAGGCGAGGAAGCGACGAGACCGGAATGGCCAACATGTGCGCAGGAAGCGGTTACTTTCCGGCTCCTCCGCTGGACGAGCGGCTGGCGCGGCGGCGCTCCCAGGCCAGTATCAGAAGCTGGAGGGAAAATATTCCGCCCATCATCAGACAGACAAGCAGCAGGAACAGACCGTCCACGCCGGAAGTGATGAGGCCGCTGGTGAAGTCCCAGATTAGGCCGAGAAGCGAGAGTACGACAATGACGAGAGAAAAAATGGCGACTTCGATCATGGGTTATCCTCTACAAATATACTTGGTGAATCAACGTGAAGCAAAGCAGATTCCCCAGCCACGACTAACCCCCAATTTTGGCTGCCCGGCACGCGCCAATTACAGAAGCAAAGCGGCGTCGAGCCCGCCACGGCGGGCAGGCCGCCGCACTCCAAGGAACCGGGGCGCCGGCCGACGGTTCGCCTGTGGATGGGCCCGACATTCGGCCACAAGGGCCCGATAAATCCGATCGGGCCCTACAGAGGTCCCGCCGTAAACTGGAAAATTAGCGCACTACTTTATCGAGCATGAGCAATCCGAGCAGCAAGGGAATATGGGCGACGGTGGCGTGCATCAGCCATTTGGCGCGGACGTTTGTGCGCGAACGCGAAGCCCAGAGGCAGACCTGGATGAGCAACATGCCGAGAATCAACGCGCCAAAAAAGTAGCGCAAGCCCGCAAGTCCGATCACGGAAGGGAGCAGGCTGACGGGCACAAGGGCCGCCGCGGTGAAAATGATCTGGCCGAACGTTGCCGAACCTGACTGGTCGACGACCGGAAGCATGCGAATGCCGGCGCGCGCGTAGTCCTCGCGATACATCCAGGCGATGGCGTGGAAGTGCGGGAACTGCCAGAGAAATAGAATGGCGAAAAGAAGCCATGCGCCTTCGTTGAGCGAGCCGCGCGCGGCGGCCCAACCGACGAGGGGCGGAATCGCTCCGGGGATGGCTCCGACGGCGGTGGCGAGCGTGGTGCGCTGCTTGAGCGGAGTGTAAACGCCCAAGTACAGCGCCGTGGTCAGCAACGCCAACCCACAGGCAAGCCAATTGGTGAGCACGGCCAAGTACATGGCGCCCAGCAGAATTAATCCCGAGCCAAAAGTAAAGGCTTCCATCGAGGACAATGCGCCGAGCGGCAACGGACGCGCGCTGGTGCGGCGCATTTTTGCGTCGCTGGCGCGCTCGATAACTTGATTGAGCGCGGCAGTGCCGGCGGCGACGAGCGTGGTGCCGAAAATGGCGTTGAACATTCGCAGCGGATCGATGGAGCCGGAGGCGCCGAGGTAAAAGCCCGCCATGGTGGTCAAGACGACGAGGAACGTCACGTCGGGCTTAACGAGGATCGAGTAGGCCGACAAGCGCGACATGGAGCGCGAGACGGAGGCGACGGGAGTGCCCGTGATGCTCATCGCGATGACCTCACGAAGGAACCCTTTCCGCGGGAGATTCGAGGTGCGCGGCGTGAGCGGGTTTTAGAATGCGAAAACATGCGAGCATAAGGATAACACTGGATGCAAACGTCAAGGCTCCGACGGCGACGTGCGCGACGGTGAGAGAGACGTACACGAGCGTGGGTTGAATCGCGCTGCGCGCGGCGATGACTGCCCAGTAAGCGGCGCCGCCGAGCAGGAGTTGGACTCCCAGGAGAATTTCGAGGTAACGCGCGGCGTGACGCAAATCCTTGACTCCGCGGAAACGGCGGCTGACGGCGAGTACCGTCCAAAAGACCATGGCCGTGACGATGATTGCGCCAATGATGTGCGGAATGATGCCAAAGGCGTTGTGGCGAAACGCGGCGCCCAGGACGATTTGCAGCAGGATGAGCACCGACGTCCAAACTGTTAGCGTGCGCAGGCTTGGAGTGCGGAGATCGTCCAATTGAGGCAAGTCGCTGAGCCACCAACGGCTGGTGAAAACCGCGATGCTGACTACGGTGATGAAAAATAATTCGGCGAGCGTGGCATGGGCCGAGGAAACAGAAGGAGGCAAGAGAAATTTTACGGTGATGCCGCCGAGAACGCCCTGCGCGACGACCAAACCCAAAGCGGTCCAGGCGAGATTACGAACCCAGGGGCGCGATTCCTTGCGCCAAGTCCAGACGGCGAGAATGATGGTGAGAATGCCGACAAGAGTGGCGATCATGCGATGGCCGTGCTCGTACATGATTCCGCCAACCATGGGAGGCAGCAGCGAGCCGTAAGAAAGCGGCCAGTCGGGGACGGCGAGGCCGGCGTCGTTGCTGGTGACAAGGGCGCCAGCGATGACGAGGAGAAATGTGCAACACGCGGTGAAAACGGCGAAACGGTGAAGAATGCGATTCCCTGCTTCTCTCAAAATCCAATTGTCCTTGCTTATGAAATAAGAAAATACGAACAGCTAGTATACGACAGCGAAGGGAAAAGCGCACAGGCTAAAGGCTGTGAGGCGGCGTCTCAGCTTGAAATTCGGATTCGACGCAAGGCGGACCTGACGAGTCGGCGCAGTCTGCCGGGCGAGTCGCGCGCTTAAGCAGGAACGTAGGTCAACCGAATCACGTCCTCGCCGATTCGATCGCTGGCTACAAGGCGAAGGCGCGGGCGAGGGCCGGCGAAGAACGGCGTGCCACGACCAAGCACGATGGGATGGATGTAGAGTCGATACTCATCAATCAGACCAAGATTGGTGAGGCTCCCGGCCAGGTTTGGTCCAGCAACGTCAATCTCTCCATCCAACTGAGCCTTCAGCCCGCGTATCGCCTGCTCGAAGTCACCCGCGATGAGTGTGGCGTTGGGGCCGACCGACTTCAACGAGCGCGACACAATCCACTTCCGCTGGCTCCGCCACACCGCCGCGAAGTCGCGGTCCTCCGCGTCCCAATCCGGAAGGTCATCATCCCAATAACGCATGATCTCGTACATGCGGCGACCGTACAGAACGCCCGTCAAGCCGCGCACCAGCTCGAAGAAGTGACGAGATAGCGAGGGATCGGGTGGCCCTATTTTCATGTGGTCGACGTAGCCGTCGAGGGACTGGTTCAATCCATACACGAGCTTTGCCATGCTAGAAACCTCCACGATTCTTCAGAGTATCAGGCTGTGGGAAATGGGTCAGTTTGAATTTACGGGGAACGCGACTCGGGGGGAGTCGCGACCCCTCCTGCGTCGGGCAAATGGGGCACCCGCCGATTATAGAAGCAAAGCGGCGTCGAGGCACTGCAAAGGCGAAGCGGCGCGGAGCCCGCCACGACGGGCAGGCCGCCGAACTCCCAGCAAGAGCAAGGTTCGGCCTGCGGCCGACGGGCAGGGTAAACCCTGCCCCTACGAAAACCTTAAGCGAAGCAACAACGGCCCGATAAATCCGATCGGGCCCTACAAAGGCGAAGCGGCGTCCAATGGGATCCCGCAGTCCTTCGACGACGGGAAGTCCCCACCCCTGCCTGCCGTGGCGGGCAAGCGGCAGACAGGCTTCGCGGAAGGCGCCCCGATAAAAGCATCGGGGCAAGCTCAGGATGGGGAGCCCGCAAAAGCGAAAGATGCCGACCTGAAGGTCGGCGCTACGAGCCGCGAATGACCCACCCTTCGCGACAGCGGCGAAGGATGGGACACCCGCATTACAGACAGCGCCGTGTGGCTACTGGGCTTTGAAGGTGAAGTCGGATGTTTTCGACTCCTTGGCACCGATGGTTACGCTCTGATCGACGACGCCGTACTTTTCCTGCCAGGCTTCGATGGTGTAGGTTCCGGGAGGCAAATTCTTGAGTTCGAATTTGCCGTCCTTATCCGTGACGGCGTAATAGGGATTGGCCATTACGGCGATGTAACCCTTCATCCACGGGTGGACGTTGCACTTCACGGGAATGGCGACTTCCGGGCGCGCGAAGGTGTCCGTGATTGCCGCGGCCTTGGGGGGCTGTGATTTGTTCCACTCGCGATTGTCGGCGGGAGTGGGGTGAATATTGTGGGTGGTGTCGTCACTGTTGACGACAGAAAGCTGCTGGCCGACCATCAACGCCACGACGTGCGGCGTGTACATGCAATCTTTCTGGTCGAGAGTGACGGCTTCGGAGGGCGTGGGGAAGGAATAATCCTCGGCGCCCGTCTTGACGTAGACGACGACGTTTGCGAGCGTATTGCCGTCCCCTACGACGACCTGGTCAGGAAGGACAGGCTTGGAGTTAGCCTTGACGCAATAGGGATCCGCGCTCATGTTGATGGGTTTGAATTTCGGCGCTGTTCCATCGAGCTTGACGACTCCGCTGACGGAGCCAACCGTGGACATGTCGACCGTCTTTTTGGCGGCGGTGGCGGCGGCTGGCTGCTCTTCGCCGGTTTGACTCTGATTCTTGCTGCACCCGACAACGACAAGCGCAAATGCGACTGCCGCCGTCCAAGAAATCCATTTCCTATTCATAATGAGATTATTCCTCCTGAATTTTTAAGTAGGCCCGAAATCGAGCTATTAAGGTCCGCCCCTGTTTCAAATCCCACGCCACACCCATCTAGGATATTACTTTTTGGCGGCGGAAGAAGCAGATTTCGGCGCGGACGGGGTGCGGCCGGAAAGCATGGCCTGCTCCTGCGGCGTCAGTTGGAGCAGATAGCGCACGAGCAAATCGGCTTCATCGCCCTTGTATTGCTGAGCCGCCGCGGGTAGCGGTCCGTTGAAGACCCAGCGGCCGTCTTTCCGGACAAACAAACCCGAAGGCATGGCGGTGCCGGGAATGATGGTGGCCGGTTCGGTGATCCAACGGACGGTCCACGGAGAGCGAAGACGCTCGCCGGCAAGCAGGAAATTGGGAGCAGTGGCGTTCTTGTCGTGGGCCGCGTTGCCCGTAGCGTGACACTTCAGGCAAGGGGCGGCGGGACTGGTGAAGATGGCGCGGGCCACGAGGCGCTCCTGATCGGTCAAAGGCGCAACCTTCTGGGGAATGAATGGTTCCTGCTGCGACGACAATGCGCCGAAGAAAAGAACGAGCTTGCGAATTTCATCGTCGGACAAGACGAAAGTGGGCATGCGGACTTTGAGATAATTGCGAACGCCATTGCGATCTTCGTCCGACGTACTGAGCGAAGGATTGGCGAGGAAGCGCTTAAGCCATTCGGGATTTACGCGCGCGCCTTCGCTGGTGAGGACGGGCGGCAGGCTGATGGAATTGTCAGCCTGATACATGGGCAGGCCCATGAGGACGGATTTCTGGCCGATGTCGATTTGATGGCAACCGATGCAGTTGTACTTGGTGACGATCCACCAGCCCTGCTGAATATATTTGCGCTGGTCGGCGGGACTGTATTGATAACTCGGCGGGAGGGTCGATTCCGTGCTGCCGAGCAGGAATGAAGTGAGGGCGTTGATCTGGTCGCGGTCAATATTCGGTTTGGGCATGTGCAGGCGGTCCATCGGATTCGGCTTGTACTTGCCCTCGTCGAACACCTCCGGATTCGCGAGCTTCTGATCGAAAAAGCCCTTGAGGTCGTACCAACTGCCGCGCGGATCTTTTTTGCCATTGGGCAAAATGCCTTCCTGAGCCTTGGTGTAGAGGAGGGCGTAGTCGAAGCGGCCGATGGGTTTGCTGCCCTCGGTGGTGAGTTCGGTGCCGATGCGCGCGGCGTCCTCGAGGCCCGAAATTTCGTGGCAGCCAGCGCAGCCATAATGCTCGACCAGGGTTTTTCCCTTGGCGTAAAGATTCGTGTCGTTGACGAAGGCGGCCTGATCGTAGTGGGCGCTCGAAGATTTCTGGGTCATCAGATAGCTGGCGATGTCGCGCGCTTCCTGCCAACTGAGACGGAAGTCGGGCATGATGGTGGCCTGCTCGACGACGAGTTCATGACCGTCGTTCGGGCATTTCGAGTGCTCGACGTCAAACACGTAGGGCAAGTTGTGCTTCGCGTAGTCGGCTGGGCCGATGTCTTTATGTTCGTACGGGCAATAGGGCTCGGTGCGGACGCGGGGATTGTGAATCCATCGGACGACGTAATCGTAGTCCGC
>Ga0134128_10000363_pt1 | contig 63677 bp, 63 predicted proteins | sample KB31754_FD_96462 | JGI IMG/M metagenome (GOLD analysis project Ga0134128, IMG submission 96462) | Terrestrial soil microbial communities with excess Nitrogen fertilizer from Kellogg Biological Station, Michigan, USA - KB3-175-4 | ecosystem: Environmental > Terrestrial > Soil > Unclassified ... | reverse complement strand
GCTCCGAGCGGATGCCCGAGCGCGATAGAGCCGCCATTGACGTTGATCTTCGATAAATCCAGACCAAGCTCCCGGGCACAAGCGAGCACCTGAGCGGCAAAGGCTTCGTTTAGCTCGATTAAACCTAAATCTTCGACTTTTAGTCCGGCGCGCGAAAGTGCCTTGCAGGTGGCGGGAACTGGTCCCACGCCCATGCATGCCGGGTCTACCCCGGCAACGCCTGAGGCAACGAAGCGCGCCAGCGGTTGCAAGCCGAGACTTTCGGCTTTCGCCTTGGACATGACCAGAAGAGCCGAAGCGCCATCATTAATACCTGAGGAATTGCCCGCGGTTACCGAGCCGCCTTCGCGAAATGCCGGCTTTAGCCTTTCGAGATCGGCCGCTTTCGTCTCCGGTCGCGGATGCTCGTCCTTCTCTATGAGAATGGCATCCCCTTTTTTTTGCGGCACTGCCACAGGCACGATCTCATCTTTGAAAAGTCCGGCCGACTGCGCTTTGGCATATTTGCGCTGGCTGTCCAGCGCAAACTGATCTTGATCGGCGCGCTCGACTTTATATTTTTCAGCGACGTTCTCGGCTGTTTCGCCCATGGAAAACGGGTGATACATTTTGGCCAATTTCGGATTGGTAAAACGCCAGCCCAAAGTAGTATCGAACATCTTCATATCGCCGCGCGGATATGCGGACTCCGGCTTGCCCATGACAAACGGCGCGCGAGTCATCGACTCCACACCGCCGGCGACAAACACGTCACCTTCGCCGGCAATAATCGCCCGGGCCGCCTGGCAAAATGCCTCCATGCTGGAAGCGCAAAGGCGGTTGACCGTGACACCGCCCACGGTATCAGGATAACCGGCGAGCAGAACGGCCATTCGCGCCACGTTGCGGTTGTCCTCGCCTGCCTGATTGGCGCAGCCTAAGATCACATCCTCGATGATGCCGGCATCGATCTTGTTGCGCTCGACCAGCGCTTTCAACACCAGCGCCGCCAGATCATCAGGGCGCACATCCTTGAGGGCACCGCCGTATCGTCCAATCGGTGTGCGAATTGCATCGACAATAACTGCTTCATTCATGATGCAGCATTCTAACAGCTTGACAGGAACCGGTAGGAACGGGGCGTTGGCCCGCCCCTGCGCTTTGCGTACTTACGTTTGTCCATCTTGCGATTCGCGGTAGACAGAACTGACAATGTCACGCAGCAAATTCTTGTCGATTTCCTGGCTCACGTATTCGATGTATCCGACCTGCCAGTCCTCGAGTTGTTTCACCGCTTCGCTCAACGAAACGCCGGCAGCGCGGGCGAGAGTGAGGTCGACGCCCACTTCGCCTGCCGATCCGATTTGGAACATGCGAGCCTTGGCTGAATATCCTTGAGTCGCTTGCAGACTCAGACGCAGTAGGGCATTGCTGCGATCGACGCCGATGCGGTTGGCGACGTTCATAACAATTGTTTGAAACCTGGACAACGGCGCTTCCAGATCGACCCCGGGAACGCGAACCAATGCATAATGAAATAGCCGAGTGATGGCGGCGCTCGCCTGGCTGGTCGTCACGTTGCCCAGCTTCTTGATGGTTGATCCCACCGACAACAAGCCGTCGAATTCGCGCCAGAGCCGAATCATCATCTGCACATCATCAGCAGTCAAAGGCGTATTTTCCTGGGGGTCGACAAGCTGCCCGCTGCCAAAAAGGTTTCGTACGTCGTCAACCTTCTCGAGCTGCGTATCAATTCCTTTGGGCAGCTTCCTGAACAGCGTCTGAATGTTGTCACTGTCGAGCGCCGAGTTCATCAGCAACTTGTCCAACACTTTGGATACGGCGCAAGATTCGTCAGCTAGATCCGATGGCGGCTGGCGCTCCAGGAAGACGAACACGCCTTCTTTCCATACCGAGACAAACTCGGTGACCGCCGGATTGCCCTTAAGCTTGCCCAGCTTTGCCTTCACCAGTTTGCCCGAGTCGAAGATTGCCCGAAAGGCGAGATCTTTGAACTCGACTGAAAGGACGCCGTTTTCCCGATTGTTCTGCAGACTCTGCAGCAAGCCGGCAGGGTCGGTGTTGCCCAGGTGTCCCACCAGTGAATGCACTTTGGAATCCTGATCCTGGTCGACCAGAATTTTTACTTTCTGATTGTCGCTACCGCCCTGTCCGTAGAATGCCTGGTCTTGCAGCGCTACTTCGAGCTGGCGAGCGGTAATGTGTCCCTTCTGAACGCAATGCGCACCCAGACTCAATCTGTCCTGGTTGCTCTGCATCGAAATGATGATCGTATCGAGTTGATCCGGCGTCACCATCTTCGATTCGACCAGATAATCTTTGAGTTTGAACGGAATCTTGTTGCGGAAGCAATGCACCAAAAACGGAATCTTGGCAAAGAGCGGGAATATCGCTCCGGTTTCTTCGCAAGAACGCAGCTCGTCGAGAAGCTCGTCGAAGCTGATTCTGCTCGAAAGCTTCTGCATAATCGAATTCAACGGCGTGTAATTGTCGATGGCGCACAGCGCCAAGTTGCGCCGTTTGTTCGACTCCATGCCGGCTTTAAGCTTAATGCCGAATTGGGTGAGAACCGGCACCGAAGAGAGCAATACCTGCTCGGAAATGTCGGAGGTTTCATCGGCGATTTCGGTTTTCTGTCCCAGAGCCTGCTGAATCTGTCTGGCCAGTGACGGCGAATAATCGTAGACCTGAGCCAGGGTGCCAAAAGCATGCAAGGTCAAAAGTCCGACCGCGGATTCTTTGATCACTGCCACTGCCTTATCGGACTTGACGAACACCATCGCGCCCTGCACTTCAAGCAGAGTTTTGGCCAGCTCCGCCGCTTCCACAAAGGTGTCGGCGGTGAAAAAGTAACCGACGTGGGTGCAGTCGATAATCGCCACGTCGAAGAGACGTTTGGACTGCGAAAGACCGCCCAGCTCATCGAGCAAATTCTCACTATACGAAAGGGCGATGACGTTTTCCTGCACGAGCTGTTCTGACAGCCGCACAGTGCGCTCATTGCGATCTTCCATAAGCGAATTGGGGTCGATCACAAGTTCTCCCTGCTTACCGACTAATGATCTAGATAACTATGCCACCAAAATTGAAAGGTTAACCCCAATGTTGCGGTCCGCAGCGGCGCCTCGCGGCGGCCTAGCCTTGCAGGAGCTTGAGCTGGGCGTCTATGGTTTCCAGCCGCGACTTTACCTCGCGCAGCGCTTCTTGCTGAGCGGCAACCTTATCAGCAGGCGCGCGTTTGCGGAAATCGGGATTGTCGAGCATCTGGGCGAGCTTGTTTACTTCTTTGAGAACCGCTTCGCGCTGCTCGTTCAGCTTGCCGCCCGTTTTCTCGACGTCGATGAGCTTGCCCAAGGGCACGAAGATGGTGGCACTGGAAACGACGGCTGTGGCCGCCATTTTCGGTGCCGTAACCTTGGCTTCGATGGTGAGCGGATTCACGCGAGCATTGTTGTCGGAGGCGATGTACGAGCGCGCCTTTGATAACGTTTCCAACTCCGACTTGTCGGAGACTTCAATCAGCACTTCCGCCTCGGCTTTGCGATCGACATTGAACGTTTGACGAATGTTGCGGATCGCTCTGATCGTTTTGATGATCAACTCCATCTTCTGCTCGGCTTGCTCATCGAGGTAGCCGGCATGAGCACGCGGATATGGCGCAAACATGATCGATTCGAGATCGACCATGAATTCGGCATGCGGCAGTTTCTCCCACATCTCTTCGGTGATGAAGGGCATGATTGGATGCAGAGCGCGCAGCAAGCCCTCGAAAACGTAGTAGAGAACGTTTTGGGTTTGCTGTCCGGACTTACCATCAGAATTCGCTAACTCTTGCTTGGCTATCTCCAAATACCAATCGCAGAAATAATCCCAGGCGAATTCGTAAAGGCCCTGGGCGGCCTCGGTGAAATCGTAGTTCTGCAACTGGTCCTGCAAACTTTCCAGCAATCTTGTGTAACGATGCAATATCCAACGATCCGGCAGGGTGCATTTGCTTAGATCGATGGACTGGACTTCGTAGTCTTTGAGTTTGTCGAGCACCAACTTTCCAGCGTTCCAGAGCTTGTTGGCGAACTTCTTGTACTCGTCCAGCTTGTCTTCATGGAAACGGACGTCTTGATCGCCTTTGACTCCGACGGTGGCAAACCAGAAACGGTTGGCATCAGCCCCGTACTTCTCGATCATGTCGAGCGGATCGACGGCATTGCCTTTCGACTTCGACATTCGTTTTCCGTCTTTGGTTTGGATAACCGGGTGGATGAGAACGTGCTTGAACGGAATGGTGCCGACGAACTTGACGCCGGTGAAGATCATGCGCGATACCCACAAGTTGATGATCTCGCGTGCCGTCGACAAGATGGTAGTCGGATAGAAGGTTTTCAAAAGCGGCGTTTTCTCCGGCCAACCGAGCGTGGCAAAAGGCCACAAAGCAGAGCTGAACCAGGTGTCGAGCACATCGGGATCTTGCTCGAGCTTGGTCGAAGAACACTGCCTGCACTGCGAAGGCGTTTGCTCGTAAGCCTTGACGTGTCCGTTTTCGCAGGTCCAAATCGGAATGCGATGTCCCCACCACAATTGCCGGCTGATGTTCCAATCGCGAACATTACGCATCCAATCGAGATAGGTGCTGGCATAACGCTCAGGAATGAACTGAACTTGATTCTTCTCGACCACCTCAATTGCCGGTTGGGCCAGTTCGCTCATTTGCAGGTACCACTGCTCGGACAGATATGGTTCGATCACCGTGTGGCAGCGTTCGCAATAGGCCACCCCGTGCGTGTAATCTTTGACCTCGACCAGGAATCCTTTTTCTTTGAGCTCTTCCACCACGAGCTTGCGTGCGGCAAAACGTTCTTGTCCCTGGAATTGCGTCGGCACAAACTCATTGGCGAACATCTTGCCGTGCTTGTCTATCACCACAGGTGATGGCAGTTTATGACGTTGCCCTATTTCCCAGTCGTTGGCATCGTGCGCCGGCGTCACTTTCAGCGCGCCTGTGCCGAACTCCGTTTCCACATACTGATCACCGATCACCGGCAACACGCGGTCGGTCAACGGCAGAACAACCTTTTTACCGACAATGTTTTTGTGGCGATCGTCTTTGGGATTCACAGCCACCGCCACATCACCGAACATGGACTCCGGTCGAGTAGTAGCAACCACCACTCCAGGCCCGCCGGCATCGCCTGTACCACCGTCTTCCTTAGAAAACGGATATTTGATTTCGTAAAGCGAACCCTTGGTTTCCTCGTGCTCGACTTCCAGGTCGGAGACACTGGTCAGGCAGCGCGGGCACCAGTTGGTGACACGATTGCCGCGATAAATTTTGCCTTCATCAAAAAGGATCACAAACGCACGATAAATCGCTTTCACATAATCAGGATCCATCGTGAACTGGAGGCGATCCCAGGCAAAACTGACACCGAGCCGCTTATATTGGTTGAGAATGTTATTGCCGTACTCTTCGCGCCAGACCCAGCAACGCTTGATAAACTCTTCACGCCCGAGCTGGTGGCGACTAATCGGCGGCACCTGTTTCTTCAGCTCACGCTCGACAACCATCTGGGTGGCGATGCCGGCATGGTCGGTTCCCGGCTGCCAGAGCACGTTGTAGCCTTGCATGCGCTTCCAGCGCGTCAGCATGTCCTGAATCGTGCCGTTGAGAGCATGCCCCATGTGCAGGTTGCCCGTGATGTTCGGAGGCGGCAGCGCGCAAGAGAAATTGGGCCGATCGGGGTCGACCCGGGTGGCGAACATGTCGTTTTCGAACCAATAACCCGTCCACTTCGCCTCCACGTCCTTGGGGCTGTAGGCGCCTGTGGCTGGTTGTTCTGTCATCGTTGCTTTCACCTGAGACATCTGCTCACCTGCTCCTCTTCTAAGCAGAAAAAAAGATAATGATCGGCCGCCTCTTAGCTCTGCTGCCCTGCAGGCAGGCGGATCAATGATTATAGCGCCCGCTTACGGCTGTCATCTCTGCCGTTGCGAAACGAAAACGGCAGCCCGGGCACTTCGTAATAAACGCCGGACTGGCAAAACCTGAAGGCTGCCTCTGTTGTAGAATCTGCGATGGCTGGACAGCCAGTTCTTGACGTCCGGCGATTGTTTGTTCACTTCAATATCTAACCAAGTTCGCAGGATCTTTAATTCAATGATTTCTTCCAACGATTTCCGCCCCGGCGTGACCATTCAGTACAACAACGGTATCTGGCAAGTGGTTGAGGCGCTGCACGTCAAGCCGGGCAAAGGCTCTGCCTTTGTGCGCACAAAGCTCAAGAATGTAGAGAACGGCAACGTGCTCGAAAACACCTTCCGGGCCGGGGAGAAGCTTCCTACCGCCATCATCGAAAAGGCGGAATTTTCCTTTTCGTTCAAACAAGGCGACGACTACGTTCTCATGGATTCAGCCACCTTTGACCAAATCGAGCTCACCGCCCACCAAATTGGCAACGCGGTCGAGTTTCTCAAAGAAGGGCTGGAAGGCATTCAGGTATTGCGCTTCGACGGCCGGGTCATCGGCGTTGAACTTCCCAACACGGTGGAGCTCGTCGTAACCGAATGCGCCCCTGATGAGCGCGGCGACACGAGCTCAGGCGGCGGCAAGCCGGCGACGCTGGAGACTGGTGCCGTAATCACCGTCCCTTTCCACCTCAAGCAGGGCGACAAGATACGCGTCGACACTCGCACCCGCAAGTACATCACCCGCGTGTAATTCGTTTTTTAATCCTATTCAAGCTAAGGTGAGGACAGGGCGTGAAAATTGATCTCGAGCAAATTCGCAGCTTGCTTTCCGTCGTTAGCCAGACGGACATAACCGAGCTAACCATCGAATCGGGCGACGAGAAGATCACCGTCAAGAAAGCTAATTCGGTGACGGTAGCAGGACATGTGTTGCCGGCGCAACTGGAAGTGGCGACAGCCGCCGCGGTGCCGGTGGCGACACGGACGGCAGCCGCTTTGCCTGAGGCGCCCAAGTCAGCCAATAATGGCGCGGTGGAAGAGCCGGAAAAAAACGGATTGCTTTCCATTACCTCGCCCATGGTCGGCACGTTCTATCGTGCGCCCGCACCGACTTCACCCTCATTCGTCGATCTAGGCGATCACGTCAACGTCGGGCAGACGGTTTGCATTATTGAAGCGATGAAACTGATGAACGATCTGCCGTCGGAAGTGGCAGGCAAGATCGTCAAGATTCTGGTTGAAAACGGCACCACGGTGGAATTCGGACAGCCGCTATTTCTGGTCGATCCCAAAGGCTAAATTCAATCGTAAGCCATGTTCAACAAAGTTCTGATCGCAAACCGTGGTGAAATCGCTCTGCGAATCATTCGCGCCTGTCGCGAAATGGGCATCCGGACGGTGGCCGTATATTCGCAAGCGGATTCGGAGTCGTTGCACGTGAAGCTGGCCGATGAAGCCTATTGCATCGGACCGCCGCCTGGATCGCGCAGTTATCTGCACATTCCGGCCATCATCAGCACGGCGGTGGTCACAGGCGCGCAAGCAATTCACCCCGGTTACGGCTTTCTTGCGGAAAACGCCAACTTCGCCGAGATTTGCCAGGATCACCGCATCAAGTTCATCGGACCAAGCGTTTACGCCATCAACTCCATGGGCGACAAAGCATCGGCCCGCGAGACGATGAAAAAGGCTGGAGTGCCTTGCGTGCCCGGTACCGACGGCTTGATCGAAGACGAGCGCGAAGCTATGGCCATCGCCAAGAAGATCGGTTATCCGGTATTGATTAAAGCCACCGCAGGTGGTGGCGGCAAAGGGATGCGCGTAGCTGCCGATCCCGAGTCGCTCGGGCGTTCTCTTTCCGGAGCCCGCAGCGAGGCGCAAGCGGCCTTCGGCGACGGCGGAGTCTACATCGAGAAATACCTGAAGCCCATTCGTCACGTGGAAATTCAAATTCTCGCCGACCGCTACGGCAATTGCATCCACCTGGGCGAACGCGATTGCTCGGTGCAACGCCGACACCAAAAATTGATTGAAGAAGCGCCGTCGCCGGCGCTGACACCGGAAATGCGCGCCAAGATGGGCGCTGCAGCCGTACTGGCCGCCACCAACATCGGCTATGAAGGTGCCGGCACCGTCGAATTCATCTTCAAAGACGGCCATTTCTACTTCATGGAAATGAACACCCGCGTGCAGGTGGAGCATCCGGTCACTGAAATGATTACCGGCATCGATATTGTCAAAGAACAAATTCGCATCGCTGCTGGTCATCCGCTGTCGGTCAAGCAAGAAGACGTCAAGTTTAGCGGCCACGCCATCGAGTGCCGAATCAACGCCGAAGACTCGGAGCGCAATTTCCTGCCCAGCCCCGGACGCATCGATGCCTACATCGCGCCTGGGGGCCCAGGCGTCCGTGTAGACAGCCATGCCTACCCGGGATATTCGATTCCGCAGTATTACGATTCGCTGGTGGGCAAACTAATTGTCTGGGGCCGCGACCGCGAGGAAGCAATCCAGCGCATGCAGCGCGCCCTTGACGAGTATGCTATAACCGGCATCGCCACAACCATTCCCTTCCATCAGAAGGTGCTGTCCAACCCGCATTTCCAAAGCGGTGACGTCACCACCGATTTTATCGAGAAATACATGACCCCATCCCAGCCGTCCAAGGCGGCCGCCAGTTAGAATACCGTTTCTACGGCTCGGTAGCTCAATGGTGGAGCAAGCGACTCATAATCGCCAGGTTACAGGTTCGAATCCTGTCCGAGCCAATTCTAAGTCTGCTAAGCACTGATGCTTCTGTTGCCACCACGACGATGACAGAATGTGCGCTCGTTGGCTAACTGCTAAAATTGTGCTCCATTTTGAGAGGCGGAGGTTTTCAAGCACGATGAGAGTTGGAGCATTGGCTGGCGTTTGCACGATAGCCTTGTCGGCGGTCTTGCTGCTCGGTGCCTGCGAGTCACAGAAGCCGGCGAGCGCACCGGAGGCGGCGGTCGATACCAGCGCGGGCCCGATAGTCGACATGAAAACAACCCAGGGCGACGTCAAGATTCAGGTGGATAAGCGCGACGCGCCAATTACCTCAAACAATTTTTTGGACCTGGTAGATAAACACTTTTACGACGGCTTGACGTTCCACCGCTACGAGCCGGGATTCGTCATTCAAGGCGGCGATCCAAACGGCAACGGCACAGGCGGGTACCTCGATCCGCAAACTCACCGCGAGCGCACTATTCCTCTGGAGAAGTCACCGAATTTGAATCATGGGGCCGCCGGTGTTGTGGCCATGGCGCGCTCGAATAACCCTGATTCGGCCAGCAGCCAGTTTTACATCACGCTTGCGCCGGCGCCGTTTCTCGATCAACCACCCGGCTATGCGGTATTCGGCAAGGTGGTGAGCGGCATGGATAGCGTCATGAAGTTGCGCGCCGGCGATAAGATAGTTGCCGCCTCAGTCGAAAAATGAAAAAATCAGCTCTCATCCTCGTTATCGCTCTCATCGGCTCAGCCTCATTCACGGCAACACCGTCATGGAGCAAATTAGAACTGTTCAAACCCAACACAAAGAAGGACACGATGGCAGACTCAGTTGTTTTGTTAGAAACGAGCAAAGGACCGATCAAGATTCAAGTCTTCAACCAGGAAGCGCCGATTACCGCAGGCAACTTCATGGATCTCGTCAATCGCGGTTTCTACAACGGATTGACTTTTCATCGTTATGAGCCCGGCTTCGTGATCCAGGGCGGCGATCCCAAAGGCAACGGCACCGGTGGTTTTGTCGATCCGTCCACCGGAGAAGAGCGGCGCATCAAGCTCGAAGTGAAGCCGAATTTGAAACACGACGCAGCCGGCATGGTGGCAATGGCCCGCTCGAATAATCCTGATTCGGCGAGCTGCCAGTTCTACATCACTCTCGGTCCAGCTTCTTTCCTGGATATGAAATATGCCGTCTTCGGCAAAGTGATTGACGGCATGCCGGCAGTGATGCAATTGCGTCAAGGCGACAAGATTACCAAGGCCGCCGTCCAATAGGGCGGCGCGCTGCGCGGCTTACAGCAAATCGGACTCGCCGAAGCCCTCAACCGGAGGAACTTTGGGCAATTGCACGCGAAACGTGCTGCCTGCTCCGGGCATGCTCTCGCAGGTGATACTGCCGCCGTGAGCGCGCACGACGTGCCGGCAGAAATATAGTCCCAGCCCGGTTCCTGCCGCGTAGCGCCGACCCGGTTCGCCTTGCCAGAAACGCTGGAAGAGGCGATGCTGATCTCGAGGATTGACACCAGATCCGGTATCAGTCACCTTTAAGCAGACTTCGTCCTCGCCGTCATCGACTGAGACGATGATTTCGCCGCCGGTAGGCGTAAATTTGATGGCATTGCCCAGCAAATTTACGAGCACGCGTTGGATCGCATAGCGATCGCAGACAGCCTCGACTTTGCAGGCGGGAACGTTTAAGCGCAAGGATAGAGTCTTGTTTTCAATGAGCGGTTTGACGTCTTCGGCGCAAAACTTGATCACACCGACGAGATCGACATCCTCAAGGGCCAACGATTCCGGCCCCGATTCGTATTTGTAGACTTCCAAAAGATTGTGAATCATCTTCAGCAAGGCCTGATTACTGGTGCGCAACTTGCCGATGATTTCCGTCTGCTGTGAGCTGAGAGCGCCCAATGTGCCGTCGAGCAAGGCAGTAAGCACCATATTCGCTCCGACAATCGGCGTTTTCAAATCGTGCGTCAGGGTGGCGATGAAATCCTCCCGCTGCTCGATGCCCACTGTTTCGATCATGCGCTGCTCCGATTCCTTGCGCGCAGAGATGTCCTCAAAGGTGAGAATGTAGGCCGATTGCCCCACGCCATCGAGCGCGGCCGCGGAAATCTGGCAATTAAAATTGATCTGCTCTTCCGCGTGGGCGATGGTAACCTCCATAGTCGCCGGCAACGTGGCTGCCGGCAAGAAGGACTGCAATCGCTCGTAATCGGACTCGCTTAACCAGGGGCGCAGGCTGCCTGCACCAAGATCCTCTTTGCCCAGCAGCGCACGCAAGGCGCGATTGGCGGTGAGCAAAACGAGCTCGCCGTCTGATTGCGGGGCCGCCACGCCGAGAGCCAGCGGTGCCTGCTCGAAGACAGCTGAAAATGGCAGCTCTTCGAGCTTTAAATCTTGATGTACCTGCCCGATGTCCAAGCGCCCCCGCCTGCCCCCACTGCCATACCCAACAATAGTATGACAAAGAAGGTGGGCACAGCACCAGTGTCCATGTTTTGCGGCAAGATGGGCAGGAAGCTGACTAATTGCTCGTGGACGTAGGGATCAATGTAAAGGTGCAAGCCAAGCAGGAAGCCGGAAGCCATCAGTGCGGCAGCGCAGCCATAAGCGGCGCCCTGCAGGATGAGGGGTCCCTTGATATACCAGGGGCTGACGCCCATGAGACTTAGAATTTCAATTTCACGCTGGCGCCCCTGAATGACCAGATGCACGGTGTTGCCAATCACGGTCAGCGTGGCTGCCGTCAAAGCGGCGGTGACAATGGCGCCACCAATTTCCAGAAACTGCCGAAACCGATTCAGGTTGCGCGCCACTTTGAGCGGATAACGAATATGCTCGACACCGTCAAGCGCTTTCAAACGACCGGCGGTTTTCTCCACGGCATCGACGGTAGACAGCTTGACGTGCAGCGTATTGGGCAACGGATTGTTGATGGCCGCTACCTTGAAGTTGGATTGCATTTCCGCCCAGGCAATTTCTTTGGGGACAATCTCGACCACTTGCACGTCCGGGATTTGACTGCAGAGTCTGGCCATGTCGGTGGCATTGACACCGTCTTTGAGATAGGCGGAAATTTCCAGTTGCGACCCCCAAGCAGAGACGACGTTTTTCATTGCCATCGTCACCTGGAGTACGCCACCGAATATGGTGAGGGCAATGGCGAGAATGCTTATCACCAGCCAATTGGACCAGCCGCTGCGTTTGACGCCGATGACGGTTTCCACAGCCACACGTTTGAGGATACGCAGTTGTCTCATGCGGTTTCCACCTCGTACAGGCCGCTTGTAACGTCGGAAACGATTTGTCCGTCTTTCAGATTGATCACGCGCCGGCGCAGCTCGTTGACAATGAAATGATCGTGCGTTGAGATGAGCACGGTGGTGCCGCGCTGACTGATGCGCTCGAGCAACTGCACGATTTCCAGCGAAGTGCTCGGGTCGAGGTTGCCTGTGGGCTCATCAGCAAGCAAAACCGGTGGTCCGTTGACGACAGCGCGCGCGATGCCGACGCGCTGCTGCTCGCCGCCCGAAAGCTCATCTGGAAAAGCGTCAGCTTTGTGTTCGAGATTAACCATGCAAAGCGCACTCTGCACGCGGCGTTTTACATCGGACTCATCGACGCCCAGCGCGCGCAAAATATATGCCACGTTGTCGTGCACGGTTTGTTTGGGCAAAAGCTTGTAGTCCTGGAAAACGATGCCGAGCCGCCGTCGCAGCAAAGGCACCTGGCGTGGTGACAGCTTGGTCAAGTTGACCCCGCCTATCATTACCGAGCCACGGTCGGGGGTTTCTTCGCGATACAAAAGTCGCATGAGCGTGGATTTGCCGGCCCCTGATGGTCCAACCAGAAAGGCGAACTCACCCAATCCGATGTGCAGATTGATATTGGCTAAGGCCGGTCGCCCTCCATACTCCTTCCAGACGTTCTGAAGTCGGATCAATGGGCACCCCTTGAGCTTCCCGCGAATTGGCGGGTAAGCATCATAACACAGCAGTTCAACACCAACCTTGAAAACCTCAAATATTGGAGCGCGCTAAGAAATATCGTCTCTATAGAGACAGGCGATACACACCGCTCTCGGGTTGTCCCGCGGTATGGGAGCACTAGCCGGGCTATGCAGGCGCTCGACCGGATTCGTGCATTGCGGACACAGAGGAAAGCCGCTCAGAAAGCGCCAATGCCGCATTCGCAATTCTCGCTCATAAAGCGCGACAATCTTTTCGCTGGTTTCCAATTGAACGGCAGCCTCGGAGGTGAGTTGACTACGTAGATCATCAACTGCAGCGACGTCCTGGGGCTTGAGTTCGATCGCCTTTAAATCGGCCTCGGATGGCTTGGGCAGCGGTTTTTCTTCTTCGATATACGGCATGGTGCTGGTTGCATGATAATGCTTTAAATCGAGACGTAAGCCGCGCAGCTCGATGTGCAGCGAGCGAGCGGTACTGACCACTTTGGGCAGCAATTTACTCTTCGCCATGCTCAATTCTTGACCGACGGCGGCGTCTTTTACTGAAATCACGAGATTGCGCTCGGAATCGATAAAAAGCGGCCGACTGCGATCGGCCACAGCCGAGCTTACGAATGTCGGCCAGAGGCTCATGAAGGTATGCTCACGCAGTCGTCTGTCCAATCCGAGATTGCTGACGACTTTGTTGAGGACAGTGTTTACCTGGCTGAGCGTTTTTTTTTGCACTAGATAAATACCGGCGTCTGCTGCTTTCTCCGGCAGTGTAAGCCAGGCAAGCCCCAGGCTACAGCGAAAATTTCCTCATAATCGGCGTCCAGAGCCCGCCTGCGTTATAATTCTGCCTCGCGGTGGAATTTCCGCCTGCTTGACCTTGTCTGTGGCCGATGATCGACTTTTGAGGTAGCTGGAGTGCTCGTGACTGATCCGATTGCCGAACTGAAGAAACGCTTTAACAAAGAAGCTGCGAAGAATCTTTCTGCTACTTATCTGCTGCAAATCACCGGCAATGGTGGCGGCGCCTGGTTGGCAAAAATCGACGCCGGCGATCTTCATCTCGAGCCGTTCAACGGCGGCAACCCTGAGGTTGCCGATTGCTCGATCTCGGTGAGCAGCGAAGATCTCTCCATGATTATGTCGGGCAAAATGTCGGCCATGACGGCAGCCCTTTCCGGTATCCTCTCGGTGGATGGATCGCTGGGACTGGCTATGCAGCTTGTGCCTATCTTCTTCGACGGCCAACAGCCGAACCTGTTTTAGAGCTGACGCTCGCGGTTATGATCGATTATTGCGACGACGGCTTGTCGTCGCCGTTGAAGTCGGGTTTGAAGCTCGGCTCTTTGCTCGAGGCGATTAATCCGCCAAAGCCGGAATATAAACCTTTGCCCAAACCGCTCAGGTAGGGAATCAGGTTTGACCCGTCGAGTCCGGATTCCATCGGATTGATCAGCGCCGATTTGTCCGGCGGCGCAGTCGGCACCTTCAACGGTGCATGCACAGCAATTGCCGGCAAAATCAAAATGATCACGCCTTTTACCAGTCCGAATCCCGCGCCAAACAATCTTTCAAAAAACATCGGCTTGGTTTTCTTGTTGATCTGAACGAGCACCATAAGCACTACTTCGCAGAATGCTTCGACACCGATCCACAGAAGCATGTAGGCAAGAACAATGCAGTATTCCGGCGACATGCGCAGCTGTCCCACAATGTAGGTGGCGACATCAATATAGAATTTCTGCGTGACGATTGTGGCTACCACCATGGCGAAAGGTCCTCGCCATGAATTGACGATGCCCACGTTCCACCCGGCGATGGCGAGCGTGATCACAAGCAAAACCATCAAGCCGTCCCAGACCATTTTTCCTCCACTGGCGCCTCAGCACCTACCACTATTGTAGCGGTAACGAGCAGTCCGTGAAACATTGAGACAAAAAACTAAGTGCCGGAAGTAGTTGCCTGCGCCAGTCCGCTTGCCATCACGTCGACGGGCACTGCTTTGCCTGTCCAGAATTCGAAGGCCAACGCCGCCTGTTCGATTAACATTTGCAGTCCGTCGCAGGCCACCAGCCCAAGCTGGGCCGCTGTTTTGACCAACGGAGTTTGCTCGGTGCTTCTTGAATAGACCATGTCGAAAAATATCGGCGTGTGCTGCCCGCGGCGGCTGTTGTTCATGATTGAGATTAGCCAATCCGGTGGTGCCTCGCCACCCAGCCCAATCGGAGTGCAGTTGATAATCAACGCCGGAGCATTAGTATTTAGCGCCTCGCCCGGTGATCGCAAGAGCACTTGCACCGGCGCTGCCGTGCTCTTGAAGAAATCATCGCGCATCATGCGCGCTTCCCTTTGAGTGCGTGCGTAAATTATTATTTGCTGCGTGGTGGCTAATTTAGACACCGCCCAGAGAGCCGCGCGGGCTGCGCCGCCGCTGCCGATCAAGCAAACGGACGGCAACTTCAAATTATCGCCGCCGGCTTTTTTCAAAGCGCGCAGAAAGCCGCCGGCATCGGTATTGTGTCCGATCGCCCGTCCGGACTGCTCGATACGAATAGTATTCACGGCCTGAATCATGCGCGCTTCCGGCGTCAATTCATCAAGGTAGCGTACGATCGTTTGTTTGTGCGGAATGGTAACGTTGAGCCCGCGGTAGGTCTGCTTGAGCTTCGAAAAGACAGCACTGAGTTGCTCGGGAGGAACATCGAGCAAATCATAGACGCCGGACAGCTGACAAAAAGAGAGCGCCGCCCGATGCATGGGCGGCGACAGAGAGTGTGATACGGGATGACCGATCAATCCGAGCTTGAGAGCTGGTGCAGCAGCTGAGCTCACGTGAGCTGAGACCTAGCCGCCATTTCGCTGGTACGTGGCGACACGCATCTTTTTGATGCCGCAGGCGGCGGCAGCGCTCATGATTTCAACGACGTCTTTCTGCTTGGCGTCGCCGTCGGCGTTGACAGTCACAGGTACGCTGTCGGCCGATTTGCCCACTTGCTTGATGAACGAGTCAATTTTGGCCTGCAACTCCGGGACGCTGGCTCCCGTAGGCATTTGCTTGGAATTGATCGAGATATGACCTTTGTCGTCGATATCAATCGATATACCTCGACTGGCATCATCCTTTTTGGCGTTGCGTGTTTCAGGCGGCTTGATTTTCAAGTCGGACTTGTCGATGATAGGCGCGATCAAAATCATGATCACCAGCAGCACCAAAAACACGTCGGTGAGCGGGGTGACGTTGATCTCGTCGAATGTTTGGCCTGCAGATCCACCGCCGATGGCCATTTTTCTGTCTCTCCTCGATTATGCAAAGCCTGTAACATGCCGCGCCGGCTGGCACCATATACGGTGCCAGGCGGTGCTTACACTTAGCGGTTGGCTCCGGTATGGGCCGCTTCCGAACCGACGAAGCTCAAGAACAAAAGCTTCAGCAGCAGGAAGTCGTCGTTGAACCGCTTCACCGTGTTGGTGTACACGTTGTTGAAGATAACGGCGAGAATGGCGACGATCAAACCGTAGCCTGTAGCAATCAGCGCTTTCGCCACACCGGTAACCACAACCGGGGTGCCGCCGCCGCCCACGCCCAATTGATCGAGCGTGAACACCACGCCTACCACTGTACCGAACAAGCCGATGAAAGGGCAGGTGGCGCCAATGGTGCCGAGAATCGCCAGGTTCTTTTCCAACTTTCTGGTCACCAGACCGACGGTGATGTCGAATGCTTTCGAGAAGTCTTCCTTTTGCTCAGCCATAAGACGGACGCCTTCTTCGGCTACTTCGCCGACGACACCGCCCAGACGGCTGCAATTGGCCTGCGCCGATTGCAATTGACCCCGCTCGAGGTCGCGCTGCAATTGGTGAATAAAGGCCGAAACGTCGCGGCGATTTTTTTGGTAATACAGATATCTCTCAATCACCACTGCGACGGTGAGTATGGAGCAGACCGTAATCGGGATCGAGGCGAACCAGTCCCGGATCATGAACTCCATGAAGAAGGTGAAAAATTTACTCTCCATTGTCTCTCCTGTTTATGCTTGCCAGCACAAGCTGTATTAATAACCTAAAACTCAAAGCCTGGCACGACTTGTGAACTTCCTGAGCAGATTACTGCTATGACTTAGACCTCCACCACCACCTAGAATTGCCGGAAGACGCCGCGTCCGCCGCCGTTGAAGACGTTGTAATCAAACGTAAATTGGATGTCCACGCTATCGGGGGCGCCCGTCGGCAATGGACGGAAAGGAGCGGCATCCTCCACAGCCTTGAGAGCCGCGTTGTCAGCAAGCTGTACGCCTGAGCTGTGATCTATGCGCAGATCGGAAAGCTCGCCTCCGGTATGCACTTTGAACACCACGACTACGCGCTTGGATTCATTACCTTTGGGTGGGAACCAGTGTTTTTTGATGCGGCGCTGCAGGTCGGCCATGTATGGACCAAAATCTACATCAGCCGAGGCGCCGGTAGAATTGCCCCGATTGTGGTTGGGCGCAGGATTGCCTTCCTGACCGCTGCCACCACCGCCACCTTGTCCGCCGCCTGAGCGGGGAACAGCAGGCGCCACCGCTAAGCCGGGTGAGCCGCCGCCGGCACTGCCACCACCGCCGCCGTGTCCGGCGCGTACGGGGGCCGGTGCACCAGCTGCGCCGCCACCACCGCCGTGTCCGTGCCCGCCGCCTGCGACAGCGACTGGTACCGGGGCAGGAGTGCCGGCTGCGCCACCACCACCGCCACCACCGCCGACGGCAATCGGCATCGGTGCACCTGCGCCACCACCGGCAGTACCACCCAGCTTAGGCATGGGAGCAAAGCCGGGAGCGCCGCCGGCCCCATGGGCCATGGCAATCGGAGAGGGAGCGGCCGAGGGCAAGCCGGCAAAACCGGCAGGCTTGGCCATTGGCGTAGGTGTGGGAGCAGAACCGATGCCGGCCGCGTGCGCCATAGGCGACGGAGCCAGAGACGGCATCGCAGAAGGTGAGGCATGCGGCATGGCTCTCGGAGTCGGCACGGCCGAGGGCATCGGTACCGGCGTCGGAGCCAGCCTGGGCATGGGCGAAGGAGAAGGCGAAGGATGCGGTGACGGAGCAGGCGAGGGTGCCGGGCTCGGGTGTGCCACCGGATGTGGTGTCGGATGCGGCGACGGCGTCGGAGCCGGGGCAGGCGTCGGAGCCGGGGTCGGCTTCGCTGCGGCGTGCGGCGCCGGCTTTGGTGCCGGGGTGGCAGCCGGGCTCGGTGCCTTCGGCGCCGGCGAATGGGCCGTAATCGGCTTGTTAGGATTGTGCTTGCCGGCATCGATGGAATTGTGCTCGGCGCGCCGCGGAGACACCACCTTATGGTTGACCTTAGGTTGGTTCTCGATAAATTCAATGTCTGTGATCTGCGCGTTGGGAGGCGGCGGAATCAGGAAGAAAAATGCCAGGATGAACAACGCCACCATAAACGAGAAGTGCACCATATAGGAGCCGCTTGTCGCTTCCGGAAGTTCGATAACCATATCCGGATAGATTTGCCGGCGGCGCAGCGCCGCATGGTCGAAAGCGTCGCGAACAGAATAGGCAATAAAGGCAATAAAGAAGCCTAGTAAGATAATCGACACCACGCTGCCGAAGTGCGCCTCGGACAGGCAGCGCGTCAGCATGATGTTGGGCTTCATGTGATAGCTGTCCGCGAATGCGCGGAAGGTGGTCAACAGAGGATCCACAAAAATCATCGAAACGAAGAGGAGGGCGTTGCATAATGCCACCGCCAGAAAGAGAAATCCTTTTCGCGTCTCACCGTTATATAACTGTCCGAGCCCCGGAATCAACGACAGCATTGCTGCTGTGCTTGGGTCTCTCGGTGAGTTTTTGTAACCGCTTGGTCTTACGGATGTGCTCGTCATCTAGGCTTCAACTCGATTAACGTCGGACAGGTCAAAGCATTGTAAAGGGAGTGCGCTGCAACACGAGGGGCGAACCACTCAAATGCCTGTATGGGTAGTAACCAACGTACTAAGCGCAATTCCTAGAGGAGTTTAATCTTAGCTTAATTGGACTGCTCCAGCAACCTCTTTTAATTTCCCCTAGCCAGTGTTTGAGCTGTCAGAACGTTTGGGTTCTGCAACTAATAGCTAATCTTATCAAGATTTTAGCGCCAGCCATGGGCTTGGGCTTTGTGTATAGAAATTGGAAGGATACAAGTGCCAAACACATTCTGGCGAAAAGCCGCAAACGGCGGCAGGACTGAAAGCCTAGCCCCAGCGGCGATTTGCCCCGAATTTATTCTCGGGTTTTTCCGCTAGGCAAGTTGAATCGAGGAGCAAGGCGCAAAGGGCTCTCCACATATCTATATATTGAACTGGGGAACCTTACCGAAAAGCGGCCTTCGAGCCTTACATCGGCATACGCAGATCTTCGGCCAGCTCAATTTTCAACTCGTCGCCGGGACGAACGTCGATCTTTTTACCTTTTTTGATCAGCAGGATGGCAATGCCGACCGCCGCACCGATACCGGCGCCTATCATCGCTCCTTCGGCCTTGCTTATGTGCGAACTGCCCGATGTGCCGCTCTTGCTGCTGCCGGCCAGCACGCCGATGCCCAATCCAAGCAATGCCGGAACCGTGGCAGTACCGGCGTCAATGGCAATATCTTTCACCCCTCGTTTGGCATGCACGACCCCACCATGCGCTACTAGATTCGCCACCAGAGGAATCTGCCGATTATCAGGCGTAGTCACTGTGTCGAATTTGAGGGCTACCGAACCACCACGCCCCATATTTTTCGGAGCATTAAGCTGAGCAATTCTGCCCTTGATGATCGAGCCGGCCGGAACCACCGTGCTGCCATCGATGTTCAAGTCCTCGCCTGTGCGCGCGGAGAATTCATCGCCTTCCTGGCTGGTATCGCTGTCCACCGAGGTGTCCATAATGATAGGAATCTTTGTGCCTGATGGAACGACACGTATATATCCTTTGAGAGCTTTTTGACTGGTCGCCACCTTGGCGCCGTCACCACTGTCGGCCGTGGCATCCGCCGGCTGAGACTCAGCAGTTTTATCAGGCGCCGTATCTGCAGGCGGTGTCGGCGAGGTCGACTCAGCTGTGGAGGAGGCAGGCGCAGGCTGTGCACTGGAATTGGTTGGCGCTTGTGAATTATCAGTGCTCCACAGCGAATCGCTTGTCGCGGGCGGTTTTTCGGCAGCGGCCGGCTTATCTTGCGCAGCCGGTGCTGTCACTGAATCATCGCTCTTGGGAGTAAGCGCGCCGCTATTGCCGGCAGGCGACGTCTCACTTTTGGTCGCCCCTTGGGTTTCCGGACTGTAAATTTTGAAGTTGAGCTCAGGCTGAGATGCAGCCAATGACGCCGGCATCATCTGACCAGCCAGCGAAAGAGCACAAAGCAGATGGACTAAAGGACGCTTCATTGAATTTCTCCGAAGGCGTGTTGGAGCCTGTCACAAGATCTGTTTCTAATGGCAAGCGGCGCCAGTCTAGCACGGCCTCTTGTCAAACAAATTATGTGTATTTGAGAATTGCGCCGCGAGCCCTTAGCAGGGAATAATCAAAGGTAGTGTCGAGGAGACTACGGTGATCGATTGTCCAATTTGCCATGTGAAAAACCACGACGACGCGCGCTTTTGCGCCGAGTGCGGCCAACGGCTGAGTGCCCCCGGGCAGCCGGCCAACCCAACGCCAAGCGAGCCGCCCATGCAAGCTCATGCGCAGGATGCGCAGCGGCCACCGCAATCACGTCTTCATTCGCCACTTTTGTCCAGCGGTGATGCCGGCGCCGACGCACCCTCGGCTTCGCCAACAGATCCAGGCGACGTAAATCGCCTGCGCCAGATGTCCACGCGCGCCCCGAACAAGGATGACCATCAAGTGAAACCCCAGGAAACCCCGTACAAAAACCCCTTCGACCCTCGCAATGCCGCTGCGCAAACGGGCGATACCTCAGCAAAACCCGGCGAACAACAGCGTCCGAAGTTGCGTTCGCCGCTTTTATCCAGCGAGGAATTTGATGATAACGACCCGGCTTTTGCCGATCCCCCCGCCGCCAATCCTCCTCAAAGAGGGCGCGGCCTGCATTCGCCTTTGTTGGGCGGCGAGCCGGCAGCACACCTGCGTTCGCCCTTGCTGGGCGGCGGCAGTGCCTCTCAGTATCAAGAAGATGACGATCAGGCAGTAAGCGGAGGCGGACTGCGCTCGCCACTTTTGGGTGGCGGACACCATGCACCGGACAGACGCGGGACGGCAAGCGAATCTTACGAAGGACAAGAGCGCCGTCGTGGCCCGCTGCACTCCCCGCTTTTGGGCAACACTCAGACTGACTCTTACCATTTTGATGAAGCTGAAGAAGAAGACGAACCACTCGACGAAGACAATCCGAATGTCTTGCGGTCTCCCTTGCTCGCCGCCAAGCGGCCGCTAAGCGATCGCGATCGGCCCGCGGTTAAATCTCCAAGCGGCTCCAATACACAAACGCCGCTGCGCCCGCCGCAATCGCCGCAAGCCATGCAATTCGGCGCCCAGCGTGGTTCGCCCAACAGCTCCTACAACAGCCTGCAGAGCATCAGCTCGAATACAGGCGGGCAAGCGCCAGCGGCGCCGCCGCCTGCGCCGAGCCAACCTTCCAGTTCCGGGCCGCCGCCTGCTTCGGTGCCGCCAGCTTCAACTCAGCCGCCTGTAGCTCCGGCACCAGCCCAGGTGGCATCGCTTTTCGGTGATCAACCGCCCAGCAGCGTGCCGCCGGCCTTCCAGAATATGCAAGCGTCGGCATCGCAAATGGCTGCGCAAGCTCAGCCACGACCCAACTCAGCAGCAGCTCCGGTGGGACGCACTGATGGCACCACAGGTGGTATCAATGTCCAACCACCCGCTCGCAAAAGTCCGGAGCTGACATCGACACCGTCGACGCCGCTGCCGCAGAGTTCGTATGCGACGCCCTCGCAGGAGCCGATGCGCAAAGCACCTTCCCGTTTGTTGGCTGAAGACGACAACGACCAAGCCTATGATTACAATAGCCGTGGTGCCCAAGATCGATATCCCGAGCGCAAAGGCTCGCCCATAGCAAAGATCATAGGCATCGTCGCCGTTCTCATGCTGCTTTCGAAGTGCTGGGTGCTGTATAGCTTCTGTCAGACGGACTGGGTAAAATCACCATTCCTTGTAGTCGACCAACTGCTAGGCATGGCGCTTATCTTCTGTGTGATCGGGCTTGCTTTCGGGCGCGACCGCTAATTAGATGATCAAATAGTTATCAAGCTGGCAAAACGCACCGAGGGCGCGCTTTGTTCGGCGCTGCACGCCCGGATCACAGCTGGCGCTGTGCTATAGTTTGCTGCGCAAACATGACTGATAGAAGGTGTTATCCATGTTCTCGAGCACTGCAGCGGCATCCAAAATAACTCGAATCTCCTGCATCGCCATAGCAATGAGCATATTTCTCGCTCCGATTAGCTATGCCAAAAAGAGCTCGTTCGATATGCAACCGTGCGATCGCTTGATCAATGGTGACGGTCCGGATGCAGTATCAGCCGGCTCAAGCTCAAGCGCTAACACCACCGCCAGCTCAAGCTCAGCGGCACCAACATCATCGTCGGTACAAGCACCGATGGGTCCAGCAACTTTAAAAGTGACGCCTGCCGATTTCGATGCCGCAGCTGCCGAGGCAACATCATCAACTAATAAGTCGGAAGCAAGCGCCGACGGAAAAAATATTCTCGAGCCCGTCAAGCTCACAGATGAGCAAAGTACCTACAGCGTAGGTAAAGACGGCAAGGTCAAACTGAAAGCCTCGAAAAACGTCAAGAAAGACAAAGACAAGGACAATGGTCCCGACAAGTTCGTGAAGGAAGCAAAGAAAGTCAACATCACCCCCTTGGCTCTGCTGGAAAGCGATGCCGAATCTCAGCAAAAAGCGGAAGTGGTGGCGGATGCAGAAAAGGCACAGTTGACCGATCTCTGGAGTGCCACCATCAATAGATCACCGGACATTCAGTTCGTGATCCAAAGGATGCAACCGCATTCCGATCCCAATCATGCAACCTCTACCGTACTCAAGCTATTGGGTGGCGCGCTGTTCAGCGCCGCACAGGCCGGCTGCATGTTCATGGGACCGAGCATGGGCATGGGCAACATGGCTTCTTACGCGATGATGGGCGGTGCAAACGCCGGCGGCAGCATGATGCAATCGCTCTTGAACGTCGGCAATTCGAAGAACGCGAAAAAACAGCAAATTTCGCAAGAGCAAGCGACCATGCTGTACAAAATGGTGCGGGACACGGCCGATAAGCTGGTGGCCAACTTCCGCCTCTATAAGAAATATCGCGCGCAATATGAATCCGCCTCGGATGATTACGAGTACATCAAGAAGCTGGTTGCCGATGAATCCAACAACGCCGATACAGCCAAGCGTATTGATATGGAATATACGATCCGCAAAGCCAAGCGCGAAATGGACGGCATTATCGACGAAGCGAAAGTGCAGCGTCAGGCGCTTAGCGATCTGGCCGGTCAAGATGCAGTGGCCAAACTCGACGATCAAATCGATGAGGAGATAGCCAACTTGAAGAGCATGACCGGCAACATGGCAGGGAAGGTCAACCCCGACGATGTTGCGGTTCAGAAGGCGCCGGAGGCCAGCCCGACTCTCATTGCTCCGCTCAATGGGGCAGTCACCAAGTAGAGTCGTCACCAACAAGACATTGCCAGGGGCGGCGCGTTGCGTCGCCCCTGCGGCTATAATTAGCCATGTTTTGGCTTGGTTGGAGAAATTTCTTTGCACTCCTCATTGCGCACCCAAATATTAGGCTGGGCGCTTTTGCTCGCTTGCATCATCGCTATCCCGGTCGGCATCTTTTATCATGCCGGCACAAGTGGAGCGGACAAAGAAGCGCATAAGGGCGAAAAGGGCTGGTCCTCGCTGTTTACTAACCGCAAGCACATTATGGTGCTGCGCTTGTACGGACCAATCACCGATGACGATGAGGGCAGCTCGTTCTTTCCTCATGTCGATACCGCCGGTTGGGTGAAGCGCAAATTGCGCAAGGCCGTGGACCAAGATAATGTGAAAGCGGTTCTTCTGCGCATCAACTCGCCAGGCGGCACGGTGGGAATGAGCCAGGAAGTCTATGACGCCATCAAGGCCGCGCGCGCCAAAGGTAAGATCATCGCCGTATCAATGGGCGATATTACCGCTTCGGGAGGCTACTACATTGCCTCTGCAGCCGACCGCATTTTCGCCAATCCCGGTACCCTCACCGGTTCGATCGGCGTGATCATGCATTTGCTGAACTGGCAAGAAACAGAAAAGAAAATCGGCTTGGCCCCCAATGTGATCAAATCGGGCGCTTTCAAGGACATCGGCTCGCCCGATCGGCCAATGTCGGCCGAGGAAAAGGATCTGCTGCAAAACATCATTATGGATTCTTACGATCAATTTGTAAGCGCGGTCGCCGACGGACGCAAAATGGACAAAGAGCAGGTGAAGAAACTGGCCGATGGGCGCATTTACTCGGGCAGGCAAGCTGTGAAAGTCAAACTTGTGGATGAGCTTGGCTCTTACGACGACACGCTGGCGTGGCTGCAGAAGACCTGTAAGGATAAATTCCACTTGCAAAATGACTTGCCTGTCGATGACGGATCTTCTTCGTACAGCCTACTCTCACAGCTTTTGGGAGGCTCGACGGAGTCATCGTTGTCTTTGCCTCTGCAAAGCGGCAAAGCCAGCGATCTGCTCAAAGGCATCATTCCGATGAGCGCCGATCCCCAATACAGCAAGGTGCCTTTGTGGATTCTGCAATAGACAAAAGCGGGTCGTCGAGCCCGTCCTGGGTGGAAACATTTGTCGGGGTGCTGCTCAGCCCCGGACTGACATTCGCCCGCCTGGCGGCGCAGGACGACAGCAGTGCATGCGGACTTTTCGGGGCTGCGTTGTGCGTGTTCTTAGTGTTTTCGCTCGATGGCTTGCGCATCACGTCTGCGCAACAGCTCGACTGGGCGCTGGTAAACGTACCGGCGGGAATTTTTGTCGGCGTCAGTTTGTGGCTGTTGTTGGCCAGCACCCTGGCTTTGCTGGGCGCTTGCTTTAATCAGCCCAAGCACAGGCTGGGAGCCATTTACGTTACGATCGGCTGGTCATTTGCGCCCTGGATTTTGATGGCGCCGGTCTTCTGTTATCGGGCGCTTTTCGGGCACGCGTTTTTTCTGTTGTCCATCATTCCGTTTATTTGGACGATCGTCGCTCAAATCTACGCCATTAAATCCAGCTTCCAGCTGCGTGCCTGGCAAACACTGGCCCTGGTATTTATTGTCCCGATCGTCTTTCAGGTGCTGTCCGGCCTGCAAACGCTGCAAGCCATCTACGTGGCGTTTTCCGGACTGGTTTATTAATGGCTGAGCAAGCCCCGCCCACAGTCGTGGCCATCGTTGGACCCACCGCATCCGGCAAGACGGCACTGAGCATTGCTGTTGCCCGGGAGCTGGGCGGCGAAATTATCGCCTGCGACTCCCGCACAGTCTACCGAGAATTCGACATCGGGACGGCCAAGCCGACCATGGAAGAACGGGCAGGCATCAAGCACTACGCCATTGATGTTGCCGACCCGACTGAGGACTACACTGTTGCCCGGTTTATAGAAGAGGGCGCGCGCGCAATAGCCGAAATTGAAGCCTTGGGAAAGATTTCCATTGTTACAGGCGGCACCGGCTTTTATAGCCGCGCGCTGCTGGAAGGTCTCGATATTCCGAATGTGGCACCGCAGCCGGAGCTGCGCGCGCAACTGAGAGAATTGGCTGACCGCCAGGGCAATGACGTGCTCCATCAGCGCCTGGCGCAGGTCGATCCGCAATCGGCAGCACGGCTCAATGCCAACGATCGGTTCCGGGTTGTTCGGGCCCTCGAGGTACATGCAGTTACCGGCGTGCCGATGTCCCAGGCAGCCGGTCGAAAAAAAACGCCCTATCGAACCATCTGGATCGGTCTAACGGCCAACGATCGCGCGGTTTTGCACCAGGCAATCGGCAGGCGCTTGGACGAACAGATGGAAGCCGGACTGTTGTCCGAAACCGAGGGCGTCTATGCGCGCTACGGACCGCATCAAAAGCTGATGCACACGGTGAATTACAAACAGCTTGTGCAACTTCTGGAGGGCAAGCTGGACAAGCAGACCGCGCTTAAACAGGCTGCCCAGCACAATGTTCAGCTCGCCCGGCGACAGCTTATTTGGTTCCGCGCCAATCCGGCGATTACCTGGTATGCCATAGATGCCTTATCTAGAGCCGAACTCACAGCCGCGGTCCTGGGGCATATAAAGGATGCGGTCATAAGCGGGCAACGATGAATTTCACGAAACGTGCTTAGAAACTAGTTCCCAACTTGGAGTTGAGAGTTATACTAGTTGAGGGCTTTTAGAGGAAGCCTTTTGAGCAGACCAACGTGATGTCGCTGTACCTGAGTTAGCGTGCATCACAAACGGCAATCAAAGGCATGACACAAGAAAAAGCTACAAATGTATGGGACGTAGCCCTGCCCTGGAGTGATGGATCACTTTCGGCAAAGCTATGGCAGAAGGGAAAACGCGTTGTCGTAGGCGTGCCCGAGCTGGACATTCTTTGCACAGGCAAGACGCAGTCTGAAGCGGTTTTTCGCTTATTCACAAATCTGCTGAAGTACTATCAGGAGCTGAAGGCGATGCCCGCCGAGCTCGACGAAAGACAGTCAGAACACTTTCGCCTGTTGAAAGACTGGGTAGCCGGTGTCGAGCGCCGCATGTCCCAGCGCGAGCTTACCGCTGTTCGTTGAGCTTAGAAGCGGCCGCTTGCTGGTGCACCTTTTGCACGGTCTGTGATTTTTTACTCTTGTGCTTCTGCGCCTCGACGTTGTCGGCCATGGCGTCGGGCATGGCACCGGGCACCAACATATAGATCGTCGCCAGCAAAAGCAGCTTTTCTTTATTGATCATGGCGAAGCTCCTCCTCTTTCAATTAACTGGTAGCACTTGCAGTGTGAGGAAACTGTGAATAGAACCAGCTTCCCTTAATAAACGGCAACCCAGCCGCAGCGGCACCGTCGTCGTAATCATTCGCTAAAAGCTCTCGCACCATATTCGTCTGGCACCGAATATGGTGGCACCCTTATCGAGCTTGCGCTTTGCCACCATATTCGGTGCAGGAAGGTGGACCATAGAATTTATCTTCAGCATTGAACTTTTTACCCTCCGCGCGCGTATAGAATCCGGAGGGCAAGCAAATGAAATCAAGCGCCTACGTCCTAGCCTACATCGGGCTGTTTCTCCTCTTGGGCACCAGGCAACCGGCGCAGGCTGAAGAGCAAGCACAGCCCCAAGTAGATGCACTTCCAGCAAGAGAGACGCTGCAGCTGCCTTACAAGTACGTGGGCAATAACTTTTCCCACAAATTTCATCGCCCTTCGTGCCCGTTTGCCAGAAAAATGTGGCCGCAACGCATGCAGTTGTTCCACTTTCGCAAGCAGGCAATTGACAGCGACTATCGGCCCTGTCGCTACTGCCTACCGCCTGTGTGGACAAGTGTGCACGCTTGTCTGCGCACGGTTGCACCAAAGCCAGAGTCCGGCTCTACCCTTCCGGCTCCAGGCGGGCAGTAAGTCCCTCACTTTTCAAAAGCTCGTAGAACATTTCCGCTACTTCTTTTGGACCCCGCCAAACTATGGCTGAGCCTTCATTGTGCACTTTCACAGCCAGCTTTTGCGCCTTATCCTCAGACATGCCGGGAATATGCCGCTTCAGAGCTTTCACTACATGCTCGAAAGTGTTGTGATCATCGTTGATGAGGATTAGCCGATAGTGCGGATACGGCTTCGTTTCGCCAAGCTTGGGATCCTCATCGATTATTTCCTGCGGCATGCCTTTACAACCAAAATCATCAGCGACTTCTGTGTCTTATAACTGGATCTATGTTTAAGAGTGGCTTGCAACTGAGTATATAGCTAATGCTCAGTTTTCTGCGTGGTATAACAATTGAGGAAACGCTTCACTGGTGGGCGATGGCAACTGATTTAAACCAAACTTCTTCGCTGCAAGCGCTGGCGGATTCGACAGGGCTGATTATCGATCGTGCACTCTTTCCGGAAAAGGTCGTCGGCCAATGCTGGCTGATTTCCAAAGGACGTGTCGTCTGTCTGGCCAGCGCGATCGCCAATTACACTGAATCGCCGTGGGCGCTGCAGGTAAAATTTCCGCATCCGGAATTGAACTTCGCGGTGCGCACCGTCACCGTGCATCCTGATTTCAACAAACGCGAAGCTCGGGATTATTATCTGTCCCAGACCAAAGGCCCGCTCGGTCCTTTGATGCTCGAAAACGATATAGCCACCATGGCGCTGGATAACGACTTGGCGCCGCCGAAGCCTGAGCGTATCGCCGAACTCAACCGCGCGCTGGCCATACCCTTTGATCTAGGCAACCAGGACATGTCGGGCACCATGCGCTCCGGTGACGTGCCCGCCATTATTCAAAGCGTTCTTTCGACCGGGCGCTCCGGATTGCTCACCTTTATCGATGCCCGTAATGTGCCTGTTGCCCGCCTGCAGATACGGCAAACGAAAATCACCCGAGTCAACTTTCAAGCTCTTTATAACGAGCTGGCGTTTTGCGAACTTCTCTGGCGCCAGCCGCCGGGCAGCTTTGCCTTCCAGCCGATGGATTATCGCTGGCCGCCTGATGTGCCGGAGATGCAAACCACAACCGAGCAGCTGATCGCCGAAGCGCAACGACGTTTTGACGAATTGCCGCATATCTTCGATATGCTCGGCGGCTTCGATGCCCGCTACAGCAAGCAAACTCCGCTTGCCGATTTCAGCCAGATCATGCAGACCGAGCGCTGGTTGGCAGAACGCATTTGGGAATGTCTGGACGGCTACCTCACCTTGAACAAGCTGCCCGAACGTGTCGGTAGCGATACTTACAGCGCCATGAAAATGGTCTGGGACCTGGCGACCATGGGTCTGCTTGCGCCCAATCAAAACCCGCCCTTCCACGGCAACGGACAACTCGGTCCTTTGCTCGTGCCGGCTACCGATCTTGAATTGAGTACGTGGGATGGACTGACGGCATTTTATCTGGATCCGCTGTCAGGCAATCCGGTGAGCATGTCCGGTAATTTCTTCGGCGGAGCGCATGCCATTTCCAATAAGACCATGCTGCATACCACCGCGGTGCCGGCGAACACAATGGGAGCAATCCTTCTCAAAGACGGCAAGCTCGTCGGCTTACACACGGGGCCCAACCCACTTCGGGGCGCAACCAACCCGCCCCCCATTCCGCTGCAGCGCATGATGTGGATAGGCGCGCTCAACGATCTTGGCTCCAAACGTCTGCGTTCGGCGGAAGTGGCAGCGGCAGAGGCTGCTGAAGCGGCCGAAGCGCAAGAGCAGGCAGTGAGCAAGAGCAGTCTTCGCATCAAACAGGTGGCTCAGCAAGCCGCAGAAGAAGCGAAACTCAAAGAGGAAGAAGAGACTGGTCCGCTGGCTAAATACAGCAAACAGCAAATTGCTGCGGCTGCAGCAGTGGTTGCCGGCCTCGGCTTGGTGATGATGATAGGCAGCTTAGTCATTCCCCGCGGTGCATCTGCGCCACCGCAGGCGGTGACAGAACAACCGAAGGAAGCACCGGCTCCAATCGTCAATCCGACTGCAGTCACAACTGGCTCTGGTCCGGCCAACGATCCCAAACTGGGCGATGTTGCCGCACAGAAAGAAGCGTTTGACATGATGGGGCTGGTCAAGCCGCCCGATGCATTCCTATTCAAGGACTCGAGCAAACTTACCGATCCTAAGCGGTCTTTCCAGCTGGTCTCAGATGAGAAGAACGTCGAAATCACTTATATCGAGTGGCCGAACCAATCGATCTTGGTGGATCCCACCACCTTCGTCAAACACACCGTCCTGTTCAACATGTTCCGCAATAACGATCAGCATGATGAATTCACAGGCAATTTGCCCCACGTCCGCTGGTTCGGCAACCATTACTCCACAGGCGACGACTACAAAGCTCATATCATGTGCACGATCGGCATGTGGGATGCCGGACATGACGGCAAAGCGATGATGTTCATCGCACGTCCGCTCAATGGGGACGTCATGCCCGACCTCGAGTATCCGGCCAACCTTTCGGAAAAAATGATCAGCTCCATAGAGGCTGACAAAGCAGCGGCAGCAGCCAAAGCAAAAAGCGCCAACGCCGGACAGTCCGACGCCGATCTCGCCAAACCGGAAGAGCTGGCTGCTTATCGCAAGCAACTCGAAGACGCAATCAAGAACAACTACAAGCCGCCTAAATTCGATGTCGATACAGACACCAAAACAGCCTTGAAGTTGACCGTCGACCCAAAAGGACAGGTGAAAGATCTTTCCTGGGCAAGGCAAAACCCGAACGAGGACTTTAATAACGCTCTGCAGAAGGCCGTGGACCAATCAAAACCGTGGCCCGTGCCACCTAAGGTCAAAGGCGGCGACTATGCCGTCATCGTCCGCGCGCATGCCAAGGACATCACGGTCGAAGAGCAATAAGCGGATTAGCGCTTGAGATCCTAAACGGCAGCGATCCTCCGTCATTCGATGGCAGGAGGGAAATTTATGCGCTGCGATTTAGGACACGATAGATGTTTTTCCGAACTGGCCGCTTCCTATGCGCGCCTCGCTCAATCAACAGGACGACTGGAACGCCGCTTGAATTTTAGTATAAAAGCTAACGGACAGCTCAGTCAGGCAACGCCGGGGTGGGTATTGCCGCTTGCCTTTGCCGTGCTCTGGGGCGTTGGTTTGTTCAGCGTTCTGGAAGTCGATTTGCTCGCCGGCAAATTGTTGCTGATTGGCTCCATTACTGCCGCTTCGGTCGGGCTCGATCTGCTCTTTGCCAATCATCGGCAATGACGAGCTTGCAGCGCTTGCCGGACGAGCACTGATAAACTAATGCCTTTGCAGCGGAAAATATGGCGAAGATCACCAAGCGACTGGATGTCCTCATAGTCGAATGCGGGTTGCTGCCCTCGAGGCAAGCGGCGCAAGCTGCCATCATGGATGGTGGCGTCCTGGTGGACGGACAGAAGGTGACGAAGCCGGGAACGCCGATCGATGTGCATGCCAAACTTCAATTGACCGCCGACTGGCAAGGCAGGAAATACGTCAGCCGAGGCGGCTTCAAGCTCGAGCGTGCGCTGGAGCATTTCGCCGTCGATGTCGCCGGTTGCATCTGCCTCGATATCGGCGCTTCCACAGGCGGATTTACCGACTGCTTACTGCAACGCGGCGCAATCAAAGTTTATGCCATAGACGTAGGATATGGTCAGATCGATTGGAAATTACGCACCGATTCACGCGTGGTTCTGCTCGAGCGCGCCAACATCCGCCACCTCACCGCAGCTGAGCTATACAAGCAAGACGATCCACATGCCGAGCTGTGCGTTATCGATGTGTCGTTCATCTCATTGGCAAAGGTTTTGCCTAAGTGTCTGCAACTGCTTCGCGAGGATAGTCGGCTGATTACGCTGGTGAAGCCGCAATTCGAAGCCGGACGGCTGGCAGTCGGCAAAGGCGGCGTCGTGCGCGACCCATCAGTGCACGCGCAGGTATTGCAGCAATTCGTCGAAGCATGCTCGCAATTGAATTTGGCAGTGCAGCAAATTACTTATTCACCGATCAAAGGACCAGCAGGCAATATCGAGTTTCTCGCTTTGTTGCGAAAAAATTCAGTGGCAAGCGGTGAGCAGCTTAAGCTCGACATTGAGCAACTGGTGTCCGATGCGCATCGACAATTGTCACAAGCAGTATCTGACTAAGAAAAAGCGAGGGTCCTTGTGAACCCTCGCTTGATTGCTTGAACGCGTTTGCTTACTTGCCTGTGACTTTCTTCCAAGCGTTCTTGGTGCCTTCGCCGACTTTTTTGAACGGCCACACAATGGCGTTGCCGACTTTCTTAGCGCCAGCCACGACTTTGTTGTCGCTGTTGCTGCTGTTGGCAGCCATCGCTCCCGCGGTAGCGGATAGCACGAATGCGGAAACCAGTGCAATTGCAAGACTCTTCTTCATCTCAAACTCCTAACTTTGCAGTCTTTGCCTAACCACCACGGGCTAAACATCATGCAAACTTATACCATGCCGCGCATGAGGCGCATGCAAAGCAGCCTTCAGAACCTGTTTAAAACGCTTAAAGCACTTTGCCCTCTGGTAATCGGGGAACATAACTGGAAGAACTGTGCCTGCGAGGGCGCCGGCTGCCCATACCTATATATAGGTAACCAAAACCTGTACTATTAAAGTAGGCAGCAAATATTTACTCCATGCAGACTTCTCGTCAAGATTTCGACAATGTATACGTAAGTCCGCGAGTGCGAGTGGCATTGCACTCCATTCTCGACAATAAAAGCGCGCGCAAATTTTTTGACGTGGTCACCAAATTGCGCGCCGGCAACTTTGCCGTGCCCGGAATGCGCATCGAACGACTGCGCACCAAAAAGGGGAAAGTCTATTCGGCAAGGCTGAACATCGAGATGCGCATTATCTTCTCGATGTATACCGATGCAAAAAACAAACAGCGATCGCTTGTACTCTGGGATGCCAATCATCACGACGAGGCTTATGACCGCGTAGAACGAGCAGCGATACCGGCCGTGTTTGAAGCAGGCGGAAATTTTCTCGAGCCCGAGCAAGTGTGGTCGGATGCCGACCATAACCTCGAGTCCATCGGCAACGAAACGCCCGATTCCGACGAGCTTACCAACGGATTGCTGCTGTTCAAATTGCCCCACTTCGTCTTGAGCGAGCCCGAACGCTTCAGAAGTTTTGAAAAAAACATCGATCGCTACTTGCGCCTTTCCGAGGAGCAAGAAGAACTTTTGCAGCAAGCCGACAAAGCGTACTTGATCCGCGGCGCCGCCGGCACGGGCAAGACATCACTGGCACTATTTCACGCGCTCAATCTCTACGAGCAGAATGAAGACGACAATGTTTATTTCTTCACTTATCATGAGGAGCTTGCCTGCGTTTGCAGATGCTACGCCGCAAATCTTGTTGAAGACGAGCACGAGGCGTCGCCTGATGCCTCCGGCGAGCGCCGACAGGGCGAGCTCAAAGTTTTTTCCTACGTAGAATTTTGCCGCCATTTTCTGCGCACCCATCCGCAAGTTTCTCAAGTGAGCTGGCAATGGGTGGACAGAGAACGAAGCATCAAACATCTCAGTGAAATTATTGCCACCCGCCCGCGTTGGGCACGTACGTTTCAACCGCAAAATATTTACTCTCTGATTTATTCAATCTTGAAGGGCCGATTGGTTCCGGGCACAGACAAACTGCCCGCATCAGCCGAGGATTTTCGGCGCATCTTCAGAGGTTACGGCAACATTCCGAGCAACTTGGAAGACGTGCTTGAGATCTTCGGTCATTATGAGGAACGCCTGAGCAGAGCAAAGCAAAAAGACGAGGCCGATCTGATCAGATATTGCTACCAGACGTTCAAGGAAAAGGCGGTGCTTTCCGACAACGATCGAGCCACCTGGATCGTCATCGACGAGATCCAGGACTTCACCGAACTCGAGTGGAAGTCACTTTTGCTGTTTTGGGAAAACGAGCGCCTGAGACAGTCAGAGCGAGCCACGTATCCGCTGCTGTGCGGAGATCGAAATCAAACCATAAGTCAATCCGGTTTTCGATGGCAAGAAGTCGATTCGTACGTCGAGAACATATTGCGCGAGATCCATCGCAGCAGCGCCTTGGAAAAAGTACAGCTTCATCGCAACTTTAGAAATAGCAAACAAATTTTCGACCTTGGCGTATTCATTCACGGACTGGCTCCGCAAGCGGGCGCGGATATCGGATTGCCACCTGACTTGCCGGGACATCAACCACGTTTAGTGGTGGGAAGCGAAGACGACTTCGGGCAATTTCTCTCCCTTGTCCGTACTCAAGATGAGGATCTCGATTCCAACCTGCCGGCGCCGCTGGTCATTTTGTCTGAAGACGAAACGGCGCTCGTTTCCTTCAAGGAAAAGGCCATCGAAGATGACGGCGTGTTTTTCATGGGACTGCAAGCAAGCAAAGGGTTGGAGTTCGAGGACGTGATCGCCTATCGCCTGTTTTCCTCGTTAAAGAAATTCCAGGACGAAAACTTTAGCGACGAGGACAAGCAACGGCTTTTTGACCTCTGGTACATGGCAATTATGCGCGCGCGGCAGAATTTGCTTATTTACCTGACTCCTGACGATCTGGACACCGTCGAGCTGGTTCTCGGTCCGAAATATGCGCAGCTTCTCAACCTGGTAGACGTCCAGGCGGGCGGTCCGCAGCCACAGCTTCTCAGCTTTTATCACAGCCGCGAACGTTACTTGCCCAATTACGCAGTTATTTTTTTGGAACGCACCAAGGCCAACGAGCTTTTCGATCAGTTTCGCCTGCAGGCAAAGAAAAACAAAAAGCAAGCGCAGGCATTAAGAGAAAAGGCGTTTAAACTCTGGCATCGTTGCCGGGACTACGAGAGCATCGGCAAGGCTCACCTCGAGCTAGGCGAATACGATCAAGCGATTCCGTTTTTGCAACGAGCTTGCCTCTATCTGGCAGCAGCGCAATGTCACGAGCACTTGGGCAGATATGAGACGGCAGCACAGCTTTTCGAACAGGAAGGCTCGTTCAAAGAAGCGGCGCGCTGCTACGAAAAGTGCAAGCAATACGGCGCAGCCGCGGCAGCTTTCGAACGCATGGAAGAATGGTTGCAAGCGGCAACGAATTATTATCTTTTTGGAGACAATGCCAAAGCGGCATTGTGCTTCGAAAAGGCAAAGATGTGGCAATCAGCAGCGGATCTCTACAAACTGAAATCGAATTGGGCCAAAGCCGCCGAACTTTATCAGAAATGCGATCAGTTCGAGCTTGCCGGCGATATGTACCTGAAGCTCAAAGACAAACTAGATGCCGCGCGCTGTTACGAAAAAGCGGAAATGGACGAAAAGGCGGCTTCCTTGTTCGAGGGACTGATGCGCTGGGCGGAAGCGGCAAATTGCTACGAACAAAACTGCCAATGGGATAAAGCCGGCGCGCTCTATTCGAAAGCCGGACGCTTGAAAGATGCGGCACGCTGCAAGGAGCTATCCGGAGATTTAGCCAGTGCCGCCACCGCATACGAACGCATGCGCAATTGGCCTAAAGCGGCGCAAGCTTATCTCGGACTGAAACGCACCGCCAAGGCCGCGGAGTGCTTCGAAGCGGACGAGAACTGGGATGCAGCTCTGGATCTCTGGGCCGGACTCGGGCAATGGCGCAATGCCGCACGCTGCCTCGAGCGGCTGGGAAAAGGGCGGGAGGCAGCCGAATGCTATGCACAAGCCGGCTTGCACAACGATGCCGGACATTGTTATGAGAAAGAGCAAAGCTGGGCGCCGGCAGCCGACGAATATCTCAAAGCCAACAACTACAACGCGGCGGCATCAATGTTGACGCGTCTGGGCCGGCGTCTCGATGCAGCGCGTCTCTATTTGTTGGCCGGACAGCCGCAGATCGCCTTGGAAGTGATTAGTGCACCTTCACATGCCAAAACCGCCGGCAATGATCTCAAAGAGCTTGTTGCCTGGGCGGAAAGTTCCGGCAAGCATGACATGACGGCCGGTCTGTACGAAGCACTAAACGAATTCGAAAAGGCAATCGCTCACTATAAGCAAGCAATGAAGCTGGGCAAAGCAGCAGAGTGCGCAGAAAAAGGACGCTTGTTCGAAGTGGCGGGCGACCTTTATCTGCAAGACGGGAAATTTGACAAAGCCGCGCAGTGCTTCAAAATGGCACAGCAGATCAAACGGGCGGCGCAATGCTACGAAATGCTCAAGAAATGGAGCGAAGCCAGGACCTTGTACGAAGAAATAAACGATCTCGAAGGCGTTCAGCGTTGCGAAAGCGCCTCCAACTGGTTGTAACGGTGAGCATTAGCTCGCTGATTGGCGGACAATTTTCGCGGATTTTGACGCCTGGGTATATTACCTGAGGATTGTATGAAAGGCGTCCTCAATGGCACTTTACGCAGACCTGCACAGACACCTCGGCGGCGCATTGCACCCGCGCATCATTTACAAGTTCTTGCAGAACAACGATCATCCGGTGCTGAACTATTTCCCCGATTATGAGGGGTTTTACTCATGGTTCACGCGTCCTTGCCGGACGCTTGAAGAGTTTGTCAAAATTCATACGCTTGTAGAAGAATTGCAAAGCCTCGAACATCTGCCTTACTTCTGCTTGCGCCTGTGTCGCGGCGCATACACTTTCGAGAATTTGCAGTATCTCGAATTGCGTTATAACCCCTATTTCCGCACTGACGGGAAGTTGCCGGTTGCAAAACGGATCGGGCAAATGAATTTGATCGTCGAAATGATCACCGCCAATGTACGACCGGCTGAGTATCCGATCACCGTAAAGCAAATCCTCTGCCTTGATCGACGTTTGCCGGCGAACATCAATGAAGCGATTTTGAAAGTGGCAAAAGACAATCTCGGGCCGGTGGTCGGCATCGATCTGGCGGGTCCGGAGATCGAACCTGAAAAATGGGAAGTTTGGGTTCGTTTGCTGGCAAAAGCACGCGCAGCAGGACTAAAAACGACGGCGCATTTGGGGGAAACCGGGATCGATAATGTTCATCCGCAATATTTTTCCGTGCTCGACCGTATCGGTCACGGCATTCATATTCCGCTCATCAAACCGGAATATTTGAAAGATCTGTCTAAGCGGCAAATCACGCTAGAGGTGTGCCCTACGAGCTATCGTCAGACCGGCGTTCTCAAGGATTTCAGTCAGCTTAAAACCGTTTTCGATCGTTGCCGCCAATCCGGAGTGGCAATTGCTATTTGCACCGATAATCCCGGCCGCAATCCTGCACCGTGCACGCTCCCCGGCGAATATGAGCGGCTTATAGACAACGACGTAATTGAATTTGCCGAGCTCAAAGAGGTCCAAAACGAGTCTTTTCGATCGGCCTTTGGATATGCCGGCCCGCGCAATGTTTAGGCTGCAAAATTTATTGCTGTAGATCTGCTCGATCGTGGCTTGCCATGCGCCTTTTCATTCGATACTATTCTGGGTACGGATGTCCGAAATCAAATCAATGTTTTCAAAAAACAGCGGCCGATTTAATGAGAAAACCAAACAGACGCTGATGCCGATCGGCAATTTCAACATGATCTTTCTACGTTCAGCCTGCAATGAATGTTTCAGCACGATCAAACCGATCAATTTCAGCATTTTGAAGCAAATAGGAACGTATGAGTTCCAAAAATTTTTTCGATTTCGCAAAATTTTTTTTTTGCCCCCTTCGATCGCACATTTTTTTGCAGCCTTCCCCTCGAAGACGTGCTTGCGAAGCCGCACTTCAAATGGTGGCGTTTTCAGATCGCGAGCTCGACGATCGGACAAAAGAGCTCGATCAGGCAGTTGATGCTCTTGCATTTTTTTGCATATAGAAGTAATGTATTTTTGTGTGGTGTGATCAACGAGAGTACTTACTCTCAACTGAAAGTGGTGGCACAGGCAGTCACAAATTAAACAGGGTACCTTCCCACACTCTGTGATTTGTCCGGTGGCGCCCAAACTACTAGGAGGAACCTACAAATGGTAGCGAAACGACCCAGGAAAGCGGCCAAAAAGACTAAACATGTCTGGACGGAAACGCCTTCCGAAACGATGAACCCCGCTCCGAAAAAAGCGGCGAAGAAGAAGACCACCCGTAAGGCTGCGACCAAGAAAAAGTCGACCGCCAAAAAGGCGCCCAAGAAAGCCGCAGCCAAAAAGACTACGGCCAAAAAGTCGACAGCTAAAAAAGCGACTAAGAAAGCCGGAACGGCCAGAAAGTCGAAGCCCAAAAAAGCTGGCGGAGCCAAGAAAACTACCGCTAGAAAAACAGCCAAGCGCAAGACTACGGCGAAAAAAGCACCTAAGCGTGCAAAGAAGGCCGCAAAAAAGTCTAGCGCTGCACGCAAAGCACCGGCGAAGCGTGCAGGGGCCAAGCGAACCGGTAAGCGCCGTATGGTCAAAAAGGCCGCGGCCCATGCAGAAGGCGGAGCATAAACCGTCAGCTGCGTGAAAAATCTAAGGGCTCCGCTAATAAGCGGAGCCCTTTTAATTCGTTGATGAACGTCCGATAAATGACACCGCTTGAATCGTGCCTGGATTAGCGGGCATTGGCCAATGAAACAACAGTATGACGCGCAACAAACCTATCTACTTGCGCCCACATATCGTCGAGCACATCGATCAGGTCGTGGTCGCTGTCGAGCTCGTGATATTCGACAAATTCGCTATTGTCGCGGAAAAATTTGCGACTTTCTTCCACCGGAATTACTTCGTCACGTTTTCCATGAAATACAAGAGTTGGCACTGAAACATGTAGCCCATCGGTTCGATATTGATTCATGTCTTGTACGAACGCATATTTAAGCGGACGATCGCTCTGCGTTTGGTAATGAAATACCTCGTGAAAGCCTTTTTGCTGCCATTTAGACAGCTCGTCGGTGCCCGGCATGCTCTCCCATCGCTTGTTGATGCCAAAACCCGGCGCCAATAGAATCAAACCGCCTACATTGGACAAGCGCTCACACAAAAGTGTAGCCACCAATCCACCCATGCTCGATCCTAAGACCAATAACGGCTCGTCGCTGCTTATCTGCTCGGCGATGCGTTGCGCATGGTCGAGCTGGCGGGTCAACGTGAGATCGGCAAAATCCGGCTCATTGAGGTCGGGCACGTGCACGGCAAAGCCCTGGTTGCGCAAACGCGCAGCGAAAAACAACGCTTTCTGCGAACGAGGACCGGAAGCAAATCCGTGTAAATAAAGGCACCGCATAAGTTGAACGACCAGGCGAGCTATAAAGGAGGATAAATATACCGCATTTCGCTTTTAGTTTGATCGGTCATGCTGCTCGATATGCCGGCAGGGCGACTGCTGGTTTGTGCGCGGTATCATATGTGGTGGCACGGCAACTGCAAGCTAAAACCTGGCTGAGGTTTTAGCAGTCTCGCACTTTTGTCCTGGCACCAGATGCGATACCACAAGCTGCGCCGACCAGCGTCAACATAACTGCCGCTGGTTAAAGTCGACCGAAACGCTATATATAAGGTAAGGCCGCTCGCACAACCGGCGCCAAATATTAAGCACAACTCACCCGCCAGAGGCATGCCAAGATATATGTAAAAGGTAGACGTTATTATGAAAAGCCCGAACTATGCGCCTTTGCAGCCTTAATCATGCGTTCAACGTAACGAAATATTGAGCCCGGCACTGGTCATACGTTTCCCGTTCAGACGATTTTACCGACTCCTAACAGACCTTGATTGCATCTATCTCATATTGACCGGCTAGGATCGGACCTGTCCCTCAAAAGGCCGTTGTCAATAACTGCCGACAGAGGATAATGCGTGCATTAATAAGATGTAGGAGATCTCTCAATGCAAAATTCCACAAAAGCCCAGTTGGCTGCCGCTGTTGTTGCCGTTCTTGGTCTGAGCCTCCATGGCGCGCCCTCGATCGCCGCTGATGATGCCAGCAAATCCGCTGATGCGCCGAAGGCCGAAAAGACCGAAAAGAAAGCCGCCAAGCCGGCCAAGCACGAAAAGAAAGTGAGCAAGGGCAAAGAAGGCTCCTGCAAGGGTAAAGAAGGCTCCTGCAAGGGCAAAGAAGGCTCCTGCAAGGGTAAAGAAGGCTCCTGCAAGAGCAAGTAGTTCTCCAAACCGTTCGTAAAAACGGAGATTCGATGTCCAGCGGTTTCCTCAACATCAAAAAATCTCTGCCGACTCTCGGAGTCGGACTGGGGCTAAGAAGAGAGATCGCCGGAGAAACCTTCGAGAACTCCGACAGTATCGATTGGCTGGAATTCGTTCCAGAAAACTACATGAGACTCGGGGGAATGGCTGCTGAGCGTCTGGAAACAGCGCAGGCGCTATTCCCCCTCGTTTCTCATGGAGTAAATTTATCGATCGGGAGCACCGATGATCTAAGCAAGGACTATCTTAAGTCCTTGAAAGAGCTTTTGGACCGCTTGAATGCGCCGTGGTGGAGCGACCACCTGTGCTTCACCAGTATCGACAAAAAATACATGCACGATCTCTTGCCGCTGCCTTTCACCCGCGAAGCGGTAAAACATCTGGCTCAAAGAATCAAGCGCGTGCAAGACTATATCGAACGTCCGTTTTTGATCGAGAACATTTCTTACTACATGAACATGCCGGGCTGCCAGATGAGTGATGGGCAGTTCCTCGCCGAGGTAGTGGAGTCCGCCGACTGCGGCATCTTGCTTGATGTGAATAACGTCTACGTCAACTCGATGAATCATCAGTTCGATCCCATCGATTACCTGAGGGAGATTCCCGTCGATCGCACCGTGCAAATGCACGTAGCAGGACACAAGCGCATCGGCGACTACGTAATCGACACTCATGGTGCCGCACTGATCGAGCCTGTCTATCAACTATTGCAATATGTGCTCAGCAAAACAAAAGTACAGGCGGTGCTTCTCGAGCGCGATCAAAACTTTCCTGAATTCAGCGAGCTTTTGGCGGAGCTCAATCAAATCCGCGCCATTGCCCAACCGGTGCAACCAGAGCTAATTGCCGCGCGCAGAGCACCGACGCCTGCCGCGAAGTTAAATAAACGGCGCGAAGAACGTCAGCCGCAGCCGCAAACTAAGGGAGGTCGCGACCTGCGTGCCCTCTCTGCGTGAAATCGAGCAAACCGTTGCCGCATTGTGGTTGAACAAAGAAGCGCGCACTTGGCTCGTAAAGCGCAAGGGCGAGCCGCCTGAGTGCCTTAAAAACGCGCCGCCTGGTATTCTGGAGACGGTCGATAAAAAGGGCGTGTCCTTGTATGCAGACCTGATGAACTATGGACATCAGGACGTGATGAGTTCGATTTATCCATATTGCCAAAAGCTGCTCGGCAAACGGTGGGAAAGCACCGTTGATGATTATCTTCTGCAGTTTCCGCCGGATCATTACAATTTCAATCGCTTGTGCCACCGTTTGTCCGAATACTTCACCACATATGGTGGCACTCTCACCGACAAGTTTCCGTTTTTGCCCGAACTGGCTGATTATGAGTGGATTGAGCTGGAAAAAATGGAACAAGACGTGGCGATCAAGACTGCGCCCCATAAAGAGCTGGATGACCTGGGGCAATTGGCGTCCCTGCGCCCGCTGGTAAATCCTACATTGACGGTACGCGACTACCGATTTAACATTCTGGAAATCGCCGCCCGCCTGGAGGAGGGCAAACGGCTGGGCAAAGCTGTACAGCCCGAGCGCACATTTGTGGCTATCTACCGGCACCCCGGGTCGCACCATTGCCGATATGTCGAGTTGGGCGAATCGGCTACCGCCATCATTGATGCCGCCCGGGGAGGCTTAAGCTATCAACAGCTCATTGCTCATGCGGTTGCGGCAATTTCAGGCGATCCACAGCAGGCGGTCGTGGACTTCCTGGAGCTGGTTGAACAATTTCAGGAGCTGGGCATTTTCGTCGGCTCGCAAGAAGCTGCCTGAGCTAGAATGTATTTGAACCTCGAATCGAAAGCCGTGTCGGAAACACCTGCCACTACCATCGTGCCGGTCTTCAAGCCCATGCCTGGGCATACGCCCCGTTCGGCTAAAGACAGGTGCAAACGAATTCACCGCTATGTTTCCAGCCTGGCGACGGCCGCTTCTGCGCAGCTCAAGCAGGCATTGTTTGTCTTGCGCAACGCTTCAACCGAGCTGCCAAGCCCCGAATTGCAAGCCGCGGCGCGCAAACAGTACTCGCAAGCCGAATTTCTGTCTGCAACTAAAGAGCTTTTGTGCATCTGGGTGCATCTGGAGGCGGTGGATCAAGGCGGCGAAACAATGTCCGGTTGGTTGATAGAGTTTCTGCAATTCTCACTGGCGTCGACGGACTTCGTCATCGAACAACCATCGGCTCAATCGATTATGGAAGAACACGGCGATTGCACTGAAACGAAAGTTTTGATCGAGCATGTCTGCCAGTCAATCTCGCATAGACTCGGCTACGGCCCGATGGCCAAACTGCTGGCGCCGGCCTTTGCCCCGCTTTTGGAAAAGTCGCGATTGCTCAGGCAGCAAGCACTACGCGATGCCTTGACCATCGACGCCGCCGAGCTATAGTGGTAATCATGCGCGATCAAATAAGCGAACCCAAAGACAAAACCAAGGACGCCAACGACAAGGCCGGACAACCGACTGACTTGAACACCCTTTCGGTGGGCAGAACGGTGATTCCGGCTGCTGTAGCAGCCGCACGCATCATGGCTCAATTTCCGAAAGTCGACATACCTATCAACACTCCGACCACCAGATGGTTGTTGCAAGGCGACGTCTCTGAAGCCGATCGACTTGCCGTGGCGCAGGAATTCAGGCGCTCGAAACCTAAGCTTTTAGTTTGATAGGCACTTCGCTTTAGGCGAAAGAACAATTCAATTGCAATGCTTGCTGCAGCCGGGCTAAGTATTGAGCACGGCTGATGTTCAGAGCCCCGAATTTCGCCAAATGAGCGGTCATGAACTGGCAATCAAGCAAAACGTACCCGCGTTCTTTCAAACGTTCAACCAAATAGACGAGAGCCACCTTAGATGCATCCGTCTCATGATGGAACATCGACTCGCCCATAAATGCACCGCGGATGCTCACGCCGTAAAGCCCGCCGACAAGCTTTTCGTCTCGATAAACTTCCACCGAATGGGCGAAGCCGCGCTCATGCAATTCGGTGTAGACATCGAAAATCGGCTCGGTAATCCAGGTGGTTTCGCGATCGGCGCAATATTCCAAAACGGTTTCCCAAGCACTGTTGACCCGGCACTGGAATCCGCCGTGACGATAAGTTCTAGCCAGTCGCTTTGGTATGTGGAAATTTTCCAGATCGAAGATGCAGCGCGGATCCGGAGAGTACCATCGAATTTCGCCGAAGTCGCCGCCCATAGGAAAGATTCCTTGGGCGTAAGCCTTCAGGATCAACTCCGGTGAAAGTCGCTCGACTCCAAACATGTTTATTACCGCTGAGGCGGACGATGATTACCTTTTGCGCTGGCCGACCTGCCGGCTGCAGTCGAGGTCCGTTTGCCTGCCGGCTTACAGGCAGGCGTTTGTTGATCGGTTTTGCCAGGGGCTGGCGTGAGCGTTCGAATATAGGCAACGACATCGGACACTTGTTCATCGCTGAGACGTTCTTTGGGAAACGGCGACATCACGGACTTGGGGACACCGGCACGAATCACTGCGGTAATCATCTGGTCTTTGGGAAAGTGCTGGAGAAATGCTTCTCCTTTGAGTTCCTTGGTGGGCGCAAGCACGTTGCCACCATGGGGATGACACATCGAGCAATTGGCGGCGAAAATCTCTTCGCCGCGATGCGCATCACCGGCAGCGTGCACCGACGGCACACTGAAAGCGCCCAAAATTACCAGCACGCAGAAGGCAGTTTTCATGGATTGACCACCGGCATGCGATCGGGTTGGGACATGGCGCTGGATTTTCGCCGATAGACTTTAAATACGTATTGCACATCGCCGTCTTGCTGAACGGACTCGCCGGCCACTTCCAGCGCGAAATCTTTTTCGTCGATGGCAGGCAGGTAGGTATCACACTGGAAACGGCTGCGCACTTCAGTCAGATAGACCAATCGGCACGCCGGATGCTCAAGCGCTTGCGCGTACACCGCAGCGCCGCCAATGACGAAAACGTTTTGCACGTCGGGACAATCGCAAGCGACCAATGCATCATCGAGACTGGCGGCAAACAAGACTTCATTGTCGCCGGACTGCCCGCCGTCGCGACTGAGAACAATGTTCAGACGATCTTTGAGTGGACGAAATTTCGGCGGAATCGATTGCCACGTTTTGCGCCCCATGATCACGGCATTGCGCTTGCCAGGCTCTGTGACAGCGGTGGTTAGCCGCTTGAAATATGCCATGTCACCGGACAGCCGCCAGGGCAAACTGCCGTCCTTCCCAATGCCACCATTGAGATCCGCAGCTACAACAATGTCGAAATTACGAATCACGCGGTCTTAAACTGAAATGGGGAATTTGATAAACGGATGCGGGTTGTAATTGTGAAGCTCGAAATCTTCAAAACGCAACTCCAAAAATGGCTTATCAGCAATCTGCAGTCGCGGCAATTCTTTGGGCTGCCGCTCTAGCTGCGCCTTGAGTCCATCCAGGTGGTTGAGATAGATGTGAGCATCACCCAGCGTGTGGGTGAAGATACCAGGGGTCAACCGGCATTCTTTTGCCACCATCATCATAAGCAAGGCATAGCTGGCAATATTGAATGGTACGCCCAACGCCATATCCGCAGATCTTTGATAAAGCTGGCAATCAAGTCTGCCGTTGATGACGTAGAACTGGAAAAATGCGTGGCAGGGAGGCAACGCCATCTTGTCGAGATCAGCCACGTTCCAGGCGCTAACAATGAGCCGGCGGGATGTCGGATCCGTCTTGATTTGCTCTATGACATTGGCGATTTGATCGACGTGCTGCCGCCGATATAAGCCGGTGGCCTCGTCGAGAACGTATTGCGGCCACTTGCGCCATTGATATCCGTAAATAGGCCCGAGCTCGCCATTTTCAGCAGCCCAGGCGTCCCAAATGGGCGTGTGTTGCGTCAAATCGTCGTTGATGTTGGTCGATCCACGCAAAAACCAGAGCAATTCGCGCAGAACGCTGCCAAAGAGCACTTTCTTTGTAGTCAAAAGTGGAAAACCGTCACGCAGGTCGTACTTGGCCTGCATCCCGAACAAGGAAATCGTGCCTGTGCCGGTACGGTCTTCACGTTGCTCGCCGTTTTCTATAATAGTGCGAATTAAGTCGAGATACTGGCGCATCGCTGTCCTCGCAAAGCCGCTTGTTGCCTGGCGGGCGGCATAGCGACCGCCCCTACGAAGAATAGCACAACAGGTCGGTCGGCAAGAGCATATCCGATAGGCGTAGCAGGCGTATCACAAGTGCCTTCAGAAAGTATAAATCTACCGGCAGCGCCTGCTTTTCCATAAGACAATAGTGGCAGTTTTGGCTAGGAGAACGAAGATGACAGCAACGCTCCAGGATCAAGCAAAGATGCAAGTGGCAGAGTTTAAAAACGAACCCTTCACCGACTTTTCAATAGCCGCCAACGAAAAGGCTATGAAAGAGGCAATTCAGAAGGTCAAGGGTCAGTTGGGGCGAGAATACCCGCTCATCATTGGCGGGCAGAAAGTAACCACCGGCGAATGGATTGTCTCGACAAATCCGGGAAAACCGAGTGAAGTGATCGGTAAATTTGCTAAGTCCACGAAAAAAGAAGCGGACATGGCGATGGAAAAAGCATTGACCGCCTTCGAAACGTGGAAAAAGGTGTCGCCGCAAGAGCGCGCCAATTATCTTTTCAAGGCGGCAAAGCTCATGCGCGAGCGCAAGCACGAGCTGTCCGCATGGATGATTCACGAAATCGGCAAGAGTTGGGCTGAGGCTGACGGCGATGTGGCCGAGGCTATCGACTTTTGCGAATACTATGGCCGCGAAATGCTGCGTCTGAGCCAGCCTTCGCCGCTGACCAAACTACACGGCGAAGAAAACAAAATCTCCTACATCCCGCTGGGCGTCGGCTTGGTGATTCCACCCTGGAACTTCCCGCTGGCTATTTATGTGGGCATGACGACGGCAGCGATCGTTTCAGGCAACACGGTTATCGTCAAGCCATCGAGCGAAACACCAGGCATTGCTTATCAGTTTGCATTGATCCTGGAAGAGGTCGGATTACCGGCTGGTGTTTTCAACTACCTGCCCGGTCCCGGCGCCAGCGTTGGCGATTATCTGGTCACCCACCCCAAGACTCGCTTCATCGCGTTTACCGGCTCTAAAGAAATCGGACTGCGTGTAAACGAGCTGGCGGCTAAACATGTGCCCGGACAAATTTGGATCAAGCGCGTGATCGCCGAAATGGGCGGCAAAGACTCCATTGTTGTGGATAAAGATGCGGATCTCGAAGCAGCCGCTGAAGGCATTGTGTCGTCGGCATTCGGCTTCCAGGGGCAAAAGTGCTCGGCTTGCTCGCGAGCAATTGTCCACAAGGAAGTTTACGACAAGGTTCTCGAGAAAGTTGTCGAACGGACCAAGAAATTGGTCGTAGGCGAACCGGAGCAAAGACAACACAACTTCGGCCCGGTCGCTTCCAAACAAGCCTTCGAAGGTATTCTCAACTACATCGAAATCGGCAAGAAAGAAGGCAGGGTAATGACGGGCGGTAAGGTCCATGAGACGCCCGAGAAAGGCTTCTACATTGAACCGACGATCATTGCCGACGTCGATCCAAAAGCGCGCATATCACAAGAAGAAATCTTTGGACCGGTGTTGGCATTCATCAAAGCCGACAGCTGGGAAAACGCGCTTGAGATAGCAAATAATACGGAATTCGGTTTGACTGGTGCCGCATATACTCGCGACAAGAAACATTTGGAACATGCCGCCGAGGATTTCCATTGCGGCAATCTGTATTTGAATCGCAAATGCACGGGCGCGCTCGTAGGCGCGCATCCGTTCGGCGGATTCAACATGAGTGGCACCGATTCGAAAGCCGGTGGTCCGGACTACTTGTTGTTGTTTACTCAAGCAAAAGTCGTAAGCGAGCGCGTCTAGTCGAATAAATCAACAAAACCCTAAAGCTGGCGCCGGCTCCGGTGCCACGGCAGCGGTTGGTCTAGATGCCGGCGTTCGGCACATATTGCGAATAGCGCGGCCGAACAGGCAGATGAGCTTTTGCGACCAAATACTGCGATTCCCCATGATTTCCGCAGCTTTTGCCGGTTCTGACATTTCGTGAGACCTGGTTCGTGGCAATTTAACGGTCGCAGCTGCAATGTTCGATTGTGTGCGGCGCCCAGGCTTGAGACGGCGAGGGGAAGACGCCTTCAGAAAAATTCGTCCGTGAATCGATTTGAATGATGTTCTACACCCGTCAGTAATGACAGTGGTCTGTCCTTTGCACCTCGCCTTGAATCCGTCATTGACGCCCGATAGAATGCGTTTTCCAAAAGCTCTGCATCTAACCGTGGCAATCTCGAATGCTCCCTCCACCTCGACACTTCGGGCTACCACCGAATAAACCCCGACCGCGACCCGTCGAATGATTCCCTTTGCGATCAATCGAGCAAGCTCATTGGTGACCACGCCTCTGCTTCCGCATAGCACCATCAGCTCGCGTCTTGCAATCAGGCTTCCCGCGGCGTTCAAAATGTATCTTCGTACAGCTGCTGCGCCTTTCATGCACTACACCCCGGCGAGACTACAGACCAATGGGAAAGATCACATGCCCGCCATTGATTGTCGTTGCCAGTTCGGTATCATGGGCTCCTCGATAATTACATACCGGCGCGAAAATTGCCAGAGATAGATTCCGCAATTTTCCTTACATCAGTCGTGATGGGAGCAACTCTTACGCGCCGTAGCTTTCGTACCGCTGCCGAAGGAATTTAGTCATTTCTGAGCGCGATTTTGCGCTATTGGGCAACCTGCGGTGCTTTTTCAACGTCGTTTTTGCACCATACAACCATGTTTGGTGCTTTTTCAACGTCGCTTTTGCACCATACAACCATGTTTGGTGCTTTTTCAACGTCGTTTTTGCACCATACAACCATGTTTGGTGCTTTTTCAACGTCGTTTTTGCACCATACAGCCCTGTTTGGTGCTTTTTCAACGTCGCTTTTGCACCATACAGCCACGTTTGGTGCTTTTTCAACGTCGCTTTTGCACCATACAGCCCTGTTTGGTGCTTTTTCAACGTCGCTTTTGCACCATACAGCCCTGTTTGGTGCTTTTTCAACGTCGCTTTTGCACCATACAGCCCTGTTTGGTGCTTTTTCAACCTATGCAGTTTCTGCATCGTTCCAAACAGGCGTGATGCTCTTTCCAAAAATAGCCAGTTATTTCAGCAGTTCGAATTTTTCGCCGGTCCAAGCAAAGGAATGAACCAGTTTGCCCTTTTGATTATTCGCTTCTATCGTGGTCCCTGTTCTCGGCAGCTTGTACACGAAATTGGAATTCGAGCGGACCGGAATCATCCCCATAAGTTTAACCAGTCGCTGATTTCTGTTGCCGAAGAAGTTCAGCACTGTGTCGCCGGTTTCGAGATCCTTTTGGCAAACCGCAACCACATAGTCACCGTTTTTCTTTTTGAACAGCGCTATCTCCATATTGGGCTGAGCACCGTCGCCAGGCGCCAATAGATAACCGTGAGCTATGTCTATAACCGGCCTGTTGGCTGGATCCAGAAGAAGCTTCCGCTCCTTTCGCCCTACTTCAAACAGTTCGTCAGGCAAAAGATAGTAATAATCCACCACCGTCTTTGCCGCTGTTTTCCCCATCGGAGCGGCCGCCTCGAGCGGTTGCCAAACGAAGCTGCACACAGCTGATACTACGCAGACGAGCGTTGCAATTATTCTGCTGCGCCACATTAGCTGAGCGCAGCCTGAAATGCCTTGTCGAGGCGCTCCAGCCCCGCTTTGAGATCTGCGGGCAAATGCACGCGCAGCATCCGGCGCTGGCGCTTGCTCAAGGCCAGGGCATCGCCAAGAGACTGCGCGTTTTTCAGGATGCCGAAGCTGTATTTCTCTGCCGGAATCGCCACGTCTTGTTTGTCGTCGCTGGTAACCAGAAGAAACACGCCTGTATTCGGGCCGCCCTTGTGCAATTGGCCCGTCGAATGCAGAAAGCGAGGACCGAACCCGACAGTCGTGGCAACATGATCCCGTTCAAGCACACGCGTCCTGAGCTGTTCCAATTGATTGTCGTTCGCTTTGTTTCGTTCGACATAGGCATTAGTGGCGAAGTAATCGCCGGCTTTGATTCGTTTCAAATGAGCAGCAAGGTAGGAGTTCAATCCACGATTGGTTCCGACCGCCTTGTCCAATTCTTGCTTGTTGGCCTCATCTGCAAACAGTTTGATACCGTTTTCCTCAAAGATCAGCAGATCCTCAGGCAGTTTGCCTGTGTTGTCGAAGTCGGCAAGGAATTTTTTCGTATAATCCTTGCTCTCTTGCACGTTAGGCTGATTGAATGCATTGATGCCGAGCACGGCGCCGGCAATCGCCGTCGCGAATTCCCAGCGGAAGAACTCGGCCCCGATATCGATCGGCTCCGGCATTTCTATGTGGACAACCGGATGTCCGGCTTTTTCCAACGCCGCAATCGCAGCATCTTGTTGAGGATCCGCGCCTCGAGGCAGGCGCACGTAGGCAAATAAGCGATCGCTGCCGTATTTCTCGGGCGCTTCGAGCTTTTCGCCGGCAACCGGAATCAATCCCTTGCCGTCTTTGCCGGTGCTTTCGGCCAGCAGTTGTTCCAGCCATGCTCCCAGGCTGGAAATGCCCGGTGACGTGACGATCGTTACTTTGTCGCAGCCCTGCTTAGCCAGAATCCCCATAATTGTACCGAGCAAAGCCCCGGGATTTTGTGCCGCTGCAACATCAGGGCCGCAAGCATCGACCATGCGTTTTGCATGCTCTAGAATTGCTTTAACGTCATAGCCCATCACCGCCGATGGTATCAGTCCGAAATGAGAGAGCGCTGAGAATCGTCCGCCGATCTCGGGGACGCCATAAAAGACGTGCCTGAAATTCAGTTCTTTGGCTCGCTTCTCCATGGAAGAGCCCGGATCTGTGATCGCGATAAAGTGCTGCCCCACTGTATCGCCGACTTCCTTCTTAGTTTCGTCATAAAAATATTGCATCAGCACGTTGGGCTCAGTCGTGCTCCCAGATTTGCTGGATACGATAATCACCGTTTTCTTGAGGTCGAGTTCGCGCCGCGCCGTGAGCACCTGTGCGGGCACGGTCGAATCCAACACGTGCATGTCCGGGTACGGCGAAACCAGACCGAATGTTAGCCGCAGCACCTCGACGCAAAGACTGCTGCCACCCATGCCAATGAGTAAAGCTTGTTGAAAGCCCGCCTTGCGAATATCCTCGCTGAGATCGCTGAATGCCTTGGCGTGCCCCAACTGTTGCTGGACTATATCCAACCAGCCGAGCCATTGTCCTTCATCGGCACCAGTCCACAGCGACGCATCTTTTTGCCAGACCTTGCGCACGGCTTGCTTCTTGTCGAAATCCTGAAGCTGCGCCTGCACCTGGGCATCGAATTTGCCCAGAGAGTACTTGAGCGATCCGGCTTGTTTAACATCAATAGACATCGCGCGACTCCATCCTTTTTCTACGAAAGTACGGTGGTCGCTCAGTATATCAACAAGCAAAACGGCGATGACACGGCATATATACGCATCGGATGTCACGCACTAAAAAAAGGAGATAAGGCACGACGTATTCCCCAATCGTTTTTGTAAAAACACAGATGGTCTCTGTTGAGATTGAATCGTCATGCCTTGTCTTCTGGCGACCCCGACGGACAGCGCTTTAAGCTTGTTCCCAGGACTTGCCAAATGCGTCTAGCGCCAGCCGGCGTCTGCTAAACTGTCTGTGCCGTAAAAAGGGCAGCTCGGCGTGCCGATGCTTTGTTAGGAGGATTACATGGCCGAAACCATCCAGCTCATGCGTCAAGTCGCGGTGAAAGCAATTGTCACCGAGAATTTCAAGGCACAGGTTGCCAATGAGATAGAACGCAATCTTCAACAGATCGATGCGGAGCTGCAGCAGCTGGAGTTCAAAGGCAAAAGAGCCATTGCCGACATTGAAAAACGCGGTGGCAATCCTCCTGCTCCCGAAATTAAAGTGCAAATCGAAACAATTCGTCAGCAAGTCGAAGCTGAAAAGATGCGGCTTCTGCAACTGAAAGAAGAAATGGGTGCTCAAAAGCAGGCTCTCTCGGAGCTGCCTATAGGCAGTGTGGTGACACAATTCACAGTCGAAAATCCCATTGAAGTACGCATAGGCGAAAACATCTTTCAACGACTGGAAGGCGGCGAGATTCTGGTGAAAGACGGCGTCATTCAGGAAATCAGAATCTGATCTGAATAGGAAAAAGCAGGGACGACATTTGCCGCCCCTGCCACCATCTATCTTGTTCGTTTGCTTCGGTTACTCGTCGAGATAATCGCGAAGTTTAATGCCATAATCCGATTGTCTCAAAGCGCGCAATGCTTTCAGTTCGATTTGGCGCGTGCGTTCGCGCGTAATGCCCACCAACTTGCCCACTTGTTCAAGCGTGCGTTGCTGCCCGTCTTTCAAGCCGTACCGCAGGATTAGGATCTCACGCTCGCGTGGAGTCAGGAATGACAGCACCCCGCGAATGTCCTTTACCATCAACGCGCTTTCGGTGGAAACCTCGGGCGGTGTCGTGCTTTCGTCTTGCACGACATCACCAAGGCTGTTGTCCTCGTCTTCGCCATAAGGCGTATCGAGGGAAACAGGCACGCGGTTGGCGGCCAGAATATCCTTGATCTTCGTCAAGCTGACATTCATTGCCTTGGCCAACTCTTCCATGGTCGGGCGGCGGCCAAGCTCCTGAGAAAGTTTGCGCGTGACTTTGCGCAGATTGTTGATCGTTTCAACCATGTGCACCGGCACGCGAATGGTGCGCGACTTGTCGGCTAGCGAGCGCGTGATGCCCTGACGAATCCACCAGGTGGCATAAGTGGAAAACTTATAGCCGCGCTCGGGATCGAATTTTTCAGCAGCGCGGATCAAACCGAGGTTGCCTTCTTGAATGAGATCGAGAAACGGCAAGCCGCGTCCTTGATATTTCTTGGCCACACTTACGACCAAACGCAAGTTAGCTTGCACCAGCAATTTCTTGGCGATTTCATCGCCTTTGCCGATGCGTCGAGCGAGTTCTATCTCCTCGCTGGCGCTCAAAAGTTTGACCCGTCCAATCGATCGCAGATAAAGCTGCACGGAGTCCTCACCGCGTGTTTGTCCGGCGGCAAGCGCTTCTGTGTCTTGCTCTTGATCGTCTTCAGCCAAATCCTCAGCCTGCTCAAACGGGGCAAAAGCACCGGCCACGAGGTCTTCGTCGAGAGTGATATCTTCCAATGCTGAGGAGAAACGTGTGCGCATAGTATCCTAACGGCCCCTAAGCCGCCTTCAGAATTGCTTTGCCGATCATCTTTTGAGTAATACGGGCGACGCTCGTGCGTCACCTGTTTTCAAAAAACCGCAGATCCCGCCAACGACCGACGGTGTTCCTTGGTCTGTTTAAATCGACGACTCTACTATTAAAATGTTCCAACACGCAGGTTTGAATATCGTTAACCCTAGATTTCATATCTGTAAGTTATCAAGAAGATTTCGGATCATCCATTTGCTGCGCGTTTTTCTTAATGCGCGGCACTTTTTCAGCGTTTAGGATTAATGTTGGCAAGTGCATCTTTTCTTAGTTGCCAGGCAGCAGCCTTCAAAATGGGCAAAAGCAGCTCCAGCAGGCACCTTGCCGGAATGAATATTCTTTGCCGAGTTAAGCGCCAGTAATGGGAAGCGGCGCCGGATGGGCGATGATCAAGCCGGTAAAGGTGACATCGAATGACCACGGATACCCGTTTGACACTACCTGCCGGCGAAAGCGTGGTTGGCGAAGCCTCCTACGCTGTCGGCAAAACTATCGTCAACAACTCTTGGTATTTCGCCGTGGCTGGCGAAAAGGTCAAACGCGGCGCGACCCTTGCCAAAACTATGCTCGGTCGCCCCGTTCTCATCGGTCGTGATGACGGCGGACAGGTCTTCGCCATCACCAACATCTGTCCGCATCAGGGCGTGGCGCTAAGCTGCGGAGCATTTGACGGCCGCCGGATTGAATGTCCATTTCACGGCTGGAAATTCGATACCAGCGGTGTCTGCACGGAAATTCCGGCATTGATGCCGGATCAGTGCATGAATTTGCCAGGCATTAAGACCGGGAATTATCCCTGCCGCGAGGTTCACGGCAACATTTGGGTTTATTTCGGCGAACCGACTGCGAATTTGCCCGAGGTACCCAGCTATAAGGTGCTGGACGAGCTCATCTTTGACAAAACAACAGTGAGCTTGCAGTTGCCCATCCATATGGATTATGCGGCTGCCGCTCTCATTGACACAGCCCACGTGCCGTACGTGCACAAATCATGGTGGTGGCGATCCAAGCGCGCGCCCGAAGATAAGGTGAAGCATTATGTGCCCGATGGCACGGGCTGGACGATGGTGAAGCACAAACCGTCGAAGCATTCCATTTATAAATTGATTGGCGACTATGTCGAAGACGAAATCAGCTTCTGCCTGCCGGCAGCTCGCCGCGAGTACATCAGTTTCAATAATCGAATAGTTCTTGCCGGCATGTCGACGCTCACACCGGTGGATGAAACTCATTGCGAACTCAACCACACCACTTACTGCACAATTCCCGGGCTGCTTCCTATCTTTGCACCTATCGTCAACGCGTTCGTCAGAGAATTCCTCGGACAAGATCAAACCATCGCTAAAATGCAAGCCGAAGGGTTGAAGTACAATCCCAAGCTGATTATGACGATCAGGGATTCAGGAACGCCGGGCGCCTGGTACTTCCTTTTGAAGCGCGAGTGGAATGAAGCCACCGCTGAGGGGCGCCCCTTCGCCAATCCAATTAAAGAAAGCATTTTGCGTTGGCGAACATAAGAACAAGTACCTCGCAATAGTCAGCCACAGGTTTTCTGCCGCCCGCGTTGTCCCTACGATGCGGTACAAGCCAGCTCAGCAGGTGCGCTCAAATAGCCACCCTTGGCGGTTTGCCGGGTCTGCTCAGATTCACCCCTGCAATCGCTCGATCCGGCGATTACCATCCCTCGCTTGGGATGAGATGCTCAAAGAGGAAATTGCTGAGACGGGGAGTTTTTATGGAAGTCTTATTCGATAAATTGTGGAACCAGGCAGACCTCGAGCGTGAAAAAGGCAACCGGCAACGTGCAGCCGCGCTCTATCGCAAGGCATTCGCGGTAATTGGGCTTGACCTCGATGGCTTGCGTGCCGAAGTCGAAGGACACAGAAGAAAAACCAACACTCAAGCGGGCAACAGCATTCGTAAAAACGCCAGACTGTTTCCCAAAATAGCATCATCGTGCAATGGCGGTGTTTGTGGAATATAAGAACTTCCGTTTGATTGATGCCGGCAAGTTCGCCATACAATGCGGCGATCCAGGACTGGGCGAAGTTGTCTTGCTGCGCTCGCTGGCGCACGCTGATGATTTTTACGGGCCGGCAAGCGACATCTCGCGCCTTATCGCCAATGACCTGCTGGACTTTTACGCGGAGCGCGGCGACTTCGACGGCTTTACGAGAGTAAGGTGTCGCTTGCGTTTTGATATGACACTACAGGTGATGCCTGAATAAAAGCACCGGATTCCTTGAATCGTCCATAGGAATGCAGACCGCTGAAACCCAGCGAATTGAAGCCAAGATAGGTCAACAGCGTCAGGACCATGCCAGAGATTGCCACCAGCGATAGCTTCTCCGCCGAACATTCATGATGAATGCGCAAATGAATGTACGCCGCATAGCTTAGCCAAGTGACAAGAGCCATCGATTCCTTGGGGTCCCACGACCAATAACTTCCCCAGGCAGCATTCGCCCATAGCCCGCCGGTAATGATGCCGATCGTGAGCAGAGGAAAGCCGATCATGATCGCTCTGTAGACAACCTCATCGTACATGTCCGCGCGAGCTTTGTTGCCGGCCGTGGCTTTGAAAGATCCCAGCTGCCACCAGGCAGTGCCGATACCAAGCAGACTACCGCCCACAAATAAGCCTTGCAGCACGAAACTGTTCGTTTCGGTATAAGTTCCAAGCGCGACGGCGGCCATCCCTGCCAAAAGACCGGCCATAGCCAGCAAAACCGATTTCAACCGAGCAGCGCTCCACAATTGCACAAACGCTGCCAGCCCGCCCAGGAAGAACATTGCATATGAAACAATCAGGGGCGGCACGTGGATTTGGCGCCAGTAACTGACGAGCGCCGGCACCAACGGCTTGATATCGTGTTGGCTCGCCGGCAATATACTGCCGTATAAGAAAAAAGTCGCGGCCGTCAAACTGGCCAACCAGCCTAAATGTTTAACGTCATAGGAACGGGAGAAGAACAAATATGCTCCCATAACAGCCCAGGCAAACCAGAGCAAAGATTCGTAGAGGTTGGACAGCGGGAATCGCTGAGACTCGAATCCACGCATCACTATCGAACCGGTCAAGGCGACAAATCCGATCACAAGGACAGCCAACCCGACTTTGGTCAATTTGCCGTGGAAACGGGCGGAAGCATTGGAGACTGCAAAGGCCCAGAACGATGCCACCGATGAAATACCTGCGGTATTGGTGAGGGCTAATTGAACATCGGACATGACGCCTCCTCTTCTTGCAACGGAGCAAATTCTCGATCGAGCATTTGCCTGAGTTTTGCCAAGTTTTTTTCGAATGTGGATTTGGCCTTGCGCGACACGCCGCCAATCACGAGCCGGCAGCCGCCTGTGCGCAGTGGTATCACGTCGACCCAGAGCTGCCGATGTGGAACAGCAGCCAGAATCACGCCCAACATAATGAAGGCGAAAGCGGCGTAGGTTATAAATAATCCGGGATCGCACTTGTACTGCAGTCCGGTAACCGGAATCAGATCATCGTATCTAACCTGTACACTGCCCAGGACAGTCGGCTGACCTTTGGCCAAAACAGTCAAAATGCGTGGCTGCGGCCACTCTGGAATTTTGGCGAACACGCGCACCGGTTCGTCCTGCCCATGCACGGAGAACATCATGATTGTGTTGTGGTCTAAAGGCAGAAAGGCCGCATGAATCACAGGCCCCATCTGACGCAGCGGCAATTCCATGCGCTTGCCGTTAAATGAAACCGCAATGCTACCCAGTCCCCAACTCGATTGGTAAATATCCACACCCTGAAATGAGAGGGGATTGTTGACGGAAATTTCTTGCTTTTTCAGCACCTTGCCGTGGCTGTCTACGACGGAAAGAGTGCTGTACCATTGCTTGGCGTCGCCGTTGTCATAGTTCTCCCGTCGGGTGGCATCCACTCTCAGCGCCCATTGCGGCAACTGTCCCAGCCAAAGCTTGCTGTGCTCCGATTGATCGAAACTCATGACGCCATGTAGGGGTACAGCCTGAAACCCGTTGAAGCCGGTCCAAGACGTGATCGTCACCCCGAGCAAAAGCATGAGCAGCCCGATGTGCGTGATCGTGGGCGCCAGCCGTCCGCATTTTCCCCAATGAGCAGCCAGACGGTTGTCCGTAGAACTTACAACGTAGCCGTGACTGCGCAAACGGCTCTGCACGCTCTGCAGCACCAGATTGGCGGGCGCTGCGTACTGTGCCGAGGAGCAGACAGTCATTTTGGCGATCGCATCCTCCTTCAGCAAGGGCATCGGCTGAGCAAGAGAACGCACTTTCGGAAAAACGCGTTGCACGCTGCATGCCACCATGTTGACTGTAAGCAGACCAATCAAACCAAGAAAAAAGGGCGAATGATAAATGTCCGCGATGCCATACTTAATCAGCTGCGCACCGAAGTCGCTGCCGAACGTTTCGATGACTTTGTCCCGTCCTTGCTGCGCTTCCTGAGGGCACCAGGCACCAATCAAGACGGTGGTGGCAATCAGAACCAGTAAAAGTACGGTAAGTTTAACCGAAGCAAATGCGGACAAACGAAACGGCACTCCTTTGAGTTGCTCGCTTTTGCTTGTGTCAGATACCGCCGTCACCATCGAATTTCTTTTTGTACCCGTCGAGCGTCAGCTCGTCCTCATTAGCAACCAATCGATGAGCGCATCAAGAGAATCGCGGTAAGCCGACGGACTCAACACCTGCAGCGATGTTCTGGCCTTTTGCGCATAGTTGCGAGCCAGTTCGATCGTCGATTCGATGCCGCCATGATTTCGCACTATGGACAGCGCCTCGGCGATGCCTTCGGGCGTGCTTACGCCTCTATTCTTGATGATATCTTCCAGACGTCCGGCCGCCTCGTCCTTTCGGCTGAGAATGAACATCGCAGGCGCAGTAACCAGACCTTGTGCCAGATCGCTGCCGGCTGGCTTGCCGAGTGAGCTGCTGGTGCCTGTGTAATCGAGCAGGTCGTCAATTATTTGGAAACAAATTCCCAGATTCAAGCCATACTCTTTCATAGCCCCGACCACCTCCATTGAGCGGCCGTTCAAAATCGGGGCGCTGTGAGTACCGGCGCTAATCAGAGACGCCGTTTTCCAGATCGACTTCTGAATGTACGTATCCCAGTCTGCATTGGTGACAAACTGGGCGCGCATCTGGCGTATCTCCCCGGCGCACAAGTCACCCAGCACCTGCCCGTAGATGCCGACGATTTCCGGATTCATCAGACGGGCCAGACAAACCGACGCTTGCGCGAATAAAAGATCACCGATGAGCACCGCCAGCTTATCGCTCCACTGGCGATTGACCGTCTCCTGACCACGCCGCAGTGAGGCCGCGTCGATCACATCGTCATGCACCAGGCTGGCAGTGTGTATGAGTTCGGTAAGAACCGCAAGGATAATTTGCAGCCGGCCAATTTCGCCTGAGTCGGCTGTGGCCTTGGCGCTGAGCAAACAAAGAGCAGGACGAATGCGTTTGCCGCCCGCTTGAAAAACTTGAGCCAATAGCCCTTCGATAAACGGGCTATCATCAACGAGATTGGAGACCAGCCATTTCTCGACCAGCTCCAGCTCAGCTTTGATTGGCTCCAGAATGGTCGCCAGGTCGCGTGATGCGAATACCGCGGTGCTGAGAGTTTGTTGAGTCATGAGCCTAACTGCAGGTCTGCTTAGCTTTTCATAGTGAGTAGCGGTAGTCAACAAAAGAGCGGGCAATATAAAGCGAAAAGAGTCTAATTCAAGGCGAAGTATCCGCTTGTCTACGCAGCAAGGCAAAGCGTCCCTGCTTCACCAGCAGTCGACAATCAGGCAAGTGTGCCAGTGCGGGCAAATCCGCCACCTTGGCGATCACGTATGCCCGCGGCAAGCCTTTCATAGTTTCATCCAGTTGCGTTGCATCGGCTGGAATCAAAACTTTCCTGCCGGCATAGAACGTGATTGACGGCTTGCGCATGTGCCAGACCACGATAGGGTCGCCGGAGAGAGCGGCGAATTTCGCGAAGGCGGGGACAGGACCTTCCCACTCGGCAGACAGAATTTCGAGAGCCTTTGAGCCCGACGTCAAAAAAGAGACAAAGACCGCTGCTGCAAACACAGTCAGGCCGAGCCTGGGCCGTTTGAACACAAGCGCTCCGAGAGCGGCGAGCGCAGCGACAAGCAAGCGCACCAACGCCTGATGAATTACAGTGGGCAGCTCAGGCGGCATCTCTCTCAATCGCACAATCAAATGCGGCACCAAATATAGTGCCAGTCCGGTAGCCGCGGCCAAAAGCGCGAGCGGCACTGCGATCCGTGTAGGGGCGGCTCCAGGCGTGGTCCGGGCAAGGGCATTACCAAGATAAACGCCAACCAGCGCAGCCAGAAAGGGAAATCCGGGCAGTGTGTATGGAAGCAGTTTGGATATGCTGATGCTGAAAAACGAAAGCACTATGACAAACGAAAGTGCGCAGAAAAAGATGAACCGGGATTGGTCGGCAGCCTGGCTGCCTGAGGACTGATCGGCACGAAAGGACAAGCCGGGTCTCAAAGCCGCCAGCAGTGCTTGCGGAGCAAACACAGTCCATGGGAAATAGCCGCCGGCCACCGCGGCGATGTGATACCACCACGCGCCTTTGTGATCGACGACACTTGTGAATCGTTGAAAATTCTCGCGGACGAGAAATTCCTGATAATAAGCGCCTTTGGTGAGATAAATCTCCGTGCAGAACCAGGGCAGGCTAATCGCTGCGACGAGCGCCAAACCTCCCACCGGTTTGTAATAGCGCCAAGCCGTTGTCAGCTCTCCACGCCAGAGATGGAAACAGAAGATTATTCCCAGCGGCAGCACCAGCCCAACGGGCCCTTTAGTCATCACGGCCAGTCCGACCAGCGCATAGCCGAGCCAACGGAATCTGCCGCTTTTTTCCTGGAAGCCGTGAAAAAACGCCATCAAAGCGCCGGCGATAAAGAGGGAAAGTGGCATGTCCGTTATCGCTTCGCGTGCCGTGCCGACAAACAGCGGCGCAGTAAGCAAGCTAAAAGCGGCAATGAAAGCGGCAGTGCGTGAGGCATACTTCTCGACGAAGAAGTAGGTACAGCCAATTAGAGCCAGTCCGCATGCCGCTTCGAAGAAGCGGGCGGCAAATTCACAGACGCCGAAAATGTTATACGACAATGCCATCGCCCAGATTACCAGCGGCGGCTTGGTGAAACGCACCGCATAATTGAGCAAGGTGGTGATGTACTCGCCGGTGTCGAGCATCTCCCGGGCCGGCTCGGCATACAGCGATTCGTCGGGGTTAAAAAGCGGGTGGGCGCCCAGGTTTGCGAAAAACATGACCGCCGCTGCCAGCATGACCAGGAAAAACGGTGCCAGGCGCTGCCAGACGGCTCGGTCCGATTCCCCAGAGATACTGGCATTAGTAATCTTTGATGTGAGCAACGAAGAGGTCATAAACGTCGTTTTGCACGATTTATCAGGGAGCCTCATATGTTCCAACAGCGGCGTCCCGGAGATCAAGAGGATTACGATAATCTAGCAGCTTAGCCGGCACTCACAAGCGCCGGTAGGACCGATGAGCGATGCCGGCGCGCCGCCAGGACAGTTGATACTACATGCGGTATCAAATGTGATGCATTCCGGCAAGAGATAAGAATAAAATTTGATGGTCGGCTGGCGCTTCTCCGGGTATTATGGAGAGAGTGACTGTGCGCACATGATGATTTTTGGTGTCGTTGGAAGGAGCCGTAATCCGGCAAAATGGACCCAGCAGACCTACTATACGGCTCGGACAGACTGATGGAGGCACATCACCTCCACGGAATGGCTGCTGTCCACGAAAGGCGGAAAGAGCTGGCGGACGCCCAGCGCCTTTATGAAGAGGCACTGGCAATCTACGAGGAAATCTTTGGCACCCAGCACTTAACCACCGGACTGGCGACGCGTAATCTTGCCCGCGTGCTCAAGGCGCTGGGCAAAACGGCTGAAGCCGCGCTGATGGACGATCACGCAAACGACATCTTGTCCCGTCGCGGCGACGGTAATAAAGACGATGAGGCTGCCGCTTTCGGCGGCTCTGCAGGATTTTTCAGCCTGATGGGCTTCGACGAAAGACAGGCGTTGCCGCAAGAAGGCGGCGCCGGCGCCACGTATGGCACGGCGGCCGCATATTTCGAGCCACCGGAGTCCGTAGAAGCCGAGGCCGCAGACAGTTAAGCGCGCCTAACGTCTATTTTGATTACACCTGCCACCCCTGCTGCGGCGGCACTCAACTACATATGCTATTGTCTTGTCGCGGCTGCAGTCAGGCCGGCAGCCTGTTTTGGGAATTTTGTTGGAGATCGGAAATGGAAATTGCGAAGCGACTGAAGAGCATTCCGCCATATGTTTTTGCTGAGATTGATAAGAAACGCCAGGCTGTAGCGGCGCGCGGCGTCGACGTGATCAACCTGGGCATCGGCGATCCAGACCAGCCAACTCCCAAATTCATCGTCGAAGCGATGCAGAAGGCGCTGGACAATCCGGCCAATCACAAGTATCCGCCCTTCGGTGGCATGCCGGAGTACAAGCAAGCGATCGCCCAATGGTGCGCGAAGCGTTTCGGGTTTACTCTTGATCCTGCCTCTGAAATCACATCGCTCATCGGCTCGAAAGAAGGCATTCATAACATCATCATGGCCTACGTCGATGAAGGAGACGTAGTGCTGGTGCCGGATCCGGCCTATCCCGTCTACAAATCCTCGACGATTCTTGCCGGCGGCATTCCGCACTTCATGCCGTTGACGCAGGAAAACAAATTCGTGCCGGACCTCGATGCCATCCCGGAGGATGCCGCACGCAAAGCCAAGTTGATGTTCCTGAATTATCCGAATAATCCGACGGCCGGCATTTGCGACCTGAAGTTTTTCGAGAAAGCAGTGGCATTCTGCAAGAAGCACGACATCTTGCTCGTGCACGATCTCGCTTACAGTGAGATGACTTTCGACGGATTCGTCGCACCCTCTATATTGCAAGTTCAAGGCGCCAAAGAGATCGCAATCGAGTTGCACAGCTTGTCGAAAACGTACAATATGACTGGTTGGCGCGTTGGATTTGCGATCGGCAATCAACAAGCGATCAAAGCATTGGCTCAGCTCAAATCGAACATCGACACGGACGTGTTTCGCGCCATACAGGTAGCGGCTGTCGCCGCGTTTCAGGGTCCGCGCGATCACATCGACCATTGCAACAAACTCTACGTCGAGCGCCGCGATCTGGCGGTGGAAAATTTCCGCAAATTAGGTTGGCCGATCGAGCCTATCAAAGCGACGTTTTATATGTGGCTGCCGGTGCCGAAGGGCATGACCTCAGCCGAATTTTGCACACTCATGCTCGAAGAAGCAGGCATCGTGGTTCCACCGGGCACGGCCTACGGGCCCCACGGCGAAGGATTCTTCCGTATGTCTTTGTGCACCGACAAAAAGCGGCTGCAAGAAGCATTCGATCGCATGGAGAAACACGCGATCAGATTCGATCGCGCCGCCGCGCGGGTCTAACCTATAAGCATAAGAAAACGGGACCACAAATGTGGTCCCGTTTTTGTTAGCAAGTCAGTGCTGACTACTTGCTGGCTGGTGCAGCGGTGGTGCTGGCAGCCGGCTTTTTAGCGGCAGCATGATGATGCTTCTTGCTGCTGTGGTGCTTTTTGGCCGGAGCTTTTTTCTCGGTGGCCGGAGCAGCGGCAGCGCCGGTGTCCGCAGCATCAGCGGCGAAAACAGCGCCAGTGCTCAGAACAGCCAAAGCAGCCAAAGTTGCAAATAGTTTCATAAGTTAACCTTCCTCAGAAAAAACATATACTCGAGTAATGCCGAAAATTCAGCAGACATAGTCTAAACCAAATGTTCGCGAATCTTACAGGACGGTAAACCGCTTGGAAACACGCGCCTATATCGCGTCAATGTCTTCTTCGGTATTTCTTGCGATGGGAGCGGGTTTGAGTAGTCGATGATTTATCGGCCATCTTCCTCTTGGAAGCATCCGCGTGCGATTTCGATGCACTCTTGTTGACCGCTGGTTTTTGAGCACTTGGCTGAGGTTTGAGGACAGCCGACGGCGTGGCTTCGGCTTTCGAATTCGGCGGCGATGGTGGCGCGCTCTTGGTAATCGTGGTTGTTGTTGTCGTCGTCTTTGTTGTTGTAGTGGTAGTTGCCGAGGCAGCTTGCAGGCATGTGGTGTCGGGAGGCGGCCATAGCTTGAAATGAACTTCGGGCAACACGATTGGTTTGACCGCCGGTGCCGCGTTGGCGATCGGCGCGTGCACAATCGGGCTGACCGGCACTATGCCGATTTGCGCTACTTTAGATTCAAGAACGTAATAGGCACCACCGGCGGCATCATCCATGGCTTTTTCGTATAGCCCCTCAGTGCCGCCGTCTGCCAGAAAAACGGCATGGCGAGCCGCCAGCATGGCGGCGGTGCCGTTTTGTCTAAGCGAAAGCGCCCTCAACTCGGCAGCCAGTTTTTCCTGCTGCCCGACGGTGGCGGTGCTCGATGCAGGCATAGCGCCGGTGGCCGACAACCTTGCTTCTTGCAGCCTCGACTGCAATAAGAGTAATCGCCGTTTGAGTTTTACCAAAATCGCGTAATCGAGAGTTTGGGATAACGAAGACGTGACTGCCGCCTGATCGCCGCTCAATTGGGGCACGTCGTTGACGAGACGCACCGTTGGTAAGGGCGAGCGACGACTCTTTTTAGTGAGTGTGATCGACTGGAAATTAACAGCACCGCCCGGCATTGCGATCGTTTCCTTCTCTGACAGCGTTTGCCCGTCGCCAATGCTGACAGAGGCAGAATTAGAATTGGTAGTTTGATTTCCCAATTGCACTAGCGTCGGCATACTTGTGCCAAGCACGGCGATGCGGCCGGGAAGCTCTCCTTTGCCCTCTTGCGCTTGGGGCACCTCTAGCTCAGCGCGAGCGGCGTCTGTTTCGACGATCGGTGTGTCACCGCGCCTGGTGGCAATCCACAGTTCCTTAAACGGTCCGATCGGCAGGTTGGCCGGTATCTTCACCAGCACGGCATCGGCGGACGCGGAAAACAGCTGTCCGGCCAAACCATCGATAATCGCACGGTCGGTTTGCGGCTTGCCTTCCAGTCCCGTACCGATCAGCACCACCATGGAATCAGGCTGTACGAATGCCGGCGAAAAAAGCAATTGTGGCCAGGCCGCCTCGCCGGTCGATATCAATGCGCCGACAAGCGGTGCTGATTGCGCACTTACCAACAGACCGTTCGACAGCAAAGCATAGTCATGCTTATCGATCGGACCGCCACTTGCCGACTGCAAGTAAAGGGAAAGAGCGCCCGTATTCGGCACCGTGAAGGTGACCTGTCCGAAGAGATTGCTGTCAACGGGCACGCCATTGACCAAAAGCGATACTTGACTGAGTGGCTGTCCGTCGGAGCCGACAATCGTCACCCAAGCCTGTTTGTTCGGTGCGAAAGCCGGAACTGCCAGGATGTGAGCGCCTTCCGGGACAGGATGAGTCGTCGCCACTGTTTGCACGAGCGGTTGAAAGGTAGAGCTGCCCGTCGGTGCACCGATTTTCTGGCTCTGGGCAAAGCCGGCAACACCTATGCCGGCGAGGCATAAGCCGAGCAAGCTTGCCAGTATAAGCCTCATGGAGTTGCTGATTTCAATCATGTTTCCATCGGGCGAGACATCGCGATGAATGCCCCGGGCGACGCACAGCGTCGCCCCTACAACAAATGTGCCACGTCCTGCGCGCGCTGTATCTCCGATAAATTGTGATAATCTAGCTTCCTGGTCCCAGCTAGACCACAGAGAGCTGATGTCCCAACAAAACGTCCTCGACCAAACGATATACCTTGACAGAAATGGGCGCGACATCCCCATTTACGTTGCGCGGCCGGAAAAACAGGCCCGCCGCCCCGGCGTCATGAGCCGGGCGCAGCCGGGATGGGCT